>Ga0116204_1001130_pt1 | contig 14994 bp, 5 predicted proteins | sample LakKivwa52mmetaG_FD_94481 | JGI IMG/M metagenome (GOLD analysis project Ga0116204, IMG submission 94481) | Anoxic lake water microbial communities from Lake Kivu, Rwanda to study Microbial Dark Matter (Phase II) - Lake Kivu water 52m metaG | ecosystem: Environmental > Aquatic > Freshwater > Lake ...
TGGTCAGGCGAACCGTTGTTATCAAAATCATACAGATACATTTCAACAGGTTCCGTTGATGATGCTCTTAATATTGAATTCAATCCCAGGTTGCCTCCGATTAAATCCATATCTCCATCCATGTCGATGTCATAAGCATGGAGGCAAAACCACCAGCCTGACGTATTATCCAGTCCCGCTGAAGCTGTTACATCTTTAAAATACCCGTTGTCATTATTGTAAACACATATCTTCATCCATTCTCCGGTAACTATCAGATCCAGGTCCCCGTCATTATCATAATCGACCCACCGGGCATCGGTTACCATACCTGCATATTTTATTTCCTTTATTCTTTTATCTGTAACATTACTGAATTTACCTGATCCGTCGTTTTCAAGCAGAAAATGTTCAGGTGACCACCCATAAGCTCCGGGTACGGATCTTGAGCCAACAAACAAATCAATGTCACCGTCATTATCAAAATCTGCCGCCCGGACACAGGAACCATTAAATGCCATATAAGGCAAAGCTCCTTTTTTACTCCTGCCGAATTCGCCTTTACCGTTATTGATAAGCAACAGGTCTGCCAGGAAAGGGTCCCCTGCAGGAAACTCATTGCCCCCCCTGACTATATAAAGATCGAGATCACCGTCGCCGTCGGCATCAAAAAAAACTGCATCAACATCTTCGGAGAATCTTTCTCTTATGAAAACCGGAATATCAAGTTCCCTGAAAGATCCGTTCTCATTTTGAATGAATATCATGGCCGGCTGTCCCTTGGCGCCTCCTATAAACAAATCTTCGAGTCCATCACCGTTAATATCACCTGCGGCAACCGGAGGACCTTCTGCCGATAAACTGTGAGGGATCAGGTTTTCGCGGTAAAAACCGGTGAATCCGTCTTCCCGGTGTCTGTACTCCAACCCCGGGATCACAGTCTTTCTAAACAACGGAATATCTTTTTCTTCCTTCTTTTTTGACACCTGAGGTTTCTCTGCATGGGTCATTTTTAATGTGAGAAAAGTGTCTGCGGGAATATTTTTCAGCACTTGTTCTGAAAGATCAGGCCACCTGACAATGATTGAATCAATTATTGTTACTGACCCCAGTCCGAAATGCAGAACATCCGGAACGGAAGACATAAAACCCCTTGTCGGGAATTGCTCGGAGACCTGCTTCTGGTCATCGGAGTATATTGTTACCCGGGCACCTGTTGCCCGCGTGTTCAATCCCCTGCCCTCAAAAGCTATCTTCAGGAAATGGTTACCTGTCAGATTTTGAGAATTATTCCTGTATATAAAAGCCTGGTCATTTATATTGTTCACGATCAGATCAAGGTCGCCATCGTTATCCAGGTCAGCATAAGTGGCTCCATTGGAATATGAAGGTATATTAAATCCCCACTCTTTAGCCATGTTGGTAAATGTGAGATCCCGGTTATTCTTATAAATGAAATTGATGTTTGGGTGCAGGGGCATCTTTTCGTACAATACACTGTTCGGGACATCTGTATTATCCCTGGAAGGGAAGAATCTGTTTCCTCCTGTCAGGAATTTAACATAGTCGAGATCGTTTGCCCTGCGGTATATGCCATTCGTGATAAAAAGATCTTTCCATCCGTCATTGTCCACATCGCAAAACAATGGTGACCAGCTCCAATCGGTTGAGTAGATGCCTGCAAGCAACCCGATCTCACTGAACAGCCCATCACCGAGGTTAAGCTGCAGGTTATTGCGAACATACTGGTAATGATAACCAAAATCTTTCTTTATCTCAAACAGTTCATAATCATCTTCCCCTCCCGATTGTTTTCGTATTTTTTCGTTATCGGGCAGCATATCGAGAACAATCACATCCAGAAGTCCGTCATTGTTTATATCCCCAACATCATTTCCCATTGAAGATCTGGTAGTATGAGCCATAAACTCAGTCAGCCGCTCCGAAAACGTGCCATTACCGTTATTGATGTATAAATAGTCATCTTCGTGGAAATCGTTTGAAACATATATATCCGGCAAACCATCATCATTGATGTCGCAGATATTAATGCCAAGCCCATAGCCGATCTGACTGCTGAAAATCCCGGCCTGACCGGTAACATCCGTAAAACAATGCTTTCCTTCTATTATATCGTGCCTGTATAATTTATCTCCTGCCCGCGGGTCATGTTCTGAGCGTAATGAGACCCCCCCGTAACTTCTTGAGGTATGTACTGAGTGATTAAGAAGGTACATATCAAGATCACCATCCATATCATAATCGAAAAAAGCTGCCTGGGTTGAGAAGCCCTCAAAATCAAGACCATATTCATGCGCTTCCTCTTTGAATGTAAGGTCGCCCTGATTTATGAACAGCCGGTTTCTGCCATAGAGGTTTTTATAATTACCGACCTGGCATACATAGATATCAATATAGCCATCGCCATTAACATCAGCCATTGTTACACCTGTTGTCCAGTTACCCTCTCCTGCTACCCCTGCAGCATCAGTGATATCTTCAAATGTAAGATTGCCCTTGTTCAGATAAAGCTTATTCGGCTTTTGATTTGAGGTGAAATACAAGTCTATCAGCCCGTCATTGTTTATATCACCGGCTGCAACTCCGGCGCCGTTATTGAAATAGAGGTATTCGATAATATTGAACTCCTCATCTTCAGTAAGCTGGTTATTAAAGAAGATATTAGTAAAATCGGGCGGTAATAGCGAAAACAGAGTGTCTCCCTCTTTCCCCCCGTGTTTACATGAGGCAAAAATCAAAACCATAAGCAAAACCGGAAGATGTTTTTTCATAGGGAATCTTCACCTGCTAAGTTTCTTGAAAATTTGCAGCAGCTGGTTGTTACGGGCAACTAATATTATTTCTCCGCGGGAAGTTGTTACTTCCATAATATCCCTTATCTCTCCGTCAAGATGAAATCCCGTCACTTTTGGTGGGATATATTTAAAACCTCCCTGCCCGTCACCTTGCAGGAATGCCCCATAGCTGGCATCGTAGCGTCCCACCTCCGGTTTGACCCTGTACAGGTTACCCCCCAGCAGGATATCGGAATATCCATCTCCGTTATAATCACCGGCAGAGGCAGCATAAACCGGTGAGAACTGAACCTCAACAGGCAACTCTCCCTTTTTAAAATGGCCGGTTCCGTCATTTAAAAAGAGTGTGGTTTCAAGGAGGCACACCTCATGATATATGGAGTTGTTTAACTGTTCCGGTGAAAAGATATCTGTTACCTGTTGATCTTTGTACATTTCATATTTCGGGTATTTCCTTGTAAGCGAAGGTATCTGCCTGGTAAGATCGTGCTTCAGGGCAAGAGGATACGATTTTTCTCCGTCATATACGCTGATTATCTGCTCAACTGTGCCATTCAGATCAAAATCATTAACATACATCGTCACCGGTTTTTCGGGTGTTGCTTTAAACCTTGAATTCAACCCATGGTTTCCGGCTACGAAATCTATATACCCGTCACCATTAAAGTCACCGGATACAAGGCAATTCCACCAGCCTTTTGTATTGAAATTGATTGCCTCTTTTCTCTCTTTGAATGTGCCGTTTTCATTGATGAAGATCTTAACCCGCATCCAGTCGCCGGCAAGTATTATATCTTTATCTCCGTCTCCGTCAACATCTTCCCATAGCATATCCCTTATCATACCAACATCTTTCAATTCAGGGGCAATCCGTGAAGTTATATCAATAAAATTACCTTTCCCGTCATTCTGAAGTATATAACCGCTTGTTGGAACTCCATACAGAAAAGGTTTAAGGCGTATGCCGACAAACAGTTCAATCACCCCGTCATTATCAAAATCTGCCGCTCTGACACAGGAAGTGCTTTCATATTTGCCTGAAGGCAGTACCTGCGACGATTTAATGAACTGCCCCTTGCCGTTGTTTAAATATAACCTGTCAGCCAATGCCGAAGAGCTTTCCGGGAATTCATTCCCTCCGCAGGCCACATACAGATCAAGGTCGCCATCGCCGTCTGCATCAAACATGACACAATCCATTTCCTCTGATATTTTATCCTCTTCAAATACCGGGTTTCCGGCAGGAAGAAACGAACCATTCTTCTGTTGTATGAACAAACCACCCGGGTATCCTTTGGCACCACATACGTATACATCTTCGAGTCCGTCTCCATTTACATCACCTTTACATATACGGGGGCCTTCGGTAGAGAGCATGTGGTAAATCAAAGATTCACGCTCAAAATCATTGAAATCAAGCTCTTTGTGAGTGAAGTTGATAATTTTTTCAGCAGTAATATCTTTAAAAAGCGGATCATTTTTCTTTGTTGAGCCTGAGATATTCCAGGATATTCTTTCTGCATCTTTCTGGTGAAGGGTTAGTATCTGATCTGCCTTTACATCTTTCAGAATAGTTACCCGGTCATCGGGCCAGATAACTATAAGGGAATCTATCATTGTTAAAGGACCCAGACCCAGGTTGGGGCGCGGATCGCTGGATGACAGATATCCTCTCATAGGCATCTGCTCGAGGTATATGATATTCCCGTTGTGTTTTGCAGTTATTTTAGCGCCAATAGCCATCGTATTACCCGGTTCTCCCTTCAGGATTACTTTCAGATAGTGATTATCACGCAGTTGAGTATTGGTTTCGTTACGGTAAATGAACACAGGCATATTTACGTTATTTACCACAAGGTCCATATCACCGTCATTATCCAGATCACCATATGCAGACCCGTTTGAAAAGCTCGGTTCATCGAGACCCCAGGTAGCAGCCAGGTTCCGGAAAACATAATTACCCATATTCTTGAAGGCGTAGTTTGGAATCCTGACCGAAGGGATAGCATCTATAAGAGTTTTATAGTCAACTTTGTTCCCTGACACAATAGACATTACCATATCGCGGTCAGAGAAGTGCTGAATATAATCCTGATCGGTCAGGTCCTTGTAAATACCGTTTGCGACAAAAAGATCTTTTAAGCCGTCATTGTCGAGATCCATTATCAAAGCGCCCCATGACCAGTCAGTTGCATTAACCCCGGAAAAACGTCCTATTTCACTGAAAGTCCCGTCAGTGTTGTTTAATTGAAGCATATTCCGGGTAAACTGGTGGTGATAATCATTCTTGACATTTGACCAGTAACTGTCCCAGTTATCAAATGTGGTTTTTGTTTTCAGACGGTCGTTATGTTCGGGCACCATATCAGTTGCAAATATATCCGGATAGTGATCATTGTTAATATCTGCCATGTCGGCGCCCATTGAGGCAGCGGAAATTGATCTCATCATACCTGCAAGAGTCTCCCTGAATGTTCCGTCGCGATTATTCATATAGATATAATCCATCTCGAAGAAATCATTCGAAACATATATGTCCATCCAACCATCCTGATCAATATCCCCGACAGTTACCCCCAATCCAAAACCTATCACGCTTCCATAGATACCTGCTTCATGACTGACATCGGTGAACCTGTTATTATCGTTTCTGAAAAGCTTATCTCCACCTATTGAGTCCCTGATAAAACGCTGGTTGTCTTTCAGGTTAAAACTGCCAATTGCTTTTGAAGAGTTATTCATCAAATACATATCAAGGTCACCGTCTTTATCATAGTCAAAGAAAATTCCGTGTGTTGAATATCCGGGATCATCAAGGCCATACTCATGTGACATCTCTGTAAAAGTCAGATCACCATTATTGATATACAATTCATTTCTCCGGTCATCACCTTCCAGGTTTCCCGAGTTGCAGACGTATATATCCAGCCATCCGTCACCGTTCACATCGGCAAAGCTTACACCTGTCGACCACTGTCCTCTTCCTTCAATGCCGGCGCTTTTTGAGATATCTTCAAACCTGAAATCTCCTTTATTCAGATACAGAACGTTACTGCCCATATTTGATGTCAGGAATATATCGATAAGTCCGTCATTATTTACATCTCCGAGAGCTACTCCTCCGCCGTTATAGAAATTGCGATAAGTATATATATTGAATCTGGTCTCGAGTTGCTTGTTGTAATCGAGATGATTAACAAATGCCGCCTCTGTAACAGAAAATGGCATCATTGTAAACAAATAGTCTCCTGATTTCCTGATTACCTTTCTGCCACAGGCAGACATGCATAAAAAAACCAGGAATACTAAAAACCCTGTTGAGGTAATGATTAATTTACCGGTCTTCCCCATTCTGTTTCATCTCAGGATTGACAATCAGAGTATCGATATTATTCCGGAAATCAGTGCTGAATTCAAGAGAATCCTTAAAGACGAGCATATCACTAAAGAGTGCCCAGACATACAAATCGTCTTTTTTAAAAATCAGGATCCGCCGGTTCCCGTCTATTTTTATATATGCAGTTCCTTTGTCCGGATGCCTCACTTTCATGAAGCCATGTCCGTAAGTCTTTTTATACCAGTTTAATACATCAGCCTGAAGGTTTTCGGAAGATAGTTCTTTATTCCATGGGGCCCATCCGGCATAGGCAAATCTGACAGGCATTTCAGAAATCCTTTCATCGGTAAATGTCGGATAGAAATCCATGAGAGCAGGGTGTTTCAGTTCGTGGTTTAATCTGTATTCGACGGTTGTATTACTCGAACCTTGTTTGATAAGTCCACGCCGGTTAAGCTTCCAGCAGTGCATATAGAAATCTTTTTTAGGCATTCCGAGGTAAATCCCCATGAACAGGGAATCATACCTGGTTCCTCTCTCCAGCTGGTTCTTTAATCTTCTCTCGTATCTTGATGTCGGAGAACACCCCGGCATTAATGTTAAACAGAGAAGATATGTTATCAGCGATAAGACTCTTATTTTCATCATCTAATATCAGTATTTGTAAAACTGCAAAATATCATTATTTCTTGCAACAATGACAAATGGAATTTCATTTATTTTCATAATCTTCAGATCGCGTATCTCACCCCTGGTAAAAAAGCCCGACATGAGAGGTGAAACGGGTTGCCATATTCCTTCAGATGTTCCTTTCAGAAACAGCCCGTAGCTGGCATCATATATCCCTGTTTCGGGCTTGGCCCGGCAGAGGTTTCCGCCTGTTATTATGTCACAAATGCCGTCATTATCAAAATCATCCGCAGCAATTGCATAAACAGGCGAAAATTGCGCTTCAAGAGGGAGCGGGGATAAGGTAAATGATTTATTGCCATTATTTATCATAAAGCAGCTCTCCATGATTTTTGCATTTAATATAACTGACCTTTCCAATACCTCTGCCGGGAAAACATCATCAATTGCCTGATCTTTATAGTCATCATATTTCTTGTATTTATTCTTCAGGGAAGGGATCTGCCTTACAAGATCATCCTTCATTACCATAGGATACGATTTATTCCCTTTGTAACCGCAGATTATTTGTTCAATGCTTCCATTAAGATCAAAATCATTCACGTACATAGTTAAAGGCTTTTTGTCAGATGCTTTGAAGAAAGAGTTCAGTCCGTGATTGCCCACAATAAAATCGATATTCCCGTCGCCATTCAGATCCTTTGCAATAACAGTGTTCCACCAGCCTTCGGTATTCAACAAGCCGGACCGTTCAGATTCGTCTTTGAACACTCCCCGCTCATTGATAAATATCTTTATCGGCATCCAGTCGCCGACGATTACCATGTCAGGATCTCCATCATTATCTATGTCGGCCCATTTCATATCTGTAATCATGCCTGTATTAATCAGTCCGGGCGCCCTCGTGGCTGTAACATCCGTGAAATTTCCATGGCCATCATTTTCCAGGAGATATCCGTTAGCAGGCAAGCCATATTCAAACGGGCGCAGGCGGACACCTACGAAAAGATCCGGATCACCATCATTGTCAAAATCTGCGGCCTCAACGCAGGAACTGCTTTCAAACCTGGATGCAGGAAGCATTTGCGGTGATTTCGAGAACTTACCTTTTCCATCATTAAAATAAAGCCTGTCGAGTAATGCTGACGAACTTGAAGGGAATTCATTTCCTCCGCTTGCCACGTATAAATCAAGATCTCCGTCACCATCAGCGTCAAAAAACAAACAATCTGTATCCTCTGATTTTCTGTCAGCTTCAAATAACTCCGGATTAGTTTTATAGAAATGACCATGCGGGTGCTGTATAAACAGGGCGCCAGGAAAGTCTGCTGCACCGCATATATACAGATCATCAAGTCCGTCCCCGTTAACATCTCCAACAGCAATATGCGGCCCCTCGTTTGACAACATCCTGAATAAAAGCCTCTCTCTTTCAAAATCCACAAAGTCGTTTTCCCGGTGTGTATAATCAAGCCCTGCTATTTTACTGACATTCTCAAAGATTTGCTGATCCTGTTTTTCAGATAACCCTGAATTTCCTGTTCCCGAATCTTTTTGATCCAGAGTCAGGAATTGATTGACAGTCACATCATGCAAAAAAGTGATTTTGCCGTCAGGCCAGTTTACCAGCAGGGAATCGATTAAATTCACTGATCCGAGCCCGAAATGAAGCCGGTGATCAACAGAAGATTTAAAACCTCGCATAGGCATAAGTTCCTGGTAGTTGATTTTTCCTTCACTGTAAATTGTGACGTTTGCGCCGATTGCTCCTGTATTTTGCCCTGTGCCCTTCAGGATCACTGTAATATAGTTGGCATCGGATCTGGCTTGTGACTCATTTCTGAAAATAAAAGGAGGCATATTTACATTATTAACAACCAGGTCAAGGTCTCCGTCATTGTCGAGATCGCCATAGGCAGCTCCGCTGGAAAAGGATGGGGTATTCAAACCCCATTCATCAGAAAGGTTGGTAAAAGTCAGATCGCCATTGTTATTAAAAGCATAATTTGAAATCCTCACCGACGGTATATTATCAATGAGGCTTAAAATCGCTGATTCCTCGCTTTGGATCAACGACCGCATAATGGCAGGATTTGAATAAATATCCAGAAAGTCACGGTCCAGAAGATCCTTATAGATGCCATTGGCAACAAAAATATCTCTCCATCCGTCATTGTTGAGGTCCATTATCAATGCTCCCCAGCTCCAGTCGGTTGTACTGACACCGCTTAATCTTCCTATTTCACTGAAGGAACCGTTTCTGTTATTTAACTGAAGAACATTCCTGGCAAACTGGTGATAATAACCGTTAAGGACTTTCATCTGGTAGGTGTCCCAGTTCTCAAACAGCACCTTTGTTTTGAGACGTTCATTATCTTCAGCTGTCATTTCTGTTGTGAAGATCTCCGGCCAGCCATCATTATTTATATCAGCCATATCAGCGCCCATCGCTCCGAGGCTTATCTCACGCATCTGCGATTCAAGCGATTCGGTGAAAGTGCCGTCCCTGTTATTGATATAAAGGTAATCACGCTCAAAAAAATCATTCGATACATAAATATCAGTCCATCCGTCACGATCAATGTCCCCTGCTGAAACACCGAGCCCAAATCCGATTTTGCTGGAATAGATTCCTGCTTCTTTTGTTACTTCAACGAAATGTCTTCCATCATTCCTGAAGAGCTTATTTCCGCCAAGGGAGTCAGGTATCTCACGCTGCCCCCGTTTCATATCAAAGTCTGTGACAGACTGGAAGGAATTGTTAAGCAGATAACAATCCAGATCTCCGTCCCTGTCATAATCAAAGAAGGATGCATGGTTTGATAAACCGAAAACTGCAAGTCCGTACTCTTTCGCTTTCTCCGAGAAGGTCAGGTCGCCGTTATTAATAAAAAGTTCGTTAACGCGGTTTTCCCCCCCGGGATCACCTGATTTGCAGACATAAATATCAAGCCATCCGTCGCCGTTGATATCTGCAATACTCACCCCGGTGGACCATGATCCCAAACACCCCACTCCTGCTCTTTCGGTTATGTCCTCAAAAACAAAATTGCCTTTGTTCAGATAAAGTTTGTTCCCTGCCTGGTTTGCACAGAAATATATATCGATAAGGCCGTCATTATTAAAATCACCGAGGCCGACTCCTGCACCATTATAAAAGTTCCTGTAAGTATATGTATTGTATTCCTCGGTGTACTCTACCTTGTTTATGAAATTGATATTTGTATGTTGTTCGCCGGGCATAGTAAATAACTGTTTTTGAAGTAAACAGGATTGTTCAGTATTGCATGAGCATAAAAGGATGGGGATTAAAATCCTCAATCCCGGAAGAATACTATTATTCCTGTAATGACCCATACTAAGAGACAGTCATTTTAAAATCCGAATTCTGAACAAGAAAAAGAGAGCAGGTAAATTTAATAATAACCTGCTCTCTTCAGAGATATTATTCAGATAATACTTCTAGTAACCCGGGTTTTGAACGAGATTGGTGTTAGCAGCTATTTTATCCTTATGTATCGGGAATATTGTAAGATATGAGCCTTTTTTCACAACATCACCAGGATTATAGTACGGAAGGATCCATTTCTCAAGCTCGTCATATAAACCCCAGCGGATAATGTCCTGTCTCCTGTGATTTTCGGCGAACATCTCGCGTCCGATTTCATTCAGCAGTTCTCCTCCTGCAATACTGGGTCCTGTCATATCATAGCTGACAGGTCCGTCCAGGGAAGTAAGGGCAGGCACACCGGCCCTGCTTCTGACCAGGTTCACAAGGGTAAGCGCCTGGGAAATATTGGCTGCTCCGCCTTTGCGCCATAATGCTTCAGCTTTCATGAGAAGTACATCGGCATAACGGAATACGGAGTAATCATTGCTCATGTTATTAGGCTGGCTTCCAAGTGCAATTTCCCATTTTCCTATTCTCACGCCGGCCTGGCGATATGCCTGGGGACCAAGTTCATTGATCTGAGGTTGTGTTGATCCGATATTTCCGAAATTAAGCGGTGCACCATCCGGATCTCCAAGCAGCGGAACGGGCTGACGGGCAGGCTGGGGTACTTCGAATCCGTCGTCCATAACAAGCCCTCCTCCTGCCTTATATTGATACCCGGCAATAAAATTGCCTCTTTTTGTGGCAGGACCTGTAAGAGTCCCTACATCTCCTTTTCTTAAATCGGCATTATCATAAGAATTATAGAATTCTTCCATGGCACAGTAACCATTCCATGGTTGTGCAGTAAGGTTATATGTTTGCTGGCTGCCATAATGCAATGATCTTACGGCTAAATTAAATCCCTGGAAAAATACCTGGTCATAAGGAATTGCAAAAATAAATTCCTTCGATCCTGAATTGTTTACATTGAAATTTGCAAAATAGTTGCTTTCAAGGGAATATTTCCCGGAATTGATAACCTCATCACATGCGGTAATCACTTTATCCCACTGGGCGGTTCCGCTGTAAACCTGAGCGTTGAGGTATAATTTGGCAAGCAATGTTTGTCCGGCGTAATAATTCATTCTTCCGTAAGTTGTACCGTCAACGGCTTTCGAGAGTTTCGGAACAGCGGTTTCGAGATCTCCGACAGTGAAATTAAACACTTCCAGCCTTGATTTGGTTGGAGGAGCTGCTTCGGCAGTGGCAAAATTGGTAACCAGCGGCACATTTCCAAACCAGTCAATAAGCTGCCAGTAGAAGAAGCCGCGAACAGTTTGAAGTTCAGCTATGAAAGCATCGGCAGTTGCCTTCTCAACCTGTCCGCTCTCCACAAGAGTCTCGAACTGATAGATCAGCCTGTTAGCCGTATTAACACCTCCGAATCCAAAATTCCAGCCTCCATTGAAGAAACCGTCTTCCTTGTTATAAGAATGAAGATGAGCTCTTCTCAGTACTCCGCCGTCATCCCAGTCCTGTCCCCTTGTAGGGACTACTATCGCATCAGCATATATTTCATGCAGTGCCCAGGGGTCATTTGAAGCGTAATCCGCAAACTGAGTATATGCAGCGCCCAGGGCTGAGATGAATTCCTGATCGGTTTTGAAGAAATTGGCCGGGGTCACGGAATCGAACAGTTCTTCATCCAGATTGGTACAGGACTGATTCAATGATGTTACCAACAAAGCAATTAATGAAACTCTTATCAGTAACAGATACCTATTAAAACTATGTCTTACTATTGTTTTCATGTCTTATACTTTTTCAGGATTTAAAAAACAATGTTTGCACCAAAAGTCACCGCCCTGGTTCTGAACCATGTATTTCTTCTGTCAATACCCGGTATAAGCGGATTGTTACCACCTTCTATGTCCCCATATCTCGGGTTCGGATCCGCACCTTTGTATTTGGTAATATAGAACAAATTGTTTCCGGCAAGGTAAAGTCTGATCTTGCTGAAACCTGTACTTTGAGGCACATTGAAGTTGTAACCAAGGCTCATGTTATCGAGAGTGACAAAATCGGCATTTTCGATATGGGTGCTGTTTAAAACACCTGATGAGTTGTTCAGGTAGGTTCCTGTTGTCGGGTTCTTCATATCTCTTGCAGTTTTTGGCAGATTATAAGAACCTATCATTTTAGGAACTTCATAGAAGCCGCGGTAGGAATTAAGCAGGTCATGTCCGAATACTCCGCGGAAGAAAACGCCCAGATCCCAGTTCTTATAGGTAAAATTGTTTGCAAATCCCAATAATAATTTAGGTAAACCGTTGCCGACAATCTGCCGGTCGAGTGTACTGATGGTTCCGTCGTTATTAGTATCTTCAAAGATCAGGTTCCCGGTTGCGTCAATCTCTTTGTATACCAGGGCCAGCAGCTGCCCGATAGGCTTTCCTTCTTCAGCTCTGATAAGGGGCACGTCAGATTGCCCGGGTGCACCCATGCCTCCCAGGTCACGAACTCCGTATTTCAGATCAGCTCCGTTGTAACTGCCCGAAAGCGAAACCAGTTCGTTAGCGAGGTTGTAAGATGGTGTCAGGGTCATATTATAGGATAAATCACCCGTCTCAACAACATTCCAGGTAAGAGACAGTTCCAGACCGCTGCTTCTTATTTCGCCAAGGTTTACAAGAGCCCTGTTATAAATGTTCGGCGGAACAGGCACTTCATATTCAAAAAGCAGATCAGTTGTGGTCCTTGTATAATAGTCAAATGAACCAACCAGCTTTGAATTGAGGAAAGCAAAATCAACACCGATATCTATTTCGCTCTTCTTTTCCCATTTGAGATCGGTATTTGCATTACTTACCGGTGCATAGCCTGGTACAAATTCCCCGTTATAGAAGAAGTTTCCCCTGGGTCCAAGGCGAAGCAACGACAGGTAACTGTTTCCCGGCTGGTTTCCTGTCAGACCATAGCTGGCACGCAGCTTAAGGACATTGATCGCATCGCTGCCAATAAACCCGGCAAGGTCCATTCCCCCTCCGATGGATGGGAATAATCCCCATTTATTATCTTCTCCGAAACGTGATGAGCCTTCATACCTTGCACTTGCGGTCACAAACCAGGTGTCTTTTATATTCAGGTTGACAATACCGAAGAATGCAATAAGCTTATATGAGTTTTTATAACTTCCCACCTCGCCTATCCCGTTATTAAAATCAAGGGCTGCACTGAGATTATTGTAGGTAAAGGCATCAGTCAGGAAATCACCGCCTTCTGCAGAAGAACCTTCATATTCAAAGTCCTGGTAAGAATAGCCTCCAACCGTGTTGAGATTTACCGAGGAAGCAATATCCCCGGTCCAGCGGGCGGAAGTCTCAAAAAGCTGGTTGGTATTCATATCAAAACTTCTTCTGGCTAAACCGTTTCTGTCCCTTCCTACCCAGTAACTGTTTTTATCGAAATACTGACCTCTCAGAGAATTGTTATTCTGTCTCGAGTAAAAAGCGTCAACCGATAATCCCTTCACTATCTGATAAGTGCCTTTAACTGCTAAAAGTAACATCCTGTCTTTACCGTCATTTAAGTTTTGTTCAAGGATCTGAACGGGATTATAATAATCATATAGTACCTGCTGGAAATATCCGTCATAGATCTCATATGCTGCATCGGAACTTCTTACAGGAGCTGTCGGATTATAAACAGATGCATACCGGAATGCATCGGCAAAACCATACTGGGCAACCACATCTGTAGCACCGAGATTGACATCCAGGGTAAACTTGTCATTTAAAGCTTTCTGGGTAAAGTTTATTCTTCCGTTAAGCTGTTTACGTCCGCTGTTAAGTATAACGCCTTTTGAATCATGGTAATTTATGGATGCCCGGTATGTTGAGTTTCCGGCTCCGCCTGATATGGCAAGATTATGTGTGTGTGAAATGGCGGTCTGTGTGGTTTCTTTGAACCAGTCAGTGCTGCTGCCAAAATCAGTTCCTGCACCAACCTCAGCGGAAAGAGCTCTCCATTCAGCTGCAGTCATTACCGGTGTTGTTTTGGCAACCATTTCTGCAGTAATATAACCATTGTAATCGATCACTGAAGTGCCTTTTTTACCTTTCTTGGTCGTAACAATGATCACCCCGCTGGAACCCCTTGTTCCGTAAATAGCTGCAGCCGAACCATCTTTCAGCACACTCATCGTTTCAATGTCATTCGGATCTACATTCTCAAGAGATGCTCCAAGCACGCCGTCAACCACTATTAATGGCTGTGTATTGGCGCCAATGGTACTTAATCCCCTCAGGCGTATGTTATAGCCCTCATTTGGGTTGCCTCCGGGTCTGCTTAAGGATAACCCGGCAACTTTACCCACGATCAGCTGTTCAGGGCGGCTTACATACCCCTTGTTGAACTCTTCTGATTTTACGTTGGCGATTGAACTGGTAATCTCTTTCTTTCGCTGCTGGGTGTACCCGGTAACAACGATCTCACCCAAAGTGCTTACCGCGGGCACCAGTTCAATATTGATCGTTGCCTGGCTGCCTACATTAACCTGTTGGGGAGTGTAGCCTATGAAGGTAAAAACCAGGACTGCTTCAGGTCCGGGAACAGTAATACTGTAGTTGCCGTCCACATCAGTCTGTGTCCCGGTTACGGTACCCTGAACCACGATATTCACACCAGGCAAAGCCCCTTCATCTTCGGAAGTTACTTTACCTGTAACTGTTCTTTGCTGAGCGTATGATAAACTGACAGCAAAGAATAAAAAGGAAACAGACAAGATCCATTTCCTGATCAGGAAATAATACTTTCTTGGTGTTCTCATTGCAGATCTAATTAGGTTAGGTTATTAA
>Ga0116204_1001132_pt1 | contig 14977 bp, 18 predicted proteins | sample LakKivwa52mmetaG_FD_94481 | JGI IMG/M metagenome (GOLD analysis project Ga0116204, IMG submission 94481) | Anoxic lake water microbial communities from Lake Kivu, Rwanda to study Microbial Dark Matter (Phase II) - Lake Kivu water 52m metaG | ecosystem: Environmental > Aquatic > Freshwater > Lake...
AGTACTGAGTAAATGTTCATACTCCTCTTTCTTTATCAATATATAGCCTTTCGGTACTTGAAACATGAAACAAAATTACTATTAGGAGGTTATTTCGCTTTTTAAACTTATTAATACTAATACCATCAATCATTTGAGTATTAATTATTTCTGTTGTGGATAACAAAAAAAAATTATTTTATCAATTCAAAATTTAGTACTTTTGTAGCTGAATAGTAACCTTTTTTTCATGATTATTGATTTTATAAGTTAATGAAATTTGTTTGCTTTAATTTGATCAAAATGATACAAAACCATTTTTATTTTTAAGATTTTATGTTAAAAATTCAATTGCCAAATTACGACAAAAACTATTCATACAAATATTTTTTTTCTGCAGAAAAAACATTCATAATTTCTAATAACTGAATATCTTTTTTTGAGTCTTTTTTAGCCTGTGCAATTTGTTTTGCTCTGTTAAATCCTCCAAAATAATATCGCTGAAACCAGGGAAAAACGCTTAATGTAGCATCAATAATCCCGTATTTTTGACTGACATAAAGAAACACTCCTGCCAAAACAGCATTTAAAACAAAAGAATTCACAGCATTTTTAATATCGCCTGCATAAAGCTGTCCAAGGCCGGGTAATATCATACTCAATGCCCGTGCTGTTTTGGGATTAGGCTTATTCCTGAAATCAATATTACTGAAAATTTCGTTTATCTTTACAGTATCGGCTTTTTCAGACAGTGATTGATTGAAAAGTTGCCTAGAAGAATCATATAAGTTATTTTGGTATGCCAATAACCCATGGTAAAAAAAATACCTTCTTTGTGTTTCAGCGTCAATTGTTGTATCAACATCTAAAAGTTCCCGAATCGATTCATTGTATTCATTTTTCAGCAGATAAATCATTGCTTTACGGAACAGTATATTGTTTGCTTCCGATTTTGAATTTGTATTTTGATACGCAATATTATAGTAAAATAAAGCATCTTCAGTTTTTTGATTAAAAAATAAACACTCAGCTAATTTGTAATAATCAGATAACAGCCCGGCTTCAGATTCAAAGAATATGATTCTCAGGTAAAGCAATTCGGCAGCTTCATAATTTTTTACCGAAAACAAACTGTCAGCTGTTTTACTACATTGCTCCGGATTTTGTGGCAATACACTAAATCCTGTGAGAATCAAACTAATAGTTAATAAGTAATTCTTCAAGCTGCTGATGAAATTTTTCTGTTTTCTGATGATTGTATTTATTAGCTGCTTTTACCGACCCATATATATTTCCGAAATAAAAACCTGCACTCAGGCCTGCCGAAATCCACCCGTAAATACTGGTATTCCCGTATTTTTTAAAGCCTCTGTATGTTTGCCAAACCGACATGCCTGTGTATAAAAAAGCAAGTGCTCCATCTTGCCAGTAACCACTGTAAACTTTTCCTGAACCAGGTATCAATGCTGAAAGCAATCCGCTGAGTAATGGGTTCTTAAGTTTTAATTCAAGGCACTGATTGTTAATGCTTAATAGTTGCTCATACTGTGGAAGTATTAGGCCTGATTTATTATTCAGTAATTTTGAAGCTTCAGAAAATCTGTTATCGAAAATGAAGGAGGCACTTTGGTATATGAATTTGTCTGTATCGTTCAAATTTTTACTGTAAGGAATTGTTTTACCAAATTCCTTGTGTTCTGCATTAAAAATGAGCAAACGAAAATATTCTTTTTCGATTTCTTTTGTAATGAAAATGCCGTTGTACTTACGTGCTAATTGCAATGCCTCATTATTATGGTAATTCAGCCTTAGCGATTGAATTTGTTTTAACCTGTAGTCTGCATTTAAACTGTCAAATTGTGTCAGTCTCGAAAACTCAGAATATGCTGATTGATATTGACCTGCGGTAAATAAATAATTTGCAAATTCAGCACTATGCTGTTCATCAAACAGGTTTTGACACCATAGATATTTATTTGAAAACAGAAATATTACAGCAAAAAGAAGCAGCGTTTTACAGGTCTTCATATCGTGCATTTTTGGGAGGGTCGAGTTGCAGTTTCAATTGGTGATCAATATGATAATGCTGTGGAGTAAGAGTATGGCAACGTGTCAATCTGTCGAAAAAATTCATAGTACCAGTAAAAATATTTTGTTCTCTGACTGCAATCAAAGCATATTCAGAACAGGATGGGTAAAAACTACAACTGGCCATATCTTGAGATGAGATAAAGTTTTTGTAAAACAGGAATAATAATGAGGCACTTTTCCCTAAAAAACCTTTGCTGTTTTGTGCCAAACTAACATAATAAGGTCGTTTTTCGGTGCTTACAGCCTTTTTAATCATTTCAAGGTCATCAGCAGTTTGCGAAAATGCGTTAAAGCTACTTAGTAAGAGGATAGTTATAATAATTTTCATTTTGTAAATTATTCACCTTAACATTTTTAAATGTCATTACCTGATAATATTCCTTGTTGTCTTTATAGTAAATCTGGATAATTTCAGACGGAAATTTTAATCCTGAAACTGTAACATAGCTTTTAATAATCTGCTTGCTTAATATTTTGTTATCAGCACTGAAAAAAACAACTCCGTAAAGGTTTTTGTCTTTTGTCGAAAGCACAACTTTGCCTAAGGATTTGTAGTTTTCGGGGGGTGAATAAGTGCTTATGACCAAATCACCATCCTTCTCGACTTTTGTTATTTTGTAAACACTTTTGCTTAAACCATAATCGTGAAGTTTGCCTTCAAGTGCAAGGTGAAAAAGTGTACTTTGCACCAAAGAAAGTGTTTTAGCCTGCTTCAACAACTGATTATTTTTATAGGTGCTGACTGTTGAATCTTTTACTACCCACACTTCTTTTTCCGGGAAATGAATATTGTAAACTAATTTTTTAATTTTTATGTCGTAATAAACTCTTCCCATGGTAAGCTGATTTACATTTTCGAGTTTCGATTTCATGCTGATATCTGCTTCTATTCGAAAAAAATACTGTGCAAACAGCATGATGGAAAATATCAGAAAAAACCCGAAAGTAAAAACAGTTGTCAGAAAAAAAAATGCTGATATTTGCTTTTTTGAAGTCAAACTTTATTTTTTTAAAAAGCAAATATCAGCAGGATATTTTAAAAAGCAAAAAAAGATTGCTTAATCAAAAATTAACCAGTAAAGCGCCTCCACCAAATAAGAAAGAAGAAACCAGACAACCGACAACCGACATCAGGAGGTCGTCTTCGTCAATGATCCAAACTACTACGACACCAATTGGTCCTAAACAAAAACCCCATAAAAAGGCAGGAATATCTGCCATGGTTTCAGAAAATTCTGATGCAATAGCAGGTGTATTGCTGATGTTCAAGCTTAAAATATTGTTTTCAGCTTGCAATTGTGTTAAAGTTATTCCTTCATGAGTAATTACATAAGCTTCAAGCTGGTTCAGAGAGGTGAATTCTTCCTGAATCTGATTGTAATTAATGTCAAATAGATCTCTATTGTTAGTGTTCCCGAATGAAACAAAACCAATTAAAGTTAAAAAATTATAAAACGAAGTTTCATATTAATTAATTAAAAAGTTTATTACAATTGAGTATATACTACAAAATAAATGACATAGCAGGCTGTATAAGCTAATGAACCAGCAAGGCATCCGAATAATGCTTTTTTAGTTTCATCTTTATCTTCATCTGAAACTAAATAAACTATTACTATGCCTGGTATTCCAAGACAAAAACCCCAGATAAATGAAGGAATTCCCAAAGGAGATTCAAAAGCATAACCGATACCTGATGGAGTTGATAATTCGGGACTTAGAATTTTACTCAAAATATTACCCGAATTTTTGAGGTCGGTATATGTTACACCCTGATTTGCATTAACATATTCCTCGACAAGTGTAAGGGAAGATAACTCATCAGATATTTTGTCATCGTTGATTTGAAACAAATCTGATGAACCGGCAAATGAAATACTCATCATGCAAAAAATGAATAATAATGTTGTTAATCCTTTTTTCATCATAATTATACTTTATTAGTTTGCAGCAAATTTATTCAGAGTATTTTTTTTAGCCAAATTAATTATTATTAATTTTTCCTCCAATATTTTGGAGTTGTATCTTTGAGGAAAAATAAATCTGTAAATGAATCATTTTTTTTCAAATCCTGACATAGAAAAATGCCAATACCTGCTTTTTGGGTTAATGAAAAGGCTAAAATTGTTCATGTAAATCAGGCTGCATGTAAACAACTGGAGTATAGCTTTGATGAATTAACAGAAAAAGGTATTCGGGATATAAGCCTTAATTTTCAACCTTTTCAATGGAATGAATTATTTATGCTGATAGCTGAAAAAACTTATTATCAGTTTGAGAGTCGTCATATTTCAAAATCCGGTAAAATTATTCCTGTAGAAGTTTCTGCTTCATTCATTGAGGTAAACGGCAAGAAATTTATTCTGGGTTTTGCTTATGAAATTTCAGAACGCATGCTGAATGAATATTTGTCGAGGGAAAACAGTTTGATGCTGGAAGCTTTTTTCAGTTATATTGATGACGCACTTGGAGTGCTTGATACTCAACACAATATTTTGCATTACAATCAGGCTGCTAAAAACTTACTGAAATTGTCGGATGACCTGTACATAGGTAAAAAATGTTATGAAATTTTAGGGTATAACTCAGTTTGTGAAGATTGTCCGTCAAAAAAAGTATTTGAAACTTCAAAACCGGTTAAAACAGAAAAAAAAGTTCCCGGTACTGACTTATGGCTTGAAATTCATTCTTTCCCGATTTTTAATCAGGAAAATGTAGTAGTTAAAGTGGTAGAGCACATGAGAGATATCAGTGAAAGAAAAAAAACTGAAAAAAGATTATATGAAATTATTGGTGAACTTAAGGCTTCAGAACAGGAACAACGATTATCCCATTTTGTAATTGATAATGTTGGTCATGCTATTTTTATGATTAATGAAAACGGAGACTTTGTTAGAACAAATGCTTTTGCTACAAAACTTTGGGGATATAGCATGGAGGAACTTAAATCACTTAATGTTTTACAAATCAACCAAACTATCAATAAAAAAGAGTGGAAACAGGTTTGGAATAATTTAAAACAGAATAAAAGCTTGCATTTTGAATCTATACATACTCATAAAAATGGTGAAAAAATTAATGTCGAAATAAACTCCAATTACTTTGTTTTTGAAGGAAAAGAATTTAGTGTAGGATTTGCTCATGATATCACTCAGAGAAAAAAATCGGAAAGAAAACTTAAAGAAGCACTCAATGAAATTCAGCATCTGAAACAAAAATTAGAAGCAGAAAATATTTATTTACAGGATGAAATAAAACTGGAGCATAATTTTGAGGAAATTGTAACTCAAAACAACCGTTTGAAAATGATACTTCGGGATGTTGAAAAAGTAGCCAGCACCGATTCAACAGTACTTATACTGGGCGAAACAGGTACAGGAAAAGAACTTATTGCACGCGCCATACACAATATCAGTAAACGTAAAAACCATCCATTGGTAAAAGTAAATTGTGCTTCTTTGCCTTCAAACCTGATTGAAAGTGAACTTTTCGGATACGAAAAAGGTGCTTTTACTGGTGCCTTAACCCGTAAAATCGGAAGATTTGAGCTGGCCGATAATGGTACACTCTTTCTGGATGAAATTGGAGAACTCCCTGTCGAACTGCAACCAAAACTTTTGAGAGTGCTACAGGATGGTGAGTTTGAACGCCTTGGAAGTACTAAAACCATTAAGGTTAATGTTAGATTAATTGCTGCTACAAACCGAAAACTTGCCGATGAAGTTCAAAAGGGAAATTTCAGAGCCGATTTGTATTACCGTATTAATGTTTTTCCGGTATTATTACCCCCATTACGCGAACGAAAAGAAGATATTCCGCTGCTAACTAATCATTTTATTTATAAATATTCAGCAAAAATTGGGAAGAATATTAGCAGTATTTCTCACAAAACCATTGCAAAATTTCAATTGTACGACTGGCCGGGAAATATACGTGAGCTCGAAAATGTTATCGAAAGAGCTATGATTACAAGCATTGGCAATGAACTTGAATATCAGGGCGACATCATTTCATTAAACAATTTTAGTGCTTATGAAAACGATTTGAGTTTATCCAGTTATGAAAAAGAATATATTCTCAAGATTCTTAGAACAACAGATTTCCGTATTAGAGGTGAAAAGGGAGCTGCTAAAATTCTCGGACTAAAACCCACCACTCTTGAAGCAAGAATAAAAAAGCTTGGCATTAAAAAATAAATCCAATATTTTGGAGATAATACAAAAAATTGGACATTTTATTAATGTTTTATATCTGCTTGAAAATAAGTTAAATTAATTAATACAAAGTAAATCAGGCAATTAAGCTTTGATAAAAGGTGAAATATGGTTTTGGTATGTTAATTGTCTTATTTCAGCAAATCGTGGAGCTTGGCATTTCCAGTTCAGTTTAACCTTTTTTTTATAAAATTCCTCAAACAGGCTTCACGATTTTTTCTTTAAAATACTAACTTATGATGTCGTTGTTTAACAATAACCAGTTTGATGATTTTAAACCGGAATTTCTTAGCAATTTTCCGGTGGTTTTAGTTGAATTTTTTGCCGATTGGAATGGCAGCTGTCAAATAATGTCTCCTATACTTAAAGATATTAAAAGTCAGTTTAACGGTGAATTGAAAATTTGCAGAGTTAATATCGAAGTTGAAAAAAAGCTTACAGAAAACTATAAAATTACAAAAACTCCGGCTTATCTTATTTTTCATAAAGGTAAAATTACCGACCGTATAGATGGTATTGTTCCCCGTAAAACTCTTCTGAATAAACTTAAAATATTGGTCAGAAATAATTGACCCCATTCTAACTATTCCTTTTCGGGTCGGTTAGATTTTTGCATTCCAGGAAGCCAAAATGATTTAAACAATGTTTTTCCGACTTACTATACTAATTTTTGTTGGTTTTTTAGTTTGTGCATCTTCATTAAAAAATGATAGTGAAATAACTATAAGTGAACTGAAATCTCATATTACTTATCTGGCTTCCGATAAGCTGAAAGGCAGAAAAAGTGGCAGTAAAGAAGCCAATTCAGCGGCAAATTATATATATCAGCAGTTTAAAAATTACGGGCTTGAATTTCCTGTTGATAAGGGTTTTCAATGTTTTGAAGTGTTAACTGATATTAATTTAGGTAAAAAGAACTTCTTTCACTACCAGAATAAAAAGTCAATAGCGGGGGTTGATTACATTCCGCTTGCTTTCAGTAAAGATACATCAATATCTGCAAATATTGTTTTTGCGGGCTATGGATTTGAAGTCAAATCAAATGAAATTTACTGGAATGATTTTGACAAAATTGAAGTTAAAGACAAATGGGTATTGATGTTTACTGCAGAACCTAAAATGCACAGCCGCAACCCACTTTTTTCAGATAATTCAGATAGTCGTTACAAAGCAATGATTGCTGCTGATAAAGGTGCTGCAGGTGTAATTTTTGTTTATCCACCATCCGAAAAAAAGGAAAATCAAATTCCTGCTTTGGTATGTCCCCGAAACGACAGCCGAATAAAAATTCCGGTTGTTCATATCAGTCATAAATTGGCTGATGAATTACTAAAGCCTGCTGATTTAACACTTAGCAGAATTGAACAACTGATTTTGGATAATAAAAAACCATATTCGTTTGAAACAGAGATTAACATAGAGCTTTCGGTAGAATTGATTGTAAAAAAAGCTCAAACCTGCAATGTGATTGCTTATATTGAAGGAAATCATGAAGTATTAAAAAATGAATTCATAGTAGTTGGTGCACACTACGACCATCTGGGAATGGGAGGCTATGGTTCAGGTAGCCGTATGCCCGACACTGTTGCTGTTCACAATGGAGCAGACGACAATGCTTCTGGTGTTGCAGGTTTAATAGAATTGGCCGGAAAACTAGCATTTCATCGAAATTTGTTAGACCGAAGTGTTGTTTTTATTGCTTTTTCTGCAGAAGAAATGGGTCTTTTAGGTTCAAATTATTTTGTTAATAATTCTTTTCTCCCACTGAATAGTATTAAAACCATGATTAACCTTGACATGATTGGTCGTCAGGATACTATAACCAACTTTTTATTAGTAGGAGGATTAGGAACTGCTGTCCAGCATGATTCAATTGTCAGTTTTCATGCCCAGAAATATAATATTGACTTGAAAAAAACTTATGAAGGTCTTGGACCTAGCGATCATGCTTCTTTTTATGCTAAAAATATTCCTGTTTTGTTCTTTTCATCAGGCGCTCATCACGATTATCATACTCCATTTGACGATGAAGATAAAATAATTTATCCTCCTATGATTAATACTCTCAATTTTTTATACGACCTGACAATGAGTTATGCCACCCTGAAAACTTCACCTGTATTTATGGAAGCCGGGCCCAAAGAGGCAAGCTCAAATCGTGGTTATACAGTAACATTGGGCATTATGCCTGATTTTTCAGCAACAGATATTAAAGGATTGAAAATTCAGTCGGTGCGTAAAGGGGGACCTGCTTCAGTTGCAGGACTTATCAACGGTGACATTATAATTTCGATTAATGAAAATGAAATTACCAATATTTATGATTATACACACAGACTTAAAATGTTGCGGAAAGGAGATATAATAACAGTTGGTATAATCAGAAACAGCACAGAATTTAAGTTTTTTATACAATTATAAATTTTAAAATAAGCTTTACCTTTTTTCGTTTATTGTCATTAAGCATTATAATTTTGAAGCTATGAAAAAAGTTGTTCTGAAGTTATTTATTGCAGTTTGTGGTTTTTTATTTGGATTCAATATTCCTGTTGTAGCACAATATGGGGCACCCGAAAATTTATATCTTGAAAAGATGATTCAGAAGACACAATTTTATATTGTAAGCCCCGACACCTTGAAATGTGTTGAAATAAGCAACAATAATGTTTACCAAATAGAACTGAATGAAAAGGATTTTACACAAAAGAATGACTCTTTTATATGGGCAAATGCACCTCCTGAAAATTCTCCTGAAGAAATTACAGTTTATCCGAATCCTTGCAGCGAATATGTTAATATAAAATTGAAGTTGAACAACTTAAACAATATTAAAGTTACATTGTACTCAATAAATGGTCGCTTGCTGCAAAAGTGGGAATTTAACAATCAGGATTTTAGATTCTCAATGAAAGATTATTCAAAAGGGAATTATCTTTTACAAGTCGAATTCTTTGATGCCAACATCAATAACTTCCGGAGAAAAGATGTTGTATTGATTTATCAGTAAGGCTTGATTTTAACCCAGCCTTAGTAATCTTCAGTAATTTTTATTAGGGGAAAAAGCTTAGTTTTGAGCCTTGAAACAATAGCGCTTTATGCGACCAGCAATAAAATCCGACAAGCAAAAGCTAATTAATATTATGGTACAATCGTACTATAGCAATCCTACTTTGCTGTATTTGTGCCGTAAGCTTAAAAACAGAGAAAAATACATTGCCCATATTGCCAGTTATATGTTCGATTTTGCATACAGACGAAATGGGGTTTTTCTTTCATCAAACGAGATGGGGGTTACTGTTTGTTTTCAATACAATTACCGTAAGCCAGATTTGTATGATTATTATTTGAAACTTAAGATGGCTTTTTCTGCTTTCAAATGGAGTAAACTTTCTGAAATTAATCGTCATACAAGTTATGTCAACAGTTTCAGGCCAAAAGATGGCAACTATTTATATTTTTGGCTGTATGGTGTTTTGCCTGAAGAAGAACCTCGTGTTTCAGCACGCGAAATGGGTTTTCATATACTAAAATTAGCTAACGAAAAGGGCTTATCTATATATGCTGAAACAACAATTGAACAAAACAAACGAGTTTATGAACGCTATGGAATGGAAGTTTATCATTTTTGGTATAATCCTGAATCTAAACTCCCTACCTGGTTTTTACGAACACCTCTGAAATCATAGCTTTACATAATACCTTTAAGCTTTACATACCAGCTTTCAAGATCCATGTAGAGGATAACAGGATTTTCAGGGTCATCATGAACATACATGAAATATTTTCCGTCATCCGATTCAATACGTATTGCATGAAGTCCGTAAACATCGCCATAGCGTGATGAGGCCGGTACAATATAACTGGTGTTGCCATGTACCATTTTAAAGGAAACAATCAGGCTGTCACCTAAATTGAGCGTAACAGATTCATTATTTTTAATCTTCTTAAACACATCTTCAGATAACCACACACAGCTTGTTCCCGGTATTGAATAGTTGGATTTGTAATTGAAATAGTTAAGGTACGAAGTAGCTGATTTTTTGTCCTGAGAACTAACTTTTACAATACCTGTCATTCCTGCCGAACCGGTCATAAACCAGTCGAAAACCAAGCCTTTTTTAGAGTTTTCGATAATACGTACATTAAACATATAATCTCGGCCTTCAAAACCAACATCATATAGTAAAACACAGTTTTTTGAAAAGATATTTTCTGACTTTTTTTGTTGAGCATGAATTGAAAATGGCAACAAAATACTCATCACCATCAGATACGCAAAAGTTAAGTGTCCTTGTTTCATCATTCGATTATTTTAAAATTCAGTGTTTAATACCTGTATTTATAAAAATGTAAAGGTATAAAAAATTGGTTGAAAAGAATAACAGACTCGTTTAACAAATTAGTTTGTAAATTTGTTTAAATTTTAAAATCATTAGTCATGAAAAAATTTGCACTATTAGCATTGTTTACATTTTCACAATTGTCAGTATTATTTGCTCAAAACGACAATCAGGAGGTAAGTCCTATACATTTAGGGGGTCCCCGAATAGGTTTCACTTTGATTGGTCCGGGCGAAATTGCAGACAGAATAAAAAATGACTTTAATGCATCACCTTTTCTTACTCAGTTTGGCTGGCAGTTCGAAACCCGTTATTTTACTTTGCCTACGGGTGAAGCTGGTTTGTTAGAAGCAGTAGTAATGATTGGTGGTCTTGAACAAAACTTATTTTTACCATCAGGAACATTTTTAATTGGTTACAGGTCGGCCAAAGGAATTGAATTTGGAGCAGGACCTAATTTTTCTATTTCAGGTGCTGCAATTGCATTGGCAGCAGGTTTTAATTTACACACTCAAGGTATTAATTTCCCCATCAATCTGGCTTTTATTCCATCCTCAAAAGGTTTACGATTTACGATTACAATGGGCTTCAATGCACGGGTGAAAAAAACCTCCGGTTGTTCAATGCTGGATATGTTGATGTAGTATTTTGTTAAGTTTGTTTAATTGATAGCAGTTCGATTAAGGTTTTTTAAACAATAATTTAACTGCCAATTACAAAAACTACCCGTTTATTTTTTAAATCCAATTTTGATTTTTTCCATTGAGAAATAGATTTTGATTGGATAAATTCGTGTTCACTCATTAGCTCAACTGCAATACTAAGAACTGTTTCGCTTTTGCAGCATGAAATAATATCCTCAAATAAATATTGTGAACGATAAGGAGCTTCAATAAAAATCTGAGAATATCCGGTTTTAAAAGAAATAGCTTCCAGTTCAAGAATTTGTTTTATTCGGTCTGGTTTTTTGATAGGCAAGTAAGCATGAAACGAAAATTGTTCGGCATTGAGCCCTGATGCTGCTAATGTCATAAAAATGGATGATGGTCCGCTTAAAGGCACTACCTTAAAATGTTTTTGCTGGGCTATTTTCACTATTTTTTCACCGGGGTCTGCAATTGCGGGATAACCGGCATCACTGATTAATCCCATATCGTTTCCATCAATCAAAGGTTTGATAATATCGGACAACTCTGATTCTCTGGTGTGCTCATTGAATTCATAAAAATAAATGTCTTCAAAAGGTGTTTTTACACCGGCTGCTTTGAGCAAATGGCGGGCTGGTTTGGGATTTTCGACAATAAAATGTTTTAAATTCCGGATGATTTCCTGATTGTATAATGGAATACTTTTATGAATGTTTTCTGCTGAAAGCAGATTCGGTATCAGGTAAAGTCGTGCTGCCAAATGATTATTTTATTGAACTATAATTTTAAAACTTTCTTGTTGGTTGGTAGTTAGAATCTCAAGAATGTATATGCCTGAACTAAAGCTATTTAAATCGAATAAATGGGTTTGATTGTGCTTTTCTGTATCAAGAACTGCTATTTTTTTCCCAAATAAGTCATAAATTGTAGCATAAGTTACCGGATTTTCTGAATGAACTTCAAATTGATTTTTACCGGCAGTTTTTAAAATAACTTTGTTTGATAGGTCTTTAATTGAAGCAGTATTAATTGTTATTGTATCAATAAAAGTATGCGTTGAATAGCAATTGCTGTAAACAATGTGTTTTACTATATATTCCTTATCGCTGAGATAGGTATGGGAAGGATTGGCAACAACAGAAGAATCACCATCACCGAAATACCACTTATGCGTAACGAGTTTAGAGATTTTATCTGATTTGAATTTTATTGTTTTATCTGTACGCTTAAAACTAAACCCTGCATCCGGAACATTAATATTGAGATTCCAGACACTACTACTGTCTAATACAATGCTTTTTACTGCCTGAAAAATTGCCTTTACTCTGTTGGTATCTAAACCAGGATTATAACTTGAATTAGAGGGGTCTTCATTAAAAATACTGGCAAAAAAAGTGCATCCGGCCAAATAGGAACCATAAATTCCGGGATGGTGGTCGGCAGGAGATGCATATAACTCCTGATTCCAGGTTTCATTATCTCTTATTTTTTTCCAAACCATTCCAACCGGAGAAATAATAGCTGAATTGCTATCGGCCAATAATTTATAATTTCTTCTGATTCGGGTTTGATGTTTCAAATAATTGTCGGTTGGAAAATTCATGACATCACCATTAATATATCCGTAAGTCATAAAAAATACTACTTCAGTACAAGGATTATTCTGTCTGATAATATCAGTGATTTGTTTGGCAGCCATATAGCTGTAAAACTCAAAATAACCTTCAATCCAGCCGGGATAAAAACCACCAACAGCACTGTTTTCCTGTAAAACAACATAATCCCATGGCTTTTCAGTCAGTTTTAGTTTCAATTGATCAATACGAGACTGATCCTGAACATATTCCCGAAGCAATTGACCACCCCAATAATGTTCAGTAAAAACTACTTTTCCTTTTGCTGCCGCGAATTCACGAAAGTGATCGGGAATGCCTGAGGCTGTAATGCTGTTGCCAAGAAATAAAACATGAATTGGTTGTGCAAAAGTGAATAAACCAAAGAGCACAAATAAAATTGCAATAATGCTTTTTTTCATTTCTCTAATTCTCACAAGTTTTCTGATATTCAATAAGTTGTTTTCCAAAATTGAGTCCATAATTAAATAATTTTTCCATTACTTCCTCTGAGGGAAAAAATTTAATTTTCAGCACATCAGACGAAGCTTTTAATTTCAGGGTTGTAAGCGAATTAAAAATTATATCAGGAGCTTCACCACTCCATCCATAAGAGCCAAAAGCACCAAAAAGCTTTCCCTTATCCCTGATTGGATTTATAGCACCGAATAAATTATAAATCTGAGGTAAAACATTTTGATTGATGGTAGGAGAGCCAACAATTAATGCTGACGAACCACTTAATTTTTCGTTCAGAAAATGAAAATCTTTATCCTGTATATCCGACAATTCTATGCTGATATCACCAGCATTTTTGATGCCTTCTGCAATTTTTTCTGCAATGGTTTTGGTGTATCCATATGCTGAAACATAGGGAATAAATACCCTTAAATTTTCGGGTTTGCGAAATTTCAGTTCCTGATTGGAATATTCTGCCGAAAGATCAACATATTTTTTCCAATAGGTTCTTAATATGGGGCCATGTCCGGGGCAAATAGCTTTGATTTCTAAATCCTTGATTTTTTCAATTGCCTTCAGCATAAATTTACTGAAAGGCTTGAGAATAACATCAAAATAATAGACAAATGCTTCGTCAAAATTTCCGGTTTTGTCGTCAAACATACGTTCATCGCAGTAATGAGCACCAAAAGCATCGCAGCTGAACAGAATTTTTTCCTCAACAAGATAGGTAAATATCGAATCGGGCCAATGGAGATTAGGAGCACCGATAAACTTTAATGTTTTATTGCCTAAATCAAGTGTATCACCGTCTTTGACTGTAATTGATTTGAATTCAAATCCTACAATGTCTTTCAAATATCGGATAGCATTTCCGCTACCAACTACTGTAGCATTGCTTGCCACTTTGAGCAGGTGCTTTAAACTTCCTGAATGGTCAGGCTCGGTGTGGTCGAGTATGATATATTCAATTTCTTCGGGTGAACATAATGAAGTGATTTTTTCAATGTATTCTTCATTAAAGCGTTCTTTTACAGTTTCAACAATGGTTTTTTTCTGAGCATTGATAAAATATGAGTTATAGGTAGTGCCAAATTTTGTTTCCATGATAACATCAAAAACGCGTAAATCAGGGTCTAAAACACCTATCCATTTAACCTCATTTGTAACATCAAGAATTTTTCCTTTCGACATAATTTTATTTGATTTTTGGGTGCAAAGATAATATCCGGTATTGATGTATGTGATTTTTAAGTTCTGTTTTGTTGATTTTATTGCTGTTTTGATAATAATTACTTTATTATCTGTAACATCATGGTCGTTTATGAAAAAACCTTTGTTTACAGTTACGGCAGCGGGAAATACGAAGTAAGCATACATCAGGCAGAAATACCCATGTATGGCAGCAGCAGACTGGGAACAAATAATGCAAACAAGCTTATGCATAAAGCAGAATTTTCCTGCTCAACATTTGTTGCATACAGATTTGCAACTTATAGTAACTTTGCAGACATAAACCAGACATGGCAAGCATGAATACATACTACAGAGGGCGGAAAGCTTATGAGCTTACCAATCACTTGGGAAATGTGCTGGTAACCGTATCCGACCGTAAGATTCCGGCCATAGACACG
>Ga0116204_1001133_pt1 | contig 14968 bp, 13 predicted proteins | sample LakKivwa52mmetaG_FD_94481 | JGI IMG/M metagenome (GOLD analysis project Ga0116204, IMG submission 94481) | Anoxic lake water microbial communities from Lake Kivu, Rwanda to study Microbial Dark Matter (Phase II) - Lake Kivu water 52m metaG | ecosystem: Environmental > Aquatic > Freshwater > Lake...
AACTTTAGTGAAACCGCTGCAGAACAATCGCTCAACAAGGCATTCTCCATCTTCCCCGTGGAAGCCGTATGTTTGGATGTTTTACAAAAAGGCATGGCAGAGATCGGCGCACTTTGGTACGAAAACCGTGCCAGTGTGCAACAGGAGCATTTTGCCTCTGGCCTTGCCATGCGCCGATTAGACGCCCTGCTAAGCGCATCTCCCGTCCCCACCCGCCCGCAAACAGTTTTGGTGGGCTGTCCGCCCGGTGAATGGCACACATTTACACCGCTGTTGATCTCCCTGCTCCTGCGCCGCCGCGGACTGAACGTCATTTACCTCGGCGCAAACGTCCCCGCAGACCGTTTTGCAGAGACAGCCCTGAAAGTACGCGCACACCTTGTAGTTCTCGTTGCGCAGACACTTATCTCCGCCGCATCCCTGCAGCATTCTGCACTCTCACTCAGCAATCAAAAAGTGAATGTCGCCTTTGGCGGACGTATTTTCAGCATTCGCCCCGCCATCGTAGACCATGTCCCCGGACACCATCTAGGCAAAACGCTGGATTCCTCAGTGCAGGAAGTTGGAAACTTACTGCGAAACAAAGTCGCAGAAAAGGAGCTAACGATTCCCTCACAGGAATACACCGCAGCCCTGATCGGTTTCACATCGAAGCGTGCCCATATCGAGAGCAGACTCAAGGAACTTATCCAACCGCTTGTCGTCAGCCCGGAGAGCCTGAACACCGCCATCCACTTTCTGGGAGATAACATCACTGCCGCCTTGCAATTGGGCAACCTCGAACACCTCTCTGAGGAAGTCGAATGGCTTAAAGTACTCCTCCAGGCATACCAATACCCGAAGGAAGAGTTATCAGCTTTCATGGAGCAATACGCCCGCGCCGTGGACGATAACATCAACGGTCAGGGTGAGCCGATCAAACACTGGCTTAGATCCTACGCCAGCAGTCAAAAGTGAGCAAGGAACTTCGATGCCATTTTTCCCTCTCTGGCTGACAGCTGGAATAATCATTTTGGTTCTGATGACCCTGCTTTGGCTTCTCAGCCTGTACCTCAAGAACTCCAGCATCGTTGACATTTTCTGGGGTACCGGTTTCTTCCTGTCGTACTGGATGGTGGCATGGTTCGCAGGCGAAAGCCTTTCGATGCGGGCAATGTTGCTGGGAGCATTTGTAACCATCTGGGGTTTGCGTCTCTCGGTCTACATTTTTCTCCGCAATCATGCACAACCCGAAGACTTCCGCTATGCCGCCTGGCGCAGCGAAGCTGGCTCCGCGTGGTGGTGGCGCAGTTTTTTCAAGGTATTCCTCCTGCAAGGCGCAATCATGTGGATCGTCGCCGCACCATTGTTCGTAACACAGGCTGAAAAAGCCGCCCCGCTCAATCTCCTCGATCTCGTCGGCGCACTTGTCTGGCTGATCGGATTCGTCTTCGAAGCAGGTGGAGACTGGCAGTTATCGCGCTTCAAAGCCAATTCTACAAATAAGGGCAAACTACTTACCAGCGGCTTATGGAGCCTGACCCGTCACCCAAATTATTTCGGAGACGCGGCGCAATGGTGGGGCTTTTATCTCATCTCACTCGCCAGCGGCGGTTGGTGGACGATCTTCAGCCCAATCATCATGACCTTCCTGCTGATGAAGGTCTCTGGCGTTGCCATGCTTGAACGCACGCTGACAAAAACCAAACCCGGCTACGAAGAGTACATTGCCCGCACCAACGAATTTTTTCCATGGCTGCCGAAAAAGAGTTGATTTCACTGCAACGATTATGACCTCCATCTGGTGGATACGCCGCGACCTACGCCTGACCGATAATGCCGCGCTTCACTCCGCGCTGACGGCTGGTGCGACCCTGCCAGTATTTATCCTCGACCCAGCCTTCGAAAACCTGTCCCCACGCCGCAGGAACTTTCTCTACGAAGGTCTCGCCTCGCTGGACAAGGAACTGCGCAAACACAATTCGTATCTCGTCATTCGCAAAGGGAAGCCCGTAGATATTTTGCGTCAACTTTTTGACGAACTAAAAGCCGAAACCATCTACGCAGAAGAGGATTACACACCCTACGCCCACAAACGCGATGCGCTCATTCAAAAGATACTGCCGCTGAAATTGATATCTGGGCAGACCGTCCATCATCCCAAATCCGTCCTCAAGCAGGATGGCAGACCGTACACCGTCTATACACCATACTCCAAAGTTTGGAAGGCAAAGCTGACAAAGATCAAACTGCACCATGCGCCTGATCACATCAAAACTCCACAAGGCTTCCATTCAGAGTCTCTGCCTGAATTCACCACCAACCCGCTCTTCCCTGCGAGTGAAGAGGAAGCCCTCACCCGCCTCGAAGAGTTCGCACACAAACGCATCCACAACTATGCCGATGACCGCAATCGCATGGACTTGGACGGCACATCCGCACTCTCGCCGTACATCCGCTTTGGGATGATCGGTCTGCGGCAAGCTGTTCAAGCCGCCCATACCTCATTACTCGTCAGTCATAACTCGAAAGGCGCGAAGATCTGGCTCAACGAACTTATCTGGCGCGAGTTCTACATCCAAATTCTGCATCACTTTCCGCATGTTGCCAGAACAGCCTTCAACCGTTCGCTGACGAACATTCCGTGGCGGAATAATGCGTCAGAGTTCGAAGCGTGGAAGAGGGGCGAAACAGGCGTCCCCGTGGTGGATGCGGCAATGCGTCAACTCAAAGAGATGGGCTGGATGCATAATCGCGCCCGGATGATCGTCGCTTCCTTCCTCGTCAAAGACCTGCTGATTGACTGGCGTTGGGGCGAAGCCTGGTTCATGGAAAATCTGCTCGACGGCGACATAGCCCCCAACAACGGTGGCTGGCAATGGACAGCAGGCACAGGCACCGATGCCGCGCCGTATTTTCGAATTTTCAACCCCGTGTTGCAAAGCGCCAAGTTCGACCCGAATGGAGATTACATTCGCAAGTGGGTTCCCGAATTGCGAGGATTGAACGCGAAACAGATCCATACGCCCTGGGAATTCGATTTGCAGATCACGGGCTACCCAGCCGAGCCGATCGTAGATCGTGAGGTTGTCAAAGAAAGAACGTTGAAGGCATATAACATTTCGAAGGAACGGGCAAAATGAACAAACGAGATCTTTCAGTATCAATGGAACGCGCGAATCTTGGAACGTTATTCATTTCTCTGCCCGTGGTGATCTTTCAATTCTTTCTGTTCGCGTACTTCCACCCCAATGCCGATCAATCGATCACGTGGAATTACTTCCTCTTTTTCTTGGTTGTTATTGCAGGGATTGTCATCCATGAACTGGTACATGGTGTTACCTGGGCGCTTGCCGCAGGGAAGCCATGGTCATTGATCTCGTTCGGCTTCCAAACACGCACCCTGACGCCCTATTGCCATGTGAAGGAACCGATCAAGATCAATCCATATCGGATCGGCGCTATCATGCCTGGGATTGTTGTCGGCATTCTGCCGTTCGCATACAGCCTTTTCACAGGCGACCCAAACTGGTTCTGGTTCAGCCTGATTCACACCTCAGGTGCAGGCGGTGACTGGCTTGTGCTGTGGCTCATCCGCACAGTGCAGGCAAACGCGCTTGTCGAAGACCATCCCACGCAGGCGGGATGTTACGTCATTGAAGAATAAATGGAGTAAAAGAAATATATGAAGAAGAATCGCTTTCTCCGAGGTTTCGGAATTATTCTGCTCAGCATTTTTGTAATTCTATCGGTAGGACCTTTTCTCATCCCTGTGCCGCCGCTGGAAAATACAGTACCCGCTCAATCATTGACAGACGAAAATAGCCTCTTCGTTGAGGTAAATGGGGTGAATGTCCACTATAAAAAAGCTGGAGACGGTGAACCCGTTTTCATTCTTTTGCATGGGTTTGGCGCAAGCATTTTCTCGTGGCGTGAGGTTATGGAACCCCTTGCCGAGTTTGGCACGGTCATTGCCTATGACCGCCCCGCATTTGGTCTTACTGAGCGTCCGTTGGAATGGGAAGGGGAAAATCCTTACAGTCAGGAGGCGCAGGTAGAACTCGTCATCGGCCTTATGGATGCGCTCAGTATTGAAAAAGCCACACTCGTGGGCAACTCGGCAGGCGGCACTGTTTCGATGTTGGCTGCGCTGAAATACCCCGAGCGAGTGACCAGCCTCATTTTGGTCGACCCAGCCGTCTACGCGGGTGGAGGCGCGCCTGCATGGATCCGTCCATTGTTAGGCACGCCGCAGATGCGTCATCTTGGTCCGCTGTTTGCACGGCAACTTCAAGAACAGGGTACCGAGTTCATCAAAACCGCTTGGCACGATCCCAGCAAGATTACGCCAGAGGTTTTTGAAGGCTATCAAAAGCCATTAAAAGTGGATAACTGGGACAAAGCGCTTTGGTATCTTACCCTTTCGAGCCGTGAAAGCGGATTGGCTGAACGCGTTGGAGATTTCAACCTGCCCGTGCTAGTCATTACAGGTGACGATGACCGTATTGTGCCTACCGAACAATCTGTGCGCCTCGCGGGTGAAATTCAAAATGCCGAATTGGTTGTCATTTCGCAATGCGGACACGTTCCGCATGAAGAATGTCCCACCGAGTTTATGCAAGCCGTTGCGGATTTCTTGAAATAGATGAACAAGTCTCTCCCTCCTGCAGCGGGTCGTGATGCCTTGCGCGCATGGCTAAAGGAAAAATCGCCGCTGGGTCCGCTTAAGGCAACTGCAAAATATGTGGGTAGATTTTTTCAAATTCCATTGCCCTTCTTTCACCCCTACGTGGTGTATGGCCCTGAAGCCAATCGCAAGGTCCTCGTCACCGAGCGCGACAAAGTTCTCTGGCGCAATACCGACCCCGTTACCGACTTGCTGCAACACGGCGTCTTGATCGTGGATGGAGAGGAGCATGACAAGTACCGCCAATTAATGGAACCCGCGCTTCATCCCTCGACCTTGAGTCGATATACCCCTCTGATCATTGCCCACACTGAGAGAGTATCCTCCCAATGGCAGGACGGCGATGTCGTGGACATGCTGGTGGAGAGCCGCAAGATCGCCCTGCTCATCATCATGGACACACTCTTCAGCAAAGATGCCTGGGATGATATTCCGCACATTTGGAATCCCATCCTAAAAGCCATCGAATACATCTCCCCTGGCGCGTGGATTCTCTGGCCAAAAATACCGCGCTTCGGATTCCGTAAACCGCTGAAAGAGTTGGATGATTATCTATTCGGGATCATCACCGACCGCAGACAACAGACCGCCGAGCATCATCAATCGTCCACGGTCAATCGTCATGATCTTTTACAACATCTTTTGGACGCAGGCCTTTCCGACCAACTCATCCGCGATCAAATGTTGACGATGATGATCGCAGGGCACGACACTTCCACGGCGCTGCTGGCGTGGGTCTTTGCCCTGCTTGGGCAGCATCCTGACATTCACAAAAAAGTAGCAGCTGAAGTTAATAGCCTTGAAAAATCGCCCCTGCTCGATCAAGTCATCAAGGAAAGCCTGCGCCTGTACCCACCCATTCACATCGGCAACCGCCGCATGGCGCAGGCAATGGAATTTGACGAAGGCACAGTCCCCGCAGGCGAACGACTGTTTTACTTCATCTACCTGACCCACCACGATGAGTCCATCTGGGAAAATGCCGAGGATTTCTGCCCCGAGCGTTTCGCCCATGGGCGCAAAACCCCGCCATTTGCCTATGTCCCATTTGGGGGCGGTCCGCGGGCGTGTATTGGGGCAGCCTTCGGTCAGGCAGAAGCGCGGCTCGTGCTGGCGAATCTGCTGCAACACTTCGCCTTCGAATACACAAATCATAGCATCCGCCCGCACATGGGTGCAACGTTAGAACCTAGACCCGGGGTGATGATGCGGGTGAAGAAAAGGGCTATTGTCAGTGAACAGTGAAAGAATATTTTTTGCAAGCAACAAAAAAAAACTATTAGACTAAGTGACTAACAAACTACCATGACCTACTTCGGCTTCCTCCTCCGCTTTCTCGTTATCCCCATCATCATCTTCCTCGTCATCACCTGGTGGGATAACAAAAACAATCGCCCCACAAACGGCTTCCAAAATGGAAACTTTGTCTGGCGCATTATCGGTGTCCATATCCTGCTCGCGCTGGTATACACCACTCCGTGGGACAACTACCTCGTCGCCACAGGCGTATGGTATTACAACCCAGACCTTGTCACAGGCATTGTGCTTGGCTATGTTCCCATCGAAGAATATACCTTCTTTATTCTCGAAACCTTCCTCACTGGGTTATGGTGGTGGTTTCTGGCAAGGCGCTTTCAAGAACCAAACCAACCCTTCAAGCCATCAAAGAACGGCAGAATAACAGCCTTCGGCATCCTATTCGCCGCATGGCTGGTCTTTACCTATTTATTCTTCCTCGGCGGCGCAGAATGGACCTACCTCGCCATCATCCTGTTTTGGGCATTGCCGCCCATCTTCCCGCAGATCCTTTTCGGTGGAGATATTCTCTGGCACTATCGCAAACTTGTTTTCACTGCAATATTTATTCCAGGCTTTTACCTCTCCATGGCCGATATCGTCGCCCTGACCGATACCACCTGGTCCATTTCAAAAGACCAGACCACAGGCATCCTTTTTTTCAACATCCTCCCGCTTGAAGAAGTTGTCTTCTTCTTCATCACCAATGTACTGATCGGCTTCGGCATGACCCTCATGCTTTCAAAAGTCGGCTGGCAGCGTTTTGAAGAATGGAAATCCAAAAATTACAAAGGCCTCCCATGACACTCGAACTATTCAAAAAACAGCAATACCTAAATCTCGAAACCTTCCGCAAGAACGGACAAAGTGTAAAAACACCCGTCTGGTTTGCACAGGATGGAGAAACGCTTCGCATCTGGACCCAGGCTGATTCTGGCAAAGCAAAGCGCATCCGCAGGGACGGAAACGTCCGCATCGTCCCATCCACAGCTTCAGGCGAACCCGTCAGCGAATGGGTAAAAGCAACCGCCACAGTAATCGATGAGACAGAAGAAATCAAAAAAACTGTCCGCCTGTTTCGGAAAAAATACGGAATTATGTTCAATGTATTCGGCATGTTCGGCTGTTTGCGAAAGGCAAAGTACACCACCATTGAAGTGAAGCTTTCATAAAAGAAAAACGGGACATGAATTCCATGTCCCGTTTTTCTTAATCCTCAGGCGCTTCCCGAACGATATACAAAGGCCTGCCTTTTGCTTCGTCATACAAACGCCCGATATATTCACCAAGAATGCCCAGCGAGATCAATTGCACCCCGCCAAGGAACAACACAGAGATCAAGGTGGTGGTCTGTCCCTCAAAGAAATGCGAACCTGCCAGGCGCAGCGCTGCCACAACAGGAATGGCAAAAATGGCAACGCCCGCCGAGATAAACCCAAAATAGGTTGCCACCTGTAATGGGAAATAGGAAAATCCAGTAATGGCATTGATCGCCAGTCTCAGCATTTTCTTAAACGGATACTTCGTCACACCAGCTACGCGGGCGGCGCGTTTATAAGTCACGCCGATCTGTCTGAAACCCACCCATGCTGACATCCCGCGCGGGAAGCGGTGACGTTCCTTCATCTGCTTGAGCACATCCACAACCTTGCGATCCATCAAGCGGAAGTCGCCTGTATCCACAGGGATCTTCACATCGGTAATGCGATAAATGATGCGGTAGAACAAAGAGGCTGTCCACAACTTGAACCACGATTCGCCTTCCCGTTCACCGCGCACGGCGTACACAACCTCGTAGCCTTCCTTCCACTTATTGGCAAGTTCAAGAATGACCTCAGGCGGGTCCTGTAGATCCGCATCGATAATGACAACAGCGTCACCGCGCGCGTAATCCCAGCCTGCAGTAATGGCAACCTGATGCCCAAAATTACGCGCAAAGATCACAGGCCGCACGGTTTTATCCTGTCGAGCCAATTCGCGAATTCCGTCCGTCGAACCGTCAGTGGAGCCGTCATCCACAAGAATCAACTCCCAAGGTTCACCCGAGGAATCCATCACTTCCTTCACGCGGCGATACAACTCGGGAAGATTGTCAAACTCGTTATAGATGGGTGCGATGATCGAGTAGGTAATTTTCATGAATTCTTTTTCTTTTTTCCAGTAGATTTTACTTTTTCAGGCGGTGCAGAAAAGGGGCGCATCTCTTCCTCCGCAAAAGGCGCGAGGTCCAAGATGCGTCGGCGCAAATACTCAAAGATCACGATCACCGAAGCCAGCACGGGCACGACCAATAAAGCACCCATGATACCTTCGAGTATCGTAGCAGTAATGATCACAACAAAGATCAACGCCTCGTTCATATGCAGGCTGCGCCCCATGATATATGGACGCAGGAAAAAATTTTTCATATTGATCAAAACAAGATAGACAACAAAGACAATGCCTGCCACCCAAATATTCGACACGCCATTAAATATTGGAGAACTCGAACCTTCGAGCAGGGCAACACCAACCGCCAAGCCCGCCGCGAGAAACGGGCCAACATCAGGGATCAGCGTAAATAGTCCCGCCGTCATGCCAAGCACCAACGCTCCAGGAATACCGAGTATCGCCCAAGCAATCGTGAACACGATGCCCACCACCACCATCAACACGATCTGCCTGCGCAGGTAGGCCATCCACACTTCGCGCAGGCGCGCATACAATTTTCTCATTTCATCGTAATACTCGGCAGGCGCGAGCTTCATCAATGCCTCGCACAAGTGAGGCCACTGACTCATCAACAAATAAACGGTGACAAGAATCACCAAAAACCATAGAACATTGACCGATGTAGTTTCAAGCAGCGCCAACGCCTCCTCAGGGATCGGCTTTAGTACCACATCTTCAATATGTGCCAATCCTTCGGCAAGCTCGTTAAATTGAAACACCATACCGCCAAACACCACGGGTTCCGCCAGTATCGCGCTAAACTCATTCGACAACTCCAGCAGGTCCTGCGCCACGATCTGAATATCATCAAAGAAGATCGGTGTTAGTGAGGCAGGTACGCCCACCAGCAGGATCAACGCAGTGAAATAAACAATATTCACCGCTGCCTTGCGCGAAATTTTCGTTTGACCAAGTAGAAAACCAACCGCAGGGCTAATAAGATACGCAGAAAATGCAGCAATGACAAACATCTTTACTGCTTCACCCGCCAGTATCAACAGGGTTATAAACCCAATGAAAAGAAGCAGGGCGACCGTGTATCGAAAAGGCAAACTCCAAGAGTGATGAGTCTTTGGATTCATAATAATTTTCTCACCGCATCAAGAGTAGGCTCAATGATCGGAGCAGGCTGAACAGCCTGCATTGCCGCGCGGACATCCTTCAGACCGCTGCCTGTATTCATCACCAGGATCGGGTCATCGCTTCCGACCACGCCCGAAGCTGCTGCTTTGACCACTCCAGCATACGCTGCCGCCCCGGCAGGTTCGGCAAAGATGCCCACCTTACCCAACTCTGCAATGGCTTTGATGATCTCCTCGTCACTAACAAGGACATACGTCCCTTCTGTTTCCTTGGCAGCCCGCACCGCACGAACCCCGTCACGCGGCAGATCGACAGAGATGCTGTCAGCAATGGTTGTGGCAGAGACAGGTGTGATGTTTTCGGTATTTGCATGAAAGGCCTTCGCGATGGCCGCCGAACCTTCTGCCTGCACACCGATGATACGCGGCAGGTTTGGGATCCAGCCGAGTTTAAAAAGGTCTTTGAAGCCCTTGTGAATGCCTGAAATAATATTCCCATCTCCCACAGAGACAAAAATGGTCAATGGAGCATGAGCATCCAACTGGCTGTCTTTTTTGTGCCACTCACGATGGGTTTCGATCCACCATTCCCAAATTTCAAAGGCGGCTGTCTTTTTACCCTCAAGCGTGAACGGGTTGTAACCTGTATTACGGCAATACCAACCGAACTCATTTGCGGCTTTCACGGTCAAGTCGAAGGCGTCGTCGTAGGTCCCGTCCACCAAAATGACCTTCGCTCCAAAAATCAGCAACTGTGCAACTTTCGCCTGCGGGGCAGATTTAGGTGCGAAGATAACGGCTTTTTGCCCCACCGCAGCAGACATGCCCGCCAATGCTGCGCCAGCATTGCCTGTGGATGCTGTGACAACAATTTCAGATTTCAATTCACGGGCGCGACTGACAACGATGGCGCTGGCTCTGTCCTTGAAAGAAGCGGTGGGATTCCGCGACTCATCTTTGAGCCAAAGATGCTTCAGGCGCAGTTTCACTGCCAGGGTTGGCAGGGCAAATACCGGCGTCCAGCCTGAGGCGTGCAATGGAGTGGAATCCCCTGCGGGTTCAGAGACAGGCAAAAGGGGCAGGTATCTCCAAAGAGAAGATTCCCTCCGCGAGGTGATATCTTCAGGCTGGAATTTTTTCCTGATGGAATCATAATCAAGAACGACGTCCAAATTACCGCCATCCTTTGGGCAGGTATACGTGACCTGACCTTGCAGGTATTCCGATCCACAAAGCGAACATTTATAGCCAGTGAAATTTTTCATAGCCCCATAATTTTACTCGAATTGAAGAAAACATCCGAGTTCCAAGGAACTCGGATGTTTTAGTTAATCCCGTTCGAACGGCACGCCCAATGCTGCGGGCGGTGATGTGCGCATGGCACGCAGCATTTTCGCAAATATCTTGCGGGCAGATTCGGGCATAGCCGCGAGAGTGCGTTCTACCCATTCGGCATTCCCGATATTGACGAGCAAAAGCGTGAGGATCATCAATGGGAAGGGCGCTACTTGCAATACCTGCGACGGAACCTGTGTAAGCACTGGTTGAAGTACCAGCCCCAGCCACTGCAAAAAGGCAAAGAGATACGCGCCAAACGCGCCGCGCACGGGGTTCCAACCGCCGAAAATGGTAATAGAAAGCGCGATCCAGCCGAAGCCATCCAAACCGGAGATGGTGCCCATCCACCCAGCGCGAATGGCAAGCGAGAAGGCGGGACCTGCGAGACCGATCAAAGCGCCGCCAACAATGGTGTACACATAGCGCATTAGGTTGACGTTCGCGCCTCGGATGTAGGCTGCGGCTGGTTTCTCACCAATGCCTTGCAGCATCAACCCGGGACGGGTGCGGAAGATCCAAAGCCATGCAAAAAAGATGGCGATAAAACTGATATAGGTGATCACATCATGACGAAAGAAGAGCGGACCTAGAACGGGAATATCTCCCAATACGGGGATCGGCATCGCCTGCAAACGCGGACCGGGCACACCCATGTAATCGTTGCCAAGAAAATAAGCAAGGTCACGGCATGTCAGTGCAAGGACGAAGCCAACCGCAACCTGCGATTGCTGCAAGGTAATGCTGGCAAATGCCACGATCAACGCCACCAACGCACCGATCAACATCCCTGCCAAAAAGCCAAGGACGATATTTTCCGTATTGTAGGCAACAGCGAAACCGCCCATGGCCGAAAGCAGGATAGTGCCATTCATGGAAAGGTTGATCACACCTGCCCGCTCAGAAAGCGTTTCACCGATTACGGCAAAAATCAAGGGAGAGGCAGAGGCGAGAACTCCCGCCAAGCCGATAAGAATGGTTTCCTGAGACATGTTACACCTTCCTCCCAAATTTCTGCCGAACGCCCGCCGCAAGCAGTACAAATAAAACCAGTACGCCTTGCAAAACGCCAGAGAGTGACGAGTCTAATTTCATGATGATGGGAAGTTGGATGCTGCCAATGTTCAATGCGGCGAAGAACAATGCCACCGGCACCGCCCAGAGCGCTTGATAGTTGATGAGCATGGCAACCATGAGTCCCAAGTACCCATATCCGCTGGAGATGGAGGGAATAAGACGGTGATAGACTGCCGCGACCTGCATGGCTCCTGCTGCCCCAGCCAGCGCACCGCAGATCAGGAAGGAGTACATGGAATATTGCCAGGTGGGAATGCCGAGCAAATAAGCCGCGCGGAAATTCTTTCCAACCGCCTTGAGGCGCAGGCCAAAATAGGTCCCTTGTAAAAGAAAATACACGAATACTATTCCGATCAACGCGATCACCAACGCCCACGGGCTGATACGCAAATTCTGCCACAGCGGCAGAGAAAATTCATCTGGAAATGGAACTGTACCGCTCATGGAGGCCACCCCGGGGCGCTTCCATGGACCGAAGATGAGGTAGATGGTCAGCGCAGTGGCGACGAAGTTCAACCCCAGCCCGCCGAAGATTTCGTTCACGCCGCCGAACACTTTGAGAATACCCGCCAGCGCCGCCCAGATCGCGCCGCCTAACATCCCGCCGATAATGGCGAGGATAATGATAAGGGTGGGAGGCAGGTCACTATCCAGATAGAAGCGATAGACCCATGTGGTGGCAATTGCACCCAATACCACCTGTCCCTCCACGCCGATGTTCCATAACCCCGAGGAAAAGGTTACCAACAGACCTGCCGTCACCAAAAGAAGCGGCACGAATGCGACGAGTACCTCTGCGAATTTTCGCATTTCGCCGAACGAGCCTTTGAAAATATTCTTGTACGCTTCTGATGGAGATGCATCCACTGAAAGAAGGATCAGTGATACAACGCCAAATGCAAGCAAGAGCGCTGCAAGTTGATATGAAAGATTGCCAAGACGATTCTTAATCATGCGCCTCTCCCTTGTCTGCCCAGCCCTTGCCGCCAATCAATTGACCAAGTTCTTCGACTGTGGTCTTCCCCGCATCCAGCGGCGCCGAAACCATGCCATTAAAGAAGACCAAAACACGGTCACTATATTGCAGTACTTCTTCAAGGTCTGACGATATAAAAACGATTGCCGCGCCATCGGTCTTGCAACGGCCTTTGAGTTTGCTCCAGATATAAATGACGGATTCGATATCCAAGCCGCGAGTGGGGTGCTCAAGCAGGATAAGTGAAAGCGGGGTCTGCAAGAGCGCGAGTTCGGCACGCTGTTGATTACCGCCCGAAAGCGATTCGACGGTGCTATCTGGTTTGCCGCGAATATTAAAGGATTGGATACGGTCTTCGGCTAGTTTCTGCCCAGCGGCACGGTCGATGAAGAGACCTTTCGGTTCTTCCGCCAGAACAAAATGGTCGGTGAGGCTGAGACCGAGCACCAAGCCTTCTTCAAGTCTTGCGGCGGGAAGGAAGTTCACGCCTGCATGTTTGAAGGTATGGTACGACTTCCCCGTCAGGTCCTGCCCTTGGAGGTGTATCCTTCCCCCAACCGTGCGCATCAGCCCTGCACAAGCTCGGATGAACAGATCTTGTCCGGACCCTTCCATGCCGGCCAAGCCAATCACTTCACCAGCGTGGATATCCAAACTTACATTCTTGATCTTCATGCGGACATCTTCAAGTGAGACGTTTTTCATGGAGATGGTAACCTCACCCGCCTCAGCAGGCTGACGCGCGCCAAGCGTGATCGCCTTGCCAAACATCATCTCCACCAGATTGGAAGTCACGTAGGGCGGTTTTGTCTCGCCGACCAGCCCGCCTCCGCGTAAAACCGCCACCCGATCACACAGGTTTTCCACGTCTTCCAGTTTATGCGAAACAAAAATGACCGTCATGGCCTGTTCGGGAAATTTCTTAAGCGTGGCAAACAACTTTTCCTTTTGGCCTGCACTAATGCCAGTGGTTGGTTCATCTAAAATAAACACACGGGCGCCGAGGAATAGCAAACGCATGATCTCCAATTGCTGGCGTTCGCCCACTGTAAGCGAGTCCACATAACTTTCGGGGTCAAAGGAAAAGCCATATTCACGGGCAAGCAGATTGAAATCCTGCGCCGTTTCCTTGCGATTTGGGAAAAGCCCGCCTGATAGTCCAAGTAAAAAATTATCCAGAAGCTTCATTGGAGGGAAATCCAATGGATCCTGGTGTAACATGCCGATGCCATATTTGATCGCATCAGCGGGAGAATGAATAACAACAGGCTTGCCGTCCAGAATAATTTCACTGCCGGGGTCTGGCTGAATAAAGCCGGAAAGGATCTTCATCAGCGTACTTTTACCGGCACCATTCTCCCCCAATATTCCCTGAATCGTACCTGTAGGAATATTTAAATTTATGCCTTTGTTGGCATGTACAGCACCGAAATGCTTGTTGATGTTTTTGAGTTCAACGTTCATGGGCGTTTTGATTCTCCATGATGCGCACAATTTTGAGAAAGGGGCACAGATTTCTCTGTGCCCCTTTGGGACGTACAAAAACGGATTACTCGGAGGCGCTCAAGCCCTGCATGCCTTCGAGCAGTTGCGGCAAATACCAAACCTGCTGGTCAGTAGCAACTTCACCGTCGGCAAGATAGGCGGTTCCATCCTGCAGATTGATGGGGCCACTCCACAGGTTCAGACCGCCTGCGAGGTCAGCGATAAAATCATCCAACACGGCTCCAGCATCAGCGCTTAAGGCATTGCCTTTCACGAAGCCGATCGCAGAGGTGTCGTGGTTGTTGATGTCGCTCCAATCGGGGCCGGAGAAGATGAACTGGGATTCCCATGTACCATCTGCAGCAGACTGAATGGCAGTGAGGTAATCGGGACCCCAGTTGTAGTACGGCACACCGAGGCAGACATCCGGGGCGGCACTACAGGCAGCCACATAATCATAAGCGACGCCATAAGAGGGCGTGCCTTCAGCCGTGAACTTCTGCGCTTCTGCGAGGTTGACGGGGTTGTCAATACCAGAGATGACCACATCGTACCCATTGGAATAGAAATCCTTTGAGACATCAACAGGGTCGGTGGTGAAACCAGGGATGTGGAACCAGAAACCGATCCAAGTCACTTTGAATTCAAGGGTGGCGGGGTCATTACCAGCTGCTTCCCAGCAATGGCGGGCGCCAAGATAGGCAGAAGCAGCGAGACGGCGGGTTTCGTCATTGATCAATGGTCCAAGATAACCGATTTTACCGGTCTCGGTGGTAAGAGCGGCAGAACAACCGCCGATCATCTTGCCGTATTCCATACGGCCCATGATATTCATGAGGT
>Ga0116204_1001135_pt1 | contig 14963 bp, 9 predicted proteins | sample LakKivwa52mmetaG_FD_94481 | JGI IMG/M metagenome (GOLD analysis project Ga0116204, IMG submission 94481) | Anoxic lake water microbial communities from Lake Kivu, Rwanda to study Microbial Dark Matter (Phase II) - Lake Kivu water 52m metaG | ecosystem: Environmental > Aquatic > Freshwater > Lake ...
GAACGAACTGATCGTCTCCAGTTTCGCCAAGACCTACCGCGACTTTTTTCCCGACCGTTCGTTTTCGAAACAAGACCTCATCGACATGATGGGTCCCCCTTTGCTCGAGACTTTCGAGCGGTTTGAAACGGATCCAAACCGTTTGGAAGCGATGATCCAAAGCTATCTCGCGCATTACCGCGAGGATGAACAGAAGATGATCGCGATCTATCCGGGCATTCTGGACGCTTTGGCGTATTTTCACGACCATGGCGTCAAGCAATACGTCGTGACGACGAAATTCCATCGCTCCGCCGACCCCTCGCTCCGCCATTTCGGGTTGCTTCGGTATTTCGACGGCGTGATCGCCCTCGAGGACGTGAAAAAGCCCAAGCCCGATCCCGAAGGCATTTATCTCGCACTGTCAAAACAACCGTGGAAGCGCGCCTTCATGGTCGGCGACAACCCCACCGACATCGAAGCCGGGAAGAACGCCGGCATCCAGACGATCGGCGTCGCCTACAGCTACAAGCTTTCCCAACTTCAAGCCGCTTCGCCCGATCACTGGATCGAAGACGGCCACGATCTGATCCGATTGATTGAACGCCTGTGTGCGTGACACAAATAGGAGGATTCCCATGGACTGCGTCTTTTGCAAGATCATTTCCGGCGAAATACCGACCAACAAGGTGTACGAGGATGAAAACATCGTCGCCATCCTCGACATCTCGCAGGCGACGAAGGGTCACACCCTGATCGTCGCCAAGAAGCATTACAAGAATTTGTACGACATCGACGAGAACGTCGCGGCCGACATCTTCCGCGTCATTCCCAAACTCGCGAACGCGATCAAGAACGCGTTCCATCCGATCGGGCTGAACGTCCTGGTCAACACCGAAAAGCCGCTTCAGACGGTCTTCCATTTCCACGTCCATCTGATCCCGCGCTATCCGCACGACGGCGTCGAGATCGACTGGATCAACAACATGGGCAATACGACCAAGGAAGAGTTTCAGGCGACCCGCGACAAGATCGCCGCACAGCTGCAATAAGCAAAGGACCGTCCGGATGGGCGGTCCTTTGCTTATTGATGGATGGAACGAAATCATATCAGATATCGAGTGAACAAAAGCCAATCACAACAAATCGAGAAACGGGCATGCGTAATAAGGCAAATAGCGTATTCCGTTTCGTTGATGAATGTTGTCGATGCAAAACACGATGGGCGTGTCCACGGGGTGTTCCTTGATGAACCGGTCGATCGAATCGTGTGTTTCGAAATCGGACCCCGATTTGGATTCGATGACCAAGATGCGAGATCGATATTGGATGACAAAGTCGATTTCCATGCTTGTCGGCTTTTTTCGGTCATAATAGTGTAGCGCCATTCCGCGTTTCACCAAAGCCTCCGCGATGGCGTTTTCGACAACGGCCCCCTCATTGATTTCGATGTTTCCGTTCAGCACCTCCTGTTGGATGCCTTGAAAGGATAGCGCGGTCAATAACCCGGTATCATTCATGTAGACCTTGAACAAGCTTCGTTTTTCATTGAGCGACAAAGGGAACTCGATCGCCGATACATTGTAGCAAGGCGAGGCGATCCCCGCATCGAACAGCCACATGATGGCGTCTTCATAGGTCCTCATGCGCGGTTCCTTGGAAAGCATTGACAAAAAATAGCGCTTGTTCTTCTTGCTTAGTTGCTCGGGAATCGATTCGAATACCTCTTGAGCCTTTCCTTTGTTGCGATCGGCGTATTTTTTGACATCGTCTCGATAGCTGTCCAGGATGTCTCTTTGTTCCCGAACGACCTTTCCGAGGTCGGAAGTTTCCAAAAAACGAGTGACCGCAACCGGCATTCCTCCGACAATCATGTATTCGCGAAAATGACGCATCATCGCTTTGTGGACGGATATCGAAAGGGGGCGATTGTGCTTGATGGATTCTTTCAAGTGGTCGATGACATCCACCCCCACTCCCTTTGCCCACAAGAACTCTTCAAAATCGAGCGAATGCATGACATGCTGTGTTTCGTAACCGACTGGGTAGCTGCTCACGTCTTTGTAATTGATTCCCAAGAGCGAACCGGATTCGATGTAGTCGAACCTTCCGTCCTGTACTAGAAACTTCATTGCTGTTCTGGCGTTGGGGCACGCTTGGATTTCGTCGAAAAAAATCAGGGTATCCGATTCTACAAACGGTCCCAAGCCCATGGCCGACATGTTGAGTAAAATCGTCTTTGCGTCCAAAGCCCCTTCAAAGATCACGCGATACTCGGGATTGCGTTCAAAATTCAATTCAATGTAGGAACGATAATTTCGTCGTGCAAAATACTCGATACTCGTGGTTTTTCCAACTTGTCTGGCCCCTTTGATCAACAATGCTTTCTTCTTGGGCTCCGCTTTCCAAGTCACAAGGATGTCGTCAATTTTTCGTTTTAGCATGCCGCAATCGCCTCCTTGTCTATATATTACACCTTTTTCTTGTTTTTTCATATCTATAATTACACCTTTTTCTTTGAAAATTCAACTTGTTTTTACACCTTTTTCTCTGTGCGACAACCGACGGTGTATTGTAAAAAAATTTCTCGGCTTGAAATCGTCCCTAAAAAGACGCTTCAAGCCGAGGCTTTTGATTATGCGTGGTTTTATAACATCAAGAACAACAGTCCCAAGAGATACCCGAGAAACGTCCCGACGGCGTAGCCGATCGATCCGAGGATCAATCCCGGAATCGTCAGCGCGTCGTTTTTGAGTTGCGCCGTGATCGCCGGCACGAACGCCGGGCTATAGATGCCCGCCGTCATCGTCACGATCGTGCAGTCGACGTCGACGTTCAGCCACTTGCCGAAGAGCGCGTGCAGCGTGAATCCAAGGACGGTGATGAAACCCAGAAGCAACATCGCTCCGCCGAGGTTGCCTTCGATCCGGGAAAGATCGAGGGAACTGGCGAGCGCATAGGAGAACAACAGAATCAGATAGTGGCCGACGACGTTGGTTCCTTTCGTGTTGCGGACTTTGCGGAAGAAGGATCCGGCGATGCCGAGGATCGTTCCCCCGATCATCAAGGAGGGAATGAGCGAATCGTTCATCCGGCCCTGCACGGCGCCGCCGAGAATCCAGATCAGGATCCCCGCTCCGGCCGACAGCACGGCGATCACAAGCGCCAGGATGACGTTGCGCCAAAGCGCTTTGGTGAAAGCGAAATGCTCGGGTTCGAGCTCGTCGACGTTGACCTGGGTCGCTCCCGCCACGACGTATCGGCTCGAGCTCGAAGGTCGAAGAAACTTGGACAGGAGCGGTTTCGCCGCCAGCAGAATGAAGAAATAGAACACGCCGCCGGTGATGATGTCGGCGAGATTGGCGATGCCTCTTGTCGTCGCGTCAAGCCCGAAGATGTTGGCGATCGCGTTGAAGTTGGGCGTCCCTCCCGTATACAGGCCGACGGCCATGCCGGAGAGTTCGGCCCCAAACGGCAGCGTCCGGCCGATCAACAGGAATCCGACGAACGAGGCGATCGACACCGCCGCGATCAACGAGGCAAACGAGGTGAGGACCATCCGCGACAGTTTTCGCGCTTCGGCCAAATTGGCGGAAAACAGAAGCAAGGGGATTGCCACGGCAATCGCCACGAACGAGAGCGACTCGCCGATCGACGTGTCGAGTTCGATCGACAATCCGGCGCTTTGAAGCAGGAAGATCAACATCGCGACCGCCAGGCCGAGGAAATACGCCATCCCGATCGGGCCGACCAGGCGGATCAGTTTTTTGTGTTTCCAGCGGATGAGGATGTAGGGAATCGCCAAAAGCAAAACGAAGTTGATGATGTCGTAGAACGTCATTGTGAGAGATCCTTTCCGTAGATGCGGTAGATTTTCCGGGTGGACAGACCGAAGCGCGAGAAGGCGGTTAGCGACGGCAGATTGTCTTCCAGAATCGTCCCCGCTTCGAAATCCGCGATCTTGTGCTTCGGGAAGTATTCATAAATCTTGGCGTAAAGCGCGCCGAGCAGGCCCGTGCCCTGGTACTCCGGGACGACGTACTGAAGCATCCCCCGCACGCGGGTGATCTTGTTTTTGTTCCAGAGGAACCAAAGCAGGTAGAGCCGTCCGTTCATCTTCTTGAAGAGCTGGTTGTAGTCAGGCAGGCACATCGTGAAGCCCACGGGTCTACCGGTGTCCTTCTCCCTCGCGATCAGGATCAGGTCCTTTTCGAGGAACGGACCCATCTCCTTGGCCACGGTGCGGATCATCTCGATCGAGGGGGCGTTTTGGTAATTCGCCTCCGTCGTCGCCGCCTTCAGGATTGCGTGGATCGCCTCGATGTCCTTGTCGGGATGCTTGAGATCGATCGGATCGATGCGACCGCCAAAGCGCCGCATCGCGAGGTTTCCAAGCGCTTCCGCGGCGCGGATCGACCGCTCGTTCGCAGTGGCCCCGATCGAGACGGTATCGTAGGCTTTGACAAATCCGGCCCCCTCCAGAAGGACTTTGTAATAGGGTTTGTGATAGGACGTGAAGATCGTCGGTTCCCACTCGAAGCCTTCGACCAAAATCCCCCGTCTGGTGTCCGGATCATACGGCGTGAAGGTTCCTTCCGCGTGGCGCACGCCGTGATTTCGCATCGCGGCTTCCATGTGTGCGAAGAGTTCGTCCGCGACCGCTTGATCGTCCACGGCCTCGAACATGCCAAAGAAACAGACGGGTCCTTCGTGCTTCTGATGGCTTGTGAACGTGTACAGAAGACGCCCGTCGATGTCTCCGGCGGGGTTCCTATGGACGATCGCGACATAGCTCTTCCGTTTTAGGACCAACGGCTTCAGTTCCTTGATCAAGGTTCCGAAGAACGGTTGGACATAGAGCGGCGTGTCCTTGTAATGGCGCTTCGTGAACAGCACGAAGCGTTGGAGTTCGCGTCTGGTCCGGACGATTTCGATCATGCTTTCGCCTTCTTTCGATCGCCTTCATTCTATCAAACGCTTCTTTACTTGGCAAGCCTAACGGAGAAAAGCCGACACAAAGCAAAAACCGGAACGCGGGGTTCCGGTTTGGGTCTTAGCGGATGACGTCGACGCCCATGTAGGGACGGAGCACCTCGGGAACGACGATCGAGCCGTCCTTCTGCTGGTAGTTCTCCATGATCGCGATCACGGTCCGTCCGACCGCGAGGCCGGAGCCGTTCAACGTATGGACGAGTTCGAGCTTTCCGCCGTCGGCCGGGCGGTACTTGATGTTCGCCCGTCTGGCCTGGAAGTCTTCGGCGTTCGAGATCGAGCCGATCTCGCGGTATTTGTTTTCGGAGGGCAGCCAGACCTCGATGTCGTAGGTCTTGCGCATCCCGAAACCCAGATCGCCCGTGCACAGTTCGACGACGCGGTAGGGCAGATTCAGGATCTTGAGGACCGTTTCGGAGTCTTCGAGCATCTTGTCGTGTTCGAGATAGGAGTCTTCGGCCTTAGTGAACTTGATCAGTTCGACTTTGTTGAACTGGTGCTGGCGCAGGATCCCCCGCGTGTCGCGGCCCGCCGAACCGGCTTCCTGACGGAAGGCGGTGGTGTAGGCGACGTATTTGATCGGGAGGGCGTTGACGTCGAGCACTTCGTCGCGGTGGAGGTTGATCGTCGGGACTTCGGCCGTCGGATTCAAATAGAGCTGACGGTCGTCGTAGAGCTTGAACGCGTCGTCCTTGAATTTCGGGAACTGGCCGGTGCCGATCATCGAGGCTTCGTTGACGATGTAGGGCGGGATGATCTCGCGGTAGCCGTGCTTGTTCGCGTGGAGGTCCATCATGAACATGATCAGGCTGCGTTCCAAACGGGCACCCAAGCCCTTGTAGACGACGAAGCGGGCGCCGGAGATCTTCGCGGCTCTGGCGAAGTCGAGGATGTCGAGGGCTTCCCCAAGCTCGTAGTGGGCCTTGATCGGGAAATCGAATTTCGTCGGTTCGAGATGGCGCTTGAGCTCGCGGTTCTGCGAGTCGTCCTTGCCGATCGCGATCGACTCGTTGGGGATGTTCGGAGTGATCAGAAGCATCTGTTTGATTTCTTCGTCCAACAGGGCGACGGTCTGATCGAGCGTTTTGATCGTCTCGCCGATTGCTTCGACGGACGCCTGGATTTGCGCGATGTCCTTGCCTTCGCGCTTTGCCTGGCCGATCTGCTTGGAGACGTCGTTCTTTCTCGCCTTGAGGCGTTCGACTTCGGCGATCGCCTCGCGGCGGGTCTTGTCCTTCCCGACGATCAGGTAGACGTACTTGTAGTCGCCGTTGCGGCGGGAAAGCAACTCATAGACTTTGTCGGGGTTTTCGCGGATCAATTTGATGTCGAGCATGGTTTCCCTCCTAATAACTGTCGGCCATCAAGTCGCTGATGGTTTCGGTTTCTTCGTCGGCGGGTTCGTCTTCGAACTCGAGCACGGCGGGTTTGTGGATCTTCGCGAGGATCGCCGCGGTGGTGTCCTCTTCCGGTTTGTCCACGCCTTCGGTGGCGCCGGTTTCTTCTTCGTCGCGGTCGACGAGCGCGATCGTCGCGACGGCGTGGTTTTCGACCAGGTTGATGATCCTTACGCCTTGCGTCGAGCGTTTCGTCTGCGCGATCTGGTCGACGTTGACGCGGATGACCATGCCCTTGTCGGTGACGACGATCAGATCGTCGCCCTCGTTGACGGCGGTGAGTTTGCAAAGCGGTCCGTTCTTCTCGGTGACGTTGATCGTCTTGACGCCCATACCGCCGCGCTGCTGGAGGCGGTATTCGTCGACGTCGGTGCGCTTGCCGTAGCCAAATTCGGTGATGACGAGGATTTCCTTGTATTCGGGCGTCACGACGGCGGTGCCGATGACGGTGTCGCCTTCGGGCAGTTCGATGCCTTTGACGCCGGTGGCGTTTCGACCCATCGAACGGACGTCGGTTTCGTGGAAGCGGATCGCCTTGCCGTTGGAGGCGCCGATGATGATCTCGCGGTTCCCGTCGGTCGCCTTGACGCTTTGGAGGCTGTCGCCTTCCCGTAAGGAGACGGCGCGGATGCCGTTGGTGCGGATGTTCTGGAAGTCGGAGAGCGGCGTGCGCTTGACGACGCCGGAGGTCGTCGTGAAGAAGAGATAGCCTTCGCCAAAGTTCTTCACGCTCATCACGGCGGCGAGGTTCTCGCCCTCGACCAGGCTGAGCAGGTTCACGATCGGGAGGCCTTTGGAGGTCCGTCCGAGGGCGGGGACCTTGTAGCCCTTCATCTTGTAGACCCTGCCGAGGGTGGTGAAGAAGAGCAGGTAGTCGTGGGAGGACATCGTCACGATCGAGTCGATGACGTCGTCTTCGTTGGTCTTCATGCCGGTCTTGCCGCGTCCGCCGCGGTTTTGGGCCTTGTAGGTGTCGATGTTCATGCGCTTGACGTAGCCGTTGGTCGTGACGGCGACGATGACGTCTTCGACGGGGATCAGATCCTCGTCTTCGATGTCGTAGTCGCCAAACGCGTCGATGTCGCTTCTGCGCGGATCGGCGAAGCGTTCCTTGATGTCGAGGGCGTCCTTGATCAGGGTGTCCTTCTGGAGTTCGGGGGTGGAGAGCAGCGCGTTGTAGTAGACGATCGCGTCTTCGATCTGATTGAGTTCGTTGTGGATCTTGTCGCGCTCGAGGCCCGACAAACGGCGCAGCTGCATCGCCAGGATCGCCTTGGCCTGGATTTCGGAGAGACCGAATTCCTTGATCAGGCGGCCTTCGGTGTCGTCGTAGGACTCGCGGATGACCTTCACCAACTGATCGATGTTGTCGAGCGCGATGACGAAGCCTTTGAGGAGGTGTTCGCGGGCGAGCGCCTTCTCGAGGTCGAACTTGGTCTTGCGGACCAGGACGTCGAGCTGGTGCTTGTGGTAATGCTCGAGGATTTCCTTGAGCGAGAGCGTCATCGGCTGGTCGTCGACGAGCGCGAGCATGTTCACGTTGTAGGTGATCTGGAGCTGGGTGTTGCGGAGCAGGTTGTTCAAGACGACTTCGGCGTTGGCGTCGCGGCGCAGTTCGATGACGACCCGCATGCCGTTGCGGTTGGATTCGTCGCGCAGATCGGTGATCCCGTCGACCTTCTTTTCCTTGGCGAGTTCGGCGATCTTCTCGATCAGCGTGGTTTTGTTGACCTGGTAGGGGATTTCTTTCACAATCAGCTGTTTCTTGCCCGAGGCCATCTCGACGACGTCGACCTTGGCCTTGACGCGGACGGGACCGCGGCCTTTGGCGTAGGCTTCGCGGACGCCGGCGAGACCCAGGATCGTGCCGCCGGTCGGAAAGTCGGGACCCTTGATGAATTCCATCAGTTCGTCCATCGTGATGTCGGGGTTTTGGACGAGCGCGACGTAGCCGTCGATCACTTCGCCCAAGTTGTGGGGCGGGATGTTCGTCGCCATGCCGACGGCGATGCCGGTGGCGCCGTTGACGAGAAGGTTCGGGAAATGGGCAGGGAGGACCTTGGGTTCCTGTTCGGACCCGTCGTAGTTGTCGACGAAATCGACCGTGTCCTTGCGCAGGTCGCGGAGCATCTCCATCGTGATCTTTTCCATCTTGGCTTCGGTGTAGCGCATCGCCGCGGCGCCGTCGCCGTCGACGGAACCGAAGTTGCCGTGACCGTTCACGAGCGGGTAGCGGTAGCTGAAGTCCTGGGCCATGCGGACCATCGATTCGTAGATGGCGGAGTCGCCGTGGGGATGGTATTTGCCCATGACGTCGCCGACGATGCGGGCCGACTTCTTGTATTGCTTGTCGGGGTAGACGCCGAGTTCGTCCATGCCGTAAAGGATCCGGCGGTGGACCGGCTTCAGTCCGTCGCGGACGTCCGGAAGGGCGCGCGCGACGATGACGGACATCGCGTAGGAGAGGAAGGAGGTCTTCATCTCGGAGGAGATGTTGATCTCGACGACCTTGGAGGGATTGGCGAGGGGGACGATTGGTTTCTGGTTGTCCATGAAGGCCTCCTAGATGTCCAGGTTGCGGACGTAGACCGCGTTTTCCTGGATGAATTCGCGGCGCGAAAGGACGTCTTCGCCCATCAGCATCGAAAAGATGCGGTCGGCTTCCATGGCGTCTTCGAGGGTGACTTGAAGCAGCGTGCGGGTCGTGGGATCCATCGTCGTTTCCCAGAGCTGTTCGGGGTTCATTTCGCCCAGACCTTTGTAGCGCTGCAGCGTCGGCTTGCCGCCCAAACGGGCCAGCGCGCTTTCGAGTTCCTGGTCGCTGTAGGCGTATTCGATCGTCTTGCCGGCCTGGATCTTGTAAAGCGGCGGCTGGGCGATGTAGACGTAGCCTTTTTCAATCAGCGGGCGCAGATAGCGGTAGAGGAAGGTCAGAAGCAGGGTGCGGATGTGGGCGCCGTCGACGTCCGCATCGGTCATGATGATGATCTTGTGGTAGCGGGCGGTCTCGATCTGGAAGTCTTCGCCGATGCCCGTCCCGAAGGCCTGGATCATCGAAAGGATTTCCTTGTTTCCCAAAATCTTGTCGAGGCGCGCCTTTTCGACGTTCAAGACCTTTCCGCGCAGCGGGAGGATGGCCTGATACTCGGACTCGCGTCCCTGTTTGGCCGAACCGCCGGCGGAATCGCCTTCGACGATGTAGATTTCGGACTTCGTGGCGTCGCGCGAACGGCAGTCCGCGAGCTTGGACGCGAAGCCGAGCGAGTCGAGCGGGCTCTTGCGGCGGGTCGCTTCGCGCGCTTTCTTGGCGGCGATGCGGGCGCGCTGCGCCATGATCGCTTTTTCCAAAATGACGCGGGTCGCCGCCGGGTTTTCGAGCAGGAAGCGCTCGAGGCCTTCGGTCATGATGTTCCCGACGACGCGGCGGGCGTCGGAGGATCCGAGCTTCGCCTTCGTCTGGCCTTCGAACTGCGGATCGGGGTGCTTGACCGAGACGATCGCGACCAAGCCCTCGCGGGTGTCTTCGCCTAACAGCGATTCGTCCTTCTTGAAGATGCCGGAGGAACGGCCGTAGTTGTTGATGACGCGGGTGAGCGTCGTCTTGAAGGCTTCCTCGTGGGTGCCGCCTTCGGGATTGTGGATGTTGTTGGTGAACGGATAGATGTTGGCCGCGTAGCCTTCGTTGTACTGCATCGCGATTTCGACGGTGATGTTTTCCTGTTCGCCTTCGAAATAGGCGACCATCGGATGCAATACGGTGTGGCCGGTGTTGAGGAAGGAGACGTATTCGCGGACGCCGCCTTCGTATTTATAATCCTTGCGCAAGGGGGCGCCGTCCCGCGAATCGGTGATTGAGAAGGCGATGCCCTTGTTCAAAAACGCCAGTTGCTGGATGCGGTTGCGGAGCGTTTCATATTCGTAGACCTGGCTTTCGACGAACACCTCGGGGTCGGCCAAAAAGGTGACGATCGTCCCCGTCTTGTCGGTGTCGCCGATGACGACGAGTTCCTTCTTCACGAACCCGCGGTCAAATCCGATCTGGTAGATCTTGCCGTCTTTGTGAATCTCGATGTCGAGCCATTTGGACAGCGCGTTGACGACGGAAGCGCCGACGCCGTGGAGGCCGCCGGAGACCTTGTAGGAGTTGTGGTCGAACTTCCCGCCGGCGTGAAGAACGGTATACACCGTCTCGACGGACGGCCGTTTCGTCTTCGGATGGATGTCGACGGGGATGCCGCGGCCGTTGTCCGCGACGCGGATGATGTTGTTCGGAAGGATTTCGACGTCGATCGTGTCGCAGAAACCCGCCAGCGCCTCGTCGACGGCGTTGTCGACGATCTCCCAGACCAGATGGTGGAGACCCCGGGGTCCGGTCGTCCCGATGTACATGCCCGGCCGTTTTTTGACGGCTTCGAGACCTTCGAGGATTTGGATGTTGCTGGCGTCGTACTTGCTGTTGTTGCCGTTAGTTACCATGCGTGAGGTCCTCCCTGATTCTTCCTTTGGTGACGGTGTAGCGGCGGGCTCCCGAGATCGCCTGCGGGGCGAGGTCGGAAAGCGACGTCGTGGTGATGACGACCTGCGCGCCGAGGCGGTTCAGATGGCGCACAAGCCGGTTTTGTTTCTCGTGGTCCAGTTCGCTGAAGACGTCGTCCAAAAGCAATACCGGCATCTCTTTGGTCTTTTGATCGAGATAATCGACCATCGCCAGCGTCAGCGCGAGCACGCACAGCCGCTGCTCGCCCTGCGAGGCGAAATCCTTGGCGCTTTTGCCTTGAAGCAGGATGTCGAAGTCGTCGCGGTGCGGTCCGAGCCCGGTCGCGCCTTGGTTCAGATCGCTCTTCAGACGACCCTGCAGGGACGTCTTGAAGTCGCTTTCGACGGAGGGACGGTACTGAAGCGTCAGTTCGTTCTGCCGGCCCGTCAGGACGGCGAACGCCTGGTCGGCGTAGACGGCGACTTCCTTCAGGAACGCCGCCCGCTTGGCGACGATCTGGAAAGCGGCCGTTTCGAACTGGTTGTCGAGGACATCGAGAAACAGTTCGTCGTACTTCTTGGTCAGGGCGAAACTCTTCAGGAGTTCGTTGCGCTGTTTGAGGACGTGTTTGAACGAAGCCAAGGCGTTCATGTAGGCTTTGTCGCTTTGGCCCAGGAACAGATCGAGGAAATAGCGGCGCTCGACGGGGGATCCTTTGACAAGCTGGAGGGAATCGGGGGTGAAGGCGACGATGTCGAGCAGGCCGATGTAGTCGGACAGGCGGCGGATCTCGCTGCCGCCGACCATCGCTTTCTTGCCGAGTTCGCTGACGATGATCGCCATCGTCTTTTCCCTGGAATCGGACTTGACGAGGGCTTCGATCTTGGTGAAGGCTTCCTCATGCCGGATCAGATCCTGGTCTTCCCCTTTGTAGGAACGGGCGAGGCCGAGGACGTAGACGGCTTCGAGGAAGTTCGTCTTGCCGGCGCCGTTTTCGCCCACCAGGAGATGGACGCCGTCGTGAAGCGTCAGGAACTGCTTCTGATAGGTCCGGAAGTTCGTGAGCGTGATCTCAGCGATCTTCATGGCCGGCTTGGATCAGAAACGACAGCTGCGGCGGGATGTTCACCCGGTCGCCCGGGTAGAGCTTGCGGCCGCGGCGCTGGTCGAGGACGTCGTTGACGAAGGTCTGATGGGTCTCGAGGTAGCTTTTGGCTTCGCCGCCGCCCCCGATGACGTCCGCGAATTTGAGCAGTTGACCCAAGGTGATGTAGGGCGTATGGATCGTGATTTTCTTCATCGCGGACCTCCATGACAAGCGCCCCTAAGGGGGCGCATACATATAATATTATATAATATTATATCGAAATAGACAAACGGTTTCACGGTTTTCCCGCCGAAAGTTTGATTCCCGCGTGAGAAACGCTTGAGAAAGGCCGTTTTTACGGCGTTTGGAAGAGTTTACGCGCAAGGGCGGGGGATTCTCCCGCCGAAACGAAAGAAAGCGGCCGGCGGCCGCTTTCGGGGTTGGGTTACGGAACGATCCGTTCGAGGAAATCGACCATCGTGTAGAGCCAGTGTTTGGACAGGCGGATGGTGTCGAGGATGAAGTGCAGGCGGCCTTCCTTGTAGGCGAAGCGCAGATACTTCGACACTTCGTTGCCCGCCCGGAAGATCATGTCGCCCTGCAGGCGCTTCGTGCCTTCGGAAGAGACGATCAGGGTGACGTTGGTCTTGGCTTCGAGCAGCTTCTCGACGTCGAGGATCGCGCAGTGCCGTTCGAAGACCTTCTCGTAGAGGAAGAGTTCGAGTTCGCCCTGGTAGTCGCCGAAGCGGTCGGCGAATTCTTCGAGCAGCGCCGCCGCGTCGGCGAGTTTCCGGACCGCGTTGATCTTGGCGTGCATCTCGAGCTTGACGAAGTCGTCCTCGACGTACTTGGCGTCGATGTAGCGGGAGACCTGGGCTTTGATGTGGGCGATCGGCTGGTTTTTTGGCGTCCCGCCCTGGCGTTCGGCGATTTCTTCCTGGAGGATCTTCATGTAGAGCTCGATGCCCACGGAATCGATGAAGCCGGATTGTTCGCTGCCGAGGACGTCGCCGGCGCCGCGGATCGAGAGATCGCGGACGGCGATCTTGAAGCCGCTGCCGAGCTCGGTGAACTCCTTGATGACCTTGAGGCGCTTCTCGGCGTCCTCGGTCAAGGTTTTGTTCTTCTGATACATGAGATAGGCGTAGGCGATGCGGTTGCTTCGTCCGACGCGGCCGCGGATCTGGTAGAGCTGGGAAAGACCGAGGCGGTCGGCGTCATGGATGATCAGGGTGTTGGCGTTGGGGATGTCGATGCCGGTCTCGACGATCGTCGTCGCGACGAGGACGTCGACTTCGCGTTCGATGAACGAATCGACGACGTTCTCGAGTTCGATCTTGGACATCTGGCCGTGCGCGATGCGGATCCGCGCTTCGGGCACAAGCCGCTTGACGTAGGATTCGATCGCATGGATGTCGTCGACGCGGTTGTAGAGGTAGAAGATCTGGCCGTTGCGGGCGAGTTCGCGTTCGATCGCGTCCTTGACGATCGTGTCGTTGCGTTCGAGGACGTAGGTCTGGATCGGATAGCGGTTCTCGGGCGCGGTTTCGAGCAGCGACATGTTTTTGACGCCCATGATCGCCATCTGGAGGGTTCTGGGAATCGGCGTCGCCGAAAGGGAGAGGACGTCGACGTTGACCTTCATCTCCTTGATCTTTTCCTTGTGTTCGACGCCGAAACGTTGTTCTTCATCGACGACGAGCAATCCGAGATCCTTGAACTTGATGTCTTCGGAAAGGATGCGGTGCGTGCCGATCAGGACGTCGACCTTGCCTTCTTCCAAGCCCTTCAAGGCGAGTTTCTGTTCTTTGCGGGCGACGAAACGGTTCATCAGTTTGACGTTGACGCCGAATTTCTCCATGCGCCGGGAGAACGTGTGGAAATGCTGCTTGGCGAGGACGGTCGTCGGCGCGAGGTAGGCGACCTGTTTGCCGGAGAGGACCGCCTTGAACGCAACGCGGAGGGCGACTTCGGTCTTCCCGAAGCCGACGTCGCCGCACAGGAGGCGGTCCATCGGGCGGGGCGTCTCCATGTCGCGCTTGACGTCGTCGATCGCTTTTTGCTGGTCCGGGGTTTCTTCGTATTCGAAATCCGCTTCGAAGTCGCGCTGGAGGTCGTTGTCGGTATCGAAGGCGAAGCCGGTCGAGTGTTCGCGTTCGGCGTACAGGGCGATCAGTTTGTCGGCGATGTCGCGGACCTTGGCGCGGACGCGCTGCTTGGTCTTCGTCCAGTCGGTACCGCCGAGTTTGGAGAGCGTGGGCTTGAAGCCTTCGCTGCCGGCGTACTTCTGGATCTGGTCGATGCCGTCCAGGGGGATGAAGAGCTTGTCGCCGTCGCGGTATTCGAGATGGATGTAGTCGTTCTTCGTCTTGCCGAGTTCCTTCGTGACGATTTCCAGGAAGCGGCCGATGCCGTAGTCGTAATGGACGACGTAATCGCCGGGTTTGAGGTCGTTGACGGAGGAGAGGCGTTTCGTGTTGTGGACGACGGAGCGGTAGCGGCCGCGTTTGGGCACGGACTGCTTCTTGACGATCGAAGCCTCGGTGATCACGCAGAGTGAGGCGTCCTTCAAGACGAAATCGAAATAGCGGTCGTCCACGACGAGGTGGATCTTGCCTTCTTCCAATGGCGTCGCGGCGTCGGACAGGACGTAAGGAATGGCGCGGTCGTCCAAAAGCTCGCCCAGGTTTTGGGCGGCGGGAATGGTCTTCATCGCCAAAACGATCGTCTTGGGACGGGCGTTGGAGGATAGGTCGCGGAACAAGTACTCGAAATCGCCTTCGTAGCGAGTGGGGGTTTTGCCCGGAAGGGACAAATAGACGTCGAACGGGTCGCGATAGGTGTGGGCGAAGATGTCGGTCGCGATCGTCTTGACCGAAGTCGTCGCATGGATCGGAATCAGCGGCCGGAAGCCCATCTTGAGATAGTCTTCCATGCCCAGATACCAATCGGCGGCTTCCTGCATCATCAGGTCCTCGGTTTCGAGGATGCGCTTGTAATCCGCGAACAAGACAACGGGATCTTGGAAGAA
>Ga0116204_1001136_pt1 | contig 14960 bp, 12 predicted proteins | sample LakKivwa52mmetaG_FD_94481 | JGI IMG/M metagenome (GOLD analysis project Ga0116204, IMG submission 94481) | Anoxic lake water microbial communities from Lake Kivu, Rwanda to study Microbial Dark Matter (Phase II) - Lake Kivu water 52m metaG | ecosystem: Environmental > Aquatic > Freshwater > Lake...
GCGATGAGATGGAAGAGGTGTGGGCGTTAAAAGATGTGAGCTTCGAGATTCAGCGAGGGGAGACCGTAGGCATCATCGGCCGCAATGGTGCAGGGAAGACGACGCTGTTGAAGATAATTTCTCGGCTTACCGAACCGTCGGCCGGTCGGGTAACAATTAAGGGCCGATTAGCAAGTTTGCTGGAAGTGGGGACCGACTTTCACCCCGAGCTGATAGGTCGGGAGAACATCTACCTCAACGGCACAATCCTGGGCATGACGCGTGCAGAAATCAAGAAGAAATTTGACGAAATTGTAGACTTCGCTGAGGTGGAAAAGTTCCTGGATACACCGGTTAAGCGTTACTCCAGCGGCATGTACGTGCGCCTAGCCTTCGCCGTGGCTGCCCATTTGGAGCCGGAGATGCTGCTGGTGGACGAAGTCTTGGCAGTGGGCGATGCGGAATTCCAGAAGAAGTGTCTTGGAAAGATGGGTGATGTTGCGAAGGAAGGGCGGACGGTGCTGTTTGTAAGCCACAATATGGGAGCAGTAAGTCAGTTATGCCAACAAGCAATCGTTTTAAAGCAGGGACACCTGGACTATATAGGCCCAACGGAAAGATCCGTAGAACACTATATGCAGTCCTCTATCAATAGCAAAGGAAGTGTTGACTTGTTGGAGGATCCGGTGTCACAGCCCAACGATAATACGGCGGCAAAATTCGTGAAAGTGCAGTTAGCGGACAGAAACGGTTCGATAAAGGACTCTTATTTTATCGGTGAAAGCCTTATATTGAGTATTCAGGCTATCTTTTACAGGCCGTTGCGTGGAGCGAGGCTTTCCTTCATAGTAAAATCGAGGCACGCCGGCAACATTTATCACTGTGTCACGCGCGATGCCTCATTCGAACCACAGGAACTGAATGGACTTGTGACATTTACGGCTACTTTTCCTGAGTTAAAATTGTACCCAGGTATCTACATTATCGACCATCTGTGGTTGGCCACATCGGAAAACAAGACACTCGACCTCGATCGAGATGTTCTGTCCTTCCAAGTCATGGAAGGTGGCCCCCATGTGTTCCGTTCATTAGCAAGACACGCAGCTGTAGTGCACGAAGTTCCTGAATGGAAGGTCATCAAATCCTGAATGAATTCATAACAAGCCTGGAGAGCAACAAGGATGCCAGTTCGTCCCACATATTTGCATCACCCATGTAAACATCGAATGGCCACAAGCTACTTCATACTGAGCAGGTAAGTTAAAACTTATGTGGACATGAACTGAGGTGTTTAGTCTAACACCCAAGCTTGCTGCTGACTATGAGATACTAATGAAGAAAATACTAATCAGCTTTCCCGGACATGGCGAGAGCAAGCTTTTCAATCCCGAGGCCAGAGATGCTGTCTTGCACCCATTTATATACTTGCGGGACAGGCTCAAAGAGCATGGCTATAATCTCATGACAGCTGATGATCACAGTGTTGAAGGATGTGCCTGGGTTTGGTTCTGGGATACTTTAAGTGTTGACATACCATCATATGGATTACGTAGTGTAGTTCGTACGATAAAGCACGCCATGTTTGGCAGCAAACCAGCCCAAGGAGCACGGCAACTTTACCAGGAATGTGTGCGGACCGGCTTGCGAGATCGGGCGGTTTTATTCACAGGGGAGCCTCCGGCTATCATTCCACGAAATTGGGACCCAAGAGTTCATAAGCTGTTTTCGATTATCTTCACATGGAATGACAGTTACGTAGACGGGAAGAAGTTTCATAAGTTTTGCTGGCCGCTGACTGGTCAATTCCCGGAGATTGAGGAAGTTCCATTCCATTCGCGTAAGCTCTTGGTAAATATTTCCGGTAATAAGTTCTCAACTCATCCTAGGGAACTTTATACTGCGCGTCGCCAGACAATCAAATACTTTGAGCAGCACCACCCAAATGATTTCGATTTATACGGCGTAAGATGGAACTCAGATGGAATTCATCAAGATTTTTACAAATCGTACCGGGGCGCACCAAAGCACAAATGGGATGTCTACCCTTACTATCGTTTCGGAGTTTGTTACGAGAACATGCGTGATGAGCCAGGCTGGATCACAGAAAAGATATTCGATTGCATGCGAGCGGGTGTCGTGCCAATTTACTGGGGGGCACCCAACATAACGGATTTTGTAGATGAAGGGACGTTCATAGATAGGCGGAATTTCAAATCAGATGCGGAACTGGCAGATTTTCTTCTATCGGTGACCGAAAAAGACTATGCGCATTACAAACATGCAATCCAGCATTATTTACATTCAGATAAGTTCGCGATGTTTCTACCTCCAGCATTTGCTCAAAATATCATTCGCGTGCTTTCGTTGTAATGATCCTTCACACAGGATTGATTTTGGGCCACTATAATCTGGTGACCGGAGATTGAGCAGAGCATGATTATGGAAACGATAAACCGAAAAGACAGAATTTTTGTTGCAGGACACAAGGGGATGGTGGGATCGGCTATTACCCGCCTTTTAAAAAAACGAGGATTCGAAAATCTCGTATTGCGATCCAGCAAGGAGCTGGATTTAAGAGATGCATTGGCAGTCCAGAGGTTTTTCAAATCTGAAAAGCCAGAAGTGGTGATCCTGGCAGCCGCCCGCGTTGGAGGCATCCAAGCCAATATGGATTTCCCGGCGGAGTTTCTGCACGAAAACCTTGCTATCCAAAACAACATTATTCATCAGTCTTTTTTGAGTGGAGTGAAAAAGTTTTGTTTCCTGGGGAGTTCCTGTATTTATCCAAGAGAGGCTCCTCAACCAATGAAGGAAGAGTACCTGCTCACTGGACCATTGGAACCGACGAACGAGGGTTACGCTCTTGCAAAAATAGCTGGCATCAAAATGATAGAATACTATCGTAAGGAATACGGATTTTGTGGGATCAGCCTGATTCCGTGCAATTTGTATGGGACAAATGATAGCTTTGATCCTCGGCGCTCACACGTCCTTTCCGCTTTGGTAAAGAAATTTGTCGATGCCATAGATAGAGGGGAAAAGGAAGTTGCGATCTGGGGCACAGGAAAAGCAAGGCGTGAGTTCATGCATGTTGATGATGCTGCTGAAGCAGTTCTTTTCATGATGGATGCCTACGACTCTTCTATTATTAACATCGGCTGGGGAGAAGATATCTCTATCAAAGAACTGGCCCTTTTGATAAGCCAACAAACGGGTTTTGGGGGGAGACTTCTTTGGGATACATCCAAGCCGGATGGTATGCCGATTAAATGTATGGATGTTACCAGAATGAATAATTTAGGATATTTCCCAAGGATTACTTTGGAGGAAGGAATCAGAAAAACAATTAGTGAGTATAGGGAACTCAAGGAAAACAAGTAGCTGAGGAGTAGATATGATTCCATTAATGAAAAGCGCTTTTCTTAACGAACTTCAAACGAGAGAGGAACTGGCAAAATTCATTCTCCGGGCAGGACGGTTGAGTATGGATGTGGAGTGTGCTGCCTTTGAAAAAGAGTTTGCTACATTCCAGGGAACCAGAGAGGCTGTTCTATTCAACAGTGGCGCCAGTGCCAATCTTGCCATGCTCCAAACACTAAAGAATCTGGGCAGGCTCAAGAATGGAGACAAGGTAGGTTTCTCTGCACTGACCTGGTCAACCAATGTGATGCCGATATTACAGCTTGGTTTGCTCCCCGTTCCTATTGACTGTGAACCGGCTACCCTAAATGTCATGTCCCATAACCTCAAAGAACGACTTGAAGATACCGAGATTCAAGCATTCTTTATTACAAATGCGCTAGGCTTCGCAGGTAACCTTAACGATATCAAAGAGATCTGTAAACAAGAGAATGTTGTCCTGATCGAAGACAACTGCGAGGCCCTGGGAACTGAGCTTCCTGCCGGAAAGACGGGCTCTTTTGGAGAAATGGCCAGCTTCTCATTCTTCGTTGCACATCATATGTCAACGATTGAGGGTGGCATGGTATGCACGAATGATGAAGAACTTGCCGAAATGCTTCGAATTGTACGAGCAAATGGTTGGGATCGCAATCTAACTGTAGCCCAGCAGCATAAGTGGCGTAAGGCCAACAACATATTTTCGGAGTTTGATGCAAAGTACACTTTCTACGACCTGGGATATAATTTTAGGCCGACAGAGATCACTGGATTTCTTGGGCGGTACCAGTTGCGATACTTAAAGGAAAATATAGAGATAAGACAAAAAAACTATATTGAGCTTGAATCAATTGTAAAGGCTAATCCTGACTTGCTCCTTCTGGACAGATCCCATATTTCACTGTTGTCAAGTTTTGCTTTTCCAGTTATCTTCAGAGATCCGGAAACCAGAAAGAGATATCTTTCTCAGTTTGCGGGCGCAGGGGTTGAGATTAGACCGGTAATAGCTGGCAATATAGAAAAACAGCCATTTTACCGAAAATACGTTTCTGAGATATATGAATTGCCCGGAACAGATTTCGTTCATAATTGTGGATTTTATTGCGGAAATTATCCGGAGTTGACCAGAACGGATATTCAAACTCTTTCCAGTTGTTTAATTAAGTACTGAGCAGTAGCCATGATTATTACTAAACTGATTGGTGGGCTTGGGAATCAGTTGTTTCAGTACGCTGTGGCAAGGCATCTGGCCGAAAGAAAGCAGACGATATTAAAGATTGATATCTCGTCATTTGAAACGTATAAGTTGCATAAATATTCTTTGTGGCCGTTTAACATTCAGGAGAATTTTGCCTCATTTGAAGAAGTCGCATCACTCAAGAAAAGAAAGCACGGCATCATAGATCGAACAATAATGCGGATACTGCAAAGACAGTCCCATCCACTAACATATGTTAGAGAAAAGAGCTTCCACTTTGATCCTGAAATCCTTAATCTACCATCTGGCACTTATCTAGAGGGATATTGGCAAAGTGAAAAGTATTTTAAGAATATTGAGGAAATCATTCGTTGGGAATTTACTGTAAAAACAATGCAGACCGGCAGAGATAGGGCACTTGCCCGTGAGATTGAATCATGCGAGTCTGTTAGTGTTCATATCCGTCGTAGGGATTATGTTTCCGATCCAAATACGAACCAGGTTCACGGAGTCTGCGACATTAACTATTACTACTGCTGTGCCGAGTGCTTGAGAGGGTTAGTAAAAACACCACTCTTCTATGTATTCAGCGACGACCCGGAGTGGGTATATAAGAATTTTACCATGCCTGGTCCAACCACCATTATTGATCACAATGGAGCAGAAAAATGCTATGAGGATCTGCGACTGATGAGCTTATGCAAGCACCATATCATTGCCAACAGTACCTTCAGTTGGTGGGGTGCATGGCTCAGCACTAACCAGCATAAAATTGTCTTTGCGCCAAAAAAGTGGTTCAACACAAATGATCGGGATACAAAGGATCTTATTCCCGATGGATGGTTCAGAATATAGCATCCAAAGATCAGCATCTTGAGCCAATGGGCTAGGAGTAGTACATTCTAAGTGGATAAGGTATATAGGTGGTGGGTGTAAATAGAATTGGTCTATAGACATGCTATTGCTATAAAATAGACTTCCCTATACCGACGTAGAAGAAGACAATGTTAGACCTACTCTACCCTATTAGCCAATTTGTGTTGGCATTCATTGTATTGCTGGCTGCCCTAAAATATCCTCCCGTGGTATTATGTATTTATCTACTCTTTTCATCTGCGGAAAGCTTCGGCATCAGTTGTGCAATTACTCCAGGGTATTTCGATGTAATGCTCGCCCCACTCTTCTTAGTAGCCGGGGCTGTATCATTCTATAAGGTCTGGCGCAAGAGTAACCTGAACCGGCCTTGCAAACGCATGTTTAGTACTGCCATGCTCATGGCATTGGCGACCATGTGGCTTGGGCTCTCTGTGTATGCAAATGGTGGTAGTATGCGGCAGATGTTGGTTTATATGGCGACCAGGGGACCACACCCCGTGATTATCGCACTGGCATACTGGAATGATCAGCGAGCAAGGAAGCTCATTTTCGTAGCGGTTGCTCTTCAACTGTTTCTCGCTCTCGGCAGCTTGCTTGATCCTGATGGCCCTCTATACCTTATTCAAGCGTTCCAATACAACCCATATGCAATAGATAGCAGTATGCTCGAATTGAGATTCGAGAGGATATCTTCACAATTTCTTAGCTCTCTGCAGCTTTCCTTCTATGCAGGTGTGGGAGTAATAGCTGCTGTGTATTCGTGGCTACCCCCTACTTCCTTTCGAAGGAAGGTAATGGGTATCATAATAGGCATTTCCGCATTGTCGATCAATTACCAGACGATGTCTCGCGGTGTCTGGTTAGCCCTCCTTATTGGAATATTGCTACTAGTTACACGAGAATCAAAATATAGGGGTGTTTCGCTCACCTTTGTCATCTGCATGAGCATTCTATTTTCCATGGCCCCTACTTTCATCCCATTCCTGAAAATATCTGAACACATTGATTATTTCGTCCTCAGGTTCTCTGAACTGGAGAGTAATCCTTACCGAACAATTGCTTTCCGTAAATTCCCCTATCTACTTTTAATTAATCCACTGTTTGGTATAGGAGACAAAGATATTGAAACCTTATTTCTGCCGCACATGCTGCCCTTAGATCATGCCATACTCTACGGATGGTTCTCCGGGCTTTGTATGGCCATTTTGATGTACCGCGCTATGGCGAAAATATTCCATAAAATTACCTTAACTGATCAGTCTCATTCTCGCTATACTCCACAATCTGAAACTATAAGTGATAAGGATAAGCAACTTGCACTGATGCTGGGATTACTTGCATTTTTCATAGGCATGACAAATAGTACCGCGGGCAAAACGCTTCAGTTTATTTGCTTCGGTTTTGCTTGTGTACCCTGGGTAATGGGTGGGAGAAAAATTGCGTTACGACAAAGAGACGCAGCATTTGCACCCGGGCTCCGCGAGAACTGGCCGAGGACATTTATCAAAGGGACGTCTCAGACCTGAGCAAGCTTTGCTTGTAATTCTATCTCTCAAACATATCAGAAAAGTTTAGTAAATGAAGGCTGTGCCTCTGGTTTCCATCGTTATGCCTGTTTACAACACCGCTCAGTATTTGGATGAGGCAATCAATAGCATCCTGGCCCAGTCTTTTCAAGATTTTGAATTCATCATTATCAATGATGGCTCGACAGACGGATCTGCTGACATTTTAGAGCGCTATAGTAGAATAGACAACAGGATAAAGCTATTCCATCAGGAAAACAAGGGAGTAATCGCATCTCTAAATAAAGGGTGTCAAGCAGCCAGAGGAAAATATATTGCTCGTATGGATAGTGACGATATCAGCTTGCCTGACAGATTATCCATTCAGGTAACTTTGATGGAAGCCAATCCTAATATCGGGATCTGTGGTACTTGGATCAAACGCTTTGGCGAAGTTAATGAGCACATTATTCAGTTGCCTACTGAATCTGAAGAGATTAGAACTAAATTGCTATTCATGTCTGTACTGGCACATCCGACAGTGATGATGCGTCGGAATTTGATGATCGCTTCTGCCCTATACTATAGAAATGATTTTGTACACGCGGAGGATTATGATCTGTGGGTGCGTTTCTCGCGGTGTTGTAAGATGGCGAACATACCGCGAGTGCTATTGTTTTATAGGGTCCATAGAGAGCAGGTTGTTCGCCGTTTTGAGGAAGTAAAAAATAAATCAGCAGATCTTGTCCGAAGGGAGGCGTTAAGAAGTTTGGGCATTTTACCTTCCGATTCAGAACTGGAATTGCACCAATCTATCAGCAATGGAAAGTTCTTGAATTCGCAAGAGTATATAGAAGGAGTTGAGGCTTGGCTATTCAAGTTACTCAATTTTAATAAGGCCAATAGGGTTTATGATGAGGGTGTCTTTAGACAGATACTTCACGAATATTGGTGTAACATTTGCTCTTCCGCGTCCAAATTAGGTGTCTGGACATGGAGAAAATTTAAAAGATCCGAGCTTTCTAATGGACAGAAGTTACCATTACGATTTCGAATTACATTCGGTTTGCGATGTTTTCTACGGCTACGGCGCATAAGATTCTGGAACTCATGAATATGTGTAAATGAAGGTGATCATTTGCGAAATATAAGCTCTCGATTAAAGGTTTTATTTATACCGGGCTGGTATCCCTCCTTTGGCGCTGAGAATGACGTGATTGGAACCTTTTGCAGGGAGCATGCAAGGGCAGCAGCACTTTACGATGATGTTGCTGTATTGGCCTCAACAAGATCGCTCCTCCGCTGGTTTCCACTTGAATGGAAAAAGGTAATGGACCGTGGGGTTCACACCTTTTACACGTATTGCGGCGGGTCCGGGTTACCCAGGATTGCCTGGCCATTCTGGCATCTGAGTTTGAGGCACGCAATCAAGCGTGTAATGCGAGATTGGGGTATGCCTGACTTAATTCACACGCAAGATGAGTTTTCTTATCATGTCATCCGAGCTGCTAAGAATATTGGTGTGCCATTTGTTATGTCCCAGCACGCAAGCGTCTTCGGGCAAAGGCAACTTTCCCCTATGATGTTGATGCAGTATCGTTACGCCTTTCGATATGTAAAGCGCGTATTGGCTACCAACCCATGGGGTGAACGTGATTACGACTACTACGGCATGAAGGCTCAAGTCACATGGTTGCCCAACGCGGTAGATACTTCTATTTTTTATCCGCCTCTGGACGGAGTCCGCGAAGCGTGGTTATTACATGCCTCGCATTTTGCTCCTGTTAAACGGTTTCCGGATATCCTAAAAGCATTTAGGGAGGTCTATAAGATACGGCCAGATGCTATCTTGCAGATAGCCGGAAACGGTGTTAACCGACTTTCGATGGAACAACTCGCAAGGGAGTTGCTTCCGGAAAAAAGCTATCACTTCCATGGAATGATAAGCAAGATGGCACTTGCGGATCTAATGCGGCGCTCGAGAGGCTTTGTTCTTCCGAGCGAGTTTGAGACTTTTGGTTGCGTGCTAATAGAAGCTCTTGCATGTGATTGCCCTGTTTTAACAACGCGTGTCGGAGGCATTCCCGCCACCGTACCCGAAGGTAATGGTCTTTTCGTGGAAGTTGGGAACGTGCCACAAATCGTAGAAGGAATGCTGCGGCTGTTGGACGGGACACACGGAATCGAAATGTGTCGTGTTAGCCGGGAGACAAGGGAGCGGTTCAGTCAGGAGGCAATCGGTAAAGTGTTGCATCAGATTCATATCGAGGCCACTCTTCGAGAGTAAGCGAATAGAAGCCAAAAGATTTGAATAAGCGCCATGCGAGTGCTGAGGATCGGAACTCTCTACCTTGATTACTGGACGAACTTTTACAAACGTCGTCCTGGTCTTCAGAAGAGAGATTATGCGGAGCAGTTGTCAGCTCTCTTTAATGATTTCTTTGCTCAATCAGATTCTTATAGTCATTACTTGAGGCAGCATGGGTACGATTGTCAAGAAGTGCTTGCAAACGTGCAGCCGCTGCAAAAAACTTGGGCAAGAGAGAATGGAATAGGATGGAACCAAAGAGAATTTGTTACTCGGCTTCCTCTGGAGTTCGCTCGCCGTTTTCGACCCGATATAGTCTTCGTGAACAATTTTAGCGTATTTGGCACTACCTGGATAAAGGAGCTTAAGGCGCTCTGCCCAACAGTCCGACTCAGTGCCATATGGTGTGCTTCGCCAATATCATCTCTGGATGTACTTAGCGGTTATGACCTTGTGCTTACAAGCTCACCGGCAATGCTCAGACGTTTGCGCAGTGAAAGACTGAGGTCCGAGCTGCTGCGCCACGCATTTGATCCGAGAATACTCGGGCGCATAGATTCCTACGGTGAGAAAAATATAGAGTTCTCTTTTATCGGCAGCATAAATAGAGGGGATCAGTTTCACAACTTTCGCGCTGAACTCATCAGGCAATTGATTAAGCACTTAGATCTCAGCCTGTTTTGCCCTAATAATAAGGGGAGTTTTCTCAAAATTTTTCTGCGCCGTGCTGCATACGATGTTATAAGAGTTTTTCGACTAATGTCGATGCCTGACAGGGCTATCTATCGATTACCCCTTATTCGAAGGGGATGCTCTTATGAAAGCACACCACTCTTCCCTTGGCAGGATATTTTCTTATCGCTTAACAGAGGCGCTGTTTATGGTCTAAAAATGTATGAAACACTCAGCCGATCTCGCCTCACTTTGAACGTTCATATCGATCAAGCAGGCGACTATACAGGAAACATGCGCCTCTTCGAGGCAACTGGAGTGGGGACTTGCCTTCTGACAGACTGGAAGAAAGATCTTCCCAAATTGTTTGAGCCTGATCTTGAATTAGTGACTTACGAGTCGATCGAGGAATGCATCGAAAAGGCCCGCTGGTTGCTTACACATCCGCATCAGTGCTCAGAGATAGCTGAAGCGGGTCAGCGTAGGACGCTCAGGGAACACACATACGAACAGCGAGTCGCTGAGCTCGATCATATATTCCGTAAAGAGTTATGTCGGGCCTAAACTGTCAAGTTGGGGACTTGAGCAAAGGCAAAGATATACTGGTATTCCTTGTGTTCTCCTGCGATTAATTTTTAGAGTTAGATATTGTTTTATTCAAAATAAGTTTTATGTCACAGATCCTCAAACTCTATACTGATAGGCGTTATGTCAATCCTAATGTTGGACATCTGCCACTACTTTACCCTTTCTGGGGGAACTGTGACAGTCCTTCAATAGACAAAGGGAGGTTTGACGAATGGACCAGAGTGGGAACAAATTATGTATCACTCGTACCAATCAATGAGTGTGATGGGGTTCTTTTTCCAAGCGGATGGCGTTCATGCTATACCAATTTTGATGACTGGCGTTTGGATTACAGGAATGCAATGGAGCTTTCGGCTCAAGCCGAAAAGTTCGGCAAAAAACTTCTGATTTTTTTCAACAACGATTCCGATGAAGATGTTCCTATTCCAAACTCCCTGATATTCCGAACATCCTTTTATAGATCGAAGCGCAAAGAGCACGAATTTGCGCTTCCAGGATGGGCGGTCGACTTTCAGAAGAAATACCCGCATATTGACTTCACTGTTAGGGAAAAGAGCCCAATCCCAACGGTTGGCTATGCTGGCTATGTGGACTACCGCAATTTACTTGAATGGATCAAGTTCATTGCACGTCGCCTGAGGCATCCAGGGAATCATAGGATCGGGGCGCATCTGCGAGGGATCGCAATTAGGCGGATGTTGAAAAGCCAAAAGGTCCTTACAAAGTTCCTTCTCCGCGATGGATGTCTCACTGGACGCGCAGATGTGCAAACGAGGGAGGAGTATGTGAAGTGTATACTCGATTCGGACTACTGCCTGGTCACTAGGGGCGGTGGGAATTTCTCTTATAGGCTTTATGAGATACTTAGCTGTGGCCGAATACCACTTCTTATTGATACCGACTGCGTGCTACCCTTCGACCATATCCTTGATTGGAAGAAAATCTGTTTATGGGTGGACCAAACCATGATCGAGGCTATTGCTGATATAGTGTGGGAATTCCACTTATCATTGTCCGAAGAAGAATTCAAACAAATGGAGCACCGGGCAAGGCGTGTATATGAAGACTGGATCAGTCCAACCGGATTCTACAGTAACATCTGGCGGTGTATCGAGAACGAGGCTGCGATCAATAAGCAGACAGGCATCGAGATCATATAATGGGTTGTTTGATCATGCTCCTCAATATTCTTGAAAAAGAGGAAAAAAATACCATAGTATGAGTGACTCTTCTGTAGCTGTCCTGATATCGTCATGCGACGCTTATGAGGATTTGTGGACACCTTACTTCACCCTGTTTTTTCGGTATTGGCCTGATTGCCCATTTCCCATATATCTAATTGCGAACGACCTCGTCTATCCAAATAAACGTGTGACCACGATCCGCCTTGGGGCAGATCACGGTTGGTCAACCAATACTCGACTTGTTCTAGAGCAACTGAAATATCCTTACATAATTTATGCACATGAGGACTTTTTGCTTAATCGTTCAGTATGTAACACTCGAATAATGCGGCTTCTTGCTTACATGAGGCAGCGTAATGCTGGTTACTTACGGCTATACCCCTGCCCTGGACCGGATGAAGTCTGTGTTGATAATCCAGAGGTTGGAGAGATACATAAAGGATCAGATTATAGAACAAGCCTTCAGATGGCTATTTGGAAAAGAGAAGTAATGATTACGCTGTTGGTGGATGGCGAGAACCCCTGGCAGATGGAAAGAAATGGATCCATCCGCTCCAATAGACTGGATGTTCCTTTTCTAAGCGCAGTACGTGATGCGAGGACGAGTAAAGTAGTTGATCCACCGATCAGCTATTTTTGTACGGCAATCTATAAAGGACTCTGGATGCGCGAAGCTATCAAATTTTGTGCTAAAGAATGCGTACCTGTTAACCTAACGCGCCGAGGTACCGAAACTATTTACCACGACATACGGCGCCGGATTTGGCCATATATTGAGTGGCTCATAAGTCCTCCATTTACTCTCAGGAGGTACTATTTGAATCGCAGGAACAAATTATTGTGAAAAGAAGGTGCTATTTCATAGTTTTAAAAGTCTATATTTTAGGTTTGTTATTTGAGCATCTATCGGTCTCTTCAGGCCAGTTTGGGGAACAAGGCCCGAAGCGATCTAGAGTTTATTTTAGGGTTAATACTCCAATTTTGCCCGAAGCCTAATACATGAAAATAGCGATCTTAAGCACACAAGACATTCACGGAGGAGGAGGATATATAGCAGCTTACCGGCTAAACCAAGGATTACGGCAGCTCGGGTTAAAATCATGGATGGTTGTCCAAACTAAAAGAAGTGATAACGGTGCAGTCCATCTTGCGAATACCTCAAAATTAGCTCGATTTATGGCTTCGATCTGCCAGGGATCGGGGAAACCTATTTGAGGCCCCCAGGAAAAGCTCTCCAAATTGATGCGGTCTTTCACGTGTGCGAAGTAACTCGATGACAGCCTCAGATAAGCTCCTAACTATCTGTGTTCCTACCTGGAACCGGGCGGCGAAGCTGGATAGGTTGCTTAGGTTGCTGACCGAGCAGACGCAGGACCCCCAAATTTATGACAGGGCGATGATCCTCGTATCAGACAACTCCTCCACCGATAGCACTCCTGAGATTTGCTCACGCCATAACGACTTTATCACCTTTGTTCGTCAGCCCATGAATATCGGGTTCGATCAGAATTGCCTGGCGTTATTTCGAATGTCGGGAACACCATATGTCCTCTTTTTCTCAGATGACGACTTGCCAAAGCCTTCGCTTCTTCTCACGGTTCTTCCGCTACTCGAAGAACATGAACCGAGCGTCCTCCTGTACTCCTTTATCCAGCATCCTTACGATTCGATATATACCAGCTTGCCAATTAAGGATGAACTCGAAAGGCAATATGACATCGGCCGAGTGTTAAGCTTGTTGATTCATTTTCCTAAGCTTTCCACCTACTGCATCAGGAGGAGTGGGTTTCACGACGATGACTTAAATGAGATCTCAAAGTGCAAAAGCGAAACCGGATACCTATTCGTCTCTTTGGCTGCGAAAGCCTACCTGCTGAGCCCAAGCCGGGGCGTACTCCTGGTGCGCAGGCCTCTGGCGGGGAGCGATGATTCGGCCTTCGAGGGATTTCGGTTCTCGCCTAAGGTTTGGGCTCACCAGAGGCAGGCTGTGGACTTCCGTGAATTCCGGGAGGCATGTCAGGAGGTGATAGCCTCCTTAAGCGAGGACGAGCTTACAGCCATGTTAAAGGGCGCCTACCAGCATCAGTCCGGTGGCTTGCGCTTTACCGATGAGATTGTGGATGAGATTAATAGTTTTTTGAAACAGAACTGGATGAAGCTATTGCTGCCGCGATATTATCGTCGTGTCCTGTTATGGTTTTTGGCTTGTGTGAGTAATTATCTGGGCGTGGAGCGAAGCTTCGCCCAGATCGTGGACTGGACGGCTAGGAAGTGGTTCGCAAAGGCTGAGAGGGAAGGGAAATGAAGGTTGTCATTCTGTGCGGCGGGAAAGGAACAAGGCTTCAGGAAGCAACTGAGGGAGTCATCCCAAAGCCCATGGTCGAGATCGGAGGTCATCCGATCCTCTGGCACATTATGAAGCTATATGCTCATTTTCACGTGAGGGAATTCGTGCTGTGTCTCGGCCACATGGGCAAAATTATCAAGGATTTCTTCTTGCATTACGAAGTACTAAACTCGGATGTTACTATCCAGATGGGGACTCCAGGGGAGATTTCTTACCACCGCTCGCACCAGGATATGGATTGGAAGGTGACCCTGGCGGACACGGGCTTGGAAACCATGACTGGTGCCCGGCTGGCCCGGGTAAGGGACTACGTGGGGGATACAACCTTCATGCTGACGTACGGGGATGGGGTGGCGAATATTGACATCCCGTGCCTTCTGGCTTTTCATCGTTCTCATGGGAAGATCGCGACAATAACCGGCGTAGAACCCATCAGCCGCTTCGGCAGACTCACAGTGAAGGACCGCCGAGTGGTTGCTTTTGAGGAGAAGCCTATAGGTGACGGAGGAAACAGGATAAACGGGGGGTTCTTCGTGTTCGAGCCAGAAGTGTTCGACTACGTTAGCCCTGACCCATCCTGTACTCTTGAGAGAGAACCGCTTGAGCGGTTATCGGCCGATGGACAGCTCATGATGTTCGACCACCACGGATTTTGGGCGTGTATGGATACCTACCGAGATCTCTTATATTTGCAGAAGCTGTGGGACGAAGGGAACCCTCCCTGGCGGCTGTGGTGTGACTGAGAGGAGCCATGGCATTTGGTGACGTTTTTCGCTCCAAGCGGGTTATGGTTACCGGTCACACCGGTTTTAAGGGGTGCTGGCTAACCTTTTGGCTAAAAGAGTTGGGTGCGCAGGTCCTGGGCTATGCCCTGCCCCCCCCAACTGAGCCAAACCTTTTCGAC
>Ga0116204_1001141_pt1 | contig 14912 bp, 18 predicted proteins | sample LakKivwa52mmetaG_FD_94481 | JGI IMG/M metagenome (GOLD analysis project Ga0116204, IMG submission 94481) | Anoxic lake water microbial communities from Lake Kivu, Rwanda to study Microbial Dark Matter (Phase II) - Lake Kivu water 52m metaG | ecosystem: Environmental > Aquatic > Freshwater > Lake...
ACGAGCGCAATAAATTGCCGACGTGGCAGAACCTGGTATCGCGCTAGACTTGAACCCATGTGCGAACATGGCGTGAAATCTAGTGCCCTTCGGGGCTTAGGAGTTCAAATCTCCTCGTCGGCGCTTCGCCCTGCTCAGCGCCGCCTCGGTTTGGCGCTTCGCGCCAAATCCCTCGCGCTTCGGCGCTCAGTCTCCTCGTCGGCGTCTTATTTTTTCGCAGAAAAATGCGAATTGACGCCCGAAGGACAACAGAATCGCAAACTAGAAGAGTTTGCGCATTATCCTGTTCTAATTAGATGGTGGGCCCCTCGGCATAGGGCTTTTTGAGAAAGCGGTAGGCTTCCCTAATCTTGACAAAATATGCCATTTTTGCCGCCAAATCAAGGGTGAACGCAAGCTCTTCGCCGACTTCGGCATTCACAGCCTGCCGCCACTCTTCAAGAACCCTGGCTTCAACAACCTTGTTTTCGCGTACGGTCGGCACAAAAACTGCCCTGCACACCGCAGGCGTGATTTCGATGCCGCTCTCATTGGCGTTGAAAGAAAAGAGGGCACCGGGCGCCTTTTTTTCAGCCATAAGCTTTGCAAATTCGGATATCGCAGTGTCAGGATAGCCTAGAAGCGCACCCGCATCCCGATCATAGGTCGATGCGTTTGCTGGATAGCCATTCTCAAGCCTATCGATTTCGATTAGCGCATCATGGCACCGGGAAATTTCCACTGTCCGTGAACCCGCTGTTGTCCTGATGGCCATCTTGCCGAATCGGCTATCCACCACTTCTTTTATCCCAGATTCAGGCGCTTGAATGGAAGTATCCACGCTAGAAACCAGCTTCAATTCCATCATTGCAAGGAAAAACGAAGTTATGTTATGCTGTTCTAGCCGGATACGGTATTCCATCAATTTTTCGTTCCTTGAAGGAATGGAATAAAACAGAAAACTGCTGCTCTCCTGCATGGCTTTGCTGAGAAACGCCCCCTCTGCAAGGCAGTTTTTGAAAGACCGTATCAGCTCGGGGCGGATAGGCGATTTTGCCTCTACGAGGCGATTGTTTTGCACCTGATTAGTCATGTTATAATAGGTGTATGTAAGCGTATATAAAGCTATTGCAGAAAGCAGGACTAGGGTGAGAAAAAACTCTGAAAAAAGAAAGAAGAAGAACTTACTCCAGGCTTATCTTGACCTGGACGCTGTCGGGGACGCGCACGCGCATGATTTGCCTAAGCGTTCTCTCGTCTCCTGCGACATCGATTACTCTCTTGTGTATCCTCATTTCCCAGTGCTCGTAGGTGTCTGAGCCGTCGCCGCAGGGCGTGCGGCGCGTGCAGACTGAAAGCCGGCGGGTCGGAAGGGGAACCGGGCCTTTTATTTCAACTCCTGTCGCCTTCGCGATCTCGACAATCTGCTTGGAGACCTCGTCGAGCTCCTCAGGCGTCTTTCCAATCAGCTTGATTCTTGCTTTGCCCAATGTTTCACCCTTCCGTTCCGATCCTGTCGACCGGATACCCAAGATACATAAAAAAACAAAAAACTTATGCAGCCTTCGGCACGACTTCGAGCACGACGCCCGCAGCCACCGTCTGGCCCATGTCACGAATGGCGAAGCGGCCAAGCGGCGGGAACTCCTGGAACTTCTCAACAACGACGGGCTTGAGCGGCTTTATCTTGACGATTGCCACGTCGCCCGACTTGATGAAGTCCGGGTTCTTCTGCATGGTTGCGCCCGTCTTCGGGTCCTTCTTCTCGAGTATCTCGGTTATCGTGCATGCGATTTGCGCCGTGTGAAGGTGGAAGACCGGCGTGTAGCCCTTGCCGATTGCCGTCGGGTGCTCGAGCACCACGATTTGCGCCGTGAACTCGGCAGCGACCTTCGGCGGGTTATTCGCGGGCCCCACGACCTCTCCGCGCTTGATGTCCTTCCTGTCGACGTTCTTCACGTTGAAGCCGACGTTATCCCCTGGAACCGCCTGCTGCAGCTCCTGGTGGTGCATCTCGATTTTTTTGACCTCCCCTTTCGCGCCGGATGGCATGAAGACGACGGTCTCGTTGAGCTTGAGCACGCCTGTTTCCACGCGGCCGACCGGAACAGTGCCGTGGCCCGTGATTGTGAAGACGTCCTGTACTGGGAGCCTCAATGCCTTGTCCACCGGCTTGACCGGGGCGGTGAGCTTGTCGAAGCATTCGAGGAGCGTCGGGCCAGCGTACCACGGGGTTTCGGGCGATTTGGTCTTGATATTCACGCCCGCATAGCCAGAAATCGGCACGAACGGGATGTTTTCGACTTTGTAGCCGATGTTCTTGAGTAGTGTAGAGAGCGTCACCTTGGTCTCGTCGTACTTGATATGGTCGTAGTTGACCGCGTCCATCTTGTTGACTGCCACGATGAGCTGATTGATGCCTAGCACTTTGGCAAGGAACGCATGCTCCTTGGTCTGCGCCTGAACACCTTCCTTCGCCGAACACACGAGCACGGCCGCGTCAGCCTGCGATGCACCAGTAATCATGTTCTTGACGAAGTCGCGGTGCCCCGGCGCGTCGATTATGGTGAAGTAGAATTTCTGGGTCTGGAACTCCTTGTGCGACAGGTCGATGGTCACTCCCCTCTCCCGCTCTTCCTTGAGGGTGTCCATTGTGAACGCGAACTCGAAGGTCGCCTTTCCGACTTTCTCAGCCTCCTCTTTGAGTTTGCGTAGCTGCTGCTCGGTGAGTGCGCCCGTCTCGTAAAGGATACGACCGACTGAAGTCGATTTTCCATGGTCGACGTGCCCGATGAATATCAGGTTAAGATGCTCTTTTTCTGCCATGCTCACACCTCCAATACTTCCCCTGCAAAACGCAAACCTAACGCCTGCATTAAGCCGAAAGCGGCTATATAATAGAGGATTATTTTATAAAGCTTGCCTCGACGCCGCCTTGTTTTACGCTTTCTTCTTTTTTCCAAAATTCCCTCTGGGCTTTGCCACTTTTATCTCGGGGAATACCTGCGAGAGCGTTTCGGTATCAAGGTTGGTCCGAAAGCCCATAAGGTCAAGCATGCACTTGAGAAGGTAATTTTCGGCGAGAGGCAGGTGCGCCGGAGTCGGGCATGCGGTGAGAAGCTCGGTTTTGAGCTCGGTCGGCTTGAATGCTGCCAATGCCTCGGAGAGTGAGGCGAACGACTTCCGCTTGCCTTTCACGAGCTTTCCGGCTATTTCCGACACTTTTGCCGTGTTTATGCCAGAGAACTCGAAGGATTTGCGGCTTATCGTCGCCTCGACGCTTGCGAGTGCTGCCGCGACCTCCTGAGGAGCAGTGGCATCGTCTATGCTGGCCTTCTTTATGACCATCCATTCCTTGTAGCGCGCGGTGAATGCTATTTCGCCTTCAGGCATGAGTTCACCCACGGACGCTACTTCTTGACGCGGATGTCCTTTCTCTTCGGGCGCATCCAGATGGAACCGCACTTGCGGCACTTCTTCGAGTTCCGCTTGTTGCGCGCCTTGCACTTGCGGCAGATGAATATGTTCGAAACGGCGGCGTCAGCCTCTGCGAATTTTCCCATGAATACACCTTTCGTGTGGTTTCTTTTAATCAAAGTTTAAGAATGTATGCGAGAACAAGAAGAGGCGAAGCAACACGCCAAAACAAATCCGTTGTTTTGACTATCTGAGTCGAACTGCAGTTCGACTTCGGTCCAAATTGCCGATGCAATTTGAATACACGGTCGAGCCATCGAGGCTCGACCTGTTGCCAAAAGCTTCGCTTGTTGGCAATGCCCCTGTAGCTCATCGGTAGAGCGGTTGTCTTGTAAGGAAAACCCAGAACGGTTTTCAGACAGGAAAACAACAGGCAATGGGTTCAATTCCCATCGGGGGCTTCGGCATTTTCTTTCAGAAAATGTCTGATGCATTTTGCTCCTGCAAAATGCACATGATAAAATCCGAGCGACAGCTAGGATTTTGTCAGAAGTTGCGCATCAGCGCAACTCTGATCGTCAACTTCGGCAGAAGTTGGCGAATTGCTGACGATCGGAGGGGGCTTTATCTAAATTGCATTTACCTTCTGCGCGATTGCCCCTGCGAGCGCGGCGACTTTTTGCATGTCCGCCTCTTTCGGCCTGGCTTTTGCCTCCACTACGCCGATTATCTCCAGGTTCAGGGGGGCAAGAAGCTCGGCAACGCTTTTCGCCCCGCTTGGAGCCCAACCATATGAGCTTATCACGGCAGCGTATTTTGCAGGAGGCTTTATGCACCGGACAAGGTACGCCCCGTATGCCGCAGTCGGATGCACGTTCCCGTCGAACGATGGCGCGGAAAGGACGATGCATGCGCTGTCGACCAGTTCCCGGGCAACGTCCCCCAAATCAGCACTTGTTAGGTCGAATTTCATGCACTTCACGCCTTTCTTACTAAGCTCATTTTCGAGCGCATCGGCCATTTTTCTGCAGCTTCCCCACATCGTCACATATGCGATGAGGACTTTTGTCTCAAGTTTCCCGGAGGTCCACTTTCCATAGTCCGAGAGGATTTTCGCAGGATTCGTGAAAACCAATCCGTGCGACGGCGCGATTATTTTCACATTGTAGCTTTCAAGTTTTTTCAGCGCCTGCTGCCCGAACGCCCGGAATGGCATCATTATCTCCCCGAAGTAGTGCTTTGCGTGCTCTTCAAGCTCCTTTCCATCGATTTCGGCATCAAAATTCTGCTCTATTGCCAAATGCTGGCCAAAAAAATCGCACGGGAAGAGCACGCAGTCTTCCGCAAGATAGGTGAACATCGTCTCGGGCCAGTGGAGCATGGGCGCGTTGATGAAACGGAGCGTTTTTCCCCCGAGCTGGATTTCTGTTTTCTCGTCAACCACGACGATTCTTTCCTGCGGGACTTCGTAATAGTCTTTTGCGGCGCCTGCCCCGACCCGGCTAACTATTAGCTTGGCGTTTTTCGCTTTTTCAAGCATGAATGGGATTGCGTTTGCGTGGTCGGGCTCCGCGTGGTTCATTACAATATAGTCAATTCTGGAGGGATCGGCTATTTCAGAAATGTTCCGCAGGAGCTCCTGCTCAAAGCCCGGGTTGACGGTGTCGATGAGTGCGCATTTCTCACTGCCGATTATCAGGTATGAATTGTACGTGGTGCCTTTCGGAAGGGGGATTATGGAGTCGAAAACGCGCCTCTTGAAATCCTTCACCCCGACTGAATAGACTCCTTTGACGATTTCCAATGCCATATGACCACCAATGCCGTCCAATTTAACCGGGATTTGTATTTTATACCCATATTGTGTCTGCGTGGGTTGCATGGTGCCCGGGCTGTTGGCAAAGTTCTGAAAGGGGCTTCCCATTTTCCCACAAGACCGCAGCAAATGGTTTTAACCGTTAGAGCAGAAAGCCGCACCATGCCACGATGCGACAGATGCAGGGCGGAATACTCCACTGGGGCAGAGCATGGCGGATACGACTACTGCATAAGTTGCTATGTTCAGGTGAAGCAGGAGGAGGAGCAGAAAAAGCGCGCCGAGGAGCAGAAGCGCAGGCAGATGCTCGAAGATGAGCGGAGGATTGTCGAGGCGCGGCGTATGGAAGAGGCGACGAATGCCGCAAGGGTCGAGCGCGAGCTTGCCGAAAAAAGGCAGGAATACGGCAAAGGGGAGGACTGGGCGGCAAGGCGGCTGCGCGAAGAAGCGCGCGAGAAGCAGGAACGCGAGGCGCGGGAAAAGAAAAAGCGCGAGCTTCTGAAATCCATTGACACGAAAAAAAGGCTCAACGCCAGGGAAGAGTGGAGCACGTTCGACCCAAATCTTGCCAGAATGAAGCTTGAAAAGAAGAAGAAGGAGGCGGCGGCACAAAGGATGAGCAAGATTGCGCGAAAGGGGGGCGAACCTGGCGGCGAATCAGGGCTCTTCCTGCCGCAAAAACCGAAAACCGGGGGGGAAGGAATAGGAGGCGGGCCCGTGGAAAGCCGTCACATGGGCACCGACACATCGCTTCAGCAAAAAAGCGCCGTTTCAGAGACTGGAAGGCGCATTGACGATGACGGGTCTCTCTGGCTGAAGGTCGCAAAAAGGCTTCCAAAAAGGATTGGCGCCGGCAAGAAAAACAATGTTGTCGTGCTTTCCGGCGAGAACAGCAGCGACGGGAAGCTTGCCGCGGAACTTGTGGTCGTGATAACCGATGCAGCGGGTGAAAAGATTGGCTGCCGCATCGAGCCGAGATCGCACGTCTTCTCGCCGAATGAGAGGGCAAAATTCTACGTTTCGTTCGATGTGCCTGAAAAGGCAGCTGTGGGTTTCATGAGCCTGACCGCAAGCCTCGAGGAATGTGCTGAATACGTGGACAGGCGGGCGAAAAAAAGCGGGAAGGTAGTGCTTCGGCCGAAAATCGTCCAGATGGGGGAAGGAAAACCTGATGATGGCGGGGGCGGGATGGCGGCAGGCAGGATGCCTCGGCGCCAAAAATCAAAAGCGCAAAAGCCTTCTTAGGACCGCGTGGCGCCCTCTCCAAGCCAGGCGCTGATGCTGGAGGGGACCTGCCCGCGGGGCCTATTTTCCGAGCCTCAGAAGCGATGATAGCGCGGCAAGCTTCAAAAGCCTCCCGGCGCTGATGCTTGAAATCTGCCGCTTTCCCTTTCTTGCGAATGCTATCCACTTGACCAGCTGCGCACGAAGAGCCCCGCGGCGCTCAAAGCCCTTCTCCTTTGCCAAAAGGGCGAGCGCAAGCTCTTCTGGAAGCATGTCGCAAACGCGCTTGAAACGTTCGAAGTTCGTGCCGGAAAATGCGTCGAGCGCCTTCACGGCTTCCTTAAGATCACGCTCGATTTTCTCGTATTCGCGCACAAGCCCCTCGCGGCGCTCGAGGGCGATTTTCTCTGCTTCCTCCTCAACCTTCACTTTTGCCCCGGCAGCCGCCTTTTCTTGCCTGTTTGTTATTATCCTGACAAGTTCGCTGCGCTTTGCCTCGATAATGTGCCGTTCCTTTTCCTCTTCCGCAGCCTGCTGCGCTGCGGCGCAATAGAGAAGCGCAGGCGCGTGCGCCTCGAATGAGACAGAAAGCGAGGCGGCTTCCCGGGCGCTGAGCGGCGTGGCGATTGCCTGCTGCTCAGTCGCAGCCTTGCTTGTCATGTGCTCGCTTTTCGACCCGTGCGCCTGCGACTCCTTGAGCCCCTCGTTGTAGTAGCTCCAGACAAAGCTTGAGACTTCGCGCTGGGTTTCGCTTTGGGAAGAGTGTGCCTGCGATTTCATGCTCTCCATGACCGCACGGCTTTTATCCTCCCCCTCAAGCGCGTTCTTCACTTCCTCGCTTTTCATCACGCCCTTCACGCATTTTGCCGCGTTCTCGTAGCCCCATGCGAACGATGCGGCGTAAATCGCATTCTGAGCGCCAGGCGTGAGTGTCGGAAGGAAATCGGAAAGCTCCCGGTCTGAAAGCATCTTGGCAAGCGTTTCCGAAGATGAGAGGAGGAATTCCTCGCCGAAATTCTTTTTCACCCTGACCTTCATGCCGAGGCGCGAGCTGTCGCCATCCTCCTCGTCATTCGCGCGCACCTGCGCCGACCCGTACGATTGGAAAACGAACATCCGACCACCGCACATGAAATATAACAGAAAATGCGGAGAACTTCGGCTTTGCGCCGAAGAACCGCTTTTTTGCAAGCAAAAATGCGGCAGTGCGTGCCTGTGGGCACGATGCCACATTTGTTTGACAACAAATGCGGCGGTCATTTTGCGCCGCTGCGCAAAATGCGCCGACCTTTTTTTTCGCCGAGCGAAAAAAATGCGGAGAGGAGGATTTGTTCAACGACCCAATTTTCATTTTCTTTTGGGGTAAACCCTAGACCTTTTCTTTTGGAAAAAGAAAAGGGATTGGGATTGAACCCCCGCAGCCACTAGGGCACGAGGTCCTAAGCCTCGCGCATTTGACCGGACTCTGCCATCTCCGCAGGAATATTGGCGCAAGTAAGCGTTAAAAAGGGTGCATTCGAAGATGAAGCGGTGACGCTCATGAAAGCCCTCCCGCTCGTTCCTGTTGCTGCGCTCCTGCTTGCGCTTGTTTTTGCTGCAGGTTGCGCGCAAAAGCCGCAACCCATCCTCACCGAGCCGCCAATCACGCCGCCTCAGGGCAACGGGGCGGAGGTTGCAACGGCAATCTGCACCGAAGGGAATGTTGTGCAGAAGGACGAGTGCTTCTTTTTGGCTGCAAAGACGGAAGGGAATTTCTCGCTTTGCCAGAGAATATACTCGATAGATAGGATGGATGACTGCTACTTGCTTTTCTCCGACACCGGATTCGAAGTCTGCGGGAAGATAAGCGACTCCGAAAAGAAATCCGCATGCCTTCTCAAAAACGCTCTTCGCCTAAAAAACGATGATATATGCAACCTGATTGAAAACTCCGACAAGCGCGCGGACTGCCTTGCGAAAGTCGTGCCGCCGTGCATGCTCATCATGGATTTGGAGAATCGCACGCTTTGCCAGGCCCTTGAAAAGTCCGACTACAATTTGTGCACAACGGACAATTGCCTTATGGAATATGCGAAACAGAAGTCAAGCGCCGGCGCGTGCAACCTCGTGGGCGAGAATGTGCAGAAGTACACCTGCCTTGCAATCGTAGGCGAGAATGTGCGCGTGTGCAAGGAAGCAGGAGTGGTTGCCGATACTTGCATAGAGAAGGCATCTATTGCGCTTGATGACCTTGCAGGCTGCGACCTTGCGACGCAAGGAAGCACTTACGCGAACCGCTGCTACCTGCACTTTGCCGTAAAGGAAAACAACCCGGACATCTGCAAGAAGGCGACGCCTGAATTCAACATAATGATGAGCACTAGCAGGAACTGGTGCTACGGGCAATTCGCGAACATAACTGCGAACGTGAGCGTGTGCCCCCGGGTGACTGAGACGATAAACAGGATATTGTGCTACATGGATGCCGCAAAAGGCAACCGCATGCCCTCGCTTTGCAACCAGCTTGCAACGCAATCAGAGCGGTCGAGCTGCCAGGCAGCGGTCATCAATTCAGATGCAGGCCCTCTGTTTTCAGACTGCCAGCATGTCAACATAGACGACTGGAAGAACAAGTGCTATTTCAGGATTGCCAAGAGCGCTTACAACTCGTCGATTTGCGAACTCATCGGCCCTGGGCCTGACAAGGACAGCTGCAACGACCTGTTCGGCTTTGGGAGCTGATAGCTGGATAGGGGATGGAAAACCAAGGTGGCGGAGGGGAGCTTACTCTTTCTTCTCGTCAGAAGCCTTGTGCTCGTGCTCCTTTTTCTTATGGTGCTTTTCAGCCTCTGCCTCGCGCTTGTGCGCCTCTTCTTTCTTGTGCTCGGCTTGCGCATGGGTGTGGGTGGGCTTTGCCTCCACCGGAGCTTCCGCCTTTTCCCCTTTCGGTTCAGCTTGAGCTTCTGCGGCGGCTGCAACCGACTCCGCATCCTGCGGTGCCGCTGGTTGCGCCTCCTCGCTCTTCTCTGCCTCGAATGCTGAGAGCGGCGTGGTGAACTCGTCGTATGAGGCTATCTTGTTCCTGCCCATCTGGTACTCGCGTGCGAAAAGGTAGAAGAGGAGCGCGAGCGAGCGGCGGCCCTTGTTGTTGCAGGGCACTATCCAGTCTATGAAGCTTGTGGTGTTGTCGGTGTCGCAAAGCCCTATCGTGGGTATGCCCATCTTGCCGGCTTCGACTACCGCCTGCCGCTCGCCTTTGGGGTCGCAGACGAGGAGGAGCTTGGGCTCGACAAAGTCTGCCCGCGCGACATTGGTGAGTATGCCTGGAATGAACCTGCCCTGGTAGACTTTGATGCCGGTGAGCTGCGAGAAAACGGCTGCCGCGTTGCTTGAGTAGGTGCGCGAGGCTACCACGAGCACCTCCTCGGGAGCATATTGCGAGAGGATTTTGCCTGCGAAGCGGATGCGCTCGTCGATTTTTCGGAGGTCGAGCACGTAGAGGCCGTCGTTTCGCATGCGGTAGATGAACGGACTCATGTCGTTGACGCGAAGCTTGGTGCCGATGTGTATTCCGGCCTCAAGATACGTCTCCTGCTTTATCAGAAAGTTCTCCATTTTTCCAATCCTCTCGGGACCGCCGCAGGCGCTTGCGCGTTTTTTCGCGCCCGCCACTCTCGGAAAAATCCCGCGAATGCGATATTTAACAAAAATGGGGTCACCGAGATTTGAATTTCCGCGAAGCCGGACACGTATGCCCGGCAACGGCTCGGATCTCCAGCACCCCAAGCTGGAAGGCTAGCCAGGTTACCCCATGACCCCACGAACATTATGTGCGATTATCCCGGATGATGTTGCCTCCTGTTGACTGTGGGGTCATGGAATGGCCCCACGAACATTATGTGCGATTATCCCGGATGATGTTGCCTCCTGTTGACTGTGGGGTCATGGAATGGCCCCACGAACATTATGTGCAGTTGATTCTGAATTTCATTTCCGCTAAAATTTCCTGTAGCGGACTATCTTGTCCATCACATCCACGTGCGAGAGGAACATCCTCCTGCAGCAATAGCGGTCGATTTCCATCTCCGAGAGCACTTCCGCTGGGTTCTTGCCCGAGGAGACGCCCTTGGCATAATCCTCATAGCGGTGGCAGATTACCGAACCGCACGTGAAGCATCTTATTGGGAAATACATAGGGACACCCCGTTTACCTGTAGGACTTCTGGAACCTTGCGCGCGCCTTCGGACCCTTGTACTTCTTGGGCTCGACGCGCCTCGAGTCCTCAGCGACCATCGAGCGGTCGTGCGCGACTATCTTGCCCTTGAGACTTGCGTCGTTCGAGAAGCCTATGAGTGCGTGCGCGATTGCCACGCGGCTTGCCTGCGCCTGGCCCATCTGGCCGCCGCCAGAAACATTCACAGAAATGTCAACCTGGGAGGCGAGCTCGGGAGCAAGGTGCAATGGCTCGGTGATTGTCTCGCGCACGAAGCGGTTGTCGATTGCCTCGAGCCGCACGCTGTTTATGCGCACGATGCCTTTGCCTTTCCTTATTGATACGCGCGCGATGCTTTCCTTGCGCTTGCCACGGTACACCGACGGCTTTTCCTTCGCCTTCTTCGCCCCTTTCTTTTTCGTAGCCATATGAACACCTTTCCAATTACGATGCCTGTCGCCTGTGGTAGCCAAGCTCGACGCAAAGCTCGCCGAGCGTGAACGTGCCATGCTTGCTTTCCGCCTTTGCTTCGGGGATTTTCTGCGCCTTTGCGCCAGCAGGCGCAACCGCGAGCACGTGGAGGCGTTTGTATGCCTCGCGTCCCCTCTTGCTCCAGTAGGGCAGCATTCCCCTCATCATCCTGCGCAAGAGAAGGTGCGGAGCTCGCGGCCAGTGAGGCGACTCCTCGGGTGTGCGCTTGTTCTGCTGACCCCTGCGCGAGAGGTATTTCTCCTTCGCAGCCTCAAGCGAGCCTTTCATGAGCGCTTTCTCCGGGTTGATTATTTCGACTTTCTCGCCGGAAAGTAAGAGCTTTGCCACTCTTGCGCCGAGCCTGCCGATGATTGCGTCCTGTGCGTCTATCGTTGCCATTGTTCCACCTATTTGATTATGATTGCGTCCTTGCCTGTCGGGCTCTTCTTCGCGGCTTCCACAATGCTTATCGCCTTTCCGCCTGCCGCCTCAATCGCTTTTTTCGCAGACTGCGAGAACGAGGCTGCGGCAACCGTGAGCTTGCTGCCTATTTTTCCGCCGGCGCCAAGCACTTTGTCAGGAACGACTACGAGCGAGCCGTCCTTTGCGGAAGGCAACCTGCTCACGTTCACACCCTGCTTTTTCCGCTTTGGGGCTGAAAGGAGCTCAAGCACTCGCTTCCAGAAAGGAGCTTTTCTCGCCTCGGGCGGGATGCCTGCGGAAATCTTCAGGTTTTTTTGGGAAAACTTTGCTTTTCTCATAATCACACCACTTGTTTTTCTTTCCTTGGAATTCTCGAGCAAATGTGGGGGAAGGGATTTGAACCCTCGAAGCCCTAAGGCACTAGCCCCTCAAGCTAGCGCATTTGACCTAGCTCTGCCACCCCCACGCATTCATATCATATTTTGATTATTGGTTTTTCTTGTTTTTCACTCCTTGCCGCCCTTTGCGGGCTTTATCTCCGAGAGCTTCTCCTCCATTTCCTCGCAGTGCGAGACAATGAGGTCCGCGGTCTTAGAGAGCATGTCGCGCGGCTCAATCTGCGTGAAGGACTCGAGCTTGAACTTGAACTCGTTTGGCGAAAGCACCTCGTACGCGATTATTCCCGGCTGGAACTTCGCGTGCTCCCTGCCGATTCCGCGGCGCGCCTTTGCCTCGAGGCGGATGTTCTGCCCCTCAAGAAGCTTGAGGAGCGGGATGTTGTCGATTGATGCCTTCACTTTCGCATCTGAGCTCTTGAGCTGCCTTGAGTAAACGGTAGACGGACCTTCGGCTTCGAGCGTGAAGACGATTTCGTCATCCGCCTTTCCGGAGTCCGAGACAAGCGGCACGCCGCCGAGACGGTGCGCGATGTACTCGTCGAAAAGCGAGCCTGAGTTCTCGTAGAAAGTCACGCGGTCGATTGCGAAGACCGGCAGCCTCCCGACCATGTAGCGGCGCACGAGGTTCGAGAAGGGGACGGATGCCCCCTTCAGGCCGAACTCGAGCTTGTTGCCCTTCTCATAAGACACATTCATGTCCATGCGAACACACCCCGCGCTTACACGCGCCTTCCCCTCCTTCCGCCAGGCCTCTTCGTGGTGTCGGTCGGTATGGGGGTGACATCTTCGATCTTGCCAATCCTCAAGCCCATTCTTGCAAGCGCGCGCACGACTGCCTGCGCCCCTGCGCCCGGCGTCTTTGCGCCGTTGCCGCCCGGTGCGCGTATGCGGACGTGGAGGCCGGTTATGCCGCGGTTCTTCGCCTCATTTGCGACCTTTGCCGCAGCCTGCATTGCCGCATAGGGCTTGCCTTCCTCCCTGTCGGCTTTCACCATCATTCCGCCCGACGCCTTTGCGATTGTCTCGGCGCCGGACATGTCGGTGACGGTTATTATCGTGTCATTCTTCGAGGAATATACGTGGCAGACCGCCCACTTGTACTCGCGGCGTATTGGCGCGGGAGAGGGGGCTGCTGTTGCGGGTGCTGCGCCTGGTGCCGCTGTTGCTGGCGCGCTTGACGAAGCCGCCGCTTCTTTTGGAGCGTGCGCGTGTTCATGCGCCTTGCCTGCTTCGTGAGTGTGCGCTGCCGGGGTGTTTTCCTTTTGGGCGTGCGTTTCGTGAGAGTGCGCGTGTGTTGGGGTGTTTTCCTTGTGCGTGTGTGCCGCAGGCATGTTTTCTTTTGCTGCGGTGTGCCCGTGCGCCCTGTGCACCTCGTGGGCGTGCTCCTTCGCGACTTCCTCGGTTTTCTTCTCTTCCTTTGCCACAAAAATCACCGTTATGATGCGTCAGCCTTTGGCGCTTCTGGTTGTTCTACTGCCTCTTCCTTCGCCTTCTTTGCCGACTTGTCCTCTGTGTGGACGGCAATGTCTATCGGCTTGTAGTATGCTATGTACTGCTCTTCCTCTGCAGTGACGCTGTAGCTTGGAATCGTCACCTTCCTGCCCTTCACGGCAATGAAGCCGTGCGTGACAAGCTGGCGCGCCTGCGTTGGCGTTCGTGCAAGCCCTTTCTTAATCACCCTTGTTTGGAGCCGCCTGTCAAGGAAGTTCTCAATTGAGAGAGAAAGAACGTCGTGGAGCTTGGCATCTCCGCTCATTATTCCCATCTTGGCAAGCCTTGCGACAAGGGGCTTTCCAGCTTCCTCGCCTTTTTCGCCCATTGCAAGAAGCCGAATTGCGTTCCTGCGTGCCTTCTTGAGGCCTTGCATCGCAACCCATATTTCGCGCGCGTTCTTGAGGCCGTAGGCGCTCTTGAGCTTGGCCTCGCCCTTGATCCTGTCGAGGTCCCACAGCTTGCGCGGGGTTTCGTACTTGTTCTTGAGTTTTTTCGGGTCACCCATGCAAAATCACCGTTACTTCTTTGCTTCCTCCTTCTTTGCCGCAGGCGCTGCCGCCTTCGGGGCTGCTGCCGCGGGGGCTTTTGCCGCAGGCGCCGCGCCCTTTGCTCCAGGCGTTGCTGCCGCCGGCACTGCGCCCGCTGCCTGCGCCGCTGCACCAGTCGTTGCTGCAGCTCCAGCCTTCATGAGCACAGCCTTGCGGATAACCCCGACAGTCATGCCTGTCCTGCCCGTGCTCCTTGTGCGCTGGCCGCGCACTTTCTGCCCGTAGGTGTGGCGGTAGCCTGTCCAAGTGTAAGAATCCTTCGCGTGGTCAATGTCCTGCTTGACCGCGTAAACGAGGTCGGTGCCAATCATGTGGCCGTCCGTTCCCGAGAAAACGTCCTTGCGGCGGTTGAGCATGCGAACCGGCACGCCGTATTCGCCCGGGTGCGAAAGCACATGCTCGAGCTTCTCGACTTCCTGCTCGGAGAGCTCGCCAATCATCGTCTTGTCGTTCATGCCAAGCTTGCTACACGCAATTTCCGAAACCACGCCGCCGAGATTGAGGCCGATTCCGCGAATCGACGTTATTGCGCGGCGTATTGGAAGGTTTCCGCGAAGGTCCCTGCCTGCGAGGCGGACCACTCCCCGCACCTCCTTGCCCGATGCTGAGACGACGGGTTTCATCGCCTGTTGCTGCTGCGGGCGGCGGGGCTTGTCCTGCTTTTTTTCCTGTTGGGGGGCTTGCGGTTCCTTTCCTTTCTCGGACATAAACGTTCACCTGTTCTCCAAAACTTTTCGTTTTTTTCTTCTTTCGTTTTTCTTTTCTCCTACATGAACATTCTCTTTTCGAGGCGGGAGGCGCCGGGAATGGGATTTTTGGGCGGCACAACCGCTTTTCCGGGGATGCCAGAACCCATACGGCCTTGCGACCACACGCTTTCCGAACGAACAAAATGTTCCAGGCGTGCGCACTACCAGGTTATGCGACCCCGGCATCGCCTTCCTATTGC
>Ga0116204_1001143_pt1 | contig 14885 bp, 16 predicted proteins | sample LakKivwa52mmetaG_FD_94481 | JGI IMG/M metagenome (GOLD analysis project Ga0116204, IMG submission 94481) | Anoxic lake water microbial communities from Lake Kivu, Rwanda to study Microbial Dark Matter (Phase II) - Lake Kivu water 52m metaG | ecosystem: Environmental > Aquatic > Freshwater > Lake...
CCATTTTCTACTAAAGCACAATCGTGATCTTTTTCCAGGCGTCGTAAAACCAAACTTGCCTGAACTTTTGAATCTTCGGCAATTAAAATTTTCAATCTGCGCATAAGTTCCACCTAGTTCCTTGTAGCCTTTATTATTTTTCCATTGTATCATAGTTAAGAGTCAACAGGTCTATGAAATACCACCTTAAAACCAGCGAAGGAGCTTTCCCGTTAAAAGTAGGCATGAATATTGTCGGTCGGCAAAAGGGTTGTGACATACAAATCAAAGATCCCTATATGTCACGCAGGCATTTATCTATTGATGTCATTTCTGATGGTACCTTTACCCTTATGGATCTGGGCTCAAGTAACGGTTTGTATGTCAACGGACATAAGGTGCCCCACGCCATTTTACAGCTTGGTGACAGTTTTGCCCTAGGATCAATGATTTTTAATATCCTAGAAAATTGAGAATACTCCCCTAGGATCCTAAACTTTTTCCTAGTGCATTTGGGGGGGGGACCCTAAATTTGGTCTTAGAAAAATTCCCTAAAAAGTTGCTCGGCATCTTGCCCAGGGGTACATATTTGCCTGGGTAATCCGGAATCCACAAAAAAGATTTGCGATTATAAGCCCACCAAGCCGTTTTTGGAAAGACCTCCTAAAGCTTTTCTGCTCCACTCTGCACCAATAAAACATTTCTTTTGCCTTGAACCAGGCAAAAAACCAGAAAAATATTATCTGGACAACTGCGACCAGCAGGAGTTTGGGGGGCTCGGTCACCCCATCCCCTTTGTTTAATTGTTAAATCCCCAAATCCCATCTTTTTTATTTCTTTTTGAACCTGGTTCCAACTGCAATCCCATACTTTTAAAATGGCATAGGTTTTTAGCCAGGGGTGGTTAAGTTTTTCTTGCCCCGTTAGGTAAGCTGTGTTCACATCCAAAGCAGCTATATTCAAAGAGCGAGCCAAGTGCGGGTGAAGCTTTGCCGCAATAAGAGATTTGAGTGGTTCATAAAGAAAGGCCTGGGGTGGACTTGTTGGTAGGGTGAGATATGTATCTTCTAAATTGGCCCAATACTCCCTGCCAGAGAGGCATTCTATGGCTCCTACCCGCTGTGGCCCTACTAAGTGGCCTGGTATAACCCATTGTTCTTGACAAGAATCTCCCTCGCCTAAATACATCTGACTTGAATTTTCAGAGGGCAAGGGATGAGGGAGCGCAGGGGACCATTTTAAAAAAAGATGGGGACAGTTCCTTGCCAATTTTACAATCGCTTCAGGATGGGGAGAAAAGGCCGCCGATTGACCGTGTTTATGCCCAGAGGAACTTCTGCGGGCTGGGTCAACAAGCAGGCAGTCAAACTTTTTAAGGGGCATGAATTCAGCATCAGCCAACACTACTTGAGGTTTTTTCCCCAGGAGTGTCATATTTTTTTCATAAAGCCTGAGCACCCATTCATCTCTATCCACACCCATAAGAAATGGGGTATCCAAAAAAAAACTGTCCCCTCCCAAGCCACAGCATAAATCGACAATTGCAGTATAGTTCTTTAAATACTTCGCTTTAATAATCCCGACTGTTTTGCGTGTCGCCATTTCCAGGCCTGCTTCAGTCCAGTAGAGCGCTGAGATTCCAGGGAATTTTTCTTGGGCACGGTAGCGTAACCTTACTTGTGACCATACCCAAGCCCGAGATTGGGTATCAAGTTGTTTTGTTCTCGCATTCCGGCTTAATTCTAAAGGATCAAAAACTTTTTCTGGACTTTGACCTCGGAGTAGAGACTCTTGAAGATCAGACCAGCAAGACTGAATTAAGTCCCAAGTTTGTGACCCTAATTTCCATTCCCAGGCAGCTTGGGCCATTAGCGTGCTTTAACTCTTTGGGGTACCCGCTCCCGTTGATCGTTGGGTAAGTAGGGCACTTCATCCTTGACTTCGACAACACCATGAAAGCGGTCATCGGAATGCCAAAACCTCCTGGGAAGAACAGCAGAAGTATCGCGAGGCCATGGTGAATCTTCGCTAGTTATATAAGGACTTCTTCCGATAGAATCGTATTTATCTTCCAGAATTTGCCTAGCCACTCGCTTTTTGACTTCTTGGCTATCATTCCACCAACGATCTGCTTTTTGAAGTTTTACTTCAAACTTATATTCTAAAAGATTTTTAACAGAATCCCATGTATTCTGAAGGCTATCCTTTAATGGAGACAAATGGTAACCACCGTACTCAGCGTTATCTGGAACCATGCTTGACCAATCTTCATTTTCTTGGGGTGATACCTGGGCACTCAGTTTAATCGCTAAAAAACAAAGCCAAATCAAGTTTTTTATTATGTCCATGAACACAAATTTACCGCCATCGATGCTTTATTTTATTATATCGACTTCTTTACTTGACTTGTTTAAACATTTGGCCCTATCATTATAAAAAAGCTAGAGCAAAAATGAAGGCCCTAACCATAGTTTGTCCCTCCTGCCGAGAAAGCAGCGATCTTTTTTTGCAATCGCAACCTGCGATGCTTGTTCTTAATTGTCCGGTATGTGGCAGCACCCTAATGCATCTAGACGGGGAAACCCATCAAATTGAAGACATGCGCATCATAAACCTCGAAAAACATGTACTGAGACAATTTGTTCAAAACTTTCGGGAGCAGGGAAATGTTGCTTTGTCCCATTTTCCTGGATCTAAACCCCAGCTCGCCCCAAACTTATCCAAGCCTTCCCATAAACGCGGAGAACCAGTCCGGGAAGCCCCGATAAGCGAGGATGATTTAGTCAACTTGCATATCGATTTGGAGCGCAGTAGCGGTGTTGATGACTTCTTGGGTCGTTACATTACCAGTTAAACTCTTCTATTGTTTCTATGTAGGCTGTATACGAGTTTTTATTCGCCCTTGTGATCAGCCTCACGAGCAGGGAAGGGTTATCTTCCAAAGATTGACTTAGGGGTAAAAATTAATCTAGTTTGCTCTGTCGTTTTGGCTTAATCCTCTCTATGGGCTCATTTTTAAGATAAGTGTTAATCGTTCGCTCACTCAGCCCGAGCATTTTTACACTCTCGTACTGCTTAAATCCTTTGTTTTTTAAAATTTGGGCTTGTACCATAGCGGTTTTTTCTCCATTTGAAAGCGGTTCCTGTCTTCTTAAGGTTTGAATCTTTCCAATTCAAATGAAGTGTAGGAACCAACTGAGGGTTTATAAAACCGGAAATCCTAAATCGGTGTTTTTCGGAAAATTAATTTCGGCGGTAACAGCCGCCTTTTATTAAACTTATGACATGGTTTTCAAAACAATTTATCCCCTAATTTTAGGGAGCACATCACCCCGGCGTAAAGAAATTCTATCGCTCTTGGGTTTAAACTTTTCTATACAAGCTCCTTCCTGCGACGAAACATATAAGGCAGAAAACTTTTTGGACCCCTTCCAAATCACAGCTTACCTAGCAGAAAAAAAAGCGCTTTCTATTTCAGCAGCTCCAGATCACCTCGTACTTGGAGTAGATACCCTGGTCTACCTGGATGGTAAGATTTTGGGAAAACCACAGGACAAATCTGAAGCCCTTTCCTACTTAAAACTTCTCAATAACCGCGTGCATATAGTTGCAAGTGGTGTTGCCCTTTGCCAAGGGGGAACCCTACTCGCCTCAGGCCATGAGCTCACCCAGGTCCAGTTTGGAAACTGGAGTTTAGAGGTGTTGAGCACCTATGCGCAGACTACTGAACCTCTCGACAAAGCCGGAGCCTATGCTATTCAAGGCCAAGGTGCATTTTTAACCGAAAGGATTAATGGCTGTTTTTACAACATTATGGGTTTACCCTTAGCAAAAACCCTCGCCATGCTTAAACCTTTTTTAAATTGACTTTATGGACACCCAACACTCACGCCTATCAGAACTTCTCAAAGATCTACGCAACCAAAATAAACTAACCCTTGCTGAACTGTCCCAAAAGACAGGTATCAAGGACAGCATACTTGTACAGCTTGAAAATTCTGATTTTTCAAATTTGCCTCCAACACCCTATTTACGGGCATTTTTGAGCACCCTAAGCAGGTATTATAAAATCCAGCCTGACCTCCTTCTCAATGCTCTTAATACCTTTCTCAATCAAAGCACAGCCCCTCTGGCATCTGCACCCCAATCAATTTCTCGATCCCTAGAACCTATAAATTCCGAGACTCCCTTACCTATAAAGGGTGAAAAAAATCCAGTTGCGCCCAACGACCCCTCCCCCTCAGCCCTAACACCCGATAGTGATCAAGTTTCTAATCAAGTATCTATCCCTCTTCAAAGCCAAAACCCTGCCCACCCTGACAAGACAGCTCCTAAGGTTTTATCAAAAGAGGAAGCTAGCCCAACTGAAACCACATTTATATCAAAAAGCACTATTTGGATTTTCTTAATTGTTCTTTTGGTTACCTTGTACATTACCCTCAGGTATACAACATTAAACAGGCCCGTTCTCACCACCACACCCCTGCAAGAACTTCAAACAACTGACACTGTTGATCAGCTCGAAGATTCATTGGCCTATGATAGTTTGCTTTCAAAACAATGGGCAACCAGCTTGGCCCCAGACTCCGCTGGTGCCAGTACTCCCATCGATACATCCAAACAAAAGCAAAAAGATTCTTCAAAAACCCCCACCACTAAAGAATCCAGCCCAGGCAAAACAAAATCAGATACAACCCCTATCGTAACATCTCCTTCTGTAACTTTAACTTCTAGCAAAACCTCAGAGCCCAAAACAAATAAAATTCAACCAGACACCCTCAAAAAGGATAAGAAAACTCAATCTACTCAACTAAAATCTGTTAAAAGCGATACAGGGCTAGGTAAAAATCAAGATGAAAAAAAACCTGCATTAGCTCAACCCATCAAAACTTCAAAAATCACAGCGGTCGATTCTAATGCTCTAAAAAATGTGGGGGCAAAAAGTTCGACTCCAGTAAATAAAGTTGCCCCAGACTCCAGCAAAAAAAAGCCAACTGTTCAAAATTTACCTTTAAACTCAACACCAAAAAAAGATTCGCTCGTCTCTAAAAAAGATACAGCCAATTATTTTACTATAGCTTTTTTACCATCCGAGGATTTGTGGATACATGCACATAGGCCTGGAGGCAGCGACGCAGGACGGGTGGTCAAAGCTGCTGAGCTTTGGAAGGTACGCCATAATGACACTGTTACCATTAAAGTAGGTGAGACGAAAAAAGTCCAAGTTACCGTCTTAGGAAAATCGTATTTTCCCAAGGGAGGAAAGTTTAAAATTTTCAAACAATCTCTTATTGAAGTTAAAGAATGATCTGGATCTTCACCACCTTAACCGGCCTTGGTTTAGCCCTACTCATGGGTTTATTACATCTACAAGTTAATGAGTTTGAAAAAAAAATAAATAAACTTTCACAGCTCTTAGTTCAACGCTATACCCCAGACAACCTTTTAGACACCACACTTAAAAAGCCTGAGAACAAATGACTCGAAAAGCTACGATTGAACGGTCTACCAAAGAAACCCAAATTTCTCTTAGCCTCGATCTTGACCACGCCTCGCAGGGGAGCATCAATACCGGAATCGGTTTTTTAGATCACATGTTAGATATCGTGCGTGTTCACGCCGGTATAGGTTTAAGTGTAAACTGCGCTGGAGATATACATGTAGATATGCACCACAGTATAGAAGATATTGCCATCTGTCTGGGTCAAGCACTTGATAAAGCTACCCAAAATAAGGAGGGTCTGGAACGCTTTGGGTTTTATTATGTAACACTTGATGAAGCCCTTGCGCGGGTTTGCCTTGACCTCTCTGGCCGTATCGGATTCCACTTTGAAGGAAACCTGCCCGGAGAATTAGTAGGACAATTTCCTATAGAAATGACAGAGCACTTCTTTAAAACCTTGGGACAACAGGCGCGCATAAACCTGCACCTTGATCTCATTCGGGGTAACAATGCCCATCATTGCATCGAGGCCCTTTTTAAAGCCTTTGCCAGGGCACTCGCCATGGCTATTTCTCCTTCTCGCAGGCTCCAAGGGGTGCCTAGTTCAAAGGGTGTCCTCGGTTGAATTTTTCTACTCCCTGGCTCGCTATTTTCCTTTTTTTAGTTTTTCTTCCCTATACTGGATTACTCATCTACCTCATTATAGGGATTAAAAAACTTCAAAATCTATCACCTGAAAGTTCTACACCTTTTGCCAGTATAGTTGTACCTTTGCGCAACGAAGGACAACATGTAAAGGCCACACTTAACGCCTTATTACAGCAAGATTATAAGGGTAAATTTGAGATTATTTGTGTTGAAGACCGCAGTACCGATGACACATGGGAACAACTTTGTGCCCTGGCAGCGGAACAAGAAAAAATCAGTCTAGTAAGAATTTTAAGTACCGAAGGAAGCGTTACCTCCCCTAAAAAAAGGGCTCTTGATAGAGGAATTGCCCAAAGCCGGGGTGAAATAATTTTAACAACTGATGCTGATTGCCTCCCTCCACCTAACTGGTTAAGCTCCATGTTATCCTGTCTCACACCCCAAACTGGTATTGTTCAGGGCCCAAAACATATACTGAGTAGTTCAAAAATCATTGACCGCTACCAATCCATAGAGGTCTTTGGGCTGGTGTGTGTTGAAGCTGCCAGCTTTGCCTGGGGCAAACCGCTATTAGCCAGCGCACCTTCGCTAGCCTACCGAAAATCGCTTTTTCAGGAGGTGCAAGGTTTTGATGGTCTCATGGATCTGGTCTCGGGCGATGATGACATGCTTGTGCACAAAATGACAGCCCAAGGACGCTATGGAGTTGCCTATAATGCAAATCCCCAGGCCAGCGTAGGTACTCATCCTGCCCACACCTGGAAAGAAGTACTGATACAACGCTCGCGTTGGAGCAGTAATGGGACGCGCTATCCCAGTTTACCCTATGTATTATTACTGGTGGGTCTATACATGTTTTATCTCTGCCTCCCAGCATCCCTTATTTTAACTTTTTGTGGTGCAATAACTTGGCATATAGCTCTTGCCTTTTGGCTCACTAAATTTACCCTCGATTTCACCTTACTTACCTTAGGTGCCAAAAAACTTGGGTTTAAAGGTTTAAAGGATGCTTGGTGGGCCACACTTATACATGTTCCTTTAGTTATTACTGCTGTACCCCTCGGTATTCTTGGACTTTATGGCTGGAAAAAATAACAGGACCTTGCGCCCCTTATACATATAGCCCGCTCTTAGCGAGTCCGACGGTTTCGTTGGAAGCTATTATGCCCGCTTTCAATTTTTATATCGGGCATATCGATTATTTCAATACTAAAGTCCCAACTTTGGCTCACCCCAACAGGCGTCCAGTTAAAGCTCATTTTCCAACAGTGCAAGGTGCGGTTGATCTTAAACGTATGGACACTGAACTTGCCTTCTTTAAAGTCATAGGCGGTGCTGTAGCCTAAATCCCACCGCGGGGTTGGGTTAAATTTTGCACCGGCACCCAGTGATTGAGTTGTTTGCCTTCTAAAAACAGATTCGCTCACACGGGTGGCACCAATACCTAGGGAATAATTTAGATGAGCTGACCAGGGCATACGCTCAAGGGGACCATCGGTCAGTATACCCGAACTCATTTTTCCTTTAATACTAAGGTCCTGTCGCCAGCCTGTATTCCAACTCATAAGCATAGGCCAGGTTATTTGGTCACGCTGGGGCAGATCAGCAAAATCGTTATAGGGTCGGTAATTCAGGTTCAGGGTTAGATTTCGGTTGGGAATGATTTCTGAACTCATATTGACTGGTATGTCACCCAGTTTTCTTTTTTTCGCTTCAAAATTGTAGCGCAGTCCTGTTCCCACCTGGAGTATTTTCAAATCTATGCTTTTACCACGACTACTGGCAGCGGTATCCTTACTTAATAGTTTTAAATCAAAATCGTTCCCCAAATTAAATTCAATCGTTTGCGCGAGGTCCTGGCCCACCGCAACAGGAAACTTCGGATGGGCAAAATATAAGGACTCAGGTTCTATTTTAGGGGTATATATATAGCTCAGCGAAGGGGAAATAACATGTCGTGCTTTTTGAAGTCTTCCCCATTGTGGTTCTGCAATTCCATAGAGTTTGGTATCAACTGTAAGGCTTCCCTGGGCCTTATGCAAATTTCTTCCCAGGTTATCAGGAAAGGTTCCACCCTCTTTAAATTCCCCATTTATAGAGGCATATTCTTGCGCACTCCAGTAATGGGAGTAATTAGCTGCCGGCGAAAAATTTATCGCATCCAGCAAACTGTACTTACCCCGCAATCCCAATTGCGTCCGACTTCCTAAAAAAGTCAGGGAATCCAGCTTTTCCTGGGGATTTTGCGGATCTTCTATACGGAAAACACTGGCCTCAGTATTTACAGAGTAATGCCATTTTTCGTACCAGCTTGTTAGATCCTGCGCTTGATCGTTTACATCCCAATAATCGTTAAATTCGGGCTCATAGAGGGGTGAGTCAAAACCAAAATTAATCCTGGGTAATTCCCATTCTTTGCGCTCTTTGACCATGTTCAAATTTTGATAACCAGTTATCCCTAATCTTGCTCTTTTCCAGTTAAACTGTTGGGTATAACCAAAACTCGCATTTGCTGTTTGCTCTATTGCCTGTTCCATATTTAGGGCATTTTTAAGTATGGAACTGCTGGAAACCAAGCGCCCTTCACCTTGTAAGGTCTTTTGTCCATCTGCTGTAAGCCGCTGGCTATGGCGAAAATTTATCTCCCAACCAGATTGATCCGGGTTAAATTCTTTAAGGTAAGACTTGGCAGAAAGATTACCGTCAAGCCAGACCCGTTTTTTATACTGGATATTACCTGATATATTGGCATCACTAAAGGTTCCCTTAGGACCTTCTACCAAATCAGCTATAGTTTGAAAATCAAAATAATCGTTAATTGCCCAGTAGTAACCTAAGTTTTTAATATAAAAACCGTTCAATTGATCTCCCCCCAATTTCGGCTTTAAAAAACCAGACCTACGGCCTTTACCCAGAGGCACAACTACCATAGGTGCCAAGGCTACCGGTACACCTCCGAGGGAGAAGACAACAGGCCGAGCAAGTACGCCTTTATTAGGTTCAAGGGCCATGCGCCGGCTGTAAAAGTAAAAGTGCTGATCGGGCAGGTCACAAGAGCTAAAATCACCACGCGATATATAGATTTCACCATCTAACTGCCTTCGGATTTCCACTCCATTAAAAGTTTGTGATTCGCGTTTTGTAGAACCAAAGTACATTTCACCAATTTTCCTTTTGTGACTGTAACGCAAGCGGTAACCATAGATTTCGGGCTGATCTTTATCCTGGATGCGAGGGAAGCCACTAGCGCTTACAAATTCATTTTTGTTATCCAGATATATACTATCGGCTTTAAGTACTGCCCCACGGTACTTTAACAAAGCCCCTCCCATGAGACTGAAGGCCTCGGTTTGGAGGTTATATTTAAAAGCGTGGCTCACCCAGTCTACACTATCTTGGGTCAGTGAATCAGAATGAGGAGGTTTTGGCACCTGCACAGTATCTTGTTTGACCTGAAAGTCTGCACGGGTTTTTAAAGTATCTCTCGGTACAGAGTCAGTAAGGCCAATTGGGGACCCAGATTTTAAACTGTCAATTGGTGCAAAATTTTGGTTTTGATTTTTAGGACTAGCTAGCAAATGAAGTGTTCGTGCCCAGAGCAAAGTGGATTGAGTCAGTAGAAGGGTGCAAAACAAAAAAACAAAAGTCTTATAGCTCGGCCCTCGATTGGGCTGAGAACAGCTGGAGGCCCGATAAAGGGATATCAGGCAATGAAAAATTAATGTAGGGGTGGACTTTTTCAACCTCTGAAAAAGTAGAAAAAGCAGGCGGGATTACATTTGTTTTAACCGCTCCTCAGGAGATAAAAGTGTCATAATACGGATGCCAAAATTTTCTTCAATGACCACAACTTCCCCTCGGGCGATAACTTTATCATTCACCACAAGGTCAATAGGCTCACCGGCAAGCCTGTTGAGGGCAATAACTTTTCCAGTTTTGAGTTCCAGCAGTTCTCGGACTGTCAATTCCGTACTTCCCAAAACTAAACGAATGGGCAGAGAAACATCTTGGAGTTGCTGCATATCAAGCCGTTTACGACTAGATACTCGGTAATCTTTATTTCGGGAACTCATCTGATTTATTATATCGGCTCATGTGGCAAAAATCTAGAGGGAAACTCTCAAAAGACCTGCTACTTAGAAAAGCCAAAAAACAAAGGCAGGTAAAAACTGTATTCTGGCTTAAACTTTAAGTAAAAAGGAAAAAGTTGAACCCTTGCCCAGCTCTGTGGACAGTTTTAAGGTGCTATGAAACCTTTTTAAAATTTCCTGTGAAAGTGGAAGCCCTAGACCAATTCCCCCTACGGAAACCTTATTACGCAATCGTAAAAAAGGATTAAATACAGCAGTTTTATCCTGCTCGCCAATACCCAGGCCTGTATCAGAAACCAACACCTCAACACTTCCCTTTTCCTCAATCGAGGGCCGTAAAACCAATTTTACCACGGACCCCTCAAGACTATATTTGAGAGCATTGCTCATAAGATTATTAAGCACTTGATGTAACCGAAACCGGTCTCCAGTGACCTGATAATCATCTTCATCCAGTTCGAGTTCACAGCGCATATTGATTGCCTGGGCTCGCACCTCGTAATAGCTATGTATTTCTCTGAGCAGATCATTCAGTCCAAACACCTGGTGCGAGAAGGGAACCTGATCCATTTCTAGACGGGTGAGATCAAGCACATCTGTCACAATTTGCTTTATATCTTCTAGTTTTTGTCTCAAAACCGGGGAGTGTGTATTGGGGATAACCGTTTCCATCTGATTATTGATTTCTAGAGCTTCAAGGAGGGGAGCCTCCATTTTATTGGCAACCAGGGTAAAAAAGTCCTGCCGGAATCGACTCAGTTCTTTCTCTTTTTCAAGTTCTCGATGTGGTGTTAAATCTTCACAAACGCAAACAACACCGGATTTTGATGTACCCTTCACCCTAAGTGGCGAGGCATTGATGCGCATATGTCTTTTAGTCTTAAAGGGCGTTTGAAAATTTACCTCGCGTGACACAGAAACACCCTTGCCCTGTATATGTAGGAGGATTTCACCCATACAGAGGGATAAGTCCTCAGGCAAAATTAATGTGTAGGGATTACCCACAGCAATTTTTTCTCTTATTTCCAAAAAGTCTTCAGCGGGTGGATTGAAGAGGGTGATATTACCATCGGAATCAAGACTGATTACCGGGTGTCCCATTGAGGCTAGTACCCTATCAAAATACTCCCGGACTTCAGCATGTTCCATCACCTCTTTTTCAAGTCTTTCAGTGTTTAAAAACTGGGACAAGGCCAAACCTAAATGATCCCCTAAAGTTTTTAAAAGCAAATTTGTAGTTGTATTATACTGGGCAAAGGAAGAGCCTTGATTTATAAGAATCGCCCCCATCATTTGTATACCATCACTCATGGGTACAACAGTTACATTATGACCCGTACCTTCATCGGGAAGAACCATTACGGTATCTCGTTTACAAGCCCAATAAATTGTTTCTTCATTAAGCTCACTTGGCGCATTTCCTTTAGTATAGACTTGCTCACCGAGTTTACGAAAACGGTCGCCCCTATAAAGAAAGACCTGGCAGGAAAAACAGGCCACTAATTGGGGCAGAATTTGCAGAACTGCCTCAACACTTTCTCGTGTATTTTGACATTTATTCACTTCCCTGATCAGCTCTTGAAGCAGGGTAATTTGTTCTATACTGGCCCTCAAATCCGCGTTTTCTTCGCGTAAGCGTTCAATCTCCCCGCCCTCAAATAGGATAGGTTCAACTTGAGGAGAGCCTAAGGATTTAGGTTCAGTTGATTTCTGGTCTATTTTCATTTAGAGTTCCTCCAGAAAAACACTTGCCTTATCTATTTCAATCTCACATTTTTTAAGCAGATCCGGCCAGTTCATAGATTCCAGATGAAGCTTCTCCCATACATAATCTGAGATTTGTGGAATGCAATCATCTCCTCCATTGGCACCCAAGGCACGGCTCAATATATCCGCCAAATGAACAATACTCGTCAGCTTTTCATAGGGATTTGCGAGCCCGGGATTATGGTGGTATTCCACCACAGCCCGTAAATCTCGGGGTAAACTCCATTTTTCAGCGAGCCAAAGCCCTACCTCTGAATGTGTAAATCCCAAGACTTTCCGTTCAGCCTCCCTTAAAAGAACATTTTCCCGGTCCCGGTAATCTAAAACAGCTTTATAATCTTCAGATGCAAAGGTGCTCAACACAACCTTGCCTAGGTCATGTAAAAGCCCAGCGATAAAGGCCTCTTCCCGTGAACCTGGAAGGAGTGTATCAGCCAAAACCTTGGCAATGGCTCCTGAGCCCACACTATGTTTCCAAAACGCCTCGACATCAAACTGTAAAGCAGCCTTGTTTTTTTTTCCACCCAGGGAATCGAGAATAGAGGCAGTAAGGACAATGTTTTTGACCGTACTGAATCCGAGAATCACAATAGCATGTGTAATTGTATTGATTCGGCCAGGAAATCCATAAAAGGCACTATTGACCAATTTAAGGGTCTTAGTTGTAAGTGATTGGTCAGTAGTTATGGCTTGCCCAACTTCACTGGCTGAAGTTCTGGGGTTTTGCATTAACAAGGTTATTTTGGTTACAACTGTGGGTAAGGTAGGGATTTGTGTTAATTTTTCCGTAATCTCTCGAAAACGGTTTTCACTAGCTAGCATCACTGTTTACCACCCTTAAGGTGTGTCTGTACTGCTTGATAGAGTACCAGCATTTTATGGTTCTCTAGATGCTCTTTAAAAATTAAATCTAAACGGGCAAGGCGTTTGTCATCATTGGTTTTTTGTTTTCCTTCAGATTGATTACCATCATCTATATAAGCGCTCTGCACACCCCAGCCTACAAGGCGATGTATCAGGCTTTTTTTAAGTTTCGAGCCGCTTTGCAAAAGGATTTTGCCATCCAGACCTATAATAGGCTGAGTCAACACCATATCATCTTCAATCTGCTGGACAGCAATTTTTCTCATGAACTCAGTCTAGCATGATCTACCTATCAATGCCAATCTTTGTTTCAAGGCCCCTTAATTTTTACATCCGCAAAGAATAACCCCTGTGCTAATTATATTCTTCTATTTTTAACTTCCCGTTTTCTTTTAAAGAAGTTCTTGCCTTCCTTAAGCCAATAATGGAAAATTTTATACATAGAATTCAGGGGAAATCCTAAATTTAAGTTTTGGCCTCAAGATCTTCTGAAACACTACTCCTCAACTTCCTGGGTAAAACTGATAGCCGGAGATGAAATGAATTTTCTGAAAACTTTAAGCCCTAGTATAAAAACCAGGGTCAATAGAGCACTTGCAAACCCCTTACCGCTGTAACATGAAATTTCTTCGGGTGAAAACATTTAAAGCTTACAGCACTCTGAGTTTCTCTGCACTTTTCCTTTTTTTTCTCGCGGCCCCAACAGAAGCCAGTGATTTTTTAAAAGCCATAAGTGCAGCTTTCCCCATCGCAAGTCCAGTAACATTACTGATTGTTGGAGTTTTTATTTTGCTGGGTCTCACTTTTATCGTGGGGTGGGAAATTTACCGAAGTACCCGGCACAAACAAGACAAACTCGACCTTTCCTGGCAACATTACTCTGAACGCTCAAAGCGACTCAATTTAACCCCAGAAGAAGATGAACTCTTCAGGGCCATTATCTCCGCCGGAGAAGAAACCGAGGCCGCCATCCACTTTGACAGCGCCAATCTTTATGAAAAAAGTCTCAATGCCTTTTTGATCTCCCAGGAAAAGAACAAGGGATCTACACAAATACCCTGGGTATTATTGCACGGTTTACGAAAAAAATTGGGGTTTCACCAATTGCCCATGGAAACTAAAATCACAAGCACTCGACAACTTTCCGGTGGCATCAAACCCTTCATAGCTCCAAAAGGAAGCGATCTGCGTGTACCTGTAAAAATCGTTGAAGTTTCTGAAGAAAACTGGACAGTTCAGTGCTCAGATGAATCTCCTGCTTGGCTCAATCAGGCTAACGAATTACGCCTCTGTTTTGTTCGAGCGAGCGATGCTGAATATGAACTTACTGCCAAAATCGTTTCTTATCACACAGGTATAATTATTCTCCAGCATACCCTACAACTCACCCGAAAACAATTGCGCAACTGGGTCAGAGTAGATGTGAATCTGCCCTGTAAAGTGCAAGTTGAAAAACTCCCGCAACCCCTCCCCGAAGGCGCTCCCTTAAAGGGGAGTACACAAAGCGGAAAAATCACTGATATCAGTGGCGGGGGGGTTTGCCTGCGCTGTCCTGAGCCCCTACCCCAGGGAACTCTGGTTTTGTTGAATTTTGACTTACCCTCAACTCCTATTAGACAGATAAAAGCCGAAATATTATTTCAAGGCGTGTACGAAAATGCTGGTAAGCAGCATTACATTCACAGGACCAAGTTTTTTAACCTGGATACCAATCTTCAAGAACGAATTGTACGATTTATTTTTGAAAAAAATCGCAATGAGAATCAGTTGCGGTAGGGAAAGGCTGGCCGGCTCTTTCAAATTTTGCTGATTTTTTTTGGGAGTTTTACAGAATGAAAAATTCAAGATGTGTAGCCCTTAGTTAAAATGGATAATCCCTATTCATCAATGCCATAAGCTACACTTCCCTCTTGCAGCATAAGTATGTGCCCAGAGTAAAAAACGCGAGCTTGTTCATTTATACCCTCTACTTAGGGTCTGCTGAACAACTCTATTATTTGCAGCAGACCCCAATTTTTTATGACGGGTAGGAGGGGCGGATCTGCGTCCCCCCTCCTATTTTCTCGCGTCGAGTAGGCGGCCCCGTCACCAAG
>Ga0116204_1001151_pt1 | contig 14855 bp, 15 predicted proteins | sample LakKivwa52mmetaG_FD_94481 | JGI IMG/M metagenome (GOLD analysis project Ga0116204, IMG submission 94481) | Anoxic lake water microbial communities from Lake Kivu, Rwanda to study Microbial Dark Matter (Phase II) - Lake Kivu water 52m metaG | ecosystem: Environmental > Aquatic > Freshwater > Lake...
CATTGAACAAGCTATCACTCATCAGTTCCCACTCGCTTCCGTCTCGTTTATCTTTATTATATACGAAAAATACCCTGTAAAGGTCCTTTTTCAAGGTGTACACTTTACAGGGTATATTTTACAAGCGGAGGTTTTTCATTGGAGTTCGAGTTTCTTTTCCATCCAATAATACGTGATTCCGTACAGCGCGGCGGAAGCGATGAAGTAGACGGCCGTGACGGACCACAGCTGGCCGGATTCGAAACGGAAGATGCCATCCATCGCGTCGACGGTGAAGCCCATGAGCGAAGTCGAGAACAGCGAAATGATGCCGTTGACGATGTAGTTGAGACCGAAGTACAGAAGCAATCCCATCAATAGCTTCTTCTCGCCTTTGTAGACCAGGTTGAGCATCGCGAACAGAAACGCGAAGAATCCGATCTGGTAGAGCAACCCGACGAACGCCTGGACGCCGATCGCGATCCAGAACGAAGCGTCGACCTGGATGAACTGGGCGAATATCATGCCGATCTCCTGGAAGATCCCTTCGGGGACGACAACCAGGAAAAACAGCGAAAACGCGACCAGTGAGACAAGAGTCGTCATGAACAACCAGAACAGATTGACGACGACTTTGGCGACGAGGATCTCCCAGGTCTTCGCCGGCGTCGAGAACAACAGGTAGCCCGGTTTGCCGTACACGCGACCGTACATCGAGACGACGATGTTGTAGAGCGTGAACACCGAGAGCGCGCCGATCGAGAGCATCAAAAGACCAAAGACGAGCACGGCGAAGATGCTTTGTTCGTATTGGAACGAGAACATCGAGATCACGGACAATGCCAGGACGCCGAGATACATCGACACATGCACGCGGTAGCTTGCGAGGATCTCGTGCTTCATCAGTTTCCTAAGCATATTTGAACACCTCCTTGAACGTCTCGAGGAGCGACTTGCCGGATTCCGCGATCAGTTCTTTCGTCGGCTTCTGGAGATGCACGCGTCCTTCCTTCAGAAACACGACGTCGTCGAACAGCGTTTCGACGTCGTAGATCTGATGCGTCGAAAGGAGGATCGTCGCATCCGGACGATGCTCGCTGATGATCGTGTCGATGATGATCTGGCGGAGCGCCGGGTCGACGCCGCCGATCGGTTCGTCAAGGACATACAGTCTCGCTTTGCGCGAGAGGATCAAGGCCAGCTGAAGCTTCTCCTGATTGCCCTTGGAGAGTTTTTTGGCATACCCCCGGTCCGGAATCTTGAACTTTCCGAGCAGGGATTGGAAAGTGTCTTTACTGAAGTCCGCAAACATGTCCGCGAAGTAGTTTTCCAAGTCGTGGATCTTCATCCACTGATCGAAATACAGCTGATCCGGCAAATACGAGATCAACGCTTTCGATTCGCTCGAGAACAGCTTTCCGTCGACATAGACGTTTCCGCCGTGATCGCGGATCATCCCCGTCAGAATCTTGATCAGCGTCGTCTTTCCGCTGCCGTTGGGCCCAAGGAGGCCGACGATCCGGCCGGGTTCGAGCGTGAGGTTGACGTCGCTCAGCGCGACGACTTTGTTGTTGTAGATCTTGGTGACGTTTTCAAACCGTACGAGTTCGCTCATGGTCGTCCTTTCCGATAGAAAAATGGATTCATCCAGGGTGATTATACCGCAATGTCATGGATTCGTAAACGCATATCGGTGAATTCACGTCAAATTCATGACGGATCGCTTGCGTTTGTATACCCGCGCCGCCAACAAGAGCAGCGTCAGCGCCTGCGCCATGCACAGGACGTACAGGATTTTCGCAAGCGATTCCGCATCGATCCGCGAGGCGAACGTTTGATATAGAAGCATCATCGCGATCCCCGCAAGCGCCATCGATAGCGCGGTGAAGAAACCGCGCCATGGGGTTTTGTCGACCTTCCAGTAAAGCGTTGCGGCCGCCACCGTCAAGAAGACGGTGACGAACCATGTCAATAGGAACCAGATCAGCATCCAAAACCTCCTACAAATCGCTTTGCTTCATGAGTTCGGCCGGCGTCTTGCGAAGCAGCGCGGCGACAGGAAGCAACGAGAACAGGACATGGACGGCAAGCAGACCGACGATTCCGAGGGCTATCGTGACGACCGAATATTGCGTGATCGACAACCGCGAGAAGGAACTTGCGGCCCATTCCATCAATCCGACCGTCAAGAGGAACGCCGCGACGCTCGAAACGGCCGCGACGACCAGCGCCTCGAACAGGAAAATCCGAAGGACCTCCCGACGCGAAATCCCGATTCCGCGGTAGACGCCGATCTCGTAGCGCCGTTCGATCAGTTGGGATCGGACGATGACGAAGACTGACAGCGCGCACAGCACGAGCCCGGCGAGACCGAGCACATAAAGATTCGCGTATTCGAAGAACTTCATGCGTCTTGCCAACTCCAGATCGTAGCGGTGGTCGACCACGCGGTACCCCGCTTCGATCAGGTTGGCCAAAGCAAGTTCAACGTCCGTCGCGTAAATCATGATCTCATAATCGTTCTTGACGCCGTTTTCAAACCGGAAGAAGCGGGTCCGGATGAATTCGAGGGTGGACACCATGAGTTTGCTCGCATTGTGGGACGAACCCTCCGGAGCGTAGCGGTAGATGCCCGAAATGTAGTACGATCCCGTTCCGAGGCCGACCGACTGCGGAATGTCCCCTTGTACAAGGGCGGGATATTGTTCGTTCAACAGGATGTAGGTTTCCGTGGTCGGGTAGTCCCCTTGGATGATTTGGAACGACTCGCCGAGGATCCGGTAGTCGATCAGCGACGGCGTGATGAAGCTGTAGATCAGTTCCTCGGCCATCCACACGCTTTGCGAACCGTTGTCCGCGATGCCGGTGATTGGAAACCCGATTTGGCGGTCCGGGGCCATGTTGATCGGATCGCCGCTCGCCTGGATCACGAATCCGATGTGCTCCCTGCGGTATCGCTCCATCTCGGACGTCGTATAGTGGGAGAAGTCCTTTCCATCGACGAAGAGCGCTCCTTCTTCGTACGTGTCAAGCCCGCCGATGATGTTGAGTAGGGTGGTTTTTCCGCTCCCCGAAGCCCCGGTGATGCAAAGCAGTTCGCCGACGTTCACGACAAACGAGACCCGCCGCAAAGCCTGAACCACCTGGCTTCCCGTAAAATAGTATTTGGAGACGTTTCTGAGTTCCAGCATGCCATCACCACCTGACGCAATGAATAAATTCATTGTAACACCAACAAGACGCAAATACCATGCGCCCCTGAAACTTCATCGAAATCGCCGCGAAAAAGAAAACGACCCGCAGCGGGTCGTTTGGTCTCATTGTGGTTGGTAGAACTCAGGCAGATCGGGCGAGGGTTGCGGCGCCTTGACCGGATTGACTTCGAGATAGCGTTCCTTGAAAAACAGGGTGCGGGCCGTCTGATGCTTCGGAACGATCCACAACCAGAGGATGCCAATCGTGAAGATGCCGAGAATGTACCATCCGAGATAGCTGAGGTCGAGCGAGAACAGCTGCCAACGGTGTCCCATCATGTGCTGCTTCGATCTGCCGACGGCATCCAGAGCGGAGAGCTCAGGCTCGACGTTGAGCAGGAACGGTCCCATGGCGTACTTGTAGACGGCCATGAAGCCGGGGATGATCAACAATAGCGTCCATAGGGAAACGAACAGCGAAGAGATGAACGAATACAGGATGCTGCGGATCGGTTGGTCGGTGAAACTGGTCTTCAAAACGGATTCGATGTTGTAATCCCGGCTGTTTGCGATCTCGATGTAGAGTTTCGCGACGCCGTAGACGAACAGCGCCGAAAGCACGAACGCCACAAACTGGAACAGCGTCGACAACGCCTGGTTGGACGCCTCCTGCATGATCCATCTTCCGGTTTCCAAATCAAAATCGTAGGATGGCCCGTACTCCGTGGACAATTGATTGGGAATGCCCGTGATGAATCCCGTGACCAGCGTGGTCACGATGACCGGTCCGTATTTTCCGGCCATCAAATCCTTCGCTTCTTGCCTGAACTTGTAATTCTGTCTCATTGAAACTACGCCTCCTCCATCGCTTCAAGCGATGCTTTGTCATTTCGAGAAAATCAAGAAACATTCGATTTTTTGGTCCGATGCGATGTGGGACATCACCATCCAGCTCGATATCCTATGGGAAGACGGTCCATAGATCCAAACTTGAGGATCGAACCACATCGGCGGTTTGGATCGAAAGATCCGGAATGTGACCGCCATGAGGAAAGTTTCACCACCTTTCCATCGATGAACGAACGATTCCGTGTCCCAGAAAAGAAGATTCTTAGTTTATTATAGCACACTTTCCATAAAATCCATCGAAGGCTTTCAAATACCGATGACTTTTCGTTTGATCGGAATCGTCGTCCTCGTGGAATCGACGTAAAAAGAAGACCGGCACGCGAGTGTCGGTTTTCATAGGGATTGAGGTTATGCCGGGATATCGACGGGAACGAACGTGAGCTTCGGCGGGAGCGTTTCATCGCCTCGCAAATTCGATACGTGCTCGCATAAAGATGTGCAGGGATTTTTTTAGGATCTCGACGTTCACCCGTTCCTAGCCAGTTCTTTCTCTTTCTGTCTGAGTCGATTCTCGAGTTCCTTGACTTTCCGTTTTGTATCATTGGGATCGATGGTCTTCGCAACGCGTTCGATGTGCTTGGTTTCCGTCGCACTGGGCAGATTGTTCTTGCGGCGATAGTCTCTGACCCATTTACAAACCGTGTTCGTATCAATCCCTAATTCCTCCGCCACGGATGTTGCGGACTTTCAAACAAAATGCGAGATCTATCGATCCCGCATTTCTTCCGTATATTTGCTATTATTGCTTGGCATGGTTTCTCTTCTCCTAGGTTTCTACCCATATGATATCATGAGCTACCCACTGATTAAAAACCATACCAGTCCAATTATTGATACTTCATTTTATACTTCCCTTTATCTCAGCAATGCGTTCTTGAATGCTCTTTACGAGTAAGATATCGCTTTGGAGCCGATTGTTTCGCTTTAAGGCATTTGACTTAATGACCTCAATTGGCAAATTAAAGGCTTCTTTCAGCTCGGTGACTAGGGTGAAATAGTCCCAGTTTTCCAAATTGCCATCGACGTGATACAAACCTGGCCGACCCTGTTCGACAATGTCGATTAAGGCATTGGCCGTATCTGGCATAAAGGAGGTGGAAAGTATCCATTCAGTCGATGCTTCGACTTGTTCTTGCGCTACCAAATAATAAAGCATATTGTTCTTCTCGGGCGTCAGCGCAATCTGCCAACCGATTCTGACGATATAGGACTGGTCTGGGTAGTTAGCAGAGATGATTTTTTCGCAGCGAATCTTGTACTGCCCATAATCTCCTTTCGCCAAGGGGGGCGTGTTCGTTGAAAATGGTCCCTGCTGTGAATCATCAAACACGGACTCGGTCGATGTGAAGAGTAACGGAAGGTTCATTGGCTTTATGAGCTCGATGATGGTTTCTAGCCAGGATTCTGGCCCAGTAGCTATGTGGAAAAACACATCTGGTTTGTGTTGATCTAAAAAAGCCTTAATCGCCGGTTTATCGTCAATTAGTAGAACCTTATGGTCCCATAGAATGACGTCATGCCCTCTTTGCTCGAGGGCTTCTTTAATATAGGGTGCAAGTGTGCCGGAATAGCCTGTGAGTATCACTTTCATGTGGATTTTTCCTCTTGTAATAATATTATAGGGTTAAGGTTAAAAACCATACCAGTCCAAATCCCATTCCGAATTGAAATGGGATGATGGTTCGTAGAAACCAACTCAACGCGCGGTGCGAATGAGTTGTTTGAAAAAGGCAACGGCTTCGACAAGATCGTCGACCGCAATCGACTCGTTTAGTCCGTGCATCTTCTTCAAATCTTCGTTCGTGGCGCGGACGGGCGAGAACCGGATCGTCGCAGGGCATATTTCCTGATAATGGCGCGCATCCGTTCCGCCCAGAATGACATAGGGAGATACCAACACATCGGGGAACACTTCTTGAATGGTTTCCACAAGTTGACGGAACACGGGACCCTTCGTGTCCACAATCGGCGTGCACGGCCAGGCGTTCAGAATTTCGACATCGAGATCGAATTTCTTGGCACGCTTGCGGATCGCCGCAATGGACTCCTCCGCATCCTGGATCGGATGCGGGCGCATGTTGACGACGAGCGAAGCTTCGGAGGGGATGACGTTGTTGGCGTCCGACCCTTTGATCCGCGTGAACGCGACGGTCGTCGAGAACAACGCTCGTCCGTACGCGTTGACTGCCGGAAGAAGCTTTGTCACCAACCCTTGAAACAACCATAGGTTGCCAAACAAAAGCCGGTAGGGAAATGCCATCGTCGGTGCGGCCGTGACAAACAGGTCGCGCACTTCCGGAATCATCTTCGCTTTCATCGGCGAGTGGGTCTCGAGATCGACGACGAACTTCGAAAGGCGCGCGATCGGGCTGTTTCTCGGCGGCGTGCTCGAATGACCGCCGTGCGATCGCGCAATGATTTTCAAATCGATGTAGCCCTTCTCGAGGATGCCGAGCAGTGCCAGCGGCTTGGCCGACGTCGGCAGAACGCCCTCCACGATCGCACCGCCTTCGTCCAAAACAAGCGAGGGTTTGATGCCCTGCGACTTCATCCAGGCGACGGTGTCGTGGGCGCCGTGGCCCATGATCTCCTCATCGCAGGAACTGGCGAAATAGACATCGACTTCGGGCTGGTAGCCGTCTTGAATCAGTTCTTCGGCGGCTTGAAAGAAGGCGAACAGCGTGCCTTTGGTGTCAAAGGTCCCTCGGCCGTGGACTTCGCCGTTTTCGTATACGCCTGAAAACGGTGGATGATTCCAGCCTTCGGCGGGCGCGGGAACGACGTCTTGGTGGGCCATCAGGACGATGGGATCCGCCTTGGGATTGATCCCCTTCCACCGATAGAGGAGCGATCCGCCGTCGAAAACCTTCTTTTCCACGGTCTTCGCCACGTTCGGGAAGATTTCATCCATGACGGCTTGCATCTTGAGGAACGGTTCGGGCATCGTGATGCCTGGCTGCGCGATCGTGACTTCGCGGATCATTTTTCCCAATCCTTCCGCATAGTGCCGTTTTGTTTCTTCCGAGGCGGTGACCGGCTTGCGGATGCCGGTGACGGGTTTCATCGCAAGTGCACGGATCACCGCGATCGACAACAAAACCAGAAGCAGGCCAAGGATGCCAAGAATCGCATAGAACAGAATGTCCATCTCAGTTCTCCTTCTTCTCCAAAAGCCCCTTGCCAAACAGAAAACGGGCGAACAAGGTGGAGACGATCGCGCCGATGACGATCGCGATGGCGAGATTGCCGATCAGGAACGACGGCGCCAACAAACCGAGGGCGATCATGAAGACCAGCGGCGCGAGGATCAATTTTGGATTGGCGCGGAAGTATTTGTAGCCCAGGGCGCCGAACAACGCGGAGACGACCCAGTTGAACGCGGGTTGAAGCACGGGCGCCTGCAGAAACGGCGTGAGCGGAATCAGGAGCACGACGCCCAGTGTCATCACGAGCGTCGTCGTGATCGTGGAGGATGCGACGGCCAACGTCGCGACGACCTCGTTTTCAGGCGATCCGATCGACGTTCCGCAGATTTCGCGGGCGTTCATCGCACAGGGAATCTTCAAATTCGACAAGTTGCCGGTCACGAAGGCGAGATACGTGGCCGAAGTCCCAAGCATCGGCGAATAGGTGATGACTTCGATGATTCCGCCGGGAAGCTGTAGGAGCGAAAGCGTCAGAAAGGCCGGGAAGAACAAAGCGGAATCGGGAGCGACTCCCGTCGCCGCCCACATCGTCATTGGAACAAGAATCATGACCAAGAGGCCAAGACCCATGAACAGACGACCCTTGCGGTGAAGCAGGTCGTACGCGGAAAGTTCCTTTTTCATCAGTAGATCCCTCCCAATCCGAGCACCACGGCGACGATCATGCCGAAGATCATCGACAGCGCCAGCGAGAAGTTCTCCAGCCATTGGACCTTGCGTTTGCGAATCAGCCAGTCGAAGAACGCCATCGCCGCCATCGAGGAAAGCAGGACGATCAGCGGCACGAACGTCTTGTTGTCCTGTAGGACGTAGTCGCCGTTGCCGTCCAGGACATAAGAGCCATTTTCAATGATTTTCGTTTCAAATTTGACGATTTTCGCGAACGCGTCACCGACATAGGCGCAGATCATCCCGATGAAGACAGCATCGAAGAGGAAACGGCCGAACCCTTTTTTGTCGGATGCGGCCTTGTTCACGACCTTCATCTGGTATCTCTTCAAAAAGAAGATGGAGAACACGCCGCCCCAGATGATCGATAACGTCATCACGAACGCGATCGTCACCAGATGCTGTGTCGTCATCGTGACGACGGTGATGCCATCGGCGGCCACGGAGGCAGCCATCAGTTCGTAATGCAGCGCGCCGACCACGGACAACCGGATCCAAGGCAGCGGAATGCCCAGAAGCCCCGACATCGTGATGACGCCGATGAAGATCCCGATCGACGGAAGCACGGAGAAACTGACGGAACTGACGATCGCCTTGCGCGTCAATTCCTTGGACATGCCGAGTTGCCGGCTTTGTCGGATCGCGCCCCGTAGGAAGACGAGCGAACCGCCGATGATGAAGACGGTCACGAACGCTGCGAGCAGATACATCCACCAGGATTCTTTGATTTCGTTGACCGACGCCAGAAAAATCAGATTGCCAAAACGCATGTGGTCACCCCTTCGCAAATTGCTTTGAAACCATTGTACTGTATCTTGAAATCGAAAACAAGAACCTCCACGAAATGCGTAAGCCTTCAAGCATGAAATCAAAAGCGCACGGTCCGTGGCGGAACCATGCGCGATTGGAAATCAGTACAATCCGTCAATGCGGCAGATTGCGGGCAATCCGATCATGGACAGATGCTTGAAATCGTTTGATCGCTGCTTCGACAAAGGCTGCGATGGATTGTTCGTCATTCAGAATCAGAGGCGTCAAATCGATGGCATAGATGACGTCCGTCGCCTGATCGACGCGATGCGGATCCAGGTACGTCGCATTCGCCTTGCGCCTTCCGAGTGTAGCAAGGTCGTATCGTTTTCCGCCTTGGATTTGCGAAGGAAATGCATTGAGGAGACGAATTGCGAGATCGGGATTTCCGCTGACATCCAGGCAGACCTTTTCCGAATCGTCAAGCCAATCCAGATCGCCCCATACTTCGCAACCCAGGACGCGGGCGGGACGCTCCGATTGCGGCAATGACCGGATCGCCAAAATGACCTTGACGGCGATCGCCACGTGAGTTTCATGCTTGTCGGCCAGATTATGCGTGTAAAGAACCTGTGGTTTTGCTTGACGAATCCATTCGGCGAGTTCTTGAACCAAGTCCATGTTTCCAGGATCTTTGGCTTGACTGCTGGGGATGCCAAGTTGAACAAGCGCACCGTACTTGCCGATGGAAGCCGCTTCTTCTTGTTCGGCCCGACGCAGTTCGGTCATTCGATCATCCGAAATTCCGGAATACGATCCCGTTCTGGCGCTGCCGGCCCCGTCGGTCACGACAACCCCGAAAAAAGATTGATCGATGGCTTCGTGGCAAGAAAGGATTCCATGATACCCGAGGATCTCCAAGTCGTCCTGATGAGCGGCGATGGCCATATGTGTGATGCGTTCGAACGCAACCGCTTTTGGAACTCGATCGGGAACAAAGATTGTTGCCTTGGCGTTGATTGTCATGGAAGTCCTCTTTTCAACGATATGTGCGATTTCCGCATTTTCTTCGAAATTGTGATACAATCAAATTATAGCATCGAAACGGAGGTAATCGTAATGTTTCGTCATGAATTGCGTCGTTTTTGGATCTGGGCATCCTTTGGCGCTTATGTGGCCATGGTCGTCGTCAACGCGCTCGCCAACATCATCCCCATCAACGACATCTCCACCGGAGCGGTCTCGGACTCCTATTTCAACCTGTTCGCCCCGACAGGCTTGACGTTTTCGATCTGGGGCGTCATCTATCTGTTGCTTGGCGCTTATGTGTTCGTCCAAATCCAACGGCTACGGGTCAAAGAAGGCGAACATGTCGAGCCTTCTTCGGTCAAGATCAACGCGCTGTTCGCGATCTCTTCCCTGGCCAACGTGTTTTGGATCCTGGCCTGGCACTACCGCGTGATCTGGCTATCGCTAGTGCTGATGCTGATCATCCTCTTGTGCCTGATCTTCATCTCCTTCCCACTCCGAAAAAAGGACATCTTGACGAAAGCCGCATTCGGGATCTACTTCGGTTGGATCTGCGTGGCGACGATCGCCAACGTCACGACGCTTTTGGTCCGCTACGGCGTTCCCGGCAACACGGTCGGCGCGACGATCCAGACGACGATCGTCCTGCTTGTGGGTCTTGTTATTGGCGGATTGACGATTCTGATCCAAAAAAACCTCGGATACGGTACGACCTTCGTCTGGGCCTATCTCGGTATTTACCTGAAACACGTGGATCCGACCCAGTTCGATCGCGGTTATCAGGCTGTCTACAACACCGCCCTGTTCGCAATCATCGTGTTTCTTCTCTTAATCACCTTTGTGGTTGTCAAACAATTCCTTAAAAAACGACTTTCTGAAGATCGCACTTGAACAGGGTGCGATATCTACTGAAGAGCCAAAGCTTCGTCTTGTGCGAAGCTTTTTCTTTGATTGAAAATGGGATTGAACAGGGTTGTAGTGAATTCGAAAAAGTGCGTTTTTTTTTATTCGTCAATTTGCTTGGAATCGAAGAGAACTCCTTAAATATTATGATAAAATACAAATAATAGACACAAATAAGGAGGTTTTTGAATTGGCTTTGTTCCTAGCGTTGCTACCCGCACTGGTCATGATCACCCTTGTCATCGTCACCCGGAAAGTGCTTCTGTCCTTGGGCGTCGGAGTGGTCTTGGCGGCCTTTATCTACGCCAGCTACAATCCCGTCGGCGCCGTCGTTTACATTGCCGAAAGCTTTTGGGGAATCATCACCGATTTTGGATGGTACATGCCCATTTTGGGATTCGTCGTCATCATCGGCGGCATCACCTCGATCATCACGCTGATCGGAGGCGTCAATGCATTTGCAAAATGGTCCGTCTCCAAGATCAAGAATCCCGTCGCCGCACAAGTCATGACCTGGATCCTTGGCGTCATCATCATGATCGACGACTATTTCAACGCGCTCGTGATCGGTGAAGTCACCAAACCGATCACCGATCAATACCGGATCGCGCGTGCGAAACTGGCCTACATCATCGACTCCACGTCGGCTCCTGTCGTCGTCTTGATGCCGGTTTCGACCTGGGGCGCCTACATCATCGGATTGATCGGCGGATTGTTCGTCTCCAACGGCATCACCGCTCAGACTGGGCTCCAGGGCTTCCTGTCGGCGATTCCCTATCAGTTTTATCCGATCGTGGCAGTTCTCATCGTCTATTTGATCGTCCGCTTCCAAATCAGTTTCGGTCCGATGAAGAAAATGGAAGATGCCGCCATGGTCGGCGATGACCCCTCCAAACTGCCCACCGAAGTCGCTCACAAGGTCATCGTCGAAGGAACGAAGGCCACGCACTGGTCGTTGATCGCACCCACTCTTCTGATTGTCTTGATGACCTTTTTCATGATGTTCGTTTCAGCCGGCTCCGTCATTGCGGACATCATGTCCCAAGACATCACCGTTCCGCTGTTCGTCGGCGGAGTCAGCGCGTTCGCGCTTGCCGTCGTCCTTGGGCTTTTCGACAAATCCGTGAAGCCCTTGAGCATGGCGAAATCCGCTGGAAAAGGAATGTTCGGGATGGCGAAATCCGCTGGAACGATTTTGGTCTTGGCGTGGATGGTTTCGAACGCGATCCAGGATTTGGGCACCGGCGATTTGATTGCCGAAGCCGTCGCCGCATCCAATATTCCGCATGCGTTTTTGCCGTTGATCTTGTTCCTCATCGCCGGCGCCATGGCATTCGCCACCGGGACCAGCTGGGGTTCCTTCGGTGTTCTGCTTCCGATCGCCATTCCCGTGGCGTTGGCGACCGACCCGGCGTTCATGCCGGCCATCATCGCCGCCGTTCTGAGCGGCGCCGTATTCGGCGATCACTCCTCTCCGGTGTCCGACACCACCGTGCTCTCGGCGACGGGCGCGCGTTCGACGCTGCATTCTCACTTCATCACGCAATTGCCCTATGCCCTCGTGACCGCCGGTATCGCGGCTTTGGGATATCTGGCCTACGGCATTTCGGAATCCCTGTTGGTCAGTTATCTTGTGATCGCCGTCTTTCTGTTCCTGTTTGTCCGGTTTTGGAAACCGTTGTTTCTTGCAAAACAAAATCGAAACAAGTAACCCAATAACACTGTTCACTTCATGAAAGGGCAAAAATGGCTTCGCACCCTGCGAAGCCATTTTTTTATCTTGATGAGCATTTCTGCTTGAAGCACATTTCGATACATCTGCATCCGACGTTTTTGTTTGAAAAGAAAACTTCAATGTCGATTGCGGCACTCAATAGCCGATCAACTGAGCGAGCACCAGAATCAGACTCGTGAGCGCCAACACGATCAGCTGCAGCCCAAGCGTCCATTTGAACCATTTGGAGTATTTGACCGACGCGATCGACAAACCGATCAACAGCACCGCATTGGTCGGGTAGATGATGTTGGCGTAGCCGTCGCCGAACAGAAACGGCAGGATCGCGAGTTCTTTGGAGATCCCGATCAGATCGACCAAAGGAAGCAGGATCGGCATCAACAGGATCGCCTTGGCCGAAGCCGAACCGATGAAGAATTCCAAAAACAGGACGAACAGGTAGATGAACAGGATCGATACGACCGCCGGAACCCGCGACAGGAGATTCACCAGCTCGAACAGGATCGTGTCCATGATGAAGGCTTCGGAGACGATGTACTTGACGCCGGCGGCCAAACAGATCAGCACCAGCGCGGGGATGAGCGACTGAATGCCGACCAGGAAGGTCTTCAAGGTCCATTTCCAAGACCGGCTGATCTTCACGCCCGCCGTCAAGCCACCGATGAGAAACACGACGGCCATCACGAGGATCGAAGGGATCGACACGATCCCGAACAGCTCGAGCAGGCTCGTCGCGAGGACGATCCCAAGCAAGGTTAAGAACAGGACGGCATAGGTTCGAAGAATGATCGGCGCTTTTGCGGGATCGACGGGGGTAACGCCTTTGAGTCCCATCGAGGACTTCCGTTGGTCTTCTTCATAACTCAAGGATCGCTTCGGATCCGCTTCGATCCGTTTGGCATAGCGAACCAGGAAGGTCGAGAGCAGGACATACATCAGGATGAACACCAGCACGCGCAGTCCGGCCCCGGAAAGCACGCTGATGTTTGCCAGACTGGCAGCGATGCCGATCGAAAACGGGTTGGTGATCGCGCTTGCGAAGCCAAAGGCCGCGGCCATGAGCGACATTCCGACGCCGACCATCGTGTCCCATCCGAGCGAGATCGAGAGCAGGATCACGATCGGCATGAGCGCGACCGATTCTTCGAAAATTCCGAAGAACGCTCCAAAGGACATGAACAAGAGGACCATCATCCGCAGCAGAAGGTACTTCCGATCATTGAACCGCCGAACCAGGTATTCCAGGAAAACCTGGATGCCCTTGGTCGACTGCATGATCTGGAACGTTCCGCCGAGGATCAACAGAAACACCGAAATGACGATGACGGGAAGCGCGTCGGAGGTCGTGAAGACAAGCAGGAACGAAAGCAGGATCTTCCAGACGGGCAGTGCCTCGGGATTCGCCAAAACCTCGTAGGGTCCGACGATCGCGCCCGTTTCGCTGCGGGGATACAGACCTTGCGGAACGAGATAAGCGAGGATTCCGGCAAGAACGATCAACACAAGCAAAATGACGAGCACGCCGAGAAAACTCTTCTTTCCGATGCTTAAAAACCGTTGTTCTTCCATCCGATCGTCTCCTTATGCGTTTGGTCCTTACCGTCATTATAGCATTCCGGACCAAAAAAGCGAGACGGCCCATGAAATCCGCTTCAAATCGCGAGATGGAACGAAAGACGGCGGACCCAAACGGTCCGCCGCCCTATTCTTGCGATTGAAGGATCTTCAAAATGGTTTCGACGCCTTCCACGATCAGGGACGGGCGGTGTGCCGTAGCGTCCGCATCAGCTAGGGTCGACTCGCCGGATAGGACCAGCACGGTGTCGATGCCGGCGCGGATTCCGCACAGGATGTCGGTATAGATCCGATCGCCGACCAAGACGGCTTCTTCTTTGGTTCTGCCCGTCCGTTCGAGCACCATTTCGACGATGTCGGGATTGGGTTTCCCGATCACGGTCGGCGTGCGGCCCGTGGCGTTTTCCAGCATCATCGCGAACGATCCGCAGTCGGGCACGTATCCGTAGGAGACCGGGCAGACCTTGTCGGGATTGGTTGCCAGATACACGACGCCAAGGTTCAGAAGTTTCGTTGCGTCGATGAGCTTCTGGTAGGTCAGCTCGGTGTCGTAGCCGATCAGCAATCCGCCGATCCCGTCTTCGCAGCGGTCGGTGAATTTCACTTTGGCTTCCGCGAGTTCCGACTTCATCGAAGATGTCCCCATGACATAAAACGCGATGTCGGGATGATGCTTCCGGATATGGGCGATCGTCGCTTCCGTCGAGGTCGCGACGTTCTTCCGATCGCAGGGGATTCCAAGTTTGCGGATCTTCTGTACGTACCGGTTCGTCGAAATCGAGGAATTGTTGGTCAAAAAGACATATTCGGCGCCGCGTTTCTCGATGGCTTCGATCAGGTCCAGGCTTTTGGGAAACAGAACGCCGTCCAAATAGATCGTGCCGTCCAAGTCAAAGATATACAACC
>Ga0116204_1001152_pt1 | contig 14850 bp, 19 predicted proteins | sample LakKivwa52mmetaG_FD_94481 | JGI IMG/M metagenome (GOLD analysis project Ga0116204, IMG submission 94481) | Anoxic lake water microbial communities from Lake Kivu, Rwanda to study Microbial Dark Matter (Phase II) - Lake Kivu water 52m metaG | ecosystem: Environmental > Aquatic > Freshwater > Lake...
GAATACCAGACTGGCAGACGAATTCCCCAGACTATTTGACGACTGATGTTCCAGTCTTCTAGCTTCTCTAGCCAGTGGCGCAGAATTTTATCATGACCAGCTCCATGAACCTTGATTTCCCCAGCATCGAGCTCTTTGAGGACAGCTTGAGTTAAGCTTTTAACCTTAATGTAAAATTGAGGTAGTGGCAGCGGTTCAATCGGGCCGCTGCAACGATAACAAACACTAAGGTTATTTTGATAGTTTTTGTCTACTTTAACCAGCAATCCTTTTTCTTCTAAATCTTTAGCTACCTGTTCTCTAGCGACAGCGACTTTGAGTCCGGCATATTTTCCGGCCACGGCGGTTAGTCGTCCAGTAAAATCGACCGCCTGAATGGGTGGAGGAAGTTCGTCTTGATGTCTTTGCCAGGCAGCAAAGTCATTAAAGTCATGGTAGGGGGTAATTTTTACGACGCCAGTGCCAAATTCTTTATCAACAAACTCATCGGCAATAACCTTGAGTTTGAATTTGCCAGTCAAACCCTCGACTTCAATTTCTTGCCCAATGTATTTTTGGTAGCGTTTATCAGTCGGGTGAACCGCCAAGCCAGTGTCGCCAAATTTGGTTTCTGGTCTGGTGGTTGCTAAAGTAAAGGGCCCGTACTTGATGTAGTAAAGCGGACTGTGTTGTTCCTTGTGGTCAACCTCCAGATTGCTGAAAGCAGTGCCACATTTCGGACAAAAATTAACCGCACGATTTGTGCGATAAATCAAGTCATCTTCGTTCATTTTTACAAAAGTATCAAGAACTGAGTCAACAATGTCTGGATCGAGAGTGAACTTAAAACGACTCCAGTCCGCACTCGCTCCAAGCTTTTTGATTTGCGCTACGGCGGTGGCAGAATTTTCAGCTACATAGTCCCAAATCATTTTAAATAGAGTATCTCGATCAAAATTAAAACGGCTCTGCCCGTCTTTTTTTAGTTTTTTTTCAAAAACAAATTGAGTTTCAATGCCTGCGTGATCGGTGCCAGGAATCCAAACGGTATCCTTGCCACTCATGCGAGCAAAACGAATCATAATGTCTTCAAGTGTCACGAACATGGCGTGACCCACGTGAAGAGGATCGTTAGCGTTGGGAGGAGGCATGATAATGGCGAAACCTTCTGGTTTTTTGCCATTTTTCTGGTGTAAATTTTGATTAATCTCACTGTCTGGATTAAACACTTGGTGTTTTTCCCACAGTTGGTAGATTTTATCCTCGTGTTCTGATGCTTGGTATTGTTTGTCTAACATGATTTAAGCCTTCGAATTATATCATTCGCCAGGAGAGTTCTCCTAGGGTAGAATATTAGTTATGAAACCGCGCCTAGTTAATTTGGTTAACGATCAGGATCAAGTAATTGGCCACACTGATCTGCTTGATGCTCATCGTGGGCTTGGCAAGAAACACCAGGCTGTGTCTTTATTTGTTTTTCATCGTCATGGAGATGGTGGTTTAGATTTATTAATTCAACAGCGCAGTCGCAAAAAGATTGTTGGCGCGCTGCAGTGGGCTAATAGTCTTTGTGCCAATCTAGCTCCAGACGAAGATCATCTCGCCTGCGTCAAGCGCAGGCTGCTTGAAGAGTTGGGGGTGAAATGGCAAAACAATTGGCAAATAAGTGAGGTGGGGGTTTTAGATTATCAAGTAGCTTGCGAAAATGGTTATAGCGAAAACGAAATTGATCACTTTTTTGTGATGGTGCTAGATGACAAGCGACTGCTCGAATTTAAAATTAATCCTAACCCAGATGAGGTGGCAGACTTTACCTGGCTTAATTGGGCTGATATTAGGGATAGTAGATTTCGCAGTCTTCAGCTTGCTCCTTGGTTTGGTTTATTTTTAAAGCAGGAAGAAATTATGCAGAAAGTTGAGGTCGCATGTCGACAGTAAAATCAGTTATTCCTAGGCACGTTGCCATTATCATGGATGGCAATCGTCGTTGGGCTAGACAAAATGGCCTAGCGATTATCAGGGGTCATCGTAAAGTCGCTGAGGAAATGATTGAGCGTTTAGCCGATTTTGCTATTAGTCAAGGCATTGATTACTTAACCCTCTGGGCCTTCAGTACAGAGAATTGGGATCGTCCAGCAGAGGAAGTTGCGGGAGTGATGGATCTCTTTAGAGAAACCTTTAAAACTAGTGCGGAGCGATTGCATAAAAAACAGGTGCGAGTGGCAGTGATTGGAGAAATGCAGCGTTTCCCAAAGGATATTCAGGAAGGAGTGGATTTTTGGGTCAAAGAAACAGCACAAAACCAAAAACTAACAGTCACTTTTGCCCTGAATTATGGTGGTAGAGACGAGGTTAAGCGAGCTGTGAGGTTGGGTGGAGAAAATTTTGAGGCGTTTTTAGACACCAAGCGCTTAGTTGATTTGCCCGATCCCGACCTGCTGATTCGTCCTGGTGGTGAGCAGCGCTTGTCTGGTTTTCTGACCTGGCAGAGTGTTTATACTGAGTTGTATTTTACTGATGTTTTAATGCCTGATTTTGATGAAACTGAGTTCAGTAAAGCCTTGGAGGAGTACGCTCGCAGACAGAGGAGGTTTGGGAAATAAAATTCTTCTAAAGTGGTTGTGGAACCTCTGTGTCAAAGCGAGGTGTGTCGTCAATGGGTCCACTCCAATCTTTACCCGATCCTGGGATAAAGAAGTTTTTAATTGCTTCTACGCCAGTAAATTCAGAAATAAGATTGATGATAATGAAAGCGGAGAGCGCTAAAATAATCGCCACCACAGCATAGGTAATGGTGTTTTTGGATTTTTCGGTGGCTTGAGAGTTTCCACCCATAAGCATCATGTTAAAAGCAGCGTAGACAATCATGATGAAGCCGGCGATTCCAAGCAAGGTGAGGGAGACCGAGAGGACATTGGATAACATACAGCCAAGACCTTGAATGGTGGCAACCCCATTGTTAACACAATTGGCGTTAATACTTTCCCAGCTTGATGTTTGAGCGTAGGCTTGTGGAATGAGTTGCATTGTTTTCCATTATACAGGCTTGCAAAAAATTAAAAAGCCCGCTTAAAAAAGCGGGCTTTCTTTAAGTTCTAAATTTATTAACGAGCTCCGTCGTTAATGGTGCCAACATTTTGGAAGACATCATTAAAGTCGCTGAAGCCTAAGAATTGCACAACTAGAGTGACCACAGCATAAGAAGCGGCGACAATCACCAAGCCAATGATGGCAGCGGTTAGCTTATTACGAGCACTTTCTGCTTTGCCCTTATCTCCACCAGAAGTAATCCATTCAATACCACCCCAAATCATGTAAGCAAAAACGAGTAGGGCTGCAACCAACATAATCACGTTAAGCAAGCTACTAAACATGGTACCAAAATTAGCAGCGTAACCTCTACCTGCGCTGATGTCTTCAATTTCTACTTGAGCCAAGGCAACTGGTGCGTAGGCCAGCAGACCACTGACAGCGCTAGAGGTAGCTAGGGCAATTTTTTTGATGGATTTCATAAATAACTCCTTTTAACTTTTAATATCTACGGCTTGTATTATATCAAGTTTAGTCAAATTTTAACTAAATGTCAAAACATCTAAGTCTAAGAATTGTTGTAAAACTAAGAATAGGGCGGTTACCGCTGCTAAAATAATTAGTCCAATGATGGCGTTGCTGATCTTATTACGGGCGCTTTCAGTTTTACTCTTATCTCCAGCAGAAGTGATCCACTCGATAGCTCCCCAGACTAAAAAAACTAAAACTAGAATAGCTGCGATAACCATGGCCGCTCTCATCATGCCGCCCAAGAAAATACCAAAACCACCGTCGCTGTTAGAATGAAACTCAGCACCTTGTAGTCCCTGAGTTTGTGCTTCACCGGCGATATCTAAAGTGAGTTGAGCTAATTGTTTTGACATATTTATTGCATTAAAAATGGCACTGGTGATCCTGGGTTCCTGCCTCCGCCAACTGGAAAATTTCTTGTTGGACTAGATGTTTCTTCATTTATCCCTGGAAAAGTTAGTTTCAGTAAATCGAAGTTTTCTCCAAAGAAAACCTTACTGATAAAGCTCAAAATAGTAAAAGAAGCGACCATGATTATTAGTCCAATGATGGCATTGGTAATGCGACTACGAGCTGTTTCTGTTTTTTTAGTGTCACTTCCTGCAGTAAGCCATTCAAAAGCACCCCAGATGAAAAAAGCAATTACTACTAAAGCTCCTAAGTTAATGCTGGTTCGCCACAAATAAACTGTGTAGTTAATAAATTTACTACCGTCAGCTGCGCCCTCATTAGTCCCCAGCTCGCCAATCACGGGATTAACAATAGCCGCTTGTGCTTCTGGACTAACAAGCAGAGAAGTTCCTAGTAGAAAAAAACTTATTAGAATCAGTGTTTTAATTTTATTAATCATTAAGATCCTCCCGGAACAACGGCTTCGAGTAATTCTCCTGGCTCTAGAATAGAAATTCCAATTAGGCTGCCAATTAGACCAATAATTGAATAGCTGGCAACAATTAGAACTAATCCAAGAGTCCCCCAAACAAATCTGTTTTTGGCTTTTTCGACTTTACTACTGTCTCCGCCAGCTGTAGCCCACTCATAAGCAGCGGCAAACTCATTAAAAATAAAAAATAGAGCGGCTAAAATAGTGATAGCGCCAATAATGTCGCCAATATAAAGCTCTAATGAAGCGGTAAAAGCAGCGTTATCCATTCCCTCTGGAGCGCGGGCTTCGCTAATTGGTTCGATTGAGCCAAGACTTGCCATATTTATGGTCCTTCTATTGCCGTTGGTATCTCTGGACTGATAATGTAGCTGGCGTCACCAAAAACAATTAGGCCGATAATACCAGCGATAGTGTAAGAGGCGACGATTAAAAGTAGGCCAGTAACGCTAAATGATAAGCTGGCTCCAATTTTAGAATAGGCTCCGCTGTCTCCAGCAGCAGTAATGTAGGTAAATCCAGCTGACACGAAGTTAAACATTACCCAAATTCCCGCAACGATCGAAACGACTTTAATCAAATTAGAAATAAAAATTAGTATGCCAATTCCATCTTCACCAGCCTCTGCATTCAGTTCTGCCACGCCAGCCGGAGCATCTATGGGTCCAAAAACTGATTGAGCCAGCACGCTTTGGTTGGTTAAAAATATGATTGTTAGGCTTAGTAGAGTGGCGGTAATGAATTTCTTCATTGTATTTATAGATTATAGACTATTTTAAAAAAACATGTCTACTCCAGTAAGGAGTTGGATAATTTGTACAATCCAGTAAGCGGCAAACATGACAACAAATCCGGTTAGGGCAGAGGTTAGGGTTGTTTTAGCTTTTTCTTTATCGCCACCCTTGCTGCTGATCATGGCAAAACCAGCACCCACAGTCATCACGAACAAGACTAGACCTGTGCCAACAAAAATAACTCCAACCAACAAGTTAACCATGTCGTCAGTGCTGTTAAAAACATCTTTAACAAGTGAGCCGTCTTTTAGTACAAGCTTATCGTCAAGAGAAACACCAACATCACTAACATTTTGAAATTGAACGCTTGTTTGGGCCAGGGCTAAATTAGGTTTAAAAAAAACCAGGCTTAAAAAGCACAATACCAACAGTGACAGAACTCTTTTTTTTAGCATTAACCTGATTATAAACGATTTTTTTGGTGTAGAATAGGGATAAAGGGGTAAGATGAATAAGCTCAATCGTTTTGTTGGTTTTGATAATGAAACTATTTTAGTTGAAGCCTTAAAAAAAGGCGATGCTCTAGCTGTCGAATATTGGTTTAAGAAATATCGTGCCAAATTGCGCCAAATTGCTTTTTTAAAGGTGTCGAGCGCTCAAGTAGCTAATGAAATTGTTCAGGAAACCTTTATTAGTTGTTTGCAAACCCTTAACCTTTTTCAAGGCAAGTCTTCGTTATTAACTTGGATGCAAAGTGTTATGCGTCACGAAATTGCTGATTACTATCGCAAGCGTTACGCTAAAAAATTTATTCAAACCATCCCCCTGAGCGATATTTTCTTAGAGCAAAATTATAAAGATGCAGCCTCTAGTGCTGAGGCAGTGAGCGTGGTTCTCAAGCAAATGTTGCAAAAAAATCGTGAGCTTTTGCTCAAAAAATATGTTGATTGCAAAAAAGTTAAAGAAATTGCTCTAGAACTAGGCAACAGTGTTAAAGCAGTTGAATCAGACCTCTTTCGTGCCAGGCAGGAATTTAAAACCTTGTGGTTAGAACTGGAACAAAGCGATGCGAGAAGATAACTTTTTAAGTTTGTTAAAGGAAGTGGCCAAGGAACAAAGCGCTCTTGGTAAAAATCGTTTTGTCCCAGAGAGCCTGAGTGGTTTTGCAAATTTCGCGGCCTCTTATCTGTGGCAAACGATTTCAGTTTTAGCATTATTTAGCACGATTACTTGGAATCTGTTCAAAATTATTTTGAAATAATATGCAGCCCCGACAAAATCAAACACTAATTTTCTTAGAGTCAGTTTTTTATTCAAGCGGACAAATGTTTCTTGGTTTGTTAATTCACCCTTATCGCAGTATGCAGCTTTTGGTTAAAAATCAAGTTTTATTACCCTTCGCCTTTTATCCGAGCTTGCTAATTTTGTTATTTTTTGCCTTTTTACACCTTGAGCTAGTGCTCAAACTTTACGTCAGTAGTTTTTTCTTCGCCTTTATTTATCAGTTTTGTTTATTTTTCTTTTTCTACTGGCAGTTGGCGCTTTTTTACTTACTTTTTCGTTTTCACAGGGTTTTTAAACAAATCTAATGCAAATTAAATCTTTGGCTTTGCAGAATTTTCGCAGCTTCGCCTTGCAGAGCTTTACCTTTTCTAAGACTAATTTAATTTTTGGCGCCAATGGCATTGGAAAAACCTCAATCATTGAGGCGATTTACTTGCTAGCCAGCGCAAACAGTTTTCGGGCGGGTAAAATTGAGGAAATGCTGCGTCTAGAAACAGATTTGGGGCGAGTCCAAGGCTTGATTGACTTGGAGGGAGTGGGTGATGCTAGCCAAGAGGAGCTAAAACTAGAAGTAATGTTAACCAGAGGTGAAGTGGCGGGCAAACGCACTCAGTATCGCCTATTTGCGATGAATGATGTCAGGCGGCGCAAACAAGATTTTTTGGCCTTTTTTAAAGCGGTGGCATTTCGACCTGAAGACCTGCGTTTAGTCGAGGGCTCACCAGGAAGAAGGCGAGATTTTCTTGACAGCGCACTCAGCATGGTGTCAAGCGAGTATGGTCTCGCACTGTCGCGCTATCAGCAGACCCTCAAGCGGCGCAACCGTCTATTGCAGAAAGTTAGTGAAGGTAAAGAGTCAGCTGAAATTCTTAGTTTTTGGAACGCCAACCTGCTTAATAATGGCGAAATTTTACAGCGCCACCGTGCTAATTTTATTGATTTCATTCGGGAAGTTGTTTTTCCTTTTGATTTAAACATTGTTTATGAGCCTTCTCTGATTTCTGCCAAGCGTCAAGAGGAGTATTTAGCCAAAGAAATTATGCTTGGCCATAGTCTAATTGGTCCTCACAAAGATGATTTTAGCCTTAACTTCTCTGAAGAAGACAAGAGGATAGATAATCTCAGTCTGTTGGCTTATGGTTCACGTGGTCAACAACGTCTTGGCGTTTTATGGCTTAAGGTGGCAGAATTGCAGTTTTTGACTGATAAAATTGGCTATCAACCAGTATTGTTGTTAGACGACGTGTTGTCTGAGCTTGATGAACATAGTCAGGCAATGGTTTTGAGCCTGCTTGAAAACTACCAAAGTATTCTTAGCACTGCCGATCTTGATGTATTAAACAGCTTGCGTCAAAAAATTGCCGATTTAAGAGTAATTGGGCTTTAGCTCGTCCCAGAGCACCATTGGGATGGTGTCCACTAGATCACTGCTGTTAAAATATTGACCCTGCTGTTGATAAAGATTTTCACCGGCTTTTTTATTGATGTGGCTGGCCACCAAGGCGCTGGTTAGAGCATCATTTTTACAATAAAAAGCCGCCAAAAGGCCAGCGAGGACATCACCAGTGCCGCCCTTGGTCATGCCAGCATTTCCGCCAGTGACTTCGATGATTTCTTTGTTGTGAGGGGCAAAAACTTTATCTTTTTGACCTTTGAGTAAACAATAACAATTGGCCTGATAATTTTCTTCGTCAAAACGAGGATCTTTATTTTTTAATAGTGCCATTTCCTGATGGTGGGGGGTAATGATGTGCATAACGTTAAGCAATTTAGGATTGACCATCTGCAGCGCACCAGCGTCAATCACCCATTTTTTCTCTGGGTAGCGTCGAAGCAACCTATTGACCAAGAACTTGGTGTAAAAAGAACGATCCATGCCAGGACCAATTAAAATTGCATCCGCCTCAACAATGTAATTGTTTAGGTGAGAGCGTTTAATTACGATGCCCCCCCAAAAACTTTGCTTAGCCTCTTGCACTAGGCGGTTGTTGCTGGGCACAGAAGAATAAAAAACCATGTCGACAATTTTGCTGGCTATATCAAGACTCCATTTGCTGGCAGCGTGAAAGAGTTCGCTGCCACCGATGATAAGAAGTTTGCCGTTTTGACCCTTATGTGAATTGGCGGCAGGACGATAAAGTTTTTTGAGGGCAAGCTGGAGCTCTAGAGAGGTTTTTTGACTCATGCCGTTTAGATTTTAACTCATTTGCATGGAATTATCATTCTTGTAAATTTTGCAAGAAATCTCTTCCCAAACTGGCAAAACTAGTTTAAAATCAGTCTAAATGTATCAACCCAAGTTTGACATCACTAATCACTTGCTCACCTACATTTCTTCCATTGAATCTGCCAAAGCCTTAATTGATCACGCTGCTCTTGTCCCATCTTGGGAAGCCAAATTTCGTGATGAGGCTATGACACGCAGTGTGCACTTTGGCACCCACATTGAGGGAAATGAGTTGAGTGCCGAACAAGCTGGCAAAGTAGTTCAACTGCGTGATGCGCATAATCCGCAATTAGTTGTTGATCAAACAGGCATCGTTGCTCGCGATCGCGACATCCAAGAAGTAATTAACTATCGCAATGTCATTGCTTGGATTGATCAATCACCTCTTCGCAAGGATAAATCTAAGCTCAATCTTGACACCTTACTAACTCTGCACCGCCTCACCATGCAAAGGCTGCTCAATGAAGAAGAAATTGGCAGATTTCGTGATAAGCAGGTGATGGTGCGTGGTGCTGCTGATGGTCAAGTTGTGTTTCGTCCGCCAGTTTCTGTCGAAGTACCTTTTTTATTGGAGGACTTCTTCGCTTGGTTAAATAGCCCTGAGGCAACAGAGCTTCACCCAGTTTTTCGGGCAGCGATCACCCACTATCAGCTAGTTTATATTCACCCCTTTGTCGAAGGCAATGGTCGAGTGGCGCGGGCTCTGGCGACCCTAGTGCTTTATGAAGCAGACTATGATTTTAAGCGCTTTTTTTCACTTGAAGAATATTTTGACAGTGATGTGGAGGCCTATTATCAAGCCCTGCTTTCAGTTCAGCAAAATGACCAAAAAAGCCTGACTTACTGGTTGGAGTATTTTACTTATGGTTTGGCTCTAGAAATTGATAAAGTTAAACAAAAAGTGCTCAAGCTCTCTCAAGATCTAAAAATTCAGCGTGAGCTTGGTCAGCAAGTAGCTCTATCCGAACGCCAAATTATTTTGCTAGAAGTTTTACAAAATCAGGGTCAGATTACCTCTGATGATGCTCAACAAGCACTACCAAATGTGTCGGTCGACACCATTCTGCGCGACATTAAGGATTTGATCACCAAGGGTGTGGTGGTTAAACACGGCGTAACTAAAGGCGTGAGTTATAGTTTGGTGAGGTAACTGCTAAAATAGAAATCATGCTCTTTCGCGACTTTTCTCTCCATCTGCAAAAAATTGAAGCTGTCAGTTCACGTTTAGAAATGATGTCTCTCTTGGCGGATTTATACGCTGATTTATTGCAAAAAGGCAACGAGCAAGAGTTAATTTTAGCAACTTATCTGATGCAGGGCAGTCTGGTGCCCTCTTATCAGTCACTGGAATTTCAGATGTCAGAAAAAATGCTCTTGCGTACTTTGGCGCGTGTTTTGCAAAAGCATAATCAAGGTGAAGTTATTGCCTCGCAAAATCTCTTTGCAGAAGTTGATCAGAACTACAGTGATGAGAACAATGAACTTGTTCTCCTGCAAAAAGACTATAAAAAAATTGGCGACATTGGTCAACTGTTTGAAAATAAATTGCTTGTCTTGTCATCTGTAGCTGCTTTGACCACTCTTTCAATTGAAGACACTCACCAACTGCTTGAAAACATTGCCTTCGCCTCTGGACCAGGCTCTCAAGAGCAAAAGGTCTCGCTGTTAGCTGATTTGATCATCAGGCTCGATCCGCTTTCCACCAAATACCTTAGCCGCATCATCTTGTCTAAGATGCGTTTGGGTTTTTCAACGATGACCATACTTGACGCTTTGTCCTTTGTGAAAAATCAGAATAAAGCTGATAGCGCTGATCTCGAGAAGGCTTTTTTTAAGAAAGCTGATCTGGGCAAGCTGGCTTTAGCTTATCTAGTTACTCATCGTCAAAGCAGCATGGCAGAACTATTAGCCACTTATCAGGCAGAGTTGGGTGTGCCTATTTTACCCGTGCTTTGCCAACGTCTTAATAGTGCTGCAGAGATCATCGACAAAATGGGCGAAGTGATTGCTGAACCTAAATACGATGGTTTACGGGTGCAGATACATTTCAAACGCGACAAATTTGTCGATAATGGCCTGACTTATAAAGCTTTTACTAGAAACTTAGACGACGTGACTCATATGTTTCCAGAATTAGCTAGTTTGGCGGAGCAGCTTAATTGCCAGAATTGTATTCTCGATAGTGAAGCAGTGGGTATTGACCGCCAAACAGGTGGTTTTTTACCTTTTCAAACCACTATTCAGCGCAAACGCAAACATGATATTTCAAATATGGTCATGCAGGTGCCCATTTGTTTTTTCACCTTTGATTTGTTATGGCTGGACGGTCAAGCTTTGCTCAGCGAGTCGCTTACAGAACGCAAGAAAAAATTATCAACAGTTGTTAAGCCAAGCGAATCCTTGGCGGTTGCCAAATTTTCATTAATCGCCAAAGCAGACGAGCTGAAAAAATTTCACGAAGAGCAGTTGGCCCTTGGACTTGAGGGAGCAGTGATGAAACAGCCGACTTCTGAGTATGTGGCTGGCCGCAAATCTTGGCGCTGGGTTAAAATTAAGGAGGAGGAAGGTAGTCAAGGCAAACTGACTGACACCCTAGACTGCGTGATGATGGGTTACTATGTTGGCAAGGGCAAGCGCAACGCCTTTGGCATTGGTGCTTTATTGGTTGGAGTGGTGGATCGGGATAGTGATGGAAATGTTTTGGTCAAAAGTTTGTCTAAAATTGGTACTGGTTTTACCGACGAGCAGTTTCGCCAGATCAAATTATTGGCAGATCAGGCAGTTGAGCCTGACTCAAAGAAGCCAATGCTCTACGAAGTCCACAAAAACCTTTTTCCTGACGTGTGGCTCAAGCCAGAAATTATTCTCGAAATTGCGGCTGATGAAATCAGTAAATCGCCAATTCATACTGCTGGGGTGGCCCTGCGCTTTCCACGTTTAGTCAAAATTCGCAGCGATAAAAACTTAGAAAATGCTACTACTCTTGAGGAGTTGGCGGCCATTCACATTGCTACTTAGCGTTATTCTGCCAGCAGACGATTAATTTCTTTAACTAAAATTTGGCCAGCTTGTTGGTTATATGCTTTGAGCTTGCGCAAGGATGAGGCGAACTTTTTTAATTGTTCAGGTTTGCGTAAAATAGCATTTAGTTTGCGGTTTGCTTTAGCCGCATTTTCCTCGACGAAGCCCAGTTTATAGTCTTTAATAATTTCGAGATTACCATCTTCTTGACCATGAATATGGGTGATGGCAAAAAAAGGCGTTAGGGTGGCAACGCTCTCAAAGAGGGTGTTGGGTCCCGCTTTACCAATGATTAGGTCTGCCGCCTGCATGTAGCGATGTAGTTCTTTAGTAAAGCCAAGTGGAATGAGCTCTGCACGTGAAGAGCTGAGTTTCAGAAGACTTTGCTTGATGCCAAGAATATTGTTATAAAGAAATTTATTGTTGCCGCAGGCAACAATAAAGGTGGTTGGTTTAACACAGTTAATAATGCTTGGTAGAATTTTTAGGATAGAGTTGGCACCCTCTGAACCAGAAACGACTAAGACAGTGAGTTGATCTGTTAGTTTTAACTCATTTCTTACTTGCTTTTGATCATAGTCAGCCTCAAAGCGATCACGGACAAACCAACCGGCTTGTTTGACCGGATTTAATAGTGAGCCAACTTTTGATTTTTGGTCAAAAACCAGACTGCATTGTGCAATTTCTGAAACAGCGAGTGGATGAATAGTTTTTGGGTCAGTTAGAACATTGATTAGTGGAACCTTTAATTCATTTTGAATTTTTTCTAAAGCTGGATTGCATGGAAAGTAGGTGCTAATACACAGTTTAACTTTGTTTTTTTTGACAAATTTATTTATTTTAGCTTCATTATTAATTAAAAGAAGATTTTCGGTGGTTCTTTTTAGTCTTTTATCTTTGTTAAATAAATCAGCTATTAGATGGAAAATTGGCCCCATAGATTGCGGACTTAATTTATAAATTGAGCTGTAAGCTGCATCAAAAACTAATTTTTGATAAAAACTCTTAATCTTAAATTTGTTTTTTGTTAGCTTTTCTAATTTTTCTTGAATTGCTTCCGCAATGCTTTCGTGTCCATAACCGCTAGTGAAGATGCCAATGGTTTTCATGATGAGCCTATTATAAACTGAGTTTGGAATAAAAATATGAAAATCATTGTTGGCTTGGGCAATCCAGGCTTAGATTATCAGAACACCAGACATAATGCTGGTTTTATGTTAATCGATTATTTGGCAGACAGATTTCAGCTAAATCTTAAATTTGATAAAAAATTTGAAGCAGAGTTTGTTCGCACTGAAATTATTCAAAATGGTGTGGCAGAGGACCTTTGTTTGTTTAAGCCAATGGCTTTTATGAATCGCTCTGGCGAGAGTCTGCAGAAGTTTTTGGCTTATTACTACAGTCGTTTTCTTGAGGAAGATGAAGGTAATCATTTAATTGTGGCTCATGATGATCTTGACTTAGAATTAGGCAAATACAGTCTCCAAAAAGGCAAGGGTCCCAAACAACACAACGGTCTTCTTTCTATTTATGAACAGCTCGGCCACAAGAATTTTTGGCATTTACGCTTGGGCGTCGATAATCGTGCTGGAGAGAGAAATATTCCACCCAGCGACTACGTGTTGATGAAAATGACCAAACAAGAAAAATTGCTTTTAGATCAAGCAATTGCCGTTGTTGCTAATTCACTGCTTGCTTGAGTTTGGCAATAATTTATGTCAATTTTTACCTTTACATTTCAGCAAACCAAAAATCTTAGATATTTATACGCTGTTCGTATCGTTCGTGATCTTGCCAATCAGCTAGTGGTTTTTTTCTTGCCGCTTTATTTTTTTAATTTACGCTTTCCTTTTATGCAGCGCTTCGAACTGACTGCTTTGCAGGAAGGTATTTTTAATGTGGCGCTAGTTTACGCTTTAACTTATTTGGCTTGTTTTTTCTTAGCTATTCCAACTAGTAAAATTTTGACCAAACACGGTATTCGCTACGGTTTTCTACTTGGTCATTTGCTTTATGCTTTATATGTGTTGTGTTTGCTGTGGTCACAAAACAACCCTTATCTTGTTTTAACATCAGCCATAATTAATGGATTGCAGATTAATTTTTTTTGGAACAGTTATCATTACTCGCTTAGTCGCTATAGTAGTGAAAATAAAATTGGCTCTAACCTTGGAATTATTAATTTTCTATTAAATTTACTGGCAATGGTGGCGCCAGCCCTGGGTGGAATAATTATTATGGCCCTTGGTTACCAAACGCTGTTTCTGCTAGGCTTATTTATTGTTTTGTTTGGAGCGATGTTTTCATTAATGCTTGATAATGTGCGAGTTAGAGATGAAATTTCTTTTAAAGAATTTTTTAGCTGGATGAGTGAGCCAACTTTCCGGAGATTGGCAGCGAGCTTTACTGGCCGTTACTTTAATGATGCCAGCATTAATTTATGGACACTTTACATGTTTATTCTTCTGGGTAGCTATGATGGGGTGGGCTATTTTTATAGTTTGTCACTGTTTATGGCTTTAGTGATCAGTTATTTTGCTGGTTCGTTTATTGATCGAAATAAAGGGCAGCAGCAGTTTTTTATGTCAGGAGGACTTTTATCAATTTTTTGGTTATTGCGTAGTTTTGCAGTGAATATCTGGACCATCACTTTTATTAATGCCTTTGATAAGTTGACCTCTAGTTTTCACTGGCTCTTTTTTGATCGTAGCTGGATTATGCGTGGTAAAGGCCGTGAGGCGCTGTCTTATTTTGTTTACCGTGAGATGATTTATTCGCTGGCAGCCTTGGTTTTTTGGGGGTTTGTGGCTTTGATTTTTTACTTCTTTATCGCTGCTTGGAAGAGTTTGTTCGTGGCTGCAGCAATTGGAGTTCTGCTCACCCTACTAATCAAGGAGCATAAGGCAGATCATGAAGAGGTTTAGTGCTGACGAGCAAGGTTGAAAGCCAAAATTTCTTCTAGTAGTATTTGGCCATTAGGCAGTTTCTGGATGAGCTGCTTGGTTTCCTTAGTGAGTTTATTTACAAGCTCTTCTACTTCTGGTAGAGCATGTTTTTTAAATAAGATTTGTAGATTTTCAATTTGTGTTGCTGACAGATTTTTTTGCCCAAAAGTTTGTTTAAAAAACTCTAACTCTGGGCGCGAAAGTTTGGGCAGCAAC
>Ga0116204_1001155_pt1 | contig 14838 bp, 11 predicted proteins | sample LakKivwa52mmetaG_FD_94481 | JGI IMG/M metagenome (GOLD analysis project Ga0116204, IMG submission 94481) | Anoxic lake water microbial communities from Lake Kivu, Rwanda to study Microbial Dark Matter (Phase II) - Lake Kivu water 52m metaG | ecosystem: Environmental > Aquatic > Freshwater > Lake...
AGAGTAAATCCGAACGAAGGTCAATTTACCTAGATGGGGATCTCGCATAATTTTAAAAGCTAGTGCTGAGAATGGCTCATCATTTTTTGGTTGGCGCGCAATTTCAACTGTTGGATCTCCTTGTTTGTGACCAACAATTGCTTTTACATCAAGTGGGCTTGGTAGGTAGCGATTTACCGCATCAAGCATTGGTTGCACGCCCTTGTTCTTAAAGGCAGAACCAGTAAGCACTGGTGTTGCTTTATCGGCAAGGGTTGCACGACGGATTCCAGCAATAATCTCTTCTTCAGTTAACTCAGCACCCTCTAAATACTTTTCCATAACAACGTCATCACACTCAGCTAATGTTTCAAGTAAATCATGTCGAGCTTGCTTTGCCTTCTCAGCCAAATTAGCTGGGATCTCCTCAATTACGTAATCTTCACCCTTTTTAGTCTCGCCTGGCCAAACTAGGGCTTTCATTGCAATTAAATCGACAAGCCCAGAGAAATCACCCTCTAATCCAATTGGAATCTGTAGTACTAATGGTGTGGCATTAAGACGAGACTTGATCATATCTACGCAGCGATCAAATGATGCACCGGTGCGATCTAACTTATTAACAAAACAAATACGAGGAACGTTGTAGCGATCGGCTTGACGCCAAACTGTTTCAGATTGTGGCTCAACTCCGGCAACACCATCAAATACTGCAACTGCGCCATCTAATACTCGAAGAGATCTTTCTACCTCAACTGTGAAATCTACGTGGCCAGGAGTATCAATGATGTTAATCATGTGATCTTTCCAATGACAGGTAGTTGCCGCAGATGTAATAGTGATTCCGCGCTCTTGCTCTTGTTCCATCCAGTCCATGGTGGCTGCGCCCTCATGAACTTCACCAATTTTGTAGTTAATGCCGGTATAGAAAAGAATTCGCTCAGTTGTTGTAGTTTTACCCGCGTCAATATGCGCCATGATTCCAATGTTTCGAACCTTGGCTAAATCGATTGCGGTTGCAACTGACATTATTCTCTCCTCTCCCGTTATCTCTTAATTACCAGCGATAGTGAGCAAACGCCTTGTTTGCTTCAGCCATCTTGTGGGTGTCTTCTCGCTTTTTAACAGCTGCACCTAATCCGTTGCTGGCATCAATTAATTCATTACCTAACCGCTCAGCCATTGATTTCTCGCGGCGCTCTCTGGAGTTATCTACAATCCAACGAAGGCCAAGAGCTAATGCTCTAGCGGGCTTAACCTCAACTGGTACTTGGTAGGTAGCGCCACCAACACGACGGGATCTAACCTCAACTGTTGGCTTTACGTTATCTAGTGCACGCTTTAATGTAATAACTGGATCTGTATTAGTTTTCTCTCGACAATTCTCAAGGGCGCCATAAACAATTGCTTCAGCGGTGCTTCGCTTGCCATGCATTAAAATTTTATTAATTAGTGAAGTAACAACAGGTGAGCTGTATACCGGATCGGCAACAACTGGCTCTTTTGCAACTGGGCCTTTACGTGGCATTACTTCTTCTCCTTCTTAGCACCATAGCGAGAACGTGATTGCTTACGATCTTTAACACCTTGAGTATCAAGGGAGCCGCGAACAATTTTGTAACGAACGCCAGGTAGATCTTTAACACGACCACCGCGAACTAAAACAATTGAGTGCTCTTGTAAGTTATGTCCTTCACCAGGAATGTATGCAGTTACTTCCATTCCACTGGTTAAGCGAACACGTGCAACCTTACGAAGCGCAGAGTTTGGTTTCTTAGGAGTTGTTGTGTAAACACGAGTGCAAACACCACGACGTTGCGGGCTACCTTTTAAAGCAGGTGTGCTCGTCTTGTCGGTCTTCTCGGAGCGGCCCTTACGAACCAGCTGCTGAATTGTTGGCACTTAACTTTTCTCCAATTTCTAGAATTTTTAAATAATTCTTTTTAAATTATTTACCCTTAAACTTTTAAATTCGCGCTCCGCTTCCCGACCCACGAGGTCGGGTGTGTTGCCCGTTCCTTGCAGATAACATGCAAATAAATTGCATGGTTGGTGCGGCTCTTAAATCAAAAGAGCAAGGTCGGCAAGGGTAGCCCAGTGATACTTGGTGGGTCAAAACGGTGCTTTTACTCCTACTATCGCCAATCTCCCTTTTACGACACGCCGAGGGTTTGGGTCGAATGGCGCTTATGGTTAACGGATGGAAAAGCCAAAACTTCGAGGAATTGTGCACCTGGTTATGTCACCCATCAGCCTGGTGGCTGGCTTAATTCTGATCACGCTGGCCGATGAGCTTCGGGGTCGAATTACCTTAGGAATTTTTACCCTAACCGCAGTTACCTTATTTACCTGCAGCGCTCTTTATCACCGGGTGGCGTGGAATAATAAAAATAAAGCGATCTGGCGCAGGATCGATCACTCTAATATTTCCATTTTAATTGCTGGTACCTATACCCCATTTGCAATTTATTTATTAGAACCAGGACAAGCAAGATTGCTATTAATTCTGGCTTGGGGTGGAGCACTAATTAGTTCACTACTTAGAATTTTTTGGCTCTCTGCTCCTAGATGGTTATATGTTGGCGGTTATATCGCACTTGGTTGGGCAGCAGTTATTTATCTACCTGAATTTTTAGATCAAGGTGGTGTGGCAATATTTGTTCTAGTGCTAGCTGGTGGGGCTTGCTACTCAATAGGTGGATTGATTTATGCCCTTAAGAAACCAAATTTTTCAATTAACTGGTTTGGCTTTCATGAGTTATTTCATGTTTTGACCGCAGCGGGTTTTATCTGCCACTTTGTTGCAGGTGCATTAACAGTTTTTTTAAAAGGTTAATAAAAAAAGCCGGTGCTTTTTTAGCACCGGCTTTTAACTTTTAAGTAATTATCTAACCTCGAACTCATCCAAACGAACCGCTTCGCCTGATCCTTGTGATTCAAATGGTGTGAATTCATACTCATCGTAAGCGGCATAAACTGCAGCCTTCGCTTCCTCAGTTGGCTCAACTCGAACATTTCGGTATCGAGCAAGACCAGTTCCGGCTGGGATCAACTTACCAATGATTACGTTTTCCTTAAGTCCAAGTAGTGGATCACTTTTCTCAGATAACGCAGCATCGGTTAGGACGCGAGTTGTCTCTTGGAATGATGCGGCAGATAACCAGGATTCAGTTGCCAAAGATGCTTTGGTAATTCCCATAAGCTCTGGACGACCTGAAGCTGCTTTACCACCAGTTGAAACTACGCGACGGTTCTCTTCTTCAAAGCGACCGCGCTCAACTAACTCTCCTGGAAGTAGATCGGTATCACCTGGTTCTAGCACAGTAATGCGCTTTAACATTTGGCGAACAATAATTTCAATGTGCTTATCATGGATCGAAACACCCTGCATGCGATAAACCTCTTGAATTTCACTTACTAAGTGAATTTGGGTTTGGCGTGGTCCTAAAATACGAAGTACTTGCTTAGGATCAATTGCGCCAACAACTAATTGCTGACCCACAATAACTCGTACACCCTCTTCAACTAGAAGTTTTTGACGACGGGTAATTGGATAAGCAACTGCCTCGCCACCATCATCTGGGGTAACAACAATCTTCTTACCTTTTGCATCCTCTAAGAATGAAACAGTTCCAGCAGTTTCAGCAATCGGCGCTACACCCTTTGGAGTTCTAGCTTCGAAAAGCTCTTGCACACGAGGTAGACCGTGAGTAATTTGAGTTTCACCGAGTAATTGAGCACCACCGGTGTGGAAGGTACGCATAGTTAACTGAGTTCCTGGCTCACCAATTGATTGAGCGGCAATAATTCCAACCGCTTCGCCGACATCAACTAACTTTCCAGCAGCCATTGATCGGCCGTAACACATTGCGCACTGACCAACCTTGCTATCACAGGTCAATACTGAGCGAACCTTTACCTCTTCAACACCAGCAGCAACTAGGGTATCGATATTGCGATCACCTAGATCTGTACCAGCGGCCAAAATTACCTTGCCAGATGCGGTTACATCTTCAGCTAAATTGCGACCAAATAATGAGGTCTCGACATGATCATCCCGAACTAACGCACCGCTTGAATCTTTTGCTGCAATTCGAAGTGTTAGACCACGATCGGTTCCGCAATCTTCTTCGCGAATAATTACATCTTGTGCCACATCGCACAGACGACGGGTTAGGTAACCTGAGTCTGCGGTACGAAGTGCAGTATCGGCCAAACCTTTACGAGCACCGTGGGTAGAGATGAAGTATTCAAGAACTGAAAGACCTTCACGGAAGTTTGATTTAATCGGACGCGGAATAATTTCACCCTTTGGGTTAGCTACAAGTCCACGCATACCTGCGATTTGGCGGATCTGCATCATATTTCCACGAGCACCTGAGTAAACCATCATCCAAACTGGATTTGTGCGAGGGAAGTTATCTTCCATCTCCTTTGCCACCTCATTAGTTGCAAGTGTCCAAATCTCAATTAACTCTTGACGACGCTCATCATCAGTAATCAATCCCTTTTCATACTGTGATTGAACCTTATCGGCCTTGCTTTCGAAACCTTCTAGGATCTCGCGCTTACGTCCTGGAGTTACAACATCATTAATTGAAATTGTTACACCAGCACGGGTTGCCCAATAAAAGCCAAGTGATTTAAGCGCATCTAGAGTTTGAGCCACAGTTACCTTTGCATAACCTTCAGCTAAGTTGTCTACGATCAAACCAAGTAATTTCTTAGTTACATCGTAATCTACAAATGGGAAGTCAGCCGGTAGCACTTCATTAAATAATGCTCGACCTAAGGTAGTTTCCCGTACTTCAACCACACCACTTTTATCAATTCGCAATTTAATCTTTGCTTGTAATGAAAGTGAGCCTTGATCAAATGCCATTACCGCTTCGGCAATTGATGAGAATGCTCGGCCCTCTCCCAATTGTTTCTCACGAAGTGAGGTAAGGAAGTAAAGACCAAGCACCATATCCTGGGTAGGAGATGTAATTGGTCGGCCTGAAGCAGGAGATAAAATATTGTTACTTGAAAGCATCAACACTCGAGCCTCTGCTTGAGCTTCAGCTGATAATGGAAGGTGAACTGCCATCTGGTCACCATCAAAGTCTGCGTTAAATGCGGTACAAACTAATGGGTGAATTTGAATCGCCTTACCTTCAACTAATTGTGGTTCAAATGCTTGAATACCAAGTCGGTGCAAAGTAGGAGCACGGTTTAGTAATACCGGATGCTCTGCAATTACCTCTTCTAATACATCCCAAACTACTGGCCGAGCACGCTCAACCATTCGCTTTGCTGACTTAATATTTTGGGCATGATTTAAATCTACCAAGCGCTTCATCACAAATGGCTTGAATAACTCAAGTGCCATCTGTTTTGGTAGACCGCATTGATGCAATTTAAGTTGTGGTCCAACCACAATTACAGAACGGCCAGAGTAATCAACCCGCTTACCAAGTAAGTTTTGACGGAAACGTCCTTGCTTACCTTTAAGCATGTCAGATAAAGATTTAAGTGGACGATTTCCAGGACCAGTTACTGGTCGGCCGCGTCGGCCATTATCAAATAATGAGTCAACCGCTTCTTGCAACATACGCTTTTCGTTGTTAACGATAATCTCAGGTGCACCAAGATCAGCTAAGCGCTTTAGGCGGTTATTTCGGTTAATGACTCGACGATATAAATCGTTTAGATCGCTAGTTGCAAATCGACCACCATCTAGTTGAACCATTGGGCGAAGATCTGGTGGAATAACTGGCACACAATCAAGCACCATAGATGCTGGATTATTGCGAGTATTTAAAAATGAATTAACAACCTTTAATCGCTTAATGGCACGAGTCTTCTTTTGACCCTTTCCAGTTTGAGAAAGTTCAGTTAACTTATCAAACTCAGTTTGTAGATCAAAGGTTTGCAGACGAGATTGAATCGCCTCTGCACCCATCGAACCTTTAAAGTAAACTCCATAGCGATCGCGAAGCTCGCGATAAAGTGATTCATCACCTTCAAGATCTTGAACCTTAAGATTTTTAAATCGAGTCCAGACCGCCTCAAGACGATCTAACTCCCGTTGGGAGCGATCACGAAGAGTTTTTAACTCACGCTCACCAGCTTCACGCACCTTACGACGAGCATCTGCTTTAGCACCCTCATCTTCAAGCTCTGCTAAGTCAGCCTCCATCTTTTTAGTACGAGCATCTAATTCAAGATCACGACGACTTTCAATTTTTTTGTAATCTGCCAAGTACTTCTTCTCAAGTGCTGGCATATCCTCATCACGAGCCTCAGTATCCACCTCTGTGATCATGTATGCCGCAAAATAAATAACCTTCTCTAAATCTTTTGGCGCAAGATCAAGTAAGTAACCAAGACGACTTGGCACACCTTTGAAGTACCAAATATGAGTTACTGGCGCTGCTAGCTCAATGTGTCCCATTCGCTCACGACGAACCTTTGCTCGAGTTACTTCAACTCCGCACCTTTCGCAGATAATTCCTTTAAATCGAACCCGCTTATACTTTCCGCAATAACATTCCCAGTCACGAGTTGGACCAAAGATTTTTTCATCAAATAGACCATCTTTTTCTGGCTTAAGTGTTCGGTAGTTAATAGTCTCTGGCTTTTTAACCTCACCAAATGACCACTCACGAATATTGTCAGTGGAGGCAAGACCGATTCTTAACTCATCAAAAAAGTTAACATCTAACATAGTTATCCTCTCCTCACACTTCTTCTACAGAACTTGGTTCAACTCGGGATAAGTTGATACCTAACTCTTCAGCGGTTCTAAATACCTCTTCATCGGTGTCGCGCATTTCAATTGCAACTCCTTCTGAAGAAAGTACCTCTACATTTAAGCAAAGTGATTGCATTTCCTTTACCAAAACCTTAAATGACTCAGGAATTCCTGGCTCTGGAATATTTTCACCCTTAACAATTGCCTCATAAACCTTTACTCGGCCTAAGACATCATCAGATTTAATGGTAAGTAACTCTTGTAGAGTGTAGGCAGCTCCATAAGCTTCTAGTGCCCAAACCTCCATCTCACCAAATCGCTGTCCACCGAATTGTGCTTTTCCACCCAATGGCTGTTGCGTAATCATTGAGTACGGACCAGTTGAACGAGCATGGATCTTGTCATCTACCAAATGGTGCAGCTTCAAGATGTACATATAACCAACAGAAATTGGTTGCTTATATGGCTCACCAGTTCGACCATCAAATAATTGTGCTTTTCCATCAGCACCGATTAAGCGCATGCCATCTTTATTTGGCAGAGTTGAACCAAGTAGACCTGATAACTCTTCTTCTTTTGTGCCATCAAATACTGGTGTGGCCACCTTAGTATTTGCTGGTGCTTCGGCATAACCATTCTCTTTCAGAGATTGTTGCCACTCTTCATTACCTTCTAATTTCCAACCAGATTTAGCAACCCAACCAAGGTGAGTTTCTAATACCTGACCAACATTCATTCGCCCTGGCACACCAAGTGGATTTAACACCACATCTACTGGAGTTCCATCAGCTAAAAATGGCATATCCTCAACTGGCAAAATCTTGGAGATAACACCCTTATTTCCATGACGGCCAGCAAGCTTGTCACCATCTTGAATCTTTCGCTTTTGGGCAACATAGACTCGAACAACTTGATTTACACCAGCTGCTAATTCAAATCCTTCAGCAGAATCTTGGATACTAACGCCAATGATCTTGCCAGATTCACCATGTGGCACCTTTAATGAGGTATCACGAACTTCGCGTGCCTTCTCACCAAATATTGCCCGAAGCAAGCGCTCCTCTGGAGTTAATTCAGTTTCACCCTTAGGGGTAACTTTTCCAACCAAAATATCGCCGGGCACAACATCTGCGCCAACGCGAATAATTCCACGCTCATCAAGATCTGCTAATACCTCTTCTGAAACATTTGGAATATCACGAGTAATTTCCTCTGCTCCTAATTTAGTATCGCGGGCATCAACCTCATACTCTTCTATGTGAATAGAAGTTAATACATCATCTTGTACTAATCGCTGCGACAAAATAATCGCATCTTCATAGTTATGGCCTTCCCAAGACATAAATGCCACAAGCAAATTCTTACCCAATGCCATTTCGCCCATCTCAGTGCTGGCACCATCGGCCACAACTGCACCGGCCTCAATCTTCTCCCCTACCGAAACTACAACCTTTTGATTGCGGCTAGTTCCTTGGTTTGATCTAACAAACTTCTCAACAAAGTAAATATCGGTTGAACCATCATCATTTTTAACTGTAACTTGGTCGGAAGAGACTTCAGTTACAACGCCAGATTTGCGGGCAAGTACAACATCTCCAGCATCAACTGCAGCGCGGAACTCCATACCGGTACCAACTAATGGAGCTTCAGCTCTAACAAGTGGCACTGCTTGGCGCATCATATTTGCACCCATCAGCGCACGGTTAGCATCATCATGTTCTAAAAATGGAATCATTGCAGTGGCAACTGAAACCATCTGCCTTGGTGATACATCCATGTAATCAACCTCAGATGATTGAATATTTTCAACCTCACCACCGCGACGGCGAACTAAAACTCGTGGTTCAGCAAAGTGATTATCATCAGTTAATGGTGCATTTGCTTGCGCAATTACATGCTCATCCTCTTCATCAGCTGTTAAGTAATCAATTCGATCGGTAACTTTGCCATCTATCACTTTGCGATAAGGAGTTTCGATAAATCCAAATGGAGTAACTCGAGCATAGGTTGCCAGCGATCCAATCAAACCAATGTTTGGTCCTTCTGGAGTTTCAATCGGGCACATACGACCATAGTGAGATGGGTGAACATCGCGCACCTCAAAGCCTGCTCGCTCTCTAGATAAACCACCAGGCCCAAGCGCTGATAATCGTCGCTTGTGTGTCATACCTGAAAGTGGATTTGTTTGATCCATAAATTGTGAAAGTTGAGAAGTACCAAAGAACTCTTTGATCGAGGCCACAACTGGACGAATATTGATCAGAGTTTGTGGCGTAATAGCTTCAACATCTTGAGTGGTCATGCGCTCGCGCACAACTCGCTCCATACGAGAAAGTCCGGTTCGCACCTGGTTTTGAATTAACTCACCAACGGTACGAAGTCTGCGATTTCCAAAATGGTCAATATCATCAGTCTCAACACGTACCTCTTTGCCGTACTCCATCAACGCATCTCCGCGATGTAGTGCAACTAAGTAACGAATCGTTCCAACAATATCTTCAATAGTTAACAAACCACGACTTAGATCTAACTCCATGCCTAACTTCTTATTAATTTTAAAACGACCAACCTTAGCAAGGTCATAGCGTTTTGCATTGAAGTAAAGATTTTCAATCAAGTTTTGAGCTGCCTCTTTAGTTGGTGGCTCACCTGGACGAAGTTTGCGATAAATATCTAGCAATGCTTCATCTTGTGTCTCAACATTGTCTTTCTCTAATGTCAGCTTAATTGATTCAAAATCACCAAACTGTTCAAGAATTTGAGCACTGCTCCAACCAAGGGCTTTTAAAAATATTGTTACAGACTGCTTACGCTTACGATCGATACGAACTCCGACCATATCTTTCTTATCAACTTCAAACTCGAGCCACGCACCACGGCTTGGAATAATTTTGGCGGTGAAAATATCCTTATCAGAAGTTTTTTCAATTGTGCGCTCGAAATAAACACCAGGAGAACGAACAATCTGTGAAACAACTACACGCTCAGTTCCATTAATTACAAATGTTCCACGAGGAGTCATTAATGGGAAATCACCCATGAAAACTGTTTGTGACTTAATTTCACCAGTTATGTTATTGGTAAATTCAGCTGTTAAAAATAATGGCGCAGCATAAGTAATATCGCGCTCTTTGCACTCTGCGATGGTGTACTTAGGTGGTTCGAATCTATGGTCACGGAATGAAAGTGACATCGATCCTTGAAAATCTTCAATTGGTGATATCTCTTCAAAAATTTCTTCAAGTCCAGATTGTTTTGGTACTTCACCGCGATTTGATTTCTCGGCATCATTAAGGCGAGCGCGCCATGCATCGTTACCTAGTAACCAATCAATACTCTCTAATTGTAAGGAGAGTAGATTTGGAACTTCTAGCGGTTCACGAATCTTGGCGAATGAAACACGACGTGGAGCTTGAGATTTAATTTTTGAAGCGGCCAAATTTTCCTCCAGTTGTCAACTGTATTAAACACACGAAGACCACTAGGTCTTAGCCGCTATATGCTTTGGACCTATTGGTTTTTTAAAATTGTGAAGGGGCAGAGTATCTAACCCCTGCCCCTTCTGTCTAATCCTTAGGTTTTTTAAGCCTAGGTACTTACTTAATAGTTACCTTTGCGCCAGCCGCCTCAAATGCAGCCTTTGCCTTATCTGCTGTTGCCTTATCCGCCTTCTCCAGCAAGGTAGCTGGGGTGGCATCAACTAGATCTTTAGCCTCTTTTAGACCAAGACTTGAGTTAAGTGCGCGGACCTCTTTGATAACAGCAATCTTTTGTGAGCCTGCATCCTCAAGAATGATTGTGAACTCATCTTGTGTAGCATCTGCTGCAGTGCCGCCGGCGGCTCCACCAGTAGCAGCAACTGCAACTGGTGCCGCAGCTGTTACATCAAACTCTGTTTCAAATGCCTTTACAAACTCTGTTAGCTCAACCAAGGACATATCCTTGAACTGACTTAATAGATCTGTGGTATTTAGCTTTGACATATTCTTTCCTTTTCTTCTAATCCCGACTCCAACTCAAGGTATGAGTACGGGGGTTGGGGTTCGGTTTTAGTTTTCAGTGCTTTCAGCAGCAGGTGCTGCTTCGGCGACAACTTCTGGTGTTGCTGCTTGCGCAACTACTTCTTCAACTTTTTCTACAACAGCTGCCTCGGTAACAGCTTCAGCAACTGGTGCCTCTGCTTTAACTTCAGCAACTGGTGCTGGTGCACCAGCTTCCATCTTGATACGTAGTGCATCAAAGACTCGAGCAGCTTTAGCGATTGAAGCTTTCATAGCGCCAGCAATCTTGGCAAGAAGTACTTCACGGGATTCAAGATTTGCCAATTGCATAATCTCAGCAGTTGTGACTACCTTGCCATCAAAAATTCCACCCTTAATTACTAGCAGTGGATTTTCTTTAGAAAAATCTCGTAATGCCTTTGCAGCATCAATTGGATCACCTTTAATAAATGCCACCGCAGATGGGCCAGCAAGTAATGCTGGATCTAAATCTACGCCCGCCTCTTTAGCGGCACGTTTAGTCAAAGTGTTCTTAACAACGGAGTACTTATTTTTGCTGCCAAGTGAGCGACGCAGTTGTTTCATTAAACCAACTGAAAGTCCACGGTACTCAGTTAGCACAGTTGCATTTGCGGTGCGGAAATCTTCAACGATCTCTGCCACAGCAGCTGTCTTCTCTGGAGTTGCCATTTGGCATCCTTTCTAAATAAGAAAAACCTCGGCGCATAAATGCACACGAGGTAATCGTTGGCACCTATGCGGGTTGTTTTTTTAAACAATTACCTTTTAAAGATTTCCTTTAAAAGACCTGCAGTCTTTGGTTTCATCAATCTAGCTAATCTCTTAACCTGACTGAATAAGCCAAGGGTAGGCCTTTAGGCCTACCCAAGTCAAAATAAGGTTTTACTGAATCTGTGGTCCGCCATCACGGGAGATTGAGGTATCAAGTTTGATTCCTGGGCTCATCGTGGAAGAGATTGTGGCGGATTTAATAAATCGACCCTTTGAAGATGCAGGCTTAGCACGCATTACCTCTTCAATTGCAGCGGCATAGTTTTCAGCTAATTGCTCAGCAGTAAATGAAACTTTACCAATTACAAAGTGAAGGTTGGCATTTTTATCTATTCTGAACTCAATCTTTCCGCCTTTAATATCTGAAACAGCCTTTGCAACATCAGTGGTTACAGTTCCAGTCTTTGGATTTGGCATCAAACCACGAGGTCCTAAAACCTTTCCAAGTCGACCAACCTTTCCCATTAACTCTGGAGTTGAAACTACTGCGTCATAATCCAAACGTCCCTTTGAAACTTCATCAATTAATTCATCAGCACCAACAATGTCAGCACCAGCAGCCCGCGCTTCTTCAGCTCGCTCGCCACCTGCGAAAACTAATACTCGAGCAGTTTTTCCAGTTCCATGTGGCAAGTTAACTGTTGAGCGAATTGCTTGATCAGCTTTCTTTGGATCCACACCTAGAAAAAGTGCCACATCAACTGTTGCGTCATATTTAACAGTTGAGGTCTCTTTCACTAACTTCATAGCCTCACCTGGCTGATAAAGATTATCTAATTTAATCTTTTCGGCCGCGGCCTTATATTTCTTACTGCGCTTCATTTCTTCTCCTCTTGGTTAAATCTTGAAATAGTTTTCAAGATTGGGGTTGTGGTTAATTCGAACCAGCGAGGTTCTCCCACAGTTTTTAATTAATTAGAGACAGTAATACCCATTGATCTGGCAGTACCGGCAATAATTCTTGATGCCATCTCTAAGTCATTAGCATTTAGATCCACCATCTTTTGCTTGGCGATATCTTCGACCTGCGCCTTAGTTAGATTTGCAACCTTATCTTTGTGTGGGATAGCAGATCCCTTTTCAATTCCAGCTGCCTTTAGGATTAATCGAGAGGCTGGTGGAGTTTTGGTAATAAATGTAAATGAACGATCTTCGAAGACCGTAATTTCAACTGGAATGATATTTCCCTTTTGGCTTTCGGTAGCTGCGTTATATGCCTTAACGAAATCCATGATGTTCACACCATGCTGACCAAGAGCAGGACCAACCGGTGGGGCAGGTGTGGCAGCTCCAGCCTGGATCTGCAACTTAATTAGTGCGGTTACCTTCTTCTTCGGTGCCATTTTTTTCCTTTTCTTAGGTTAGTTAAATCTTTTGTACTTGGTGGAATGAAAGTTCAACTGGCGTCTCACGACCAAATATGGAGACCAATACTTTTAACTTTGCTTGCTCTGGCATGATCTCAGAAATAGTCGCTGGCAATGTCGCAAATGGTCCATCCATAACAGTTATGGACTCACCGATTGCATAATCAACATCCTTCATCTCAATCTTGCCGCCCTTCTTTAATGGGCGAGGAGCCAAGATGTTTTCCACTTCAGTAAGTGTTAGAGGTGATGGGTGGTGCGCATTACCAACAAATCCGGTAACGCCAGGCGTATTTCTAACGCATGACCAGGACTCATCAGTTAGCTCCATACGAACCAAAACATATCCTGGGAATACATTTCGCTTAACTACTTTAATAGCACCATTCTTTAACTCTCGAACCTCTTCCTCAGGAACTTCAATTTGGAAAATAAAATCTTCCATATTTAAAGATTGGATTCGGTTCACTAAATTTCCTTTAACCTTCTTTTCATAACCAGCGTATGAATGAACCACGAACCATTCTCCTGGTGCGCTACGAAGGGCGGCTCTAAATTCAGCATTCTCATCATTTTCTTCAGCGGCACTTTCTTGAACTACATCTTCAACAGGTGAAATACTCTCTTCAACCACTGGCGCTGCTTCGGTAACGGCGAGCGCTGCTTCAAAAGCATCCACTGGTGGATTAGCTGGCGTTTCAATTGACATCATATTTTCCTTTTCGCCTTAGCCAAATATCCAAAAAGTTATTCTTGTTAAAATTAAATCAAAGATTGAAACAACTAAAATTACAAATCCTACGAAAACCAAGACCACCGCGGTGTAGGTAGTTAATTGATTACGGGTTGGCCAAACAACTTTTGCCAGCTCAGAAATAATTTGACGATAGAACAGGCTAATGCGACCAAAGATCCCCTTGGGTTCTTCAGTTGAGACGATCTCTTCGCTCATCTACCTTTTCCTTTCATCGCTGTGCCGTAACTTCTTTAATAACTAAACCTTTTGCAGGGCAGGAGGGACTCGAACCCCCAACCGGCCGCTTTGGAGACGGCAACTCTAGCCAATTGAGCTACTGCCCTTTGTCCCGAATTAAGGCATGAAAAATCATGGCTTAATACAAGCGCCGGGGGCGAAAGTGTAGAGGAGGTTATGTAGGAAGGTAAAACCCGGATAAATATGAAGCCACTTTTAGGCGTAGATGGCAGACTGTCCCCCCATGGGAGCATCCGAAAAATCTAGAGTTTCAAAGCGAGTTGCAGCGATTGCAGAATCTGCCACTTTAGCTGTCGATAGCAAAGCCAAAGCGTTAAAGGCCGCCGGAAAACCTGTAATTGGTTTTGGCGCAGGCGAACCAGATTTTCCAACTCCAGATTACATAGTTAACGCTGCAATTGAAGCGGCAAAAAATCCTGCCAATCATCGCTATACCCCAACACCAGGATTACCTGAGTTAAGGGATGCCATAGTTAAGAAAACTAAACGAGATTCAAATTATGAAATTACTGCAGATCAGGTACTTGTTACTAATGGTGGCAAGCAATCTGTCTACCAATCTTTTGCGGCAATTTTAGATCCAGGTGATGAAGTTTTACTACCCGCTCCGTTTTGGACTACATATCCTGAATGCATCAAGTTAGCAGGTGGAGTTGCAGTGGAAATTTTTGCTGATGAAACTCAAAATTACCTTGTAAGTGTTGAACAGCTTGAAAAAGCACTCACCCCTAAAACTAAGGTGCTGTTATTTTGTTCACCCTCTAATCCAACTGGCTCGGTTTATTCACCAGAGCAGGTTAAAGCAATTGGGCAGTGGGCACTGAAAAATAACCTATGGGTAATTACAGACGAAATCTATGAGCACCTACTTTATGATGGTGCAAAAGCACCAAGTATTTGTGTTGCAGTGCCAGAGCTTGCAGATCGAACCATCATCATAAATGGTGTAGCAAAAACTTATGCCATGAC
>Ga0116204_1001156_pt1 | contig 14835 bp, 9 predicted proteins | sample LakKivwa52mmetaG_FD_94481 | JGI IMG/M metagenome (GOLD analysis project Ga0116204, IMG submission 94481) | Anoxic lake water microbial communities from Lake Kivu, Rwanda to study Microbial Dark Matter (Phase II) - Lake Kivu water 52m metaG | ecosystem: Environmental > Aquatic > Freshwater > Lake ...
CGAATGCCAACCAGCAAATACTGTATGATTCGCTTGTAACATACAATGCAGTCTATTTTCGTGGAGGTGATCAGTATTATTACTACAATTGGTACAGGAATACAAAAACACAACAAGCCATTGCATATATTTTTCAGAGTGGTGGAGTTATTGCAGGCACTTCAGCAGGTTTACATATTCTTACAGGTGTAATTTTTACTGATGATACGGGAAATGGTCTTATTTCAACTGAAGCAATAGAAAACCCCACACATTCAAACATTACATTGCACAATGATTTTTTTCAGTTTCTTCCAGATATATATGGGGATTCACATTTTTCAGAACGGGGTCGTTTTGGAAGATTAATCGGTATTATGGCAAACAGATGGTTTCAAAGTGGTGAAAATATTATGGGAATTGGAGTTGATGATCTTACGGCCATTACTATTGATGATAATAACATTGCCACTGTATATGGAACCGGCTGTGCAAATATTTTTATTGCCCCTGATTCGGCTTTCAGTCGTCATCCAGCTTCAAATGGCAAATTACTTGCCAATGGGGTGCGTGTTATTCAATTACTTAAAGGAACATCATTCGACTTGAACACCCATGCCATCATTAATAATATGACAATTCCTTCCAATATTTCAATTCCTGAAGAAAAGGGGGACTATACATTATTTTTGTCAGGAGGAAATACTCTTTCTCAAAACGATGACATGCTTCTGGATTTTTTAAACACATTGCAGTCACTACAAGATACAATCATTGTGCTGACAGGTTCTACCATATCCACAGCCGAACAGTTTAAAAATCAGCTAATGAATTTCGGTGCATCCAATGTAATTGTTAGAAGTGCAATCTCATCTGAAGGCACAAATGCACAGTTTGCTGTCGAGGTACAACGAGCCAAAGCTTTTCTGTTTGTCAACAATACATATTCTGCCCTGAATTCTTTTTTATCAACACCCAACGGATTTCTGTTGAAGACAACTATTATCAATCCTGAGAAAGTCATTGGTTTTGTTGGAGACAACAGCAGGTTTGCCGGCGCTGTCGTTGTTGAAAACTACATGACACAATATGCCTCATACGATGCTTTGCTGCAGTTTTTGCCAGGTCTTTCTTTGCTTTCAACTACTGTCATTATGCCCAATACTTTTGCATCTGCCAATATGTATGAGAATTCAGTTACAGCAGTGCCCTTTGCCATGACCAATCATGGATTATCCTATGGTGTTTGGTTGTATTCAAAGAATTATCTGAAATATTTTATTGAGAATAATGCATCCTGGTTCACCTCATATGGTTCTGGACCTGCGATGATTCTAAAAAACACAAGTAGTTTTTGGGGAAATTCACAGCAAACATCCACCGGAAGCGGCACCCCAAGACAAATTACGGGCTTTGACAACATGGAACTGTTCCTTATTGATCAGTCAATCAAGTTTCAAACTGGAGATTCCGTATTTACTACAATTTCTGATTATTCTCATGGACAAAATAGTGAGTACCAGTTATTTCCTAACCCAGCTTCTGATTATATAACCTTGATGGGAAACGGAACATTTTCATATGAGATATTTAATATTCATGGACAATGTGTTCAGACCAAGTCTGAAATTCACAATGTTACAGTTGTGAACACAGATTTTTTGCAATCCGGAGTTTATTTTCTCAGACTTTTTCAGGATGTTTCTCAACGAACCATTATTAAAAAACTTATCATTCAGAAGTAAATTTAATGAAGTATTTGTTATTGTTTATATTGGTTATTGTTTTTTCAATATCATGGTTGTTTGCCCAACAGGGCGGCAACCTCGTCATCGTCGGTGGTGCTCTCGACAGTAACAATGAGGCAGTATATCAAACTTTTATCTATCTTGCCGGCGACAACAAAGATGCAATTATTTCCATTGTTCCCGCTGCAAGCGGAAGTCCTTCTTCTTCGGCAGAATCATTTAAAAATAATCTGATTCATTACGGGGTTCATCCTGAAAACATATACATCATTCCCATAGCAATGTTTGATTGTCAGTCAACACCCGATGTTGATGAATCGCTTTGGAAAGATGGAGCCGAAAATCCAGATGTTGCCGAAATCATTGAAAAATCAACAGGAATATGGTTTACGGGAGGTGATCAATCTAGAATTGTGTCAACGTTATTAAGAGAAGACGGTAGACAAACCCCCGCTTTGGAAGCTCTTTGGCAAACGTTTTTAAACGGCGCTGTTATCGGAGGGACAAGTGCAGGTGCTGCCATGATGAGTCCTGTGATGATTACGGGTGGTGTCAGCATGGCTGCCCTCAAACATGGGGTTTCCGACAAATATATTGACATGGAACAACAGGATAATGGACCTCTCACACTTGGACATGGCCTCGGGTTTTTTAAAAATGGAATTATAGACCAGCATTTTGATAAAAAAAACAGACTTGGACGGCTTATAGTTGCAGTTTATTTTAACAGGAATCAATTTCCCCTTGGTTTCGGAATTGATGAAAATACTGCTCTTGTATATTATAGCAAAACTGGATTAATTGAAGTGGTTGGTGAAGGCGGTGTTACCATCGTTGACGGGAGAAATGCACAAAGAATAAAAAAACAAAGAAAAACCTTCATCTATTTGAATTTTCAGATTTCCTATCTGGAGCAGGGAGATGCCTTCAATTTGTCAATAGACCAATATGATATCAATCCTGAGAAAAAACTCACTACTGGTAATGAATTTTACTCAATCTCAACCGAAGTGCAATCTGGGATTTTCAGCAGTTTTTCAACAACCTATAAAGACCTTATTTCCTATCATCTCATAGATAATAAGGCTTGCAAAAAAGTGGTCACCTATTGTTTTGATAATAGTGACACCGCATTCAAAGTGACATTTTCAAAAATACCTGAAACAGAAGGGTACTGGACAAACAACCTTAAAGGAAGAGACAGTTATTCCTTTATACGTGTAAAAGTAGATGTTGAGCCAGTCCGTATTATATTGAAAGGAATTAAGTAATAAAAAAACAGCTATGAAGAAAAAATTGTGTTTTGTTATAGTCGCCCTGATTGTTGGGCTTTCAGTTGGAGCACAGGATATCAACGTCAGTGGCACTGTTGTTTCAAAAACAGATGGCATGCCATTGCCGGGTGTTGCTGTTGTGATAAAAGGCACACTCACTGGTACTGTTACAGATGTGAACGGAAAGTATACAATCAATGTACCCGGAAATGCTGTGTTAGTTTTCTCATTCATGAGTATGGAAACTCAGGAAATTGAAATAAAAAGTCGAAAAGTGATTAATGTGATTTTAAAGGATGTAGCTTTTGATCTGGGGGAAGTAATTGTCGTTGGATATACCAGTGAAAGCAGCAGGCTGGTATCTTCAAGCTTAAGTAGTGTGAATGTGGAGAACTTACAAAGTATGCCAACAAAAACAATTGATGGTATATTACAGGGTCAATCACCCGGGTTGCTGATCAACCAGAATTCAGGAACACCCGGTGGAGGTATGTCAGTAAGAATAAGAGGAAACAGTTCAATCAATGCTGGAAATCAACCGCTGTTTGTCATAGATGGGATACCGGTTACCACTGGAAATTTCGGTTCTGTTTCCATGGGTGGGCAGGGAATCAACGCACTTTCGGACATAAACCCCAATGATATTGAGTCCATTACAGTACTTAAGGATGCTTCTGCAACTGCAATTTATGGAGCCAGAGGAGCGAATGGTGTCATTTTAATTACAACCAAGAGAGGAGCCAAAAACAAAAGTATGTTGAATTTTAGTATGAGTTATGGTTTGCAAATGCTTCCTGAAGAAAGGAAATTACAACTGTTAAATGCCGAACAATGGTATGAATATAAAGGTCTTTCCGGAACTCCCACCCACAATACCGATTGGCTGGATGAAATATTTCGTGTTGCACCAACATCCAATGTTGAACTGTCAGCATCAGGAGGCAATGAAAACACAAGGTATTTTGTTTCAGGGACATATTACAAACAGGATGGTATTATCATAGGCACTTCCTATGAACGTTACTCCGGTCGTTTGAATCTTGATCATAAACTCAACGACAGATTATCAATTGGAAGTTCTGTTCTTCTAACCTATGCTCAAAATGACAGGGTTGAAGGTGATCAAACATTATATGGTGTATTACCTAATGCAATATCAATACCCGCAATTTATCCTGTTTACAATGAAGATGGCACCTATAATGAGGATCATTTTTATGCCAATCCGATTGCTGTGGCTAATGAAGCTGCTAATCAGTCATTTAGTTACCGAACAATGGGAAATATCTTTGCTGAATACAAAATTATGTCAAATGTTACATTTAGCACAAAATGGAGTACCGACATATATAACCTTCGAGAGCATAGCTACGACCCTGTAACAACAAGGCAGGGCGCAAGATACAACGGTCTTGGAATAGAAGCCAATACTAGTGTTACAAATGTAGTGGCAAATAATCTTCTTAATTATAAAAAAACCATATTACAAATTCATAATTTTGATGTGCTGTTAGGGCAAAGTTTTGAAAAATACCAAAGACGTTCATCATATATAGAAGCCATCGATTTTCCAAATCCCAACTTACAGTATATTGCTTCAGCCGGACAGATCAGGGCAGCAGAAACCCGTGCAACTGACAGAGGACTAAGTTCATATTTTTCCCAAATAAGATACAATTACTCTTATAAATACATTGTAGGACTTACAGCAAGGTTTGATGGGTCTTCTAAATTTGGCAAAAATAATAGATATGGTTTCTTTCCTGCGCTTTCAATTGCATGGAGAATTTCAGAAGAGCCCTTCATGAAAAAGTACAAAAGCATCAGTGAGCTGAAATTAAAGGGTGGTATTGGTCTTGCCGGAAATGATGGTATTGGTGATTTTGCCAGTATAGCTCTTTTTGGAGGTGGTGCAAACTATGACGACCAATCGGGAATTTATCCCATTCAGTTGGAAAACCCTGATTTACGTTGGGAAACAACCAGACAAATTTCAGCAGGTTTCGAAATAGGTATTCTCAAAAATGCAATTTCTATTTCTGCTGATTTGTATCACAACCTAACCAGAGATCTGCTGTTTTACAGACCATTACCCCCCAGTTCAGGGTATAGTTCTATCGCTGAAAATGTTGGGATGATTGAAAATAAAGGTTTTGAAATTGATATTTCTACAATAAATATTGACCGTGTCTGGCAATGGAAAACAGGTTTCAATTTCTCTCTCAACAGGAATAAAGTTCTTGAATTACACGGAGGCGAGGAAATTACTGTCGGCAGAGGGAATAATCTTATACGTGAAGGCAAACCATTGGGTGTTTTTTATGGATTAAACTATCTGGGTGTTGATCCTTCAACAGGAAATCTTATATATCAAGATGTGAATGGTGATGGACTTATTAACAATGAAGATTATGTAATTACGGGTAATCCCAATCCAAAATTTATGGGAGGAATGCTGAATACGTTCATTTATGGCAAGTTTACATTCAGTTTTTTTCTGCAGTATGTCTACGGAAACGACATATATAATGGAACACGCTTTTTTACCGAAGTATCTCCTACTGAAGATAACCAGCTTGTCAGTGTTCTTGACAGGTGGAGTATGCCGGGAGATGAAACTGGTATTCCCCGAATCGGAGATGGTCAGCGTTGGACCTCAAGATTTATTGAGGATGGATCTTTTCTGAGGATAAAACACATTACTATTCATTATCAACTTGGAGGTTTTTCAAAGTTTGGCATCAATCAGGCTAAAGTTTATTTTTCAGTGCAAAATGCATTTACTTTTACAAAATACAGTGGCATGGATCCAGATATTAATTATGCCGGTGAATCAACAGTGATTATGGGGACAGACTTTTTCACCTATCCATCGGCCCGAACTTATACTTTGGGTATTTCTTTTGGTTTTTAACTATCATAAAATTTAATATTATGAAAAAAATTGTCTTATTGTTTTTCGTTACGGCGTTGCTCACTTCATGCGAATTATTGGATGTGAAACCCTATCAATCAATAGATGCAGATATTGCCATCCTTACAACTGCTGATCTCGAAAGTGCCATTAACGGATGCTATGATGCGTTTCAATCATCAGGTTATTATGGAAGAGACTTTATAATCATTAATGACTTAACAGCTGACAATCTGAAATGGACAGGAACTACAACTGATTTCAAACAATTTCAGGAAAATACACTTACATCAAATAATACAATTGTAGAAGGAATTTGGACTTCCATTTATGTTGCAATTAATCGGATTAATATTGTATTGGGCAAAATTGATGGTGTTATTGGTTTGTCAGAAACCGATAAGAATAGTTATAAAGGCGAATTGTTGTTTCTTCGGGGACTGGCATATTTTGACCTTGTAAAACTGTTTGGAGGTGTTCCGCTTCGTTTACAACCTGCTGTTAATCCTTCAGATGTCCATCTTGGCAGAAGTTCTATTGAGGAAGTATACATGCAAATAATTTCTGATCTAAGAAATGCAGAACTTTGGCTGGGTAATTTTTCAACACCTGTTAAAGCGCATAAATTTGCAGCGAAAGCAATGCTATCAAGAGTGTATCTTTATCGTTTTTCATTTTCAAACCAAACTTCAGACCTTGATTCTGCAATATATTATTCCACCAGTGTGATTTCCCAGTTTCAACTGGACCAGTTTGCAAATTTGTTTCCTGCTAATCGCTCAACGGAATCAATCTTTGAAGTTGATTTTAATCTTCAGGATTTTAACCGCCTTGCTCAATACATGGGACCAATCTCTCTTGGAGGCAGAAAGGAAGTGTCTCCTATTGATAATTTTGAGGATATATTTCAAACAGAAGATGTGAGAAAGGCAGTGACCATTAAAACTGCTTCTGATGGAAAGTATTGTGGAAAATACCTTGATATATCAGGTGGCAGTGATAATGTATATGTGCTTCGTTTAGCAGAAATGTACTTGATACGTGCCGAAGCAAGCAATTTGCTCAATCTGGGTGCTTCTGTTGTTTTACCTGATATTGAAATGCTCAGAACCAGAGCAGGAATTACGAACCCATTAACAGAAAGCACACAATCACAACTGGCGCTGGTTATTGAAGAAGAACGCCGACGCGAACTGGCTTTTGAAGGACACCGTTGGCCTGATATTGTGAGGACAAACAGAGCAATTGTTCTCAAAACATCTATCATAAGTACAAGCCAGTATCTTTTTCCAATTCCTTTAAGTGAAATGCTCACCAATAATCTTATTGGTTCACAAAACACAGGTTATTAATTAAAACAAATTACAATGCCATGAAAATTAAGTTAATACATTTTTTGCTTTCGTTCATTATTGGACTAGTGTTTTTCTCATGTAATAAAGATGATACGAGTATTCCGGTTGCAAGTACACAGGCAAAATTCACATGGAATCAGGAAATTGTAGACGTGGGAGGCGAAATGAAGTTTATGGTTTCATTCATAAATCAGTCGATAAAAGCCAAATCTTATAGTTGGGATTTCGGAAATGGAGAAACCTCATATGAAGAGAATCCTGTAATATACTTTGATGAAGGTGAATTTACCGTAAGTCTGACAGTAACATCAGAAAATGATCTATATTACAACAAATTAACTGAAAGTAAAACCCTGCGACTGATTTTTAAGAATGTTCATTTTGAGGAGAATTTTGATAATTCAGAATATGAAAGTAATTTTCCGCCTCAGGGATGGATACTCACTGATGTTGATGGGGATGGAAATGGCTGGTATTGGGATTTTTATGAAGATGATGGGTATTTGTTATCCCGATCATGGTCAAGCCAAACTGGTCCACTCACTCCAGATAACTGGATAATCACTCCCGAAATAGATTTGACAGAAGTTGAGTCAGGGAAGAATATTTTTCTGAATTTTTCGGTTTGCCCAACTGCCAATACACCACAATACAAAACAGAACAGTATTCTGTCCTCCTTTCAACAGGTGGTTCAGACATTCAGGACTTTACAGTAGTTTTGTGGAATGAAACTTTGCAGACGACCATGACTAACTGGGAGTATTTACTAAGAGAGATTGATATAAGCTCATATGCAGGACAAACAGTCAGGTTAGCATTCAGACACCATGATTCAACTGATATGGACAGGATATCAATTAATGATATTGAGGTTTACTCTAAGCCATGATTTTATAAGTGATACGTTTACTAGCGAATTTCAATTGTCAAAACATCACTCATCCTCAGGATTCGGTCTGCCTTTGGCATTACCTGTTCTCCAAAGATCATCCAGTTCTTTTTGTTCTTTTTTCAGCTGTTTGATGACATCTTTGTCAAGCAGTTTGTCAAGATCAGGCTGTCCGGCATTTACCCATGCTGTGTACCAGAAACTGGCAACGTTCAACACGGCAATCTTCATATTTCTTTCAATCATTCGTTTTGATTCTTTCTCAAATTCCTCTGAAAATTCTCTGGAATAATTTCTTTGTGTCACTGTTCCTCTTGTGTCATACATGTAAATTCTGTCCGACTGAAATGTCTTTATAAGCTCATCATACACCGCATAAACAGTATCTACCTGATAATGTGTAGCTTTCACCAGATCCCAGGCTTTAATCTGACCATTTTCAATATATTGAGCTTTTCCAACAAAAAATTCAAAATTTGAAGCAAATAACTCAGGAATTCTGGTTTCCCAAAAAGCATGAATCCCTCTTTGTTCGGGCAACCTGCCATTATAATATCTTGTCGTATGCAGTGGCATGGTAGCATCTGCAACATAATGGCCCAAACGGGCACTCAGCAATATAATTCTATATGGGTCCTGTTCTTTAAAGGCTTCGGTTAACCTGAAAAGCATGGTTGAAATATGCCATGGCAACACACCATAACTTTTCAGTGAATCCTCTCCGTATTTTTTCACTGCATCTTTCCAGTACACAGGAATTTCGTCGGGAGTGCCAAAATACTCCATGTCAATATAATGCCGGGGAGCTTCGTCAGGATCAACACGACTAATTTTATCGGGGTCAATGGAATGTTCTGTTAAATATTCAATGTGTTTTTTGTAAAAGCCAATCATTCCCGGAGGCAGGCAAAATACCGCATGTCTGTTGATAACACGATGAGAATAAAAACCCCAGGCACCTGCATTTTTTACAGAAAAAACAAATCCTGCAATCAATACAATCAAAACAATCCTGTTTATTCTTTGTCCTGGGTTTTTCATACATTTCCATGTTGAACATCAATAATCCGTACACCATCATATTCGGGCATAACAGTTGAAACATCTTTCTCAAAACAATAATCCAGCACATCGTCAAGCCCAAGTTTCCGTAACCTCTCACGATGCATGGCTTTTTGAATATAATTTACAGGATCTGCTTTTGCAATTTGCCACAAATCATACACAGCATGGGCTGCATCGCATTGAATTTTGAATTCAGGCAAAACTGACAATTTTTCGACCAGTGCACCTGCCAGCAATGCATCTTCAAGATTGAATTTATTCTTCCAGCCTGAGCATAAAAACACGGCATTGAGCTGATGCCGGCGAAACCATTGTGCAACAGCAGAAATGTTCAGAAAGGATGCAATAATAACCCGCTCTGAGTTTTCAAGCATTTTTATGGTTTGTGTTCCGTTTGTCGTTTTGTAGGCAATAGAAGTCCCCTTCAATTTTGAATCCCGAAAATATAAGGGCGAATTTCCAAAATCTGCATAATCCAATGTCACCCCGTCATTTTCAGCAGCAACCAGACAACCCTTCATTTTCAGTTCAATTGCTTCTTCATCAGTTGAAACAGGAAAAATTACTTTTACTCCCACATCAAAAGCAGTTGTGATAGATGTTGTAGCCCTCAGGACATCAATAACGGCTACACCGAAATGACTTGTAGTGAGCATATGTTTATACAAAACAGGTGTCAGGCAAACTTCTATCGTATTCATAAGTGTGTTTTCAGCATTCGTTGATGATAATGTCTGCACCCCTCAGTTGTAGTACAGGCTACAAATTTACATAAATTTCCCTCAACCCTGCATTGAAATCACGTCCCGAAAATAAAATCATTGTGTCAAAGTCATTGTAGTATCCCGATGTATCTCTCAGCATAAATAGTGCTGAAGATCCATAGTTTCGGTTGAATAAAAAACTGAACGTACCTGTTGAATCCGTGTATTCTGTCAGAGTATCTTTTAAAGATTCCGGCTTCATCATTACCATAATATTACTCAGGGTAAACGATGAATCGCTGTCATGAACATGACCTTTAACAGTAAACTGATATGAAGCAGATGGAGGATAATCATACTCATCAGGAAAATAATCATGATCACAGGAAACAAAAACAAAAAACAATAGTACTAATAGGATTGAAATTTTCATAAATATGCATTTAAAAGTCCTTTTTGCTGCAAAAAACAAGCCGAAAATTATCATTAGAAAACATCAAATGTCAAAACGATGACATGAACTATTCATAAAAACAACAATTAAATCATCCCTAAAGACAATAAATTTTACTACTTTTAAACCGTACTTAAAACAACTGAAATCTATGGATAAGCTGCTGATTATTATCATTCTTGTATGCGGAACAGGAATCGGATTGGTGTTGGGATATTTCATCCGGAAACTTATTTTTGAAAAACACAGCATTACAAAAAAAGTATTTGATGATCTGAAAAGAGAGCTTGAAACAGTCACTTCAGACCATCGTTTTGCCAAATCAGAGTATGAACGGATACATCGTGATATAACATCACGTGACGAAGAAATCAAATCACTACGTGCTCATATACAGGAAATTACTGTCGAAAAAGCAGAAATAGCAGTGAAAATTCAGACATATGAAGAATCCGACAAAAAAGGAAAGGAATTAATGAAAGAAATTTCATCAAAATTTGAACAGGAACAACAAATAAACATCAGTCATCAAAATGAAAAATCAGGGTTACAGGCAAAACTTCAAAGCGCAGAACAGAAGAACTCTGAAATTTCGACCGACTTACAGACATGCCGTCAAAAGCTCAATGAAACTGTTGATGAATTCATGAAAGTTAAAGAGCAACTCACATCATTTCAGGAAAAGAATATCAATCTTCAGGAAAAACTGGAAACACAGAAGAAGGAACTTGAGGAAATCGGACAGAAATTTTCAACAGAATTTCAATTGCTTGCCGATAAAATCCTTGAGCAGAAAAGCATAAAATTCGCAGAACTGAACCAGGACAATATGAAGAAAATTCTGGAGCCTTTGGGTCAGAATATCTCAGAATTCAAACGAAAAGTTGAAGAAACCTACGACAAAGAATCAAAAGAACGGTTTTCTCTGGCCGAAAAAGTCAAAGAACTATCAGACCTGAACCAGAAGATCAGTCAGGAAGCCCACAATCTGACCCAGGCATTGAAAGGATCTGTGAAACAACAAGGCAACTGGGGCGAGATGCTTTTGGAGAGTATTCTGCAGAATTCAGGGCTGAGACGTGATTTTGAATACTCCGTTCAATCATTTATCCGTGATGATTCCGGAGAGACAATAAAAGATGAAGAAGGTAGAAAACTGCAACCTGATGTGGTCGTTCACCTCCCGGATGACAGGCAGATTGTTATTGACTCCAAGGTGTCACTTGTTGCGTATGACAGGTATATTGCAGCCGAAGATAAACATGGGCAAACCATTGCACTTGCCGAGCATGTCAGATCAATCAAAGCACATATAGACGGACTGAGTGTAAAAAGCTATCAAACACATCTGAAATCACTTGATTTTGTCATGTTGTTTGTTCCCATTGAGCCTGCTTACATGGTTGCAATGCAGCATGATACAGTATTATGGGAATATGCATATAAAAAGCGCATTCTGCTCATCAGTCCCACCAATCTCATCGCAGCACTCAAGCTTGTTGCAGATTTATGGCAAAGGGAACAGCAAAATAAAAATGCAATGAAAATTGCCGAAAGAGGTGCGCAGTTGTATGAAAAATTTGTAAGTTTTGTTGAAAGCCTTGAAGATATCGGTAAAAAAATCGAAGGAGCTCAAAAAAGCTATACTTCGGCAATGAATCAACTGAGTACGGGCAGAGGCAACCTCATCCGTCAGGTTGAAATGCTCAATGAACTGGGTGTAAAAGCACAGAAATCCATTCCTTCACATCTGATTGACAATGATGATGAACCAAAAAGTTTACCTGAATAACCTGCTTATTGTTAAAATATTTACAAAACTTTAACGTTTAATAACTTTCATTTATACATTTAAACAAAATTCTTATGTATAATGCACGCATTTGTTTGATTATCTGCTTGATTCTTTTCTGTACATTCAATACAGATGCTCAGGTAGAAAATCTCAGGTCTCAATCAATAAATATTTTTCTGGATTGTGACGACTGTCCAACAGATCATATCAAACAGGAAATACTCTGGGTGAATTATGTCCGTGAGCCCAAAGAAGCAGATGTACACGTATTAATCACAAAAGAAGTCACCGGAGCCGGTGGAACAAGAGTGAACATATTCTTTATCGGTCAGAAGAAATTCAAAAATCAGAACGATACAGTGACGTATATCAGCCTTCCGGATGATACTGAAGAGACTCAAAGAGAGCATCTGATCAGGTCATTAAAACTTGGACTGATTCAATACCTGAAAAATTCGCCATTGTCAAAATTCATCAACATAGAAGTAGAATTACCGGAAAGTGAAGAAGAAGTTACTGACAAATGGAACAACTGGGTGTTTGAACTGAGTACCAGCGGTTATGTGAATGCCGATAAAAATTTCAATCAGTTTAATATCTGGTCATCCATTTCTGCCGACAGGATTACCGAAAAATTTAAAACTGAGACATCTCTTGATCATTCTTATTCTGAGTCAAACTTTGAATATGATGACTACAAATACAAATCGCTTAACCGATCATACTCGTTAACACATCAGGATATTTTTTCCATCAATGAACACTGGTCGGCAGGATACTTTGTGGGAGGTCTTTCATCAACCTATTCGAATATTAAACTAAAATTTTACCTCAATCCTGCCATTGAATATAATATTTTTCCATACAAAGAATCCACCCGTAAACAGATCAGAATCAATTACAATATCGGGCCAAACCAGCATTTTTATAATGACACCACGATTTACAACAAAATTGATGAGGTGGTATTTGATCAAAACCTGAATATTGCCGCTGAGTTTGTACAGAAATGGGGTAGGGTGTGGTTCAATGCAACTTATCAGAATTTTCTTCACGACATGACTTTGAGCAGAATATCCTTTGATACAAGCATTAGTCTCAGGATTATAATAGGTCTTGAATTCACTGTGTATGCAGGTTATTCAATCATCCATAACCAGATTACCCTTCCAAAGGGAGATGCAAGTCAGGAAGAGCTTTTATTGCAGCAAAGGGAGCTGAAAACAGATTATTCATTCTGGGCAAATGCAGGATTAACATACACTTTCGGAAATCTTTACAATAATGTTGTGAATCCAAGATTTGGAAACTGATTTTTTGACTTTTTCAAATTCGTTTTGAGCCTTTATTGATAACTGATTATTGTTAAATTGTGTTTTCTCAACAAATCAACTCATCAACAAAACTCTCTTCGACTTTTCAACACCTAAACTTTCTAAACTCCCTCAACTGTCCAACAACTTCCTTTCATAATTCTGTCTGCAAGATTGCAGGCTTTTTTGTATCTTCGCATAAAAATTTGTGATTATGGGTGCCTTTCATGCGTATGATATCAGAGGGATTTACAATAAAGATTTCAACAGAGATGATGTTTACAGGATCGGGTTTTATCTTCCTCAGTTGTTAAGTGCAACAGAAGTGCTCGTTGGAAGAGACACACGGGAATCTTCTCCTGAAATGTTTGATTATCTATGCCGGGGCATAACCGATGCAGGAGCCAATGTGCACGATGCCGGACTGACAACAACTCCCATGATTTATTGGGGAACGGCAGAATTCGGATTTCATGCTTCCGTTATGATTACTGCCTCACATAATCCCAGAGAATATAATGGCATGAAAGTTTCCGGAAAAAATGCCATTCCTGTGGGATATGATACAGGTCTGAAAGAACTGGAACAGATGATTCGCACACTTCAGCCCGTTCCTGTTGATCAAAAGGGGACAATACGTTCTGTTGATTTCCGAAAAGAATACCTTCAGTTTCTCAGCAGGTATCAGTCAGATTATTCAGGGCTGAGTATCGCCATTGACTGCTCCAACGGGATGGCAGGCATATTGGTCAGGGAAGTTTTTGGCAATAATCATCATTTCATTTATGAAGAACCTGACGGAACATTTCCCAACCATGAGGCAAATCCGTTGGTGGAAGAAAATCTGAAGGATCTGAAAAAACTTGTTGCCGAATCACAAGCCGATATTGGAATTATCTTTGACGGCGATGCCGACCGAGTGATGTTTGTGGATGAACAGGGCAAATTTATTCCTCCCGACCTGATCATAGCACTGATGGGACACTATTTTCTTGAAGAACGCAATGAAAAAGGCTGGGTGATTCAGGATATCAGATCATCACGTTCCATCGCTGAATATCTTGAACCCATGGGTGCTCAGATTTATACATGGCGTGTCGGACGTGCATTTGCAGCAAATAAGCTAAGGGAAATCAACGGAGTTTTTGGAGGTGAACTGGCAGGGCACTATTATTTCAGGGATTTCAATTATTCGGATTCTGCCTTTATGGCCTGCCTGATTGTGCTTCGCATTGTGAGCCGTATGCATCAGCAGGGTCTCACTATGTCACAAATTATTTCCAAAATCAGAACGTGGGAAAATTCAGGTGAGATCAATTTTAAAATTGAAAGAAAAGATGAAGC
>Ga0116204_1001159_pt1 | contig 14821 bp, 14 predicted proteins | sample LakKivwa52mmetaG_FD_94481 | JGI IMG/M metagenome (GOLD analysis project Ga0116204, IMG submission 94481) | Anoxic lake water microbial communities from Lake Kivu, Rwanda to study Microbial Dark Matter (Phase II) - Lake Kivu water 52m metaG | ecosystem: Environmental > Aquatic > Freshwater > Lake...
CCTTGAAGCACAATCTATAAATTCTCAGCCTGTTCTCCAAGCATTTGTCTCAAATGGACACACCCAATATGCACAATTACCTCTGGTTGTCTGATTACCTTATAACTCAAATGAAACGCACCCGAAAGATTTCATCTTCGATCTCTTTCCCGACCTCAAACGGTTGATCGCTCTGCCTGGCACGAGTCTTTCAGGCGGACAGCAGCAAATGCTCGCCATCGCCCGCGCGCTCGTCCCCGATAATCAACTTCTGCTTATCGACGAACCCAGTGAAGGTCTTGCGCCTGTCCTCATCGAAGCCATGATGGCTGCCATTCGTGAACTTTCCAAAGAATCAACCATCATTCTCGTCGAGCAAAATTTTCTCGTTGCCAGCCATCTGGCTGAATACTATGTCATCATCGAAGAAGGGCGCTCGGTGCAGGACGGCAAAATGAAAGACCTCGCCGCCGACAAGGCCGCCATTCATCGTTTCTTGGGAGCGGCATAACATGAACTCCTTCCTTCGTAAAAACATCGTCATGCTTGTAACCGTGCTGGTGATGGCAGTCTTTCTCACCGCCGCCGCACAAGGCATGGAGAAAAAAGATTTCGTCATCACGCTCCTGCGCGGTCTCGCAGTCGGCTCCATCACCTTCCTCGTGGCATCGGGTTTCTCGCTCATCTTCGGTCTGCTCGACGTCCTCAACCTTGCGCATGGCACGCTCTTCATGATTGGCGCATACATGGGCTGGACGGTCGTCGTCCGCCCCGATACCTTTGTGGATTTGTTGACCCCGCTGGCGTTGATCGTTTCGGGGTTTGCGCTTGGGGATGTGTACCCGCTTCTCGCAAGCCGAATCAGGCTCGGCTTAAGTATGAAGCGGATTCTCCCCTGGGCTTTGATCCTCGTCTCGATTCTCCTCTTCGGCTGGATTCTTCCCCGTTTCCCCATCGCCATTTGGGATGTGGAGAACTACGCCCAAAGCCCCGTCACGTTTTCTTTCATGGCTGATTCGGGCGCGCGCCTGCCTGTGATGCCCGCCGCGTTCACCGAAGTGACCATGCCGAGCGCGTTCATCGGGTTGCTGCTTGCCAGTATCATCGGCGCATTTGGCATTTCATTGTTTGATAATTCGCCGCGTACCGTTCGCTTATCGTGGAAGAATTTCATCAGCATCGCGATTGCGCTGATTATTGCTGTTGTCGGTGTGGCATTCAACGATGCAATGACAACGTTCCTATACGGCTTGAGTTCCAACTGGCTGTTCTTTGTGGCGGTGTTGGTTGCCACACTGAGCGGCGTTGCCCTCGGCGGTGTGATGGAAGCCACGCTCATTCGTCCGTTGTACAGCCGTCCGATCTATCAGTTGATGCTCACACTCGGCATGAGCGCCATCGGTATCGAAATGGTACGCGTCATTTGGGGACGCCCCGAATTTGTGATGCCCAAACCCGCCTTCTTCAATGGTACAGGCGGTGCTTGCCCTGCGACGAACTTCGCCGATTGGTGGGCAAACAATTGCTCGACCATTCTGCTTCTTGATGGACGTGTGCGTGTGTATAACGAAATCTTCATCCCGATCGTGGGGCTGGTGGTGTTGATCTCGATCTGGATTTTGCTGCAACGTACCCGCCTTGGTATGATCATCCGCGCTGGTGTGCAGGATAGCCAGATGGTGGAAGCGCTCGGCATCAACGTGCGCCGCGTGTTCACCATGGTCTTCGCGCTTGGTGTGGGACTCGCTTCATTAGGCGGTGTACTCGCCGCTCCCTCGATGGGACTTTCAAACCTGATGGGCGAGAGTCTGCTGCTCAATGCGCTCATCGCGCTTGCCATTGGCGGTCTGACCAGTTACCCTGGCGCGGCACTCGGCTCGGTGATCGTGGGGATGATCCAGCAGTTCATCATCAAATACGGGCAGATCGGCATTGCCATTCCGTTTACAGAGATCATCTTCAAACCCACCCCGCCGCTCGTCCCTGCCTCAACGGTGATGTTGATGGTGATCATTTTGCTCCTCCTGCCGAACGGCTTGCTTGGGAAGAAGGAATAGAACCGACATGAAAAACTTTTTAATCTCCCACCGTGGTTCATTTCTCACCCTGCTCCTGCTCATTCTTTTACCGTTCATCGTTGGCTTATTTAATGGAGCTTCCCCCGCGGATGTATTTGTCAACGGCAACGGGCAATCCAAATTCATTCAGGGTCTTGCCATCGAGATATTCATTCTCACCATTTACGCCCTGAGTTTTGACGTCATCTTCGGCATTACTGGCTTGCTCTCGTTTGGGCATTCCATGTTCTTCGCCGTCGGCGCATACCTGACGGGCATCGCCATCAAGAGTTTCGGCTTGTCTCTGCCAGCCACATTGGGCTGGCTGGTGGTCGCTTCGGTGGTGCAAGCCCTGCTGTTCGGGTTGGTATTGCCGCGCGTGAAGGGCATTACCTTTGCGCTCGTCACTTTGGGACTTGGTTCCGTCTTTCATATTTTGGTCATGTCCAGTGAGTTTGGCGAATATACAGGTGCAGATGTGGGTCTGCAAGGCGTGATCGTGCCTGCGTTCATCAGCCCTGCCAATGAACGCCTACGCTTCTACTTTATGGCATTGACTGTGATGGTGCTGATCTATTTGCTGTACCAGCGTTTCGTCAACTCTCCAACGGGACGGGTATGCGTTGCCATTCGCGAGAACGAAGGGCGCGCCCAGATGCTTGGATACAACACCTTCTATTTCAAACTTGCCGCGCTTTTGCTTTCCTCCCTTACTGCGGCACTGGCTGGATTTTTGCACACGCTCTACCAACCCATTGTCAGCCCAAATACAGCTGGGCTTGGGTATACCGTCGCGGCGCTCTTGATTCTGCTCATCGGCGGTGTTGGCACGCTCAACGGTGCATTTGTCGGCGCCATCGTCTTCCGCTTGCTGGATTACGGTCTGCGCCGCTATATCGGCGAGAGCGCCAGTTTCATCAATGGTGCGATCTACGTGCTATTCGTGTTATTCATCCCGTACGGCATTGTTGGTACGTGGCGATTGAAGTCCTTACAGATCAAGCAGGGCTGGGAACGTCTGCTTGCGAAGTTTAATAAGTAAGTGCCCTCTCATTCAAAAAAGCCTCTCCAATTGGAGAGGCTTTTCATTATATTTTTACAATTTGTTCCGTTAATTCAACCGCCAGCCCGATATAACTTTCTGGTGAGAGAGCCTTTAACTTTTCGCGTGTTGGTTCATCCACATCAATCGAATTACACCAAGTCTTGTAATCGGACTCAGTGAGGACTCGTCCGCGGGTTTGGTCTTTGAGCGATTCATACGCGTCTGATTTTCCCGCAGCGCGCAGGATGGTTTGTGCGCCTTCGGAGACGACTTCCCAATGGGCATTTAACTCGGCTGTGAGTTTTTCCTCATCAGGAGCAATGCGCTTCAAACCTCGCTGGAAGTTGGTCCATGCCAACAGGCTGTGACCCAACGCTGTGCCAAACGTGCGTCGGACAGTGGAGTCGGAGAGGTCGCGCTGCAAGCGTGAGACGGTCAACTTTTTGGCGTAGTGTGTAAAGAGCGAATTCGCCACACCGAGATTGCCTTCGGCATTTTCAAAGTCAATCGGGTTGACCTTCTGCGGCATGGTGGACGAACCGACTTCGCCCGCAACGACGGCTTGTTTGAGATAACCGTCGCTGATATAACGCCAGATGTCTTGAGCGAAATCAGTCAAAATAGAATTGGTCAAACGGATGAGGTCGAAGTAGCGCACCCAATTATCGTAGGGGAGGATTTGGGTGGTCAGCAAGTTTGGCTCAAGCCCAAAACTGGAGACGAATTCTTTGCTGACGGAAATCCAATCCACATTGGGGACAGCGGATTGCAAGGCATTGAAGTTGCCAACGGCGCCCGTCAACTTGGCTTCGAATTTGTGGGAAGCGATCTCGTCGCGAGTCTTTTTGAGGCGCGCGATGTAGACAGCGATTTCTTTTCCCAGTGTAGTGGGGACTGCGAACTGTCCATGCGTGCGGGCGAGCATGGGGGTGGATTTGTATTTGAGAGCAAAATCAGAAAGTTTCGATAGTAGAGTTTCGATATTCGGGAGAATGACTTTGTCTCTCGATTCTTTCAATGCAATAGCTTGACCTACACTGTTGGTGTCTTCGGAGGTCAAGCCGAAGTGAATCCACGGGATCAGACCTTCGAGTGAGGTTCCCTGCAATTTGCTTTGGATGAAATACTCAATGGCTTTGACGTCGTGACGAGTCTTGCGTTCGTATTCGAGGATCAGTTCTGCGTCGGCGTCTGAGAAATTATTCAGAACCTCTTCGAGGTGCGCGGACTCAGAGTCGCTTAGGGGGCGCACCAAGCCTGTTTTGGAAAGCGCAGGCAAAAAGTTAAGTTCGACGCGCACTCTGTCGCGTAGAAAAGCAAACTCGGAGAAGTGATCCCGCAGAGGCGCAGTGGTCTCGGCGTAGCGTCCATCCAAAGGAGAGAGTAAATGTAGGGTCATTTGTTATCGTTGGCTCAACTGATAATTCGGGGCTTCCTTCGTAATAATAACATCATGCGGGTGGCTTTCGATAAGACCTGCGTTGGTGATGCGCGTGAGGCGGGTCTTGGTGCGCAGGTCTTCGAGCGAGGCTGCGCCCGCATAGCCCATGCCCGAGCGCAGACCACCGACGAGTTGATAGACATATTCGCCGAGCGCGCCTTTATACGGCACACGACCTTCAATGCCTTCGGGCACAAGTTTGCCGCTACCACTTTGACCCGTCGCATAGCGGTCAACGCCGTAACCTTTCATCGCGCCGAGGCTGCCCATGCCGCGATATTCCTTGAAGCGGCGCCCTTCATACATCATCACTTCGCCAGGCGCTTCTTCAAGACCCGCGAGCAGACTTCCAAGCATGACGGCATTGCCGCCCGCGACGATGGCTTTGACGATGTCGCCGCTGAACTTGATGCCGCCATCGGCGATGATGGCGACGCCATGCTTTTGCGCAGCGCGTGAACATTCGAAGATGGCGGAGACTTGCGGCATGCCCGCGCCCGATACGATGCGGGTGGTGCAGATGGAACCCGCCCCGACTCCGACTTTGATTGCGTATGCTCCTGCTTCGACGAGTGCATCCACGCCTTCGGCTGTGACCACGTTACCAGCGAAGATGGGCAGGTCTTTCCATGCGCCTTTGATGCGGCGAATGGCTTCAAGCACACCTTTGGAATGTCCGTGCGCGGTGTCGATGGTGACCACATCCACGCCTGCTTTGAGCATGAGGTCAACGCGGGTTTCGACATCCTTGCCCACACCGACAGCTGCGCCAACAATGAGACGTCCTTTGGAGTCGGTGGAGGCATTGGGATAGTCGCGCGCTTTTTGAATATCCTTGACGGTGAGCAAACCTTTGAGGATGCCATGCTCATCGACAAGTGGAAGTTTTTCGATGCGATACTTTTGCAGAATGTCCTGAGCGTCTTTGGCAGAGATGCCCACTTTGGCGGTGACGAGTTTTTCTCCGCCCGTCATGAACTGGCTAACGGGCAGGTTGTAATCGGACGGCTCGACAAAGCGGATATCGCGGTTGGTGAGGATGCCGACAAGCTTGCCATGCTCATCTGTGATCGGCACGCCGCTAATGTGATAGGTGGACATGATCTCTTCGGCTTTGCTGAGAGGCGCGTCGGGCTGCAAGCTGATGGGTTCAACGATCATGCCTGATTGTGAACGCTTGACCTTTTCCACTTCGGCGGCTTGGGCTTCGGGCGGCATGTTGCGGTGGATGATGCCCATACCGCCTTCACGCGCCAGTGCAATTGCCAGCCGTGCTTCGGTTACGGTGTCCATGGCGGCGGAGAGAATCGGGACGTTGAGTTGAATGTTCGGCGTGAGTTGGACGCGCACGTCGGTTTCGTTGGGCAAGACTTCGGTGTAGCCAGGGACGATGAGGACATCGTCGAAAGTGAGGGAATCAAAGCGGTCAAAAAGTTCTTCGTTCATTATTTATCTCCTTGGTTGTAATGTAGGGGCGACCCGCCGCTGCTAATCAAAGGATTCTGATTTTGCAGGACGGGTCGCCCTTACGCTTGAAAATCAACTTTATTTATTCAAGTAGGCGTGGATGGCGGTATCGTAATGTGCAGTGGAAGCAAAGCCTTTGATAGCAAGTTTGGTACGGGTTTGAGCGGATACACCACCCGCGCGGATTTCAGCGAGAACAGCATTGTAATCGGCTGGGTCGCAGATGAGGGTCACGCGCTCGTGGTTCTTCGCCGCGGCGCGGATGAGGGTCACGCCGCCGATGTCGATATTTTCGATGGCATCGGCGTAGGCCACGTTTGGTTTAGCAATCGTCTCCTCAAAGGGATAGAGGTTCACCGCAACGAGGTCAATGTAATCCCAGCCGAGATCCAGCAGTTGCTGATGGTCTTCGTCCGTGGGGCGAGCGAGGAGTCCGCCGTGGATGGCGGGGTGGAGAGTCTTGACACGTCCGCCAAGAATTTCTGGCGACTTGGTGTAATCGGCAACTTCAGTGACATTGATATTGTTCTCACGCAACTGTTTGGCTGTCCCGCCAGAGGCGAGGAGAGTCCAGCCGAGGGATGTGAGTCCCTTGGCGAATTCGACGAGTCCAGTTTTGTTATGGACGGAGAGAATGGCAGTAGGCATTTAATAACTCCTTGTTACTTTTTCTTCAAGAATTTTCCTGAGTGTATTGACTAATAAAACATGTTCAGTTTGATGAACTCTTGCTTCCAGTGTTTCGAGCGTATCTTCCTTATCGATTAAGACAACTTCCGTTGCCAGTACGGGACCATTGTCCACGCCTTCATCGGGGACGATGTGCACCATGACGCCTGTGTGATCGATCTCGCCGCGTTGATAGGCTTCGAAAGCACGTTCGATGGCATGTGTACCTGGAAAAGTATCGGGTAGGGCGGGATGGAGGTTGATGACTTTGTTCGGAAAAGAAGAAAGAAAGGCAGAGGAAAGAATCCGCATCCAGCCAGCGAGGATGATGTAGTCGGGTTGTTTGTTGGTCACATAGTCGGCTAGTCGTTGGTCGTATTCTTGGCGAGTCTCGGTTGCGAGTTTTGCGAAGTGGATGGCTTCGACTCCTGCATTTTTAGCACGGACGAGTCCGTAGGCATCCGCTTTGTTGGAGATAACGCAAACCACAGAAGCGGGTAGTTCACCTGATGCACAGGCGTTGAGGATGGCTTGTAAGTTGGAGCCATTGCCAGAGATGAGGACGACCAGACGGGGGAGAGCAGGCATATTAGTGATGAAACAATCGCAAACCAGAGAAGACCATAGTCATGCCGTATTCGTCGCAGGCGGCGATGACATCTTCGTCGCGGTTGGAGCCGCCTGGTTGCAGGACGTATTTCACTCCACTTTTTGCGGCGCGGTCGATCGAGTCGCGGAAAGGGAAGAAGGCGTCGGAACCAAGTGTGACATCGGTGAGACTGTCGAGCCATGCACGGCGTTCTTCGGTGGTCAGTTGCTTTGGAATTTCAGTGAAGACATTCACCCAATTCCTTTTCTCTTCGTCAGTGACATCGGGTTGTAGGAACTGGTCAATGGCATTGTCGCGGTCGGGGCGTTTGACGCCTTCCTTGAATGGAAGCGCCATCACAGATGGATGCTGGCGCAGACGCCACAAGTCCGCTTTGGAGCCAGCGAGACGAGCGCAATGCACACGCGATTGCTGCCCCGCGCCGACGCCAATGGTCTGCCCATCGGTCACGTAACAAACAGAATTGGATTGCGTGAACTTGAGCGTGATCCATGCGATGAACATATCACGCATCGCAGATTCGGGCAGGTCTTTTTTCTTCGTCACGATATTGGCGAAATCTTCTTGGGTCACAATGCGGTCGTTGCGACGCTGTTCCATACTCACGCCGAAGACTTGGCGCGTCTCGGTCAATTGCGGCTCGTAGGTAGGGTCAATTTGCACCACTGCATATTTGCCTTGCTTCTTTTTCTTCAAAATCTCCAGTGCTTCAGGCTCATACGCGGGTGCGATAACACCATCGGATACTTCGCGCGAGATCAACTTCGCTGTTGGAACGTCCACAGTGTCAGACAGCGCGATGAAATCGCCGAATGATGACATCCTGTCCACGCCGCGGGCGCGTGCATAGGCGGTGGCGAGCGGGGTGAGTTCCATGTCATCCACGAAGTAGATTTTCTTGAGGATGTCGGTCAATGGGACGGCGACGGCGGCGCCTGATGGGCTGACATGTTTGAACGAAGCCGCCGCAGGCTGACCGATGACCTGCTTAAGCTCCCGAACCAGTTGCCACGCGTTGAGCGCGTCCAGCAGGTTAATGTAGCCTGGCGAACCTCCAAGGACGGTGATGGGCAAGTCACTGCCGTCTTGCATATAGACGCGGGCGGGTGATTGATTGGGGTTGGTTCCATAGCGGAGGGTGAGGTCTTTCATGATGTTTCCTTTATTTCAAAATAACTTTTTGTTCACCATCGATCAATTCACCGATGATGAAGGTAGGTTCTGATATGGATGATTGCAAATCGCTGGCAAGGGATTTGTCTACGATGGCGACCATGCCGATGCCCATATTGAAAACGCGGTACATTTCTTCGGTGGAGATATTGCCTTTATCTTGGATCAACTTCCACAGCGGTGGGACTTTCCATGAATTCAGATTAATAACTGCGCTTAGATTTTCAGGCAGGATGCGCGGAATGTTCTCAATGAATCCACCACCAGTGAGATGTGCCAGAGCTTTGACTTTGTCGAGATGGGGATAAAGTACATTGAAATACGAACGATGCGACGCAAGCAATGCGTCTGCGAGTGAGCAGCTGAGTTCAGGGTGAACGGATTCTAAATCCGCGCCTTCAAAGACTTTGCGGATGAGTGAGTAGCCGTTGGTGTGCGGTCCGCTGGAGGGGAGACCAAGGATCAGGTCACCAGCGAGCAGGTTGGGGCGGGGGAGGAGGCGGGCGCGTTCCAATACGCCAACGATCGTGCCAGCGACGTCAAATTCTCCATCGCGATACACGCCAGGCATTTCCGCCGTCTCACCACCGAGCAACGCGATGCCCGACTCTTTGCAGGCTTCAGCGATGCCCGTCACCACATCCGCGGTTTGTTCGGGATTCAATTTTGAGGTAGCGAAGTAATCCATGAAAAAAAGCGGACGCGCGCCCTGCACGAGAATGTCGTTGATGCAGTGATTGACGATGTCGTGACCGATGCCGCGATAACGCCCAACGGATGCAGCGAGTTTGACTTTGGTGCCAACGCCATCGGTGGACGCGACGAGCACAGGGCTGTCCATTTGCTTGAGCGCGGAGGCATCGAACAGACCGCCGAACGAGCCAATGCCTGCGAGCACAGATTCGTTGTACGTGGCTTTGACGGAATCTTTCATCAACTCAACGGCGCGATTGCCTGCATCAATATCAACACCAGATGAAGCATATGAGTTTGTCATTTAGCACCTTCCAATGCGCGGTGGGCGATGTCTTTGCGATATTGCATTCCATCGAATGTGACCTTGTCAATGTTCGCGTAAACTTTATTCACAGCACTTGCGATATCTTCTGCCCACGCGGTCAGACCGAATACACGTCCGCCTGACGTGATGAGGTTTCCGTTCTTCGTTTTCGTGCCTGCATGAAAACAAACTATATCATCGGGGAGTTTCTCGATGGTTACGACTTTGCCGCTCTCCACTTTTTCGGGATAGCCTTTGCTTGCCAGCACCACACAAACTGCGGCACTGTTTTTCCATTGAATGCTGATGTTGGCTAAATTTCCATCTGCACAGGCTGTGGCGATTTCAATTAAGTCCGTTTCCAAAAGCGGCAACACCACCTGCGTTTCAGGGTCACCGAATCGACAATTGAACTCCAATGTGCGGATGCCGTTCGGTGTCAACATCAAACCTGCATACAACACGCCCACGAATGGATTGCCTTCGTTTCTCATCCCGTTCACGGCGGGCTTCAAAACATTTTCAATCGCTTCATTCATCATCTCGGATGTAAATATCGGTGCAGGAGCATACGCACCCATGCCGCCCGTGTTCAATCCTTGATCTCCATCGAACAAGCGTTTGTGGTCTTGCGCAGGCAACATCGGCACAACAGATGTTCCATCCGTGAACGCCATGAGAGAGACTTCCTGTCCCGTCATTCGTTCTTCAATCACAACTTCCGCGCCTGCTTCGCCAAAGACTTTCTTCAATAAAATATCTTCGAGCGTAGACTTCGCTTCTTCATTCGTTTCAGGCAAGATCACGCCTTTGCCTGCTGCCAGTCCCGATGCCTTGATAACAATCGGATAATCAACAGATTTTAAATATCGAACGGCTTCATCATAATTGGAAAAGGTCGCGTACTTTGCGGTGGGGATGTTGTGCCGCGCCATGAAATCCTTTGCAAAGGACTTCGACGCTTCGATCTGCGCCGCGGCTTGACTCGGTCCAAAACAGCGGATACCCTCCGCTGAAAGCGAGTCCACCAACCCCATCGCCAATGGTGCTTCGGGACCGACGATAACCAAGTCAATTCGTTTGTCTTTGCAAAATGAAGCGACTGCCGCATGGTCGTCCACAGATATTCTGTTGATGTTCTCTGCCAATTCCGCTGTACCTGGGTTGCCAGGCAATGCATATAACTTCGTCAACTTCGGCGATTGGCTGACCTTCCAGACGATTGCATGTTCTCGCCCGCCCGAACCAATGACCAACACATTCATTATTTCGTCCCTCTTTCAAAGCCCGTCTTTACAGACATCAAATCCACAGGAATGGGGTACTGCCCCGTAAAACACGCCTGACAAAATCCATCTTTGCGTTGCACGGCTTTCATCATGCCATCTACGGAGAGATAATACAAACTGTCCGCGCCTACATATTTGCGAATTTCCTCCACTGTGCGCTTGTGAGCGATTAAATCTTCATGCCTGCCCATGTCCACACCCATGAAACACGGATGCGCAATGGGCGGACACGTAATTGCCACATGCACTTCCTTTGCGCCTGCACTGCGCAACAACTTAATCAGCGGACCCGTTGTATTGCCGCGCACAATACTGTCATCAATCATCACTACACGTTTATCGCGGACATTTTCATTGATAACATTGAACTTCAATGCCACACCGCGCTTGCGCAAAGAATCTGTAGGTTCAATGAACGTCCGTCCAACATATCTATTCTTGATAAAGCCATCGTTGTACGGAATCCCACTCACATGCGAAAACCCGATCGCTGCAGGGACAGACGAATCAGGCACAGGAATGACCACATCCGCTTCAAATCTTCCAGTTACCTCTCGTGCCAGCTCTTCCCCCAATCTCTGCCTTACATGATGGACGTTGATCCCATCCCAAGTCTGGTCGGGTCTTGCAAAATAAATATGCTCGAACACACACATTGCCGAAGGCTGTTTTGGCTTCACCGCCTGCATCACCTTCAACGCATTATTCGATAACGAAACGACTTCGCCAGGCTTCACATCGCGGATGGCTTCGCAGCCCAACGTCTGCAACGCACCCGTCTCCGAAGCGACGGCATGTCCGCCACTCGGCAGCATTCCAATACACAGCGGACGAAATCCCCACGGGTCGCGCACCGCGTACACACAGTCGCGCGTCAGAATCACCAACGAATACGCACCCACCCATTTCTTCATCGCGGTCTTGATACGCTCTTCCCACGTCGCACCGCCGTTGCGTGCCAACATCATCGTCATCACTTCGGTATCCGACGACGATGAAAACCCAACACCCTGTTGCATCAACTCCTGTCGCAATTCCGCAGAATTCACCAAGTTGCCGTTATGCGCCAACGCCAGCGGTCCATTGATGGTCTCGATCATGAATGGCTGCGCATTGCGCAACATGGATGAGCCCGTTGTCGAATAGCGTGTGTGCCCGATCGCATAATGTCCCTTCAACTCTGCCATCGTGTTCGGCGTGAAGACATGCGACACCAACCCCACGCCCTTGTGCATCGACATCGTCAATCCATCTGCCACCGCCATGCCCGCCGCTTCCTGTCCGCGATGCTGCAAGGCATACAAGCCGAAGAACGTCATGCGCGCCACATCTTCATTCGGCGCGAAGATCCCGATCACGCCGCATTCTTCCTTCGGCGACTCACTAAAAATTAGCATACACTTTCCTTATCTCGTCCAATTTTTTATTCAACGTCTCAACATCTTTTTCAACCAACGTGATGTGCCCGATCTTGCGCTTCGGTCTCGGAGCCTTGTCATACAGATGCAAATGCGCTCCCTCAATTTTTAAGATGGATGTCTCGTCTGGGAGCGTTCCCACCAAATTGACCATGGCACACATCCCGAGCGGATTCGTGCTTCCAAGCGGCGCATCACACACCGCCCGAACCTGATTCTCGAACTGAGACGTGACCGCCCCTTCGATCGTCCAATGCCCGCTGTTGTGAACGCGCGGCGCCATTTCATTTGCCAGCAATTGACCGTCCTTCTCAAAGAACTCAATCGTCAGCACGCCAACGTAATTCAATGCAGACAAGACTCGCGTTGCATATTCTTCCGCTTGTTTCTGTAACTCCGCCGAAACATTTCCGATCACCAACGACAGCCGCAAGATCCCGTCACGATGATGATTCTCGATCAACGGGTAAAACTTCGTCTCGCCTGATTTATTCCTCACAGCAATAATGGAGAGTTCACGGTCAAAGGAAACAAACTCTTCTAAAATATAATCCACAGCTTTTTCAGCCGCCACTTCCGCTTGCGAATGGACAATGCTTTGCCCCTTCCCGTCATACCCCATGCGACGAGTCTTCAACACAGCAGGAAACCCAAATCCGTTTCCATCTGTGAATCCGTTATCAAATCCGTTTATAGTGAATTTGGGAGTGGGTATTCCCAACTCTTGAAAAAAAGATTTCTCAACGAATCGATCCTGCGCCTTTTCCAATGCCAACGAAGGTGGATAGACAGGGACAAACTTTTCCAAATGTCTCGCAGCCTCCACAGGGACGTTCTCAAACTCGTATGTCACCACATCCAAGCTACTTGCAAACTGCTCCAGCACAGATTTATCAGCGTAATCGAATGCCAGATGGTCAGCGAGCAAGCCTGCGGGTGAGTCGGAGGCGGGGTCTAGGAAGCGGAAGCGATGTCCGAGCGGGTATCCAGCTAGGGCGAGCATGCGTCCCAGTTGACCTGCTCCCAAAATGCCGATGTTCGTCATTCGTTATTTTCTCGCGGGTCGGGGTTATCCAAAACGGATTGGGTTTGCGCGGCGCGATAGGCCAGCAAGGCGGCGAGATATTCGCTGTGCTTGTTGGCAACAATGGACGCAGCCAGCAGCGCCGCATTGACTGCGCCTGCACGACCAATGGCAAGCGTGCCAACAGGAATGCCCGCGGGCATTTGCACGACGGAGAGCAGCGAGTCCATGCCGTTGAGCGCCTTCGATTGGACAGGCACACCGAGCACAGGCAGATGCGTTTTCGCGGCGGTCATACCAGGCAGATGCGCCGCACCGCCCGCACCCGCGATGATGACTTCAATGCCGCGCTCGTGAGCGGACTCGGCGAATTGAAACAGCAGGTCAGGTGTGCGATGTGCCGAAACGATTTTGACTTCGTAGGGAATGTGCAACTCGTCGAGAGTCTTGGCGGCGTGCTTCATCGTCTCCCAGTCGGATTTGGAACCCATGATGATGGCAATGAGTGGATGAGTCATAGCAACTCTTTCAGATTCTTGAGCAGGCGTTCCTCGATAGGATACGCGCCCGCTTCAAAGATTTTGCCCGTAAGCATTTCGTAGATGGTGATATAGCGTTCACTGGCGGCTGCCCAAAGATCATTCGGCATGGGTGGGATTTCGCCATCGCCGCGATAGCCCTTTGCTGCATAAGCAATGCGTACAAATTCCTTGTCGAAGTTTTCAGGTTCTTCACCTGCGTTGAACTTTGCTTCGTAAGTATCCGCTTTCCAGTAGCGCGATGAGTCGGGTGTATGGACTTCATCGATGAGCATCACACTGCCGTCGGGTGCAATACCGAATTTGTATTTCGTGTCCACGAGAATCAAACCTGCTTTATTGGCAACTTCCTGTCCGCGTTTGAAAACGGCGAGCGCGGCGGCTTGCACTTGATTCCAAGTCTTTTCGTCGAGTAAACCTTTTTCGGTCACTTCGGCGCAGGTCAGGCGTTCGTCGTGCCCTGTCTCGCCGCCTTTGGTGGTGGGGGTGATGATCGGTTCGGGCAAGGCTTGATTCTTTTTTAAGACTTCGGGAAAATCGTAGCCGTAGATATTTCGCTCGCCGATGGAGTAGCGATACCACAACGCAGTAGACGTGACGCCCGTGATGTATCCGCGCACGATGACTTCGATAGGCAGTGGCTGAACGGTGGTGACTATCGAAATATTCGGATCAGGAACAGAGAGCAGATGATTGGCGATGATGTCTTTTGTCTGCTCGAACCACCATGCGGAGAGTTGATTGAGCACTTGCCCTTTGTATGGGACTTTGGCGAGAATACGGTCAAATGCGGAGAGCCTATCCGTGGTGACGATGAGCCGTTTGCCATCGGGTAGGTCATACCACTCGCGGACTTTGCCTGTCTGCTTATTGGCGAGCGGAAGATTCGTTTCGCCAAACGCCTGCGGTAGTAATTTGATTAGTTTTTCTTTTGAGATCATGCGAAATCCTTGGCGTACTTCACGCCGTTTTCAAATAACACCAATCCACTGTTGCCTTTGACTCCACGCGTCCAGTGAGGATGTTGATATGGATGAATATGATTCTCAGGATGGGGCATGAGTCCGAGCACGTTGCCCTGCGGGTTACAAATGCCAGCGATGTCGAGAA
>Ga0116204_1001160_pt1 | contig 14820 bp, 16 predicted proteins | sample LakKivwa52mmetaG_FD_94481 | JGI IMG/M metagenome (GOLD analysis project Ga0116204, IMG submission 94481) | Anoxic lake water microbial communities from Lake Kivu, Rwanda to study Microbial Dark Matter (Phase II) - Lake Kivu water 52m metaG | ecosystem: Environmental > Aquatic > Freshwater > Lake...
AGACCAGCATATTCTATGCTTCCTCCACGAAAAGCGATGTCCTGACAGCGCCAGATATGGCCCCCAAATCCTCAGGACCCTGTAATGAACATGTTGATAGCCGACAATTCGCTCATCATCCGGCTCGCTGCCTTCTTCGCCATCTTCCTGATCATGGCGACATGGGAGGGCCTGGCCCCACGCCGCACTCCCAAAGCGGCGAAGACTCGCCGCTGGCTGACAAACCTCTCTCTTACCGTTCTCAACTCCCTGGTCGGCTGGACCGTCCTCCTGCTTCCCGGCATCGGGCTCGCTCTGAGCGCCGAGGCCCAGGGCTGGGGGATTCTGAACCGGCTGAACCTGCCACCGCCGGCGGGAGGGGCAATCGCCATCGTTGTTCTGGATCTGACGATCTACCTCCAGCATCTCGTTTTCCACAAGATCCCCCTCTTCTGGTCCCTCCACGGCCTTCACCACACCGATCTTGACATCGACGTCACCACGGGCACCCGTTTCCACCCGCTGGAGATCGCCCTCTCACTCTTGATCAAGGCGGGGATGATCGTCCTGGTAGGCGTACCGGCCTGGGCCTTCCTCCTCTTCGAGATACTCCTCAATGGAACGTCCCTCTTCAACCACGGCAACGTCCGCATTCCCATTGGGGCGGACAGGCTGCTGCGCCTTTTCCTGGTAACACCGGACATGCACCGGGTGCACCACTCGGTCATCATACGGGAGCGGGACAGCAACTTCGGCTTCAACCTCTCCTGGTGGGATCGCCTCTTTAGGACCTACCGCGACCAGCCCGAGAAAGGGCACGCTGAAATGGTCATCGGTCTGGCCAATTTCCGAAATCCCCGGGGCCTGACCTTACCAAGGCTCCTGGCGTTGCCTTTTTCATCATGGAGGAGGTTTTGAATCCCCCGACGAGCTGCGGCTCATCGACAAGGTGATGCAGAATAGGAGGGTTGTGGGGGGCGCCTTCGACCTGGGATTCCAGTCCGAGCGGATCGCCTTCAAGATGATCGCCTCTGTTGCCTCCCAACGCTCCCGCTTCACCCGTGTTCCCTTCGGCGACCAGGCGCCGTTTTTCCGCAGGGAATATTGTGAACGGATCGGGGGCTATAAGGAGATCCCCATTATGGAGGATGTGGAGCTCATGGAGCGGATCAGGCGGCGGGGGGACCCCGTCGCATTCATCGATAAGCGAGTCCTTAACTCTCCCCGGCGATGGGAGGAGGAGGGGCTCTTGCGCTGCACCCTCCGCAACTGGCTGCTCCAATGGCTCTACCTGCTTGGTGTACCGCCGGAGCGGCTGGTCGGACACTACCGGGTGAATCAGGAACCTCCCTCTCATCCCCAGGGGACGGCGGCAGAGCGTAGACCAAGCCGGCCATCCCACCGCGGACCTGCCCGCCTCCTCACTGTCTTTTTTTTTCTCGCCCTGACCCTGGCTCTAACGTCTGTTCCAGGCAGGGGCGAAAATCGTGTCCTCTTCCGGGAAGATTTTCACAGCCTGGAAAACTGGCGGCCGCTCCACTTCCCAAAGATCCCGGCCCACACCCTTTACTCCGTCGAAAGGAAAGACAACGAAAGCGTCCTGAAGGCCGTCAGCCGTGCCGCCGCCTCCGCCCTGGTCTACAGCAGGACCTTCAGCGTCTACGACTACCCCCGTGCCAAGTGGCGATGGAAGGTCGATAACGTCTACCGCGATATCTTCCCGAAGGAAAAATCGGGAGACGATTATCCTCTCCGGGTATACATCACCTTCTCCTACGATCCCGATAAAACTCGGCCCCTGGAAAAACTCCAGTATGGCATTGCACGTCGATTGTACGGCGAATATCCACCCCACAGTACCCTGACCTACGTCTGGGCCAGCGATGCAAAACAGGAACGGATCATGACCAGCCCTTACACAGACAGGGCAAAGATGATCACCCTGCAAAGGGGAAACGTGAAGGCGGGAACCTGGCAGACAGAGGAGGTTCACGTCCTCGAGGACTACCGGCTCGCCTTTGGTTCGGATCCCCCGGCGACGGCCAGCCTTGCCGTCATGAACGACTCGGACAACACGGGGCAGGGGTCCGTGTCCTATCTAGACTTCATCGAGGTCTTCCGGAATGATAAATGATCGCTGTGTGATTCTCTTCCTGAAGGCCTTGGAAAAGGGGCGGGTCAAGACCAGACTGGCCACATTCCCGGGTGAATGAGAGAGAAGTGCGGAAGATCCGGAAGGTCCGACCAGCTAACCTTAATGGACGCCCGTTTTATATGAGATGAGCAGGATTACGGGTTTTTTACGGGAGCAGAACACTACCACAGGTTTTCTTATCGCGGCGTCGAATCCGGCAGGCCGCCGTCCACAGGAAGGGTTGCCCCGGTCGTCGGCGTCTGGCGGGTTACAAAGAACACCACGGCCCGGGCGACATGTTCCGCGGTCACCCGCGCCTTGAGAAGATTTCTCTGCCGATAATACTCTTCGAGTCCCTTTTCATCGAGACCGCGGGCCTTCATTCGCTCGGGGCCGACCTGCGCCCACAGGCCCGATTTCTTCTCCCCGTGAGCGAACACCGCGTCGGGCGACACCATGTTCACGCGCACACCCATATCCGCAAACTCAAGGCTGGCGATACGGCACAATTGGTGGGCCGCCGCCTTTGTCGCGCTGTAGGCCCCGAATTTCGCGCCGGGGGCGAACACATTCTTTGTCGAAACAAGAACGACATCGCCGCCGGTGTTCTGCAGCTTGAAGCATTTTCCGGCCTGGCCAAGCAACAGAAGGGTCCCTTCGACATTGACGCGCTCAAGTTTTCTGAATGTCTCGAGATCCATCTCCATAAGTTCGGATACATGCGCCAGGCCGGCGTTGATGACGACGATATCGATCCCGCCGAATGCGGCGATGATGCTTTCGAATGCCCCGGACACCGATGCGCCGTCGGTCACATCGAGCGGGACGCCGACCACACGGTCTCCGTAGATGCCTTTTAGAGTGTGAATCATGATGTTGAGAGGCTCTCCGGGAAGATCGGTCACGGCGACGCAGCAACCCTGCCGGAGCAGTTCATCGCAGATGCCCGATCCGATCGCCCCGGCCGCCCCGGTGACGACGGCCACACTGCCCCGCAGCGGCATCGGGCCTTTGCCGGCAACCTTCGCCCGTTGGAACATCCTGAATTCCATGTCGAAGAGATGGTCTTCCGTCAGGCCAAGGTAGGCGCCGCCCGTTTCATAAATCGAGCGTTTGACGATGAGCGTCTGCTCGGTGATGTCGCGGGCGATTCGCGCCATCGCCAAGTCCGGCGCTGCGCACACGGCGCCCAGGCCGGGGAGCAATAAGACCTTCGGCAGAAGATCGAAACCGTCGGCGGCGAATCCTGCCGGACGCAACGCATATTTGCCGACATAGGCGTCATATCGGGTGCGGAACGAATCGATCTCCGCAGCAAGCTGCCGCCGGAGAAGAGCGATATCGTCGTAAGCCGGTTTTTCGATGAACAGCGGATACGCCTTTGTCCGCACCAGATAATCGGGCGTCAGCGGCGCCGTGCAGGCAAGCGCTCCGGCCCGGGGAGAGTCAATAAAACCCAGCGTCTCCCCGGAGATAAGAGGGGAGAGGACCATTTTTTCATAGGGGCGGTCCGGATCGTCGGACGCCGGGGAAAGCAGCCCCCGGATGAGCGGTGCGATTTTAGCATAGCGCCTTTGGGCGGTCTCCACGGTGGTTGGCGCGCCGGTGGGAAAGAGGCGCCGGCTTGCTGCGCGCAAGTATGCTTGGGCCCTGCCGACCATCTCAACTGTGGCGTCGTACGCCGCTTTCGGATCCCCTCCCCAGGTGATCAGGCCGTGATGCAGTACCACGATCGCTCGGAGTTCTTTTTTTCTCTCCAGTTCATCGGCGACGGCCCTCCCCAGGGCAAGGCCCGCATTTGCATACGGCGCCACCCCGACATCGTCGCCCAGCGCGGCAACAACAGTCTCTTCTCCCCCTGCCCGATTGGCAAGCGCCAGGATGGCATTTGGGTGCGTGTGCACGACGACCGTCCGGTCGATGAAGGCGTGCATCAGCGTCTCGATCGATGGCAGCTTATCGGAGGGCTTGAGCATGCGCATCCGGAACTCGTCCGCCATGATCTCATCGGTGAGGGAGGAAACGCCGCGCAGTTTCTTGAGATATGCCAGATCAAGACAGACAAAATCCGCGGGCGTCATCTTGTCCATGGCCGTACCGGTAGCCTTGACAAAAAGCGCGGCAACCTCTTCGCCGGCAAGGGGTTTGACCATCCCCTTGAGCGACGTGTTTCCGCCCCCGTGCATGGCCAGGTCCGGCTGCCGACCGACAAGGCGGGTGGCGTACGCCAGAAGCGCGATTGCGCTTCCACCCTCGGAGCCGTGGGTTTTAATGAAATCGTTCGCTTCAGCGTCAACCCAGTGGTTGTCCATGGGAGCTATTTTCTCGGCGATCAAGGATGTCTACCGGTTTTTCAGATCGAGGAACATATCATACGCCTGTTTGGGTTTCATGTTTTCATGAACCACCTTGCGAACCGCCTTGATCATCGCCACAGGCGCCTCGGACTGGAAGATATTTCTTCCCATGTCCACGCCGGACGCGCCCTGGTCGATCGCTCGATAGGCCATCTCCAGCGCCTCGAGCTCGGGCAGCTTCTTGCCGCCGGCGATGACGATGGGAACAGGGCATGCGGCGGTGACCGTCTCAAATCCGGGTACGAAATAGGTCTTGACGAACGCGGCGCCAAGCTCGGCGCACATCCGCGTGGCAAGCCTGATGTAATTGGCGTCGCGGGTCAATTCTTTACCGACTGCCGTTACACCCAGCACAGGCATGCCGACCTTGTGACCCTGATCGATCAGCTTTGTGAGATTCATCACCGACTGCGTCTCGTATTCGCCGCCGATGAACACCTGTGTCGCAACGGCGCACGCATTCACGCGAAGCGCATCTTCCATATCCATGGCGATATGTTCATTGGATAGTTCCTTCAGGATGCTCGGCCCGCCGCTGGCGCGAAGCACGGCAGCCTTGTTCAGCGAAGGGGGAATCACCGACCGAAGAATCCCGCGGGTCAGCATGAGGGCATCGGCATGGGGCGCAAGCGGAAGTATGGTGATATCCGGTCGTTCCAAACCGGTTGTGGGTCCCTGAAAATAGCCGTGGTCAAAGGCAAGCATCACCGTTTTCCCGGAAGCTGCGTCAAAAATGCGGGCAAGCCGGTTTTTCATCCCCCAGTCGTAGGAATTCGACCCTTTCAGGAAAAAGAGCTCGCTCTTCTGCGGCACATCCGGGTAAAATTTTTTTTCAATCTTTGTGTTATCTGATTCGGGCATGGGAAACTCCTTTTGCTCGTTCCTTCAGACCTGTGGGAAGGGAATAGCCAACTTCCGGCCAAGGCCGATGAAGTCCTTGACGACCTCCTCGGGGATCGGTATGCCTTGGGCGAGGCGCCGGGCCTTCATCTCGAATTCGATCTCGCCGGGGATGTAAATGCGCTTCACCCCGTCGACCCTGGTCGATGTCTTTATTTCCCGGATAGCCTTATCGATTGCAGCCGTAAACTCCTGCAGATCCATGAAACTCTCGACATTCACGGCAGCAAAGACGCTCCCGACGTCGGTCGGGTCGATCATATTGTCCGCAAGGAAGCCGGGGAAGTGGGTCCCGTAATTCGAGCCGGTCAGAATGCCGCAGATGAAGTCGACGGCCAGCATGATTCCATAACCCTTGTAACCGCCGATGGGGGCGAGGAGTCCCTTCAGGGCGGCGTGCGGATCGATGGTGGGCACGCCGCGCTCGTCGACGGCCCAACCGGGCTCCAGCGGTTTGTTCTGCTTGGCGTAAAGATTGATGCGTCCGCGGGCCACCACGGTCGTGGCCATGTCCGGAACCACCGGGAGCTCCTTGTCCGCGGGGATGGCGAGGCAGATAGGATTGGTGCCGAACATCGCCGTACGGCCGCCCGTGGGGGCGACGACTGCCGGGGCGTTGGTCGAAGCGAAGCCGATCATGCCTTTAGGGAGGGCCATCATCGCCCAGTAAGCGGCCGCCCCGAAGTGGTTGGTGTGGGCTGCCGCCGTGAAGGCCACGCCGGTCTGCCGGGCCTTCTCGATCGCCATCTCCATGGCCCGCGCCGCGCCCACCTGTCCGATGCTGTTGTGACAATCGATAAGGGCGGTGGAGGCCTTCTCGCGTACGACGGTCAGACGGGTCTTCGCGCTCATGACCCCCTTTTGGATCCGCTCCACATAGACGCACAGCATCCGGGTGATCCCGTGGGTATCGACACCCCGGAGGTTGGCTTCGATCAGGGAGTCGGTGAGCAACACTGCGTCGTCCGGGCTCACCCCGACCTTCTGGAAGACCTCCTGCGTCCAGCCCCGCAACCTGTCCTCGGGGAACATGATGCCGCCATCAACACCTGCCATTTCCGGTTCTCCTTATCTTATCAATCGTCAGATTTCTAAAAGGGCTATTCATTGATCTTGGGGGTATACCCCCCCTCGGTTATATCTATGGCGTTGAGCACCTTGACGCCGTGGGACTCCAGATCCTTAAGCAAAGGTTCTTTGGGGGCGCCGGTCACCTTGACGGTAATGATGCGATCGGTGGAATTCCGGCCGGAGAAGGTCGCCACACTGATGATGTTCCCGTCGTGTTTGGCGATCTCGCCGGCGACGGCGGCCAGCTCGCCCTTCCTTTCGGTCACATCCAGGGTCAGCCGCAACCCCTTTTCGCGGCCCCCCATGATCTCCACGAAGGTTTTGAAGATGTCGGTCTCGGTAATGATGCCGACCAGTCTGCCGTCTTTTGTAATGGGCAGGCAGCCGATCTTGGAATCGACCATGATGCGGGCCGCCTCTTCCAGCGGGCAGTCCTCGCCGACGGAGACCACCCGCTTGGTCATGACGTCTTTCATTTTCACTTTGGACAGGAGATAATGCACCTCAAAGACGCTGAGGCTGGTGGCCGTCGAAGGCGAGGCGGAAAACAAATCCTTCTGGACGACGATGCCGGTGAGGCGCCCGCCCTTGCCAACGATCGGAAGACGGCGGATCTTCTTTTCCTTCATCATGTGCAGGGCCTCTTCGAAAGAGGTGTCCTCGTTGGCTGTTATCGGACTGGGGGTCATACGGTCTTTTACTCGCATGGGATTTTCCTCCTGAAAAGATGGAATGCCAAAACAAGCTGCCAAGCGTATAGAGATGCAGCTTCCCAACGTGTCATATCCGTTATCATGTCTCCCCCCGCGTGTCAATAACTATCGGGAAATCATAAGATAAGGTTCTGACGGAGAAGGAGTAACGCCCCTATGCCGATCTCCGGGTTGCCGGATCAGACGGATTCAGCGAAAGGGACTTTCGGATCAGGCAGGGGGGTATTGAAAGTAAGATGAACTATCGGCCCGCTGCTGCCGTTCCAGTTGCGGTGCCTTACACCGGCAGGAAAGACGATAAGCGAGCCCGGCGAGCAGTCGTACTGCTTACCTTCAATTTCGATGCTCATCGTGCCGCTCAGGATATAGAAGATCTGATCGACGGCGTGGATGTGCATGCCGGCGGGTGAGCCGCCGCCGGCCGGCGTCTTGATGCAGTTGATCGAGCAGGTCTTGGCGCCCGAGGTGTGATCGAGCATAATCTGGGTCACTCGCTCATCGGCGCCGCTCTTGTCGATGGCTGCGAAATCCACCGTGCGAACATATTCCATGGGATGCTCCTTTAAGAATGACTTGTGAAATAACCTTGTCTTTTTGCGGCTGAATATAGGCGAGAGATGCCCGTGTGTCAATATAACTCGATCCCTTAGGGTCTCATCAGAAGCAGGCTCAAGGCCATGACGAGCATCCCTGCCACAAGCCCGAGCACGCTGTCGTGCCCCTTGCCATAGGCCCTGCTCGTCGGGAGGAGTTCATCCAGACTGATGTACACCATGATGCCGGCGGAAAAACCGGTCGCGATCGAAAGGAAACGGTAGTTCGTTCTCTTCGCGGTGAATGCAATCACGCTCCCGATACCGGTCGCGAGTCCTGCAAAAAGAGTGAGGCCGAGCGCTATCCAGACTTCCATTGTTAACGTCGGCGCGATCCGCCGAGAATTCCACCCAGTATGCCGCGCAGTATCTGCCGGCCGATCTGGCTTCCTACGGCACGCGCGGCCTGTTTGGCCATCGTTTCCACCATGCCCTGCCGGCGCTTGGTGCCCCACAGCAAATCGCCCAACATCCCTCTGCCTTCGGCCGGCGTCTCGGCAGACCCGGCCTGATTCGACCCCGACTCGACCTCGCCTTTCTCCTGGGTCCGCCGGCTCAAGATCTCGTATGCCGATTCACGGTTGACTGGGGTATCGTACTTGCCGCTGATCGGGCTGCGCGCCCTTACGGCCTCCCGCTCATCCGGCATGACCGCCCCCATGCGACAACGCGGCGGAGCGATCACCGTGCGCTCCACCGGCATCGGCACTCCCTTCTCCTGGAGTGTGGAAACCAGGGCTTCGCCGACGCCGAGTTGGGATATGACCTTTGCGACGTCCAGTCTCGGGTTCGCAACGAAGGTTTCCGCGGCGGTCTTCACCGCCTTCTGGTCGCGTGGCGTGTAAGCCCGCAAGGCATGCTGGATGCGGTTCCCGAGCTGCCCCAGGATTTCGTTCGGCACGTCGTCGGGGAATTGCGAGCAGAAGTACACCCCGACGCCCTTGGAGCGGATGAGCCTCACAACCTGTTCCACCCGCTGGCGCAAGATCGGCGGTGCGTCGTCGAACAGCAGGTGGGCCTCATCGAAGAAAAACACCAGTTTGGGTTTGTCGAGGTCGCCCACTTCGGGCAGGTTCTCAAACAGCTCCGACAGCAACCACAGGAGGAAACTCGAGTACAGTCGCGGTTTCAGGACGAGTTGATCGGCGACAAGGATGTTCACGATGCCGCGGCCGCCCAGGTCGGTCCGCATCAAATCGGCCAGTTCCAGCGCAGGCTCGCCGAACAAGGCCTCCCCGCCCTCCCGCTCCAGCGACAACAGGGCGCGCTGAACGGCCGCCACGGACTGTGTGCTGACCAGACCATATTGGGTCGAGATCTCCTTGCGATTGTCCGAGACAAACCCGAGCAGAGCGCGCAGGTCGTCGAGGTTGAGCAACAGGAGGCCTCGGTCATCCGCCAGCTTGAAGGCGATCTCCAGCATCCCCACCTGGGTTTCGTTGATATCGAGGATCCGGCCCAGCAGGCTCGGGCCGATTTCGCTGATTGTGGTGCGCACCGGATGACCCGCTTTGCCGTGCAAATCCCAGAACAACACCGGGTTCGCCTCGTTAATGTAACCCTCCATTCCGATCTGGGAGACACGCTGCCGGATCTTCTCGTTGGCGACGCCCGCCAGCGCCAGGCCGGCGACATCGCCCTTGACGTCCGCCATGAATACCGGGACGCCCATTCGTGAGAATCCCTCCGCCAGCACCATCAGCGAAATCGTCTTTCCGGTGCCGGTGGCTCCCGCAATCAGGCCATGGCGGTTGCCGTACTTGGCAAGCAGGTGAACGGGGTGCTCGCCCTTGCCGATCAGTATCTGGTTCATGCGCTACCTCCTCTTGCGTCATGGCCGCCCTCGAAGCGGAATGGATATGGATTGAACAGATCAGGTATTTCTTTTTCACCATGTAAATATACGGAGAACGGTATGGTGTGTCAATGGAGTTTTGATCATAAAAAACAGGAAGACAACTACATTTGTCATTCATATAGGTTTTGGATGAGAATCATGATAGTAAGCCTTCCGAACAGTAACCGTTGCGTAGAGAGCTGGTGAGGGTGGAGTGAAGGAAGAGAAGATTTTTTTCGGGGAAGACCAGATACGCCTGGAGGGGCTTTTCGCCTCCACGGGAGGAACGAGAGGGGCTGTGATCTCGCACCCGCATTCCCTCATGGGCGGGGATATGTGGAACCCTGTCGTGGAGACCGTCGCGAGGGCTCTCTTTGCCGCCGGGATCTCCACACTCCGGTTCAATTTCCGAGGGGTCGGAGGCAGCTCGGGATGCTTCGACGAGGGGCGGGGGGAGCAGGAGGATCTCCTGGCGGCCCTTGCCTTTCTGAAAGAGCAGGGGCTCGAAGAGATCCTGCCGGCGGGATATTCCTTCGGGGCCTGGGTGAGCGCCGGTGTCCTTGGCCGTCGGGCGCTGGCGCCTGCCATCTTCGTGGCGCCGCCGGTTCATCTGTTTACGTTCGACCTGGAGACCCTGCGGAACCGGGTGGGGCTGATCGTCTGCGGGGACCGTGATCCATATTGTCCGGTTGATGAGATCCGACTCGCAGCCGAGACGCTTTCCTGTCGGCTCGTGTTCGTCCCTGGGGCGGATCATTTCTTCCTATTGCGGGAGAGGGATCTTGCCGCATGTATCGACGCCTTTGCCCGAAAAGAAGGAAAATGACAGCCCTGCAAGACAGTCCGGAAGCACGGAGACGGTCCCCGGGTCGACACAGCGCCTTCTCGGCTCATGGCGCCGGTATTGCCCGGTATCGACCTCGCCTCTGAAAGCGGAATCCGCGCCCCTGCCGGTTGCCTGCCCCGGATAATGGTTACTTCTTCTTGATCAGACCCATTTCTGTGAGCATCTCTGAGTACTTGCCATTTCTACATGGCCGCCGAGGGGCGCCGCATTGACCTCTCCGCCGCTGTTGCCCCCGTCTTGTTCTCCGTCACGATCGGTTTGGGTGCAGATTTTCTTTCTGGAAGGCCGAGGCAAGGGTCCGTGCGAAGATATCGCTGCCGCCGCCGGCGCTGCTCTGGACGATCAGGGTGATGGACTTTTCCGGATAACTTCCGGCGCCCAGAACGTCTCCTGCCCCGAAAGCGATACACAGAGCAACCAACGCCGCGATGGAGAACACGCTGACGATTTACTGAAATAGTATCATTGAAAGTGAACCGATGGGGACTTCCTTTCCACGTCTGAGGTATATAGAGGTGGTCTTTTGAGTCAAGAGGATTTTGGTTAAGATTCCAACTCAACTTTCGCATACGGTTAAACGATTCTATCTATCTGTTCCTTAACAAAAAGCGCGGTTATTATGGCATGCAAGTAGCCACCTTTTTCATCTGGGCAGCCCCTACCTGTTGGGGTAATTGATATTTTACCCCCTACATATAGATTTTTTTCTTGACTTTATCTCCGTGTTGTGATTTTATGTATCACAGTATAAAAACCTTTTTAGATATGACAATGTAAGTTAATGCTTTTATTGCGAATCTCAACTTGTACCGGCGTAAAATGTAGGCATCTTCCTAAGGAGTCGGGAAAAAAGAGAAAGGGAGGCTAATTAAATGGTCAAAGACGGTACCATCAGCTTCCAAACCAGTTCAGAAATCCGCCATTACCTGGAAAAGTTAGCCGAGCAGGAAAAGCAGAGTGTCCCCTTTGTCGTCGAATCTATTATTCACAACTATCTAAAGGAGAACAAGGTATTAGAGAGTATCTATCAGAGTCGTCGTCGATCAGAACGGATAAAGGCCGATCTGCCGGCCTTCATAGGGGACCCGCGGTGGCAGAGGAAGAATTTTATTGCAGTGAAGATCATCGACCTCTCGTTTGGGGGAATAAGATTTTCGGCCCCTAAAGGGACAAGGCTGGCAATAGAGAGTAATGGCGAAGCGGCCGAGTTCAAGGTCATCTTTACCTTACCCAACACCTCTTGGCCGATCAACGTGAAATTCCATCCCCGGCGGGTCTCCGAATCTGAGGAGGAAGATCATGTTGGGGCAGCTTTTGTGAACCCGGACTTTTACACCTGCACAGTGTTGCAGAAGTATCTGATTTAATAGAATCACCTATCACAAATGAGGAAGATTTGAGGCAAGCTGCGCAACGTCTTGAAGCCCGCCTTACCTTAAAGGAACCGAAAATACCCGCCAAACCGAAGCCCTGGACACAGTTACGGGGACAATCGTAGATGCAAGGGCGAAAGGGTAGGGGAGATGAGAACGATGACATGCGCTAAGTACTTGAAATTAAATGGCAGTGAATGGGAATCGAATGCATGCTCCGTTTTGTAACTATCTGATATCATTTTCATAAAAACGCATGAAAAATACCTGGGGGAAATTTGGGGGAAATCATCAATCAAGTTTACATTCGCCCGCCGCACCCCCGGACCCCGCAGCAGACTTTTCACAAAAACTCGATCCGGTTCTTGAAATCCGCCCGAGTCGCCAAGCCGATCTTCTTCAGCAGTCGCCGGAGCGTCTCCCCGATGGGGATCTGCCCGGATACTATGATCCCCCAGTGTTCCTGGTTCTGTTCCACATACTGATTGTGGAGATTCACGAAGTCCCGGACATTGAAGGTCATGAAGCAGCGTTCTTCCTGGACGGCAAAGGCCAGTTGTTCGCTGTCGGATTTCCCTTTTCGTTTCAGATCCTGGGCGTGAACGACATCAAAACCCCTCTGTTGAAGAGCGTGGGACAGGCCTGTGTGGATATCTTCATCCAGGAACAATTTCAGTTTCATTGGCCAATGCTATTGTCGTGCGGGATGCGTTTGAACCTGGCTCTTCCAGTATTCAACATTGCCCGCCTCTTCGAGATCCACATTGATCTCGTCCTGATGGTCAAAATAATAGGCCAGCGCTGAATGAACCTGGGACGGGGTCAGGTGGCGAAGGCTGTCGAGGATCTCGTCGATGCTCATGCCGAGCTGATAATATCCGGCGATGCAGTTGACGGTAATCCTTGTCCCCGCGATGAGCGGCCGTCCCTCAGCGATGCCGGGATCCGACGTGATATAGGGGTAATTCAGTTTTTGGGCTGTTAGCGACATGTTTCACCCTCCTCCTCTGAATCGTTCCCGCATCCGCATACCGAAATATCTCGCGAAAACAATTCTATTTCGAGCTCAGAATAGATGAGATCAGTGAATCTGTCAATTTGAAAATCATCTGCAAATCAATACCCTCCCCTTGACCTTCCGGAATCATTGTCGGTGCGGGGTATGAAAATTCTCTGCCTATAGCGTCTATTGACGACCGCGTTCTTAGACTTTTCCTTGCGTGCGCCTCTACCATGCACTCAAAAACGGAGGCTCATATGGAAAAGTCAGGGATCGACATGGGCAGCGTGACAGGAAACAGAGCAGCCGGCCAGGCGCAGCCGTTCTCGATCAAGGCCGCCCAGCCGGAAGAGATTGCTGCAATCGAACAGATCCCGCGCCTGCCGCCGCGAAAGCAGCGCCGAGAGTTTGCCCGCTGCGAGTTCGTGGACGTCCACGACCGGGATACCTGTAACCTGCCAGATCCCGACCGGCCGTGAATCGAGCCGCTGCACCGACCACAGAGGGATCCGGAACATGAAATTGAGATCCACTTCCAGGTTGCCGCCCTGGCCGCCGGCGCTGGGATAGGGGAGCTGCCATTTGCCGCCCGCATGCTCCGTGGGCACGCGTCTCACCGTGTATCCCTCCCGGGCAAAGACCGCCTGCAGGGCCTCCTCGACCTTGGGTCGTTCCAGGAGCATCGTTTCCCGGTCCACCGCACCCACGTAATTGAGATCGATGTCCACCGAAAGGCGGGGAACAGCAAATATGAAAATGTTCAGGGCCGTGCCTCCCTTGAGGACCAGCTTGTCCTTCAGGAAAGGATGGCTGCGGACGGCATCAAGCAGTTGCAGCAGAAGAGCGACCTTCTCCAGCATGTCCGGGCGAAAGCCGGTGGCCTCCGCCTGGACGGCGAGCGTTTCGGGGGAGATCTTCATGACGGTTCCTCCCAGGTTCTTTCAAGGACCGCTTGGGGAACGACGAGGTTCCAGGCGGCCACGAAGCGGCCCGAGTTCCGCCGGCTGCGCTCCAGGTAATGGGGTCGCTGCGGCCGGAGCTCGCGGAAGGCCTTCAGGTGTGCCTCGTCGACCATCAGGGCCTCCCGGTGTTGCTCCAGGAAGAAGCCGACCTTCGCCGCGGTCGTGGCATTGCCCAGGTGCTGGACGTAGGCAGCCACCTTGTCGAGATCGAAAAACTCCACGGACTCAAGGGAGCGCCATATCTCCTCCCAGCTCCCGGCCAGATCGGGCCGGTGGAGGACGTCCACGAAGGTCCTCTCCAGACCCGTCACCCGGACCTCCAGGCCTGCACGGTCGGTTTTGACCATATCGAAGGAGGAAGCGACCGCTGGGGCCAAAGCATGGGGAAAGCGGACCCCCTTGAACTGGTGGAACCGGAAGCTGACGGGCCGCGCAGGGGCGGCGGCAAGATAGGTGAAGTGCTCGTAGACCGAATAGGCCTTGCCGTGAAACTCCAGGGCCGTATGGTAGGAGAGCAACGCATCTTTCGTCATCCGGGAGGCCAGCAGGAAGGGATCCACGGGATAAGACTCGGGGGAAGCCCCGGGTGGAACGACGGCGTAGAGGCCGCGGCGCACCCGGACCAACCGGCCCGACTTTACGTGATAGAGCAGCAGGGCATCCTGCGTCCGCACATTGCGCGGGCCTTCAGTGGCGAGGAAGGCGGCGAGCTCATCCCCTGTAAAAACCGGATGTCTGTTGAAGAAATGTTCGAGTCTCATCGGGATCACTCTTGACGTTTATCAGCGTAACACGTAATTTATTTACGTGTTTTGATGCCAAATGTCAAGTAATGTGTGGGGTCGCGGGCGACTTACTTGACAATAACGATCAATATACGTAATTTTCTTATGTGTTATGCCTGTAAATGTCAAGTGCAATGATTAAATCCCAGCAATGAAGAATGAGGGGTTGGTTAATGGGGCGTTGGACTTGAGGGGGGCGTTGAAATGGAAAGGGGCAAGGAGGAAGGAAAGGGAGGCCGATGATCCATGGATCAGGACCGGAAACGGAG
>Ga0116204_1001162_pt1 | contig 14816 bp, 11 predicted proteins | sample LakKivwa52mmetaG_FD_94481 | JGI IMG/M metagenome (GOLD analysis project Ga0116204, IMG submission 94481) | Anoxic lake water microbial communities from Lake Kivu, Rwanda to study Microbial Dark Matter (Phase II) - Lake Kivu water 52m metaG | ecosystem: Environmental > Aquatic > Freshwater > Lake...
CAATCCACCAAGGTGCGATGCGGTTGATGCATTTTCTCGCTCGTCCTGGGCGCTAAAGTCAAAATGACCATGAATGGCAAAGCCCAGCCGCGTTCGCTCCAAGGGACTGGAACCAGGATTGCCTTACAAATCCAGCGTAACCCCATGCTGGTCACTACCTTGGCCGCCGTGGATAAGACCGCATCATGAAAGCGGCTCTTCTATCGGATTTTCTTGCCTTTGCGCCGCTCCAAGGTATCATCGACCAGCAAGGCTAAAGGTAAACCCGGGGCCAAGAAAACCCGGATGATCAATCCCAGCAGTATCTTGCTCAACAACGTCCGTTCTCATTGGGGAATCGAAAACCGTTTGCACTGGGTACTGGATATAGCCTTCGACGAAGATAGTTGTTGTATCCGCAAGGAGAACGGGCCAGAAAACTTTGCCATTTTGCGCCATATTGCTTTGAATTTGCTCAAGCATGAGAAAACCAGTAAACAGCGTAGTATCCGAGGCAAACGATTGCTGGCAGGTTGGGACGAGACCTATTTGCTAAAAGTACTGGCCGGTTTGCTGAAACTTGTCTAGACGTAAGATGCGTTCACCCTGGTGGAGGTGATTCTGCGCGTTGACATGCCCTACTGCTGGCGATACAATAAGCGCGAAATCATTTCCCAGGAGGAATACATGCTCAAAGAATTTCGTGAATTTGCCATGCGCGGCAATGTCATCGACCTGGCGGTCGGCGTCATCATCGGCGGCGCGTTCGGGAAGATTGTCGGCTCGCTGGTCAATGACATGCTCATGCCGCTCGTAGGCCTGGCGCTGGGCGGGGTCAATTTTGCTGAGCAGGCCATCCAGATTGGCGAGGCCTCGGTCAAGTGGGGCGCGTTTGTGCAGGCCATCATCGACTTTATCATCATTGCCTTTGTCATCTTCCTGATTGTCAAAGCGGCCAACAAAGCCAAAAAGGAAGAACCCGCCCCAGCCCCGGCAGTGCCGATGACGAAAGAATGCCCCTTCTGCTTCTCGACCGTCAGCATCAAGGCTACCCGCTGTCCTAATTGCACCTCGCAGCTGTAAGGCGATATTCGATACTCGATACTCAGAAATCGGGATTCGGAAGACGTCCGATTCCCGATTTCTGTTTTACAATCAGGGACGTAATTCGAAATGCGTCACGCGCTACCAATCACCAATTACTAATCACCAATTACCCCAATGGATTTTCTCGACATTCTCAACCCTGCCCAAAAAGCCGCCGTCACCGCCGGGGAAGGCCCTGTGCTGGTGCTGGCTGGCCCTGGCTCGGGCAAAACCCGCGTCCTCACCCAGCGTATCGCTTACCTGATTGGCTACCAGGGCGCGCGCCCCTACCAGATGCTGGCGGTGACCTTCACCAACAAAGCCGCCCGTGAAATGGAACATCGCGTCCAGGCTTTGCTCGGCGAAGAGATGACACGTGGGCTGCTGCTTGGCACCTTCCACGCTACCTGCGCCCGCATCCTGCGCCGCGAATCGGACCGGTTGCCTGTCTCGAACGAGTTTGTTATCTTTGATGCCGATGACCAGCAAAAAGTGGTCAAAACCGCCATCAAAGAGTTGAATCTCAACGACAAACTCTACCGCCCGGTTGTCGTCCACGCTGCCATCAGCCGCGCCAAGAATGAACTCATCAAACCCGCCGATTTCCCGGTCGTCACCTACCGTGACGAGGCCGTCAAACGCATTTACCAACGCTACCAGGAACTGCTCCAGGCCTCGAACGGCGTCGATTTCGACGACTTGCTCTTGATGACCACGAATTTGATGGCTGAACACCCTGATGTGTGCGAAAAATATGCCCAACGCTTCCGGCATGTGCTGGTCGATGAGTTCCAGGATACCAATATCGCGCAGTACACCCTGCTTAAGCATCTGTGTTCGGCGCATAAGAATATTTTCGTGGTTGGGGACCCGGACCAGAGCGTTTACCGCTGGCGCGGAGCCGATTACCGCAACGTACAGCGCTTCGAGCAGGATTTCCCCGGCGCTCAGGTGATTTTGCTGGAGCAGAACTACCGCTCGAAACAGACGATTCTCGACGCGGCCATGTCAGTTATCGACAAGGCTCCGCGCCGTCGCAAGAAAAAGCTCTTTTCCGAGCGCGGACAGGGCGAGAAGGTGGTCTTTTACGAAGCGATGGATGATTATGGCGAAGCCAGTTTTGTGGTGGATACCATTGCCCAACTGGTGGCTGGCAAGCAGTTTGAGCCGGGCGAGTGCGCGGTGATGTATCGCACCAACGCCCAAAGCCGCCTTATCGAAGAAGCCTTCCTGCAAGCACGGCTGCCGTACCGGCTGGTGGGGGCGCAGCGCTTCTATGGCCGCCGCGAAGTGAAAGATGTGATTGCTTTCCTGCGCCTGGCGCAAAATCCCGATGATGAAATCTCGCTCGACCGGGTAATTAACATTCCCCCGCGCGGCATTGGCGATAAGACCATGATGACCTTGCATTTGGTTGGGCGCGAAGCAAAAACAAGCCCCGGACAAGTGCTGCTTGACCTCGCGCGCGGCTCCGATTCACCCTACTGGGGAAAATTCTCTGGCCGCGCCGCCCTGCCCCTGGCCGATTTCGGCGGGATGCTGGCGGCCTGGCGCGGTTTGCTCGGCACATATACCGTCCCAGAGTTGTTCGACCGTATCATGAATGATATTAACTACAAAGAGCATCTGGACGATGGCACTGAGGAGGGTAAAGACCGCCTGGATAACGTGATGGAATTGCGCCGCCTGGCCGAAGAATACCAGACCCGCACGCTGGCCGAGTTCCTCGAAAATGTGGCCCTGGTCAGCGACCAGGACACCATCAGCGAAGGAAATGTGCCGACGCTGTTGACGATGCACGCCGCCAAGGGTTTGGAGTTTGGCGCGGTGTTCATCGTCGGGCTGGATGACGGGACGCTTCCGCACAGCCGTTCTTTCGATGAGCCTGAAGAAATGGAAGAAGAACGGCGTTTATTCTATGTTGGGTTGACGCGCGCAAAGGAGAGACTCTACCTGGTGCGGGCTATGCGTCGGGGCGGGCGGGGATATGCCGAAGAGACGATTGAGTCTCGCTTCCTGGAGGATATTCCGGGTGACCTGGTCAGCGGGAAGGGGCGCGCTCCGAAGCGGCGAACCGCTTCCAGCGGGTATGATTCATGGAAACTGCCTTCGCCAGGTCGCCCGGCTCCAATTATCGAACAACAATTTCGGGTAGGGATGCGAGTCCAGCATCCAATTTGGAAAGATGGGATTGTGCTGGATAGCCGCATCCAGGGGAATGATGAAATCGTGGATGTCATCTTCGAGAGCGTCGGCATTAAACGACTGTCTGCCAGCCTGGCGAACCTGACTGTGATAAAATAACCGAATTGGGTCATATTCAGGGAGTCTTTGCCCCGCATGCTGGCACTTTAGGATTATCGGAGGATCGATGTTTCATAACATTCCCGCACAAATTCAAGAATGTATGCGCGACCTGGAAGCGCGCGACGCAGTGGAGCGGCTGGGCAACCTGCCTAAAGAACGTCGCCTGGCGCAAGTGCCGCCTGAGGTGGGTAAGTTTATTGCCCTGATGTGCTCCAACGCTCCCAGGGGCATGGTGTTCGATATCGGCACGAGCGGCGGGTATTCGGGTCTGTGGCTTTCGCTGGCTTGCGCGCAGCGCGGCGACAAACTGACTACTTTCGATATTCAGGAGGAGAAGGTGCTGATGGCGCAAAAGACCTTTGCCGAGGCGGGTGTGGATTCATTCGTCAAGGTGATTCATGGCGATGTGCGCAACCACATCTCGCGTTTTCCTCCAACTGCGTTCATTTTTTTAGATGCTGAAAAAGATGTTTACCTCGATTGTTATGAGTACATCATCCCCAACCTGGTGTCGGGCGGAATGTTGATTGCTAACAGCGCCCTGAGCCAGACCCAGCAGCTTTCGTTGTACTTGCACCGCGCTTACCAGGACCCGCGCGTGGATGTTTTGATTCTGCCGCTTGGCAAGGGGCTGCTGGTGTGCCGGAAATGTTAGCATAAACGTCCCGAAGGCTGTTTTTTGCTACGAAAATCGCGTCGAGTAATCCTTCGGGACGGTTTCAAACCATGTGAAACGAACCCAAACATAACAGGAGTTCCGTCTGTGACAGAAACGCTTAAAATTATCATTCCTATGGCAGGTTGGGGGACTCGTATGCGCCCGCATACCTGGAGCAAGCCCAAGCCGCTGGTTAGCGTGGCAGGCAAAACCTCCTTCGACCATCTGATGGATATGTTCAAGACCGTGCCGAACCCTAAGAAGACAGAGTATGTTTTCATCATCGGGTCGTTCCTGGGCGAGCAAATCCCGGTTTATGTCCAGAAGAACTACCCCCACATCACAGCCCATTATGTCGTGCAGGAGGAGATGAAGGGACAGAGTCATGCCCTGTGGCTGGCGCGCCATCACCTGCACGGGCCGACGATTATGGTTTTTTCGGATACCCTGCTAGAGACAGATTTCTCTTTCCTGACAGCCGAGGAATGTGACGGCGTGGCCTGGGTGAAGGCTGTCCCCGACCCGCGCCGCTTTGGCGTGGCGGAAGTCAAGGATGCCTGCATCTCTCGGCTGATTGAGAAGCCACAAACAATGGAAAATAACCTGGCGCTGGTGGGTTGTTATTATTTCAAAAAAGGTGAAGACCTGGTGGCAGCCATCAGTGAGCAAATGAAGCGCGGGATTGCGCTGAAGGGCGAATATTTCCTGGCCGACGCTATCAACATTATGCTCGATTACGGCGCGCGGATGCGCACCAACAGCGTGGATGTCTGGCTGGATACCGGAACTATCGAGGCCACACTCGAGACCAACAAGTATATGCTCGAACACGGCAGCGACAATTCGTCCGAAGTTGCCAAACGCCCCGGCGTCACCATCATCCCGCCCGTTTTTGTTCATCCATCGGCCCGGTTGCACGCTGCCGTGATTGGTCCCAATGTGTCAATTGGGCCAAATTGTCAAGTCAGCGGATGCGTTATCCGCAATACCATACTCGATGAAGGTGCCGAGGCGATTGATTCAGTGCTGAATAACTCCTTTATTGGCAGGAATGCTGAGGTCGAGGGTCATCCCACAACAGTTAACATCGGCGACAATTCCAGCATCCAACTATAGTATTTTCGTTGCAGGGCAAGGTGACATCTTGCCCTGTATTTTTCCCCGTAAACTCGTACAATAGTACTGTAGCGCGGAATTCATTCCGCAGCCCAAAATGGCCGGAACATCCCGAAAGACACTCGAAGGCGGCAAAATCTATCTTCGAAAACATCACCTGTGTCCCTGGCGCCATCCGCGTAGCGGGCAGGTGACAGGGGCGCGCAGGCGCAAGTCTCGGGACGGGAAGATTTCGCATTTGTCTGTTCAGGAGGCGCAATGACAGTGATTGATACCAGCAAATACATTTCGAAGCGCGTGGCTGCGCTCAAGCCATCGGGCATTCGCAAATTTTTCGATATCGCCGCTACGATGAAGGATGTCATTTCGTTGGGCATTGGGGAACCCGATTTCACAACGCCCCAGCCCATACTGGATGCGGGCATCCGCTCATTACAGGCCGGGGAGACTCATTACACATCCAACTCTGGCAAATTGGAACTGCGCCAGGGCATTGCCGATAATCTCCAGCGGTTGTACGGGGTCAAATATGACCCTGTGAACGAAATCATCGCGACCGTCGGCGTTTCGGAAGCGCTCTACCTGGCATTCATGGCCCTGCTCGACCCCGGCGACGAGGTCATTATCCCAACCCCATGTTTTGTGGCCTACCAGGCCGAAGTGTACCTGGCGGGCGGGGTGCCGGTGGAAATTCCCAGCCGGATGGAGAACAACTTCCAGGTTGACCCTGCTGAAGTGCGCAAGCACATCACACCGCGCACCAAAGCCATCTTCATTGGCTACCCCAGCAACCCGACCGGGGCAGTTGCCGAGCGCGAGACCCTGATGGAGATTGCCAAAATCGCCATCGAACACGACCTGGTGGTCGTCTCGGACGAAATCTACGACCGGTTGGTGTACGGCTTCGAGCATGTCTGCTTCCCATCGTTGGGCGAAGAAATCAAGGCCCGCACCGTGCTATTGGGCGGGTTCTCCAAAAGCCACGCCATGACCGGCTGGCGCATTGGGTTTGCCGCCGCCCCAGCCGAGATTTTGAAGTGGATGCTGCGGGTTCACCAGTACACCATCATGTCCGCCCCCACCACTGCCCAAGATGCCGCCATCGAAGCCTTGAAAGCGGAAGATTATGTCGATGAAATGGTGGCCGAGTACAACCGCCGTCGCAAGTTGATTGTGAGCGGGCTGAACCGGCTTGGCCTGACCACCTTTGAGCCGCGCGGCGCTTTCTACGCCTTCCCGAACATCCGGGCTTCGGGCATGGACGAAGAGACCTTTGCCGAAAAATTGCTCCACGAAGAGCATGTGGCGGTTGTGCCGGGTAGCGCTTTTGGCACAGGTGGGGAGGGCTTTGTGCGCTGTTCGTATGCCACCGCTTACGAAAAGATTGAAGAAGCCCTGCGGCGCATGGAGAAATTCATGGAACGGTACGGGTAACTCAATCAGTATTTCGTATTCAGTAATCAGCGTGGCAGGCTTTTGGCCTGTCACGCTTTCATCTCACCCAAAGGATATTCCCATGCCGCCCGAAACTGAAAACCAGATCGACCACCTGCTCGGCCAGATGACCCTGGACGAGAAAATCGGTCAGTTGAACCAATATTTTGCTTGGGGCAAACTTGACCCCGAACTTATCCGCCAGGGCCAGGCCGGTTCCGTCATCAACGCCTCCGGCGCGCTCAGCGGGCAGGGCTTCTCCGGCTCCGGCAACGCCGAAATCAGCAACCGCATCCAGGGGATGGCGCTCGAAACACGGCTCAAAATCCCGCTCATTTTCGGGCGCGATGTGATTCACGGCTATCGCACCGTCTTCCCCATCCCGCTGGCCCAGGCCGCCAGCTTCGATCCTGGCCTGGCCGAGCAGGCCGCCTCGGTTGCCGCGCTCGAAGCCAGCGCCGACGGCATCCACTGGACCTTTGCCCCCATGCTCGACATCGCCCGCGACCCGCGCTGGGGCCGCGTGGCCGAGGGCAACGGCGAAGACCCCTATCTCGGCGAACAAATGTCCGCAGCAGTCATCCGTGGCTTCCAGGGTGAGATGTCCGCGCCCGACAAACTCGTCGCCTGCGCCAAGCATTACGTCGGCTACGGCTCCGCCGAGGGCGGGCGCGACTACGACGCGGGCGAAATCTCCGAGCCGACCCTGCGCGATGTCTACCTGCCGCCCTTCAAAGCCGCCGTCGATGCCGGGGTTGGCACGCTCATGTCGGCCTTTCTCGACCTGAACGGCATCCCTGCCAGCGCCAACCGCCGCCTGCTAACCGACGTGCTGCGCGGCGAATGGGGTTTCGACGGCTTCGTCGTCTCCGACTGGGATTCGGTTAAGGAACTCATCCAGCACGGCGTGGCCGAAGACGAGGCCGAAGCCTCGGTCATGGCCCTCCGCGCCGGGGTCGAAATGGACATGGTCAGCGGCGTCTATCTCAAAACGCTGGCCGCCAGTTTGCAGGCCGGAAAAATCTCTTTGGAAGAGATTGACGAAGCGGCGCGCCGCATCCTGCGGATTAAACACCGCGCAGGACTCTTTGAACGACCCTTGACAGATACCAACCGGGCTGCAACCGATATCTTGAAACCAGAATCGCGCGTCCTGGCCCGCAAATTTGCCCGCGACTGCATGGTTTTACTGAAAAACGAGGGCAATTTGCTGCCCCTGAACGGTTTCCGTAAAATCCTGGTCGCCGGGAATTTCGTTCATGCCCGTGAAGAACTCTACGGCAGTTGGTCGCCCGATGGCAACCCCGCCGATATAACCCCGCTCGACGAAGCGCTCAAACAGGTTGCCCCCAAAGACGTGGAACTGCGCTTCGCCGCCGCGCCCGACCTGGCGCTCTCGCGCGCCCACCACGTTGATGCGGTGGTGCTGGTGCTCGGCGAGCATCCGCTCCGCTCGGGCGAAAACGCCAACGTCAGCGATTTGGGCCTGCCCCCCGGCCAGGCAGAACTCGTCGCTGCGATGTCCGCGCTCGGCAAACCGCTCGTGCTGGTGGTCTTTGCCGGGCGTCCGCTCGCCATCCCCCGCCAGGTCGCCCAGGCGAATGCAGTCTTATATGCCTGGCATCCCGGCCTCGAAGGCGGAGCCGCGCTCGGTGAAATCCTGTTCGGGCTGGAATCTCCCTCCGCGCGCCTGCCTATCAGCTTCCCGCGCGCCACTGGACAGACGCCGATTTATTACAACCATAAAAACTCAGGCCGCCCGGTCACGCCCAACGGGCAGTTCAAATCCCGCTACGTCGACCTGCCCAATTCGCCGCTCTTCCCCTTTGGCTACGGCCTGACCTACACCTCGTTCGAGTACGCCACCCTGAATGTGAGCGACACGGTCATGCGCGGTTCGCTCGAAATCAGCGCCGAAGTGACCAACACCGGACAACGCGCCGGGAAAGAGCTTGTCCAACTCTATATCCGCGACCTGGTCGGCTCGTTGACCCGCCCCATCCGCGAGTTGAAAGGCTTCCAGCGCGTGGCGCTCCAGCCTGGCGAAACCCGCCGCGTGCATTTCACCCTGACCGAAGAACAACTGGCCTTCACCCGCGCTGATGGCGCGCGCGGTATCGAACCGGGCGCTTTCCACGTCTGGCTCGCGCCAAACAGCGCCAGCGGCCTGCGAGGAGAGTTCAGGCTGTAAAAAAATAACGTCCGGGACAGGTGCTCTGCCCCGGACGTTTTCGTAAGCCGCTTATTTTCCAATCCAGCGATAAAAACGCGCTTCTTCGTCCCCCGACCTTTGCAGCAAGTCATGCGATGAACTGGCCGTGCTTTGAACTGATGAATATTCAGGCGCACCTATGTGATAATTCTTGACCGAGCGCGTAATCTCGGCAACGGCAGGGAAAAAGCAGAGCGCAAGCACCAACAGCGTGGCGACATACAGCACGCCCAACTTGCGCCGCATCTCGGCGCTGATTTCAAAATTGACATGCCCAATGAACGCAAAAAAGACGAACAAGGCCGGGATCGAGCCGCGCATTACCAAGTCATTGTGTTTTCCCATACGAAACATGGGAAGCAGGGTTAAAACAACCAGCGTAAGCGTAAATACAGTCAACATAACAGGTTGGATTTTGAAATCCTGCCACAGCGTAGCCTGCCACCTCCTCCAAAACGGCAAACCTGTTCCTACAAATTGGCGCGCTCTCAAAAAAATGCCCGCGCCAATAAACAACATGGCAAGCGCAGCCAGCATACCAAACTCTATTAAGTCAAAGGTAAGGATTGAACGGCCCATCGTGAGTTGGTATTTGTAGCGTACCGTGTCCCAGACGAAACCAACCGGGAATTTGAATTGGTTGGCCTGGATGTACAAGAGGTATATGCCGCCAATCCAAAGAGATGCAAAGTTAAACAAAATGGTTCCGGCCCGGAAAAAAAATCCCCGCCCGGCAGGCGAGAGCAAATAACGCAGGAAAAACAAAGCCAGGTAAGGCGCGGTTCCCAAAATTCCAAATGGGCTCCAGATGATGCTGGCGGCCAACGTAACGCCCGGGGTTTGCGCTTCGCCAGGGTCAAGAATTGCATCAACCAGGATGCCGGTTGAAATCCAGGCCGCAATGGCGTGCTGCGGCACCCAAAATAATAGGGTGGTCATGGAGGAATATTGGAAAAAATCAGACCACCACTCGACGTGCTTGTGGAGGCGGAAAGAATGGGTGTCCAGCAAATAGTACCCTATGACATCCAGCCCGCCTGCCAGGCAAAAAAACAGCGCAAGCAGGAAGGCTTTTATGCCCCACTTGGACAAGCTGACGCGCCCTATGCGGGCAAACCAGGCAAAAGCGAGCGAGAGTCCAAGCAAAGTCCAGAAGTACAGGAAGGCATTGGCAACATTCCAACCAAATAACTTCCCTACCCCGGCGGCGGGCAGGAAGTAGCCCATGTAGTACACAATTGGGATGCTCTCTCCCTCAATTTCGGCGCGCAGCGGCCACTCCTGCTCGATTAAATCCTTCAACAGGGCATTGCTGGCCGGATAGTCATCATTCTGGTACCCGACTCCGCCCGTCCCGGAGAGTGACAACCAGACCACCAGCACCAGCCCCGCAGCCAGAACCGGTTTCAAATACGGCAATCGGAAGGGCTTCTGCGTCATCCACTCCCGCAGGCTGCGAATCAATCCCACGCCCAACATTAGAATCAATCCGCTGACGATGACCAGGGTAAGGACCGAGAAGGGAAATCTCAGCCACCCCGCAGCAAAAAACAGGGAAGGGAGAAGGATATAAATGGCAGATGTGTTCTGTAAAATCTGTTTTTGATCCAGTAACATTTTACTTCCACCAACTTTTCAGGCTGTCCATGGTTTCCAACGCTGTCAAATCCAACTGAAGCGGCGTGACTGAGACATAGCCCGCCTGCAAGGCGCCAAAATCCGTCCCGGCTTCATCCACGCCGGTCGGCCACTCGCCGCCAATCCAATAGTAGGGGCGTCCACGCGGGTCGCGGCGCTCGTCCAGCGCGTCGCGGTAGACGCGCAAGCCCTGGCGCGTGACCTGGATGCCCTTAATCTCGGCATCCTCCAGGTGCGGCACATTGATATTCAGCAAAACGCCCTCCGGCAGGCCATCTGCAATCACCTTTGCCACGATTTTGGCCGCCGCGCGCGCCGCCGGGCCATAATCCAATTCACCATGGCCCGGTTTCGAGTCGAGCGAGACGGCAATTCCCGGCACGGCAGCGATCACTGCTTCCATCGCTGCCGTGACTGTGCCGGAATACGTCACATCGTGCCCGATATTGGCATTTGGGTTGACGCCTGATACCACCAAATCGACTTTTTCTTTCACCACGCCCAGCAAGGCCAGCGCCACGCAGTCACTCGGCGCGCCGTCGCTGGTCAGGGCGGATGTGCCGTCGGCCAGCTTTACTTCGCGCACCCGCAGCGGCCTGTCCATTGTTTTGACATGCCCCGCAGCGCTCCAGTTACGGTCGGGGGCCATCACCGTCACTGTCCCCAGTTTGCGCATCTCCTGCGCCAGCGCCAGCAGCCCCGGCGCCTGCACGCCGTCATCGTTTGTAACCAGGATGTGCATAAGACCTCTTTCGATTTTGGATACTCGGTATTCGATACTCCAATAACGAATACCGAGTATACCAGTTGACTTTAATGTCAGACAAGTACATAATAGGTCAAGCAAAAACCGTCCCGAAGGTTCTTCGAAAAGCGGCAAGTTCGCATAAAACCTTCGGGACGTTACCACATCAAAGAATAGGAGACCGAATGAAAAATACGGCAGACGTTTTGCTTATTAACGCCCATATTTTGACCATGGATGAAGAACTTACCCAATATCGTCACGGCGCGCTGGCAGTGAAAAACGATTCCATCCTGGCAGTTGGGCCTGAAGCAGAGATTAAAGCAGAATATGACGCGCCGCAGGTGGTCGATTGCGGCGGCAAAATCCTGATGCCCGGCCTGGTCAACGCCCACACCCACGTCCCGATGACGCTGCTGCGCGGCCTGGCCGACGACCTGCGACTGGATGTCTGGCTGATGGGTTATATGTGGCCAGTGGAGCGCGAGTTCGTCTCGCCAGAGTTTTGCCGCCTGGGGACGCTCATCGCCTGCGCTGAATTTATCCGCAGCGGCGTGACTGCTTTCGCTGATATGTATTTTTTCGAAGACGATGTGGCCCAGGCCACTGCCGAGGCCGGTTTGCGCGGAGTGTGCGGGCAATCGGTGCTGAAATTCCCTACCTCGGATGCGCCCTCCTTCGAGGATGGCCTGGCGCGCGCCCGTACATTTATCCAGAAGTGGAAAGGCCACCCGCTGATTGTGCCTTCCGTTGCCCCGCATGCGCCCTACACCACCACGCCCGAAATCCTGAAAGCCTGCGCCCAACTGGCCGCCGAGTTCGATGTGCCGTTGCAAATCCACATCTCTGAAACGGCGCTCGAAGTGGAGAACATGCGCGAGGAAAACGGGATGCCGGTCGTGCCGTATGTCAAAAAGCAGGGCTTGTTCGATGCCAAAGTGCTGGCAGCCCACTGCGTCCACATCGACGAGGGTGAAATGCGCACGCTCCAGCACGCCCGCGCCGGGGTGGCGCACAATCCATCCTCCAACCTGAAACTGGCTTCGGGGTTTGCGCCGGTCAGCAAGATGCTCGAAACCGGGTTGAACGTAGGCATCGGCACCGACGGCCCGGCCTCCAACAATGACCTGGATATGTTCGAGGAAGTGCGGCTGGCGGCTTTCCTCGCTAAAACCGTCTCGAACGACCCAACCAGCCTGCCCGCGCCGCAAGCCCTGGCGATGGCGACCCGCATTGGGGCGCAAGCCATGCACATCGGTGATATTACCGGCTCACTCGTCCCCGGCAAACGGGCTGACTTGATCCTGTTCGATTTGAGTCCCCTGCACAATTCGCCGCGCTTCGAGCGCGACCCCAACGGGGCCTATGCCCAAATCGTCTACGCCGGGAAATCAACCGATGTGACCGATGTGATGGTGAACGGCAAATGGCTGATGCGCGACCGTCAAATGTTGACGCTAAACGAAGCTGAACTGCTTGCCCAGGCCGCCGCATACGCCCACAAAATCGACGCCTTCCTGACGGCGCGTGAGCAATCGGTGTTGAGCAAATTGATTGCACTGGGCGGTTCGAGCGAGGAGGAATCCTACGAGGTGCAGGTCAAGGTCAAGTTGCAGGACCCGGCTCGTGTGAAGCCTGCGCTCTCCTCCCCAGAACTGGAAATTGTCTATGCGCGGCATTATCGCCAGTATGACATTTACTTCTCTTTCGACGACCCATCCCAGGGACGCCTGCGCTACCGCGAGGATGACATCATTGACGCCAAGGGCAAAGTTGGCAACGTCCGCACCCGGCTGACGCTGCTCGGCGAAAACCGCGAAGGCGGTTTCGACCAGGATGTGCTGCTCTCGCGCTCGCGTTACCTGGCTCCCGCCACCCAGACGCTGCGCTTCTACCGGGAATATTTCAAGCCGGTCGATGAGAAAGTGGTCGAGAAAGACCGCCTGCGCTGGCTGGTAAAGTATAAAAACGAGGAGTTTTACATCAACCTGGATACCATCGAGCGCCCCGATATGGGACAGTTCCTCGAAATCAAGAGCCGCACCTGGAGCCGCAAAGACGCCCAGCAAAAAGCCAAACTCTCGGTTGAATTGCTCACCCTGCTCGGCGTGACCGAAGGCGAACACATTACCAGCGATTACGTTGCGCTGGCGTGACATCCTTCTTTCCTCCGCCCAAAACATGTTGAGACTCCCCCATTTTCCACGAACAGGAAAATGGGGGAGAATTTAAGAATTTTCTTCATGAATCTTCTTTGTTTTTGTACAAAACACCAATCAATAACCGAAGACCTTTTTCTCCTAGGTATTCAATCCAACCTGCAACATCTACAGACTCTTCCAATGATTTGATGTCAATCGTAGCGGGCAGCGTTTGATAAATCCTCAAACCATATTCAGCAAATCTTAACAACAAATCAGATTCGACGAATTCCATTCCTCCGTCCTTCAAGTAGATTGGCTCTTTTAGTTCATATTTTGTATGAAACCTGAAACTACCAATGCCGCTTTCGTGTATCTCGACATAAGCATTTACATGATTCTCTGGAACGTTTCTCCAGGCAAGGAAAAGGTTGCATAATTTTTGATAGAAAAACCTATCGGCGAAGGCATCAAAAACTTGCCAGTTCCGTTTACCGTAGAACTCTGAATTGGTTTCGATACCAAAAGCTGGTTATCCATATTCAAGATTTCTTAGCTCTGAGGATATCCCTTGCGTGAGCGGAAGAAACAGGAATTGGGTCGTGCGATTGATTAAAGTTTCAATGATTGTTAAAGTCCAGCCAGTGCCTTCTTCATAAATTCCCATGTAATCTATGAGGCGAGGAAAAGAAATTTGACCCAATGACCTAAATCGGGAATTTGAAAAGAAATAGCGAGGGCCGATATGGGGAATGAACTCTTTAAATTCCGGTCCCCTTGATCTGACTACTTCATCAACCTTGAAGATTGGATAATCATCGTTTGTCTTTGCCATATTTATCACAGTTTGTTCGCTGAAATTGAGTTGTAAAACCGAATTTATGGCGTTTTGATTCAAAAACGGCAAAACCGCCTATATACTGGATGCCACAAATCGCTGGTCGAGTAGGATGTAGCGGGGTACAGAGAACACATACAAACCCGATTTGTGAAGATTAGCGCCGATTAGCGGATTCGCTACGGACACGCATTCTGCAAATGTCCCTCGAAAGTTTCGGCAAACAGGTGCAGGCCCGAACCGTCACAGCGGGCGCGGAAGAAGTAGTAAGGTGTCTGGGCCGGGTAGGCGACGGCTTGCAAGGCGCTCAGGGCCGGGCTGGCAATGGGGCCGGGCGGCAGGCCGTTGATTTTGTAGGTGTTGTAAGGCGAATCGATTTGCAAATCGACCAGCACCAGGGGCGACTTCCACCACGAACCGGTGGCCGGGTTGAGTCCGATGGCATACTGCACGGTCGGGTCGGTCTCCAGGCGCATCCCAATCGACAGGCGGTTCAGGAACACCGAAGCGATAATCGGCTGTTCTGCGGCCTGCATCGCTTCGCGCTGAACAATGGAAGCCAGCGTCACAGCCTGGTACACGTCCAGGCCCTGCCGTTCAAAGGCGGCGCGCAGTTCCGGCGAAAGCGCCAGGGCGAAATTGTTCATCAGGGTTTCGACCAA
>Ga0116204_1001163_pt1 | contig 14806 bp, 18 predicted proteins | sample LakKivwa52mmetaG_FD_94481 | JGI IMG/M metagenome (GOLD analysis project Ga0116204, IMG submission 94481) | Anoxic lake water microbial communities from Lake Kivu, Rwanda to study Microbial Dark Matter (Phase II) - Lake Kivu water 52m metaG | ecosystem: Environmental > Aquatic > Freshwater > Lake...
ACTTGGTAATGAATATTCGTCTATCTTTCTGAATGAGGTATCGCAGATCAGCTACTCTTCATATACCCTTTGCGTGACCCGTCTGGCTCAAAAGACCGGTCTGGTGAATAAGATATACTGCGACTGCAACCCGCCTTCACGTAAACATTGGACGTATAAGCTATGGTTCGAAGGTAAAGACCCCGTGAGCAACGAGGCCGTTAACCGTGACCTGTACGGCTCGATGATGCTCAACCCCGATGACAACAGAGAGAACCTGCCCGATGATTATATCGAATCGGTGCTATCCACCCTGTCACGGAGGCAGCAGCAGCGGTTCAGGTTTGGAGAGTACACTGATGACATAGAGGGTGCGCTGTGGAATTATGACATTATTGACCCTTATAGAGTAACCGAGGTTCCCGAGTTGGTTCGGGTGGTGGTGGCGATCGACCCCAGTGGCACGGGCAAGAGGTCGAGTGACGAGGCAGGTATTATCTGCTGCGGAGCGGATCACCGGGGACACGGTTACGTCTTAGGGGATTATTCAGGGCATCACTCACCTACGGCATGGGCCGTTCAGGCAGTTAAGCTACTTAACAGGTTCAACGGTGATGCTATCGTGGCCGAGGTCAATCAGGGTTGGGATATGGTTGAGACTATTCTCAGGGGCATAGACAAAGACATCCGGGTAATCAAGGTAGTGGCATCAAGGGGTAAGGTCGTGAGGGCCGAGCCTATTGTGGCTAAGTACGAGCAGGGGCTTGTGCATCACGTGGGTTCGCATGGCGACCTGGAAGACGAGATGTGTACGTGGGATAGTCGGGAGTCGATTATCTCGCCCGGTCGCATTGATGCGCTCGTTTACGCACTTACAGAGTTGTTGACAAAAAAGCAGAGAGAGTTTGTTCTTGTTTAAATTTTTATATGTAATTTTGTACAAAATATGAAGCTGATAGATCGCATATTCGAAAGGCGTGTTAATGATGCGCTGGCGAAGTACCTGAAGGAGAACCCTGAGGGCACTTACTTTTGGGAGAAAATACTTCAGAGGATTGGTGTCGGCAACCCCGTTTACTCGCCTGATAACACCGAGACATACGTCAATAAGGGCTATCTGTTTAACCCTATTGTGTATTCGATTGTATCTTACATCGCACAAAAGGCAGCCGTTGTGCCCTGGTATGTGTACGATGTAAAGGACGAGAAGTCGCTGAAACTGTACAAGTCAGCCGGTGGTGATGTGTCTTATTCTTCGCTGAAGGTGCGCAAAAAGGCTCTTGTGGAAAATGAGAATCACGACTTCAACGAGGTACTGAACAGACCTAACGAACTTCAGGGGTGGGCTGAGTTCATCGAGCAGGTGCTTGGGTTTAAACTGATAACTGGTAATTCCTACGTTCATTCGATAGGCCCTTCGGGCGGAGTGAACAGGGGATCAATAAAAGAGATGTGGTCACTCCCGGCTCAGATAATTGAAGTCGTGGCAGGCGATAAGATGCAACCAATAAAGGGTTATAAGAACAAGCTCGACAAGGCCATACCGATGATACCATACGAGGAGATGATTCACCTGAAGTACTGGACGCCGGAATACGATTCAGGGTCATGGCTGTACGGTCTTTCACCCCTGCGCGCGGGCAGGCGCATAGTCGATAAGTCCAATTCAAGCTATGACGCATCGGTGACCGCCCTTCAGAACATGGGCATACTTGGGTTTGTCTCTGGCGACGCAGGCAACCAGGATGCGGGGCTTACGCCCGAACAGGCCGAGAGAATAGAGGAGAGGCTGAAGCAGAAGTCCGGCCCGAAGAATTGGGGTAAGATACTTGTAACCTCTGCTAACCTGAAGTGGCAGCAGATAGGGATGTCGCCGGTCGACCTTAACATAATCGAAGGCGACAAGATGGATCTTCGGATGCTGTGCAATGTGTACCACGTTCCTTCAGAATTATTCGGTGACGCTCAGAATAAAACATACTCAAACACTAAGGAAGCTGGCAGGGCTGTTTACACCGGTGCTGTTATTCCGGCACTGACACAGTTCAGGGACTCACTCAATGCTCACATGGTTCGCAGGGGTTACACGGGTATATATGTTGACTTCGATGTGTCGCTTATTCCGGAACTTCAGAAGGACGTTGAGTCGATGGTTGCACAACTCGCTGCGGCGTGGTGGCTGAATCCTAACGAAAAGAGAGAGATGATGCTCTACTCTGTTGACGAATCAGAGCCAGGCATGAGTAAATACTGGATTCCTTACGGCCTTGTGCCGATGGACGGTATGAGTTTATCAGATGAAGATTTAAAGAGCTTAGAAGCAAAATTAGGCATACGTGACTACCGGTGACATTATATGGAAACGTGTTGACCTGCGCCGCAGGAACCTCGAAAGGAAGCATCAGCTGCTCTTTCAGAGGGTACTGTCTTTGCAGTTTGCAGAGGTGGCTGCTGCTGTGAGAACTGACAACGCGATGAACGCCGACAAGCTGGTTGACCTTATCACCACCACCCCGATAGAGAAGGCAATGATGAGACTATATGAGGAGGTCGGGATTGAGTTTGCCCGTGACACCTTCCAGCAGTTCAAAGGGAAAAAGGACGAGTACATTGACAACTGGCTTGCCTTTATGCGGTCTTATGTTACTTCGAAATGCGGCAACAAGATAGTATCAATAGCTGAAGGTTCTCGGGAGCAGGCATTGAAGTTGATAAGGGCGGCTATTGACAGCGGCATCGAAGAGGGCAGGGGGACAGAGGAGATAGCCCGCAGGATCAGGAATTCGCTGATGAGGGATTCGATACCTATGAATCAGATGAGGGCCGTGAGGATAGCCCGCACCGAGGTAGTGGGTGCTTCCAACATAGGCGCAATGGAGGGCGCGCGGGAGACAGGCCAGCCGATGGAGAAATACTGGATAGCTCAGAAGGACGGACGTGCAAGGGACAGCCATACGAATGTTGAGCTGTCGGGGCCGGTTCCGCTTGATGAGCCGTTTTACGTTGACGGGATTCCGGCAGAGATGCCCGGCGATCCCTCGCTTCCGGCAGAGGAGGTAATAAATTGCAGATGTAGTGTGGCATTTAAAGTGATAGCGATATGAGAGAGTTTATGTTATTCAAGGACGTGGCAGAGAGTGTTAAGGATGTTGACACCGTAAAAGGTATAGTCACGGGGTACTTCTCGAAGTTCGGCAACAAGGATTCCGATGGCGATATAATTCTTCCGGGTGCGTTCAAGAAGACGCTTCAGGAGAATGGCCCTGAGAGTTCGAGGCCGAGAATCCTGCACCTGTACCAGCACGACCCGTGGAAACCGATAGGCAAGCCGAAGGTACTGAAGGAAGACTCCGAGGGGTTGTACTTTGAATCCGAGATAAGCCAGACCTCGATAGGCAAGGACGTCATTCAGCTATACGTTGACGGTGTGCTGACCGAACATTCGATAGGCTTTCAGATCGTCAAAAGAGAAGTCGATGAGACGGCCAACATTCAGAAACTTATCGAGCTTAAACTCTGGGAGGGTTCAACCGTTAGCTGGGGTGCCAACATGGAAGCCCTTGTAACGGGCGTTAAGTCAACCGACAAAGCCGGTATTCAGAAAGTCATTGATAAACTCGATGCCGTCACTAAGGCATTTACGCATGGTAGCTTCACGGACGAGACGCACCGTGCGCTGGAAATACAAATGAAGCAATTACAACAGCTTATCATCTCACTCGTAACTGCGGAGCCGGAAACACTCCGTGAGGAAAAAGCCGAGATAACAGCTCAGGAGATAGTTAGTAAACTGAAGTTAAACATTAAAAACCTTTAAGACATGAACGAAAAAGAATTAAAGGAACTGAACGAGCAGCTGGAGAAACTCGGTAAGAGCATCGACAGCAAACTTGAGGAGTTCAGCAAGAAGGCCGAGGGACTTTCCAAAGAGGAAGTTAGTAAGGCCGTGAAGGAGATCAAGACTGACCTTGAGGGCAAACTCAAGGAGTATAATGACCTTCACAAGAAGATGCAGGATCAGATTGATTCACTTGACACCAAGATGAAGCGCACCTCGACAGAGAAGAAAACCATGAAGCAGACGCTTGCGGAAACGCTTGAGAATAGCGAGGACTTCAAAAGGTTTGCAGCCAAGAAGATCAAGAACACCGGCGAGATATTTCTCAAGACCGTTGACGACATGACACAGGCTAACTCTTTCGAGAGCACCATTGTTGTGCCGGTAGATCAGAGGCCAGGTATTGTTTACGACCCCGACAGGGCGCAGAGGGTAAGGGATTTCATCAGCTCAGGTACCACATCTTCGAACATGGTAACCTATGTTCAGGAGTATGCCTTCACGGATGCCACTGACATCACCACCGAAGGTGCAGAGTATAAGCAGAACGACTTTGACCTGAAGAGGATTGATGCACCCGTTTACAAGATCACCAACTACATCGTTATCTCTGAGGAGATGCTCGAAGATGTTGAGGGACTTGTAAGCTACATCAACACCCGCCTGCCTTCGAAGCTCAAGCTGAAAGAAGATCAGCAGCTTCTTTATGGAAGCGGTACTGGTCAGATAAAGGGTATCACCAAGTATGCTGCCGCTTATGTTGACGTGCTGGCCGATTCAGACATATCGAGGTACGATGTTATCACCGCCGCCTTGAATCAGGCTACGATAGCAGAATATCGCCCGACAGCCATCATGCTGCATCCTACCGATGCCATGAAGATGAAGCTCTCGAAGGACGACAACGGACAGTACATATTCCCGTGGATATTCGCCAACGGTTCACTCGGCATTGATGGAGTGCCTGTAATCACTTCGACAGCTATGACCGCAGGTGATTTCCTTGTGGGTGACTTCCGCCTCGGCGCGCAGGTCTTTGACCGCAGGCAGGCTTCCGTTGAGTTCTCGAATCAGAACGAGGATAACTTCATCGAGGGCATGGTAACTGTCAGGGCTTCGGAGCGTCTTGCTCTTGCCGTGTATAGGAACAACGCTTTCGTGTATGGCACTTTCGCTGCCGCTCTTGCTCAAGGCAGTGCTTAGTTGTGTGGTTGGTTGGAGGGGAGGGGTTCGCCTCTCCCCTTTTTAACCTACTCTTATGCTGGATAGATTTGAGATAATAGTACTGAGCCTTGAACGCAGGGCTGACCGCCGAAGGAGATGTGATGAGATTCTTCGGGGTTATGACTATCGCTACTATCTGACACGGGAGAATCACTCCGACCTGTGGGGTAACGCCTCGCGGGACTACCTGAAGATGCTATCGACTATTGAAGATGATTACGCAATAGTCTTTGAAGATGATTTTGAACTGAAACAAGATGGCACATTTGAAAAGGCATGGGATCAGCTACCTGATAATTTCGACCTGCTATATCTGGGTGCCAACCTTACGACAGCACCCCAGAGGTATAGTCAAAATCTTCTTAAACTGAACGGTGCATGGACGGTTCATGCGTTGGTTTATTCGCGGAAATTTATTAATTTTGCACTTAATAATTACGATTACGCAACGTGCGGGGTATATGACGAATGGCTCAGGAATATGGCAAGGCAGAGAGATTTCTATATGACTTACCCGATGATAGCATGGCAACGCCCTGACTACTCTGATTTTGTCCGCAGCGATGTTAACTACGACTTATTTAACAACCAATACTACACAGAGCTATGAAGATTATTGCATTAGTACACGGCTACCCGCCAAACCACAACGCAGGGGCGGAATGGATGCTTCACGATATGCTGAAGCACGCAGTATCGAAAGGCCACAAGGCAGAGGTTTTACTTCCCATCTCGGAGCTGAAACCATACACCATTGACGGCGTTAAGGTTGACAGGGATGTATTCCAGGAGGCAAGGGCAAAGGTCGAGAAGTGCGACCTGTTACTCACCCACCTCGACAGGCACGGCAAGGCCCTTAACATTGCAGAGTATTACAACAAGCCCATTGTTCTGATCGTTCACAACACCCACCGCTACGGGGTATTTGCCAACAAATGGAACCGCGAGGGCGACAACTTTGCGTATGTGCTTTATAATTCCGAGTACACGGCAACGCAAAACAAGTACCCAAATAGGGGCGTTATTGTCCGGCCACCGGTCGACCCCGCAAGGTGCAAGGCTAAATCAAAGGGCGACAAGATAACCCTGATTAACCTCTTCGAGCCGAAGGGCGGGCTGGTGCTTCAGAGTATCGCCAAACAGATGAAGAAGCATAAGTTCCTCGGAGTTAAAGGCGGCTACGGCAAGCAGGAAATAGGCACGATGAAGAATATTACCTACATCGAAAACACCTCAGACATCAAGAGTGTTTACTCGCAGACACGAGTGCTGCTGATGCCTTCGAGCTATGAGAGCTACGGAAGGGTGGCGGTCGAGGCCATGATAAACGGCATACCGGTTATTGCACACCCCACACCTGGGCTGAAGGAATCGCTCGGAAGTGCCGGGATATTCGCTGACCGAAACAATGTAGCTGAGTGGGTAACTGCTATTGAGTTGCTCGATGACCCCGACACCTACGCCAAGCAGTCAGAGTTGTGCCTTCAGAGGGCGAAAGAGATTGAGGCGCAGACAAAGAAAGAACTGGATGATATGTTAAACTTCTTTAATTCGATAATATGAAAAAGCCGGAAAAAAGAATAGTAAAGGCAGCCTCGAAGGTGGTTACGAGTGACCCCCCAACGGGATATGTACGGGTTTTGTTTAAAATTCCCTACGAAAAGTTCAACACAGGTGATGTTGTTGACATACCGGAGAGGCGTTACAAGTCGCTGCATAGGGAGGTAGAGAGATATTTCGGAACCAATGAACCTACGAAGTCATGGTAGTAAAGATAATAACAGACGTTGACAGCGAACCGGTAGCCCTTGAGGATGCCAAGCTGTGGGCCAAGATAAGCGGTGCCTCGGAGGATGATATTATGGAGGACATCATCCTGCCGTCTGCCCGGAAGGCCGTTGAGGATTACTGCTCGTGTTCGATGGCTGAAAAAGAGTATGAGGTAATCTTCGAGAAGTCGGAGAGCTACTATGAATTACCTTACGGCCCCGTTATTGAGGTGTCGAAGGTTGAGATACTGTATTCACGTGGCGACAATACTGAATTACCGGAGGATGACTATTATGTTGTTGGCGATAAGTTGTATGCGGGCGAGTTTCTATCTACCCGTCATGTGGTGGGGATGAAAGTCACTTACACGGCTGGTTATGGTGATGATACTGAACCATTACCGGCACCACTGAAAGAAGCCGTATTGCGGCAGTTTGTCACGCAATATGATTACAGGGAAAACACCGGAGGCGCAGGCATAAGCCCACAGGCTCGTGAGATTTGCGCACCTTACAGGAGGCGGGTATGGTTATAGGGTTATACAGAGATATGGTAGAGATACAGCAACCCACGCGCACGGGCGATGGTCAGGGTGGCTACACTACCACATGGACGAAGTATGCCGATGAGTGGACAAAGGCCGAAAGGCTGTCTATTTCACGGACACTCGACCAGTCGGGGGTGAAGTATTCCCATGCCGTTCGATTCCGGATGCGCAAGGGCGACCACGCTATTGACGAGAGCTTCCGGATAGTATGGGATGGCAACTACACCATACACTCTGTTATCCCCGATCACAAAGGAAACGAATATGTAATACTTGCCTACCGATGAACGCAACAATAAAACTTAATCAGATGGATGTTCAGGCATTCCGCAGGTGGCTCCGGTGGGAAGACAAGGAGACGCAGCAGAAGTGTCAGAATCTTATTGCACGCACGGCAGAGGATATTGCAAGGGGGGCGCAGTCGAACGCATCGGGGGCCTTTGACAATCCCACTGGTCGCTTGCAGTCATCAATCAAAACGAGATACACGGCAGACAAGATGGGTGCTACGGTGGCGGTAGGGGTTGATTACGGGCCTTACAAGGAATTTGGAACTGGTGAATTAGTTGAAGTGCCTTCGGGGTTGGAGGATTACGCCATGCAGTTTAAGGGGGCCGGACTCCGGAAGGTCAACCAAAGGCCGAAGCCTTATTTCTTTTCGGCAGTAGAGAAAGCTGCCACAAACTTTTTTCGTGAACTGAAACAAATGGGATTCGATGAAAGACCCTGAGAACGACATAAGAACTTGGCTGCATCAGAAATTAAGCGGCATAACGTACGGCGGTAGCAGTGTACCCGTTTACACCTTCCCCCCGAAGGATGCCGCCATGCCGTACATTGTTATCGGTGATGCTTCGTCTCCGGGTGAATCGTCAACGAAGGATGGTTTCCTGGTTGAGTACAATTTAACCCTTGAAATATGGGTGTCATTCACCGGAAATGACGCTTCGATGAAACCGGTTAACTCTATTTCAAATTCGATCATGCAGGCGATAAGGACGATAGGTGGTGTTAACTCTTATTCGTATATCGGAACCGAAGGTGAAATATCGGACTGGAATACGATAAGGTGCGAGATCAGGGAGGTGATTACAGATAGGTTTCTGAGTGATCGGGGGCCGGTAATATACAAATCAATTAATATTAACTTTTATATGGAGGAACAGTAAAATGGCAAAGTACAATGGAGACAAGATGCTGGTTATTGTCAATGGCGTTGCCATCGGAGCAACCAGGTCGTTTACCCTGACGATGAATCAGACCAACTTCGACAAGACCACGAAGGATTCCGATGGTTATGTTGAGAGGGGGCCGGGCAATCGTGATTGGAATGTGACCTTTGACGGGCTTTATGACCCCGCCGGAAGCATGAACGCTGAAGAGTTGCACGACATCCTTGATGGCCGCACGAGGGTTTACCTTGAGATGGCACTTATCGAAGGCGGTGCAACAGTATTCAGGGGATATGCTTACACTAACAACGTAACCATCACAGCACCGCAAGGCGAGGCTATTTCGCTCAGTGGAGGCTTTGAAGGTGACGGCGCAATCAGTAAAGGCACAGTCGTATCGTCATGAACCAACTAAGAGGCTACACAGAAATTGAATGGGCAGGTAAGACTTACCCGTTCAAGTTTGGCACTAATGCCTGGGCATTGTTTTGTCAGGAAAGAGGCATCGAGTTTGGCGACATACCATCGACTGGGGTGTTTGGCAAGTGGGAAGGTGATCAGGTGGTGAAGGCCCCTGATATGCTGGCACTGCTTGACCTTTACTATTGCGGTTACGTGGCCGCCTGCCGGAGTGTGGGTGAGAAGCCCATTACGAAGGAGGCACTTGTTGACATACTCGATGAGTTACCCGATGCTGCATTGACGCTTCAGGTGGCGATGTTGCGGGGGAAGTTGCTGGGCTTTTCGTTCACCGAGGAGGGTGAGCAGGGAAACCCTCAGTAACAACGTGGAAGGAAGTTCTTTGTTATGCTTTTGAGGCCGGATTAAAACCTGCCGAGTTTTGGGACATGACCTTCGGAGAAGTCGAGGCTTATTGTAAAGGTTACGAGACCAGGCTTGCAAGGACTTTGATACTGCCTCGCTTTACCGCCGGAGTGCTTTACGCTGCTCACGGTGGCAAGGGCAACATAACAGATTTCTTCCCGTTGATTACTGACAAGCGAGCTGAATTGATAAGCGTTGAAGAGTATGAGGAATTTAAGAAGCGGTTAGGATATGGCAAAACAGAAGCTTGAGGCACAATTGGGTCTCAACACGAAGGAGTTTCAAAGCAAACTGAAGCAAGCCCAGCAGAGCATGGAGGGCTTCCGTTCTGGCCTCATGCGTATTCAGCAGGGTTTTATGGCCCTTGCCGCTGGTACTGGAGCGTGGACGCTTGTCAAGAAAGCTATTGATTCCACCAACGCCACGGGCGACATATTTGACCGCACGATGCAGAAGATAGATAATAGCACATCTATGTTCTTCAGAACAATAACCAGTGGTGCGCTTTATGATCTTTGGGGGAATCTTGAAAGAGCTGCCGAAGCAGGAGAGAAATATTGGAGGGTCATGGATGAGATTTCTGATATGCAGCGATCTCTCAATACAGCCTTTGGCGATGCCCGCATTAAGATGTCAGACCTTGAGGAGGTATTTCGCGACCGCACGGGCAGGCATACTTTTGAGCAAAAAGAGAAAGCACTCGAAGAGTATCGCAAAACTTACGAAGGCTTGCAGGTTATGCAGGTTGCCATCGACAAGGAGACTCTTGATGCCACCAAAGAGAACATATCTGCTCTTTCAGGATTGCGCGATGATGAGATAGAGATGTTTATCAAGGGGTATTATCAGCAGCGGAAAATGATAAAAGATGTGGTCATTCCCGCGATGGATGAATATGCCGAAAAGCAAGCTGAAATATCTGCTCTTGGCAATAAGGCGTATGGTGTCAACCAGCGTACCGGCGAAACATTTGTCAAGAACAAGAATGCACTTGCTCTTCTTAATGTAGCAACTTCTGAAAGAGATAGCATACTAACAAAACTAAGCCCCAAAGAATTACAATGGTATAAGTTACTTGAGCGATCTGGTAGATTAAGCAAGGAAGAGGAAGACGTGCTTGAGAAACTATACATGGGTGCGTCAAAGTCAGCCGCTGATCTTAATTCCGTAAGGCTTGAGACGCTCAGGATTGAGGCTATGATCTCCAACGAGAGGAAGGCCGCTCTTGAGCTATTAAAAAAGGAGAATGAATTTACCGGCAAGCGTATAACGATTAGGCCGAACGGGGTTGACACATCTACGCTGGGGCAGATGCAAACACCATTTACAGGCGAGCAGGTAATCCCCGGACTTGAGCAGACTATCGGACTTGTAGAAGAGCTTGACAGTGCGTTTCAGAACTTATTTGCAAACACGGGACGGGGATTAAAGGGCATGGCCGATGCGTTCAAGGATGCACTCGCTCAGATGGTGGCGCAGCTCGCAGCTAAGGCAGCCGTGTTTGGGATATTGACTTTGTTATCCGGTGGTGCGGGTGGGTTGGGGAAGGCAGCCACTAAGATCCTCGACGGCAAGGGGATGCTTCAGTTTATGGGCGTGCCTCAGTTTGGCGGCTCTGCACCCGTGGGCGCAGGCGCGGGCATGAAGCTCAATGTCGAGGGTATTGTTAAGGGTGGTAATATACACATCAGCAACAGGCATTATGGTAAGTTACTCGGGAGGAACACATGAGCTACGGGGTAGAATATAGAGCAGAATTTACAGACCTTCGGACAAAGCAACTCCGCAGGTCGAATCTTATTACCGGATGGACGAATGAGCCGTCAAGTCCATACGACACTTTTACTGCATTGGGAGAAGATATAGCATCTGCGATAACTGATGGCAGTGCTTATGCGCTATGTTATTCAGATCAATTCTCTGTTAATGTTGGTGATACTATTATAGTAACCTTTAATCTTACACTCAACTCAGGGTCTGCGCCATATTCTGTACATATACGCAATGATGCAGGTGTTAAGTCTAATGAGGAAGCTGCAATAGCTGGCGTCAACACTATAATGCTTACGGCAACCGAGACTATTTCAGATGCACGAATAGGCATAGTTAATGATGTTAATGCCGCAAATTGGGAGGCATCAGATTTCGAGGTACTTTACCAACAAACACATGACTGGAGAATAGACGTACTCACTGACGGTTATTCGGGGTCAATTAAAGAAATGACACTTGCCGGAGACCCTCTGAACATAAGCTATCTTTCTCCATCAGAGGAGCTTCTTTATCCGCCGATAAAAGGATCAATGGCACAGTTCAGCGTGCGGTCGCCTAACCACTTTCAGTACCTCGACCTTGTAGCCGCTGCCGATTTCGAGCATCCTGTGAATATTTATCAGGACGATGTATTGCGATGGTCGGGGTGGATAACCCCTGGTAATTATTCCGAGCCTTATGATTCAGAGAATTACCGTGTAACTATTGCCTGTACCGATGGGCTGGGGATGCTTAAGTTCGTTGACTACCTTGACGGGGAAGAATATTATAATGGCCGCAAAACGGAAGCGCAGGTGCTTATTGATTTGCTCGACAAGATTTACATAACCTCGTTCAAGGAGTTCATAAACATCTATGATGACGAGATGGATTCTGACGAAGAAGATTCGCCGCTCGACCAGACATACATTGATGTCGATATATTCCGCGACATGAATTGCTACGAGGTATTGGAGTACCTGTTGATAAAATGGAACGCAATAGTCAGGCAGAAGAATGGCGAGATATACATTTACAGGCCCATTGAACTGAAGGACGCTACGGCCTACGGGAGGCACTTCACGTCATCCACTTCAAAGACGGCTATAACTCTCTCCCCGGCGCAGCAGATAAGCCGTAAGACCTCACCAACGGACTTTGTAGGTGTCAATGGCGGGACGCTTATGATTGAACCTGCGGCCAAGAAGATAGTGTATAGGTTTGATTATGGCAGCCGCGAATCATGGCTTGAAAATTGGGATTTATCGGTTAATACCTTTAAGGATAATCAGTTTGAATCATGGTCTAATGGCGGCGCGATGGCGGCACGGCCTATCTCGGAATACGTCCCCGGAGAGGATAATGGCGTGGCACTCCCGGCAGGTAGTGCGCTTACATCGGTAACGCCGATACCATATAATACTGCCAATAATTTCTACCAAGAATTTGCTGCGAATGTCAAGGCAGCCCCGGATGGATTAGTGTTGGAAATTGACTACGGTATTTTTAACGCGGGCGTGTCGATAGTGTCTGGGTTGAAATATTTTTACAGGATTCAGCAGGGCGGATATACGCTCAAGCAGGGATCTATCGATGATCAACTTGTTTGGGAAAACGTCACCACGAATTACATGAATGACAACATCGGCGATGTGTCGCCGGGGTGGACGGGATGGACTACCATAAGAAAAAGGATTGACGGCGTTCCGACAACCGGGGTTATAAAGGTAATACTTTACTCTACCAATTACGGTGATGACTGTATTATGGCCTTTAGGGATGTGCGTTTTCTGGCGGCCTCAGCCGAAGCAGGCAGGTATTTGTCCCCAGCGTTTATAGCACGTCAGTCGCGCAGCAAGACATCAAGTATATCAAATCTTTTTAAGATAACATCTTTCGTAAAGAGGACGGAAAGGGATTATTCCGTAGAAAATAATATCCTGCGCGGCGAGACTCTTGAATTTGACCACATAATGGGCGATGTAAAAAACTCAGGCATCGTCAATGCGATGGAGCAGTTTGCCGGAGCTTTAACCGTTGGCTCCCCGCTTGAAATTACCGATCTGTGGTCAACGCGCGGGGCGTCTGAAGAAACCGATTTGCTCTCTATCACATCGGCAGAAATGGCAAAGCAGTACTCTCGCCCGAAGCAGATGCTCAACATACCTGTTTATGATTTATCCGAGGGTGCAATAGAAATGATAGGCAACTTTCAAGACCCCCTAAACCAGGAGGACGGTGACAACAGAATATTTATCCCTAACTCCGCTGAGTTTAATGTTTATGAGAGATTGTGGAATATCAACATGATCGAGCTTGTGGTAAAAGACCCGCCAAACATTGATGTTCACATTGACGTATTCCCTGAGATAAGACTTGAGGGCATGAACGCCATTGCTGAGGTAGTCTCAACGCCGCCATCCGTGGCCTGTAATTCTGTAGGCACTATCTCTGATGGCCTTGAGTTCGACCGCATGAGCGTAGCCATTAACTACACCAACAGCGGCGGGGCTGGCAGTGCTGCTGTTAACTGGAGAATAAAAGACAGTGGCGGCAGCGTTGTTGATTCGGGCAATATAACAACCAATTTCCCATCGGGCACGGGCAATAAGGCACTGACAGGGATAACTTATCCTGCCGCCGGGACTGATTATACCTTTGAGGCAAAGATGTCAACGGAGGGATTTTATCAAGTAAGTAACACATTCGATGTAACATGATAGCAAGTATTTTTGACAAGGGGCTTGAGGTGATAGCCAAAGGAGAGGTAGATTGGGAGAGCGATCTGATAGTTATTCTATTGAATAATTCGCACACCACGGACACGTCCGCGCAGGAGTTTATTGCCGATGTTGACATTAATGAGTTGTCGGGCGGTGGGTATTCTCGCAAGGCATTAGCTCCCACGGTTAGCATTGTCGATGGCAGGGCAGAGATAGGCGATCTTGACGAAACCGTTTGGACTTCGCTGACAGGTTCAAACATACGCCACGCAGTCGTGGCAAAGGACACGGGAGACGATGCGACTTCCCCGCTGATATTCGCTATTGATTTCGAGCAAAATTATTCTCCAAGCAGTCAGGACTTTACAGTATTTTGGAGGCTCGCGCTGCTTGCAAGGCTTGTAAAAGGATAAAATATTGTTTAACTTTGCACTATAAAAAATAAACACTATGTACGGAAGAAGAGTAGCAGGAGGAGCAGGTTGCGATGTGGTAACGGGGACAGACGAGTTCACAGCACCGACAGGCAAACGCATTGAGAGTATTGTAGTTAGGGAAGACGACACCCGGATAACATCTATCAAGGTGGGGTCAACCGAAACGACCGACAAGACGTGGCAGGCAGCCTCGACACTGAAGGCAAACGATTTCATCGTGCCGGATGTGCCGATCAATCAGCTAACGCTATCATCAGGAAGCGTTATGGTTTACTACGTTGCTAACAAGGAATAGCCATGCCGGGCATTGGATTAGGCGTTAACCGCCGCAGCGGTCAGTCATGGAGCCAGTACTGGAAGACACTAATTTCAGCAACGGTAGAAAATGAAGCACAGGCAAACGTAGTATTGACGTTTCCTACGGGCAAGTCTGCTCTGGTAGGTTCTGATTTTAGTATAGCAGGCAAGACAATCACTAATGCCAGTTGGACGGGACGAGTACTAACATTAACCGTATCAGTTGCTTTTGAATATGGCGA
>Ga0116204_1001165_pt1 | contig 14786 bp, 17 predicted proteins | sample LakKivwa52mmetaG_FD_94481 | JGI IMG/M metagenome (GOLD analysis project Ga0116204, IMG submission 94481) | Anoxic lake water microbial communities from Lake Kivu, Rwanda to study Microbial Dark Matter (Phase II) - Lake Kivu water 52m metaG | ecosystem: Environmental > Aquatic > Freshwater > Lake...
AGTTTTAGTCGGTTTTTGGCCCAATCATCATATGTGTAAATATGATAGTCCGTCCCACAAAAAGAGGCACTAATCACCTTGACTAACACTTCATGGTCATCTAAATTCGTAGATATGGTTTTCTTAGCGAGGGTAAATCCTACTTCTGGTTTGTCCTTTAAAACGACATTCATGGTAATCGTGTTGGTTGTTTCTACTTCTTCCTTCATGGGGAAATCTCCTTTGTATTGTCATTTTATCAAAGCGCTTTCATTCGCTTCTATTATATCATGGGGTCAGCCATTTTGAGACAAAAAAAACAAGTGAAATTGAACTTGTTTTTCGCTGGAATGATTTGATGTAAGAAGTGCATTTTATGATAGAACGGTCTGATTTGTGAAATCAATGGCAATCTTCTGACCCTTCCAAAAGAGGATACCATCGGTGAGTTTGATTTGTAAGAAGTTGGTATGGGGGTCTTGTTCATCGACATGCTCGCCATAAAACGAGGAAAAGACTTCTTTGAGTTCTTCGCGTAGCATTTGATTATGTTCTGCTAATGGATGACCTAAGTCCATGGCAACGCCATGGGCTTGGAACCACTGATCCGAAGCAATCGAAACCACATTATTCTGATAGATATCTTGCATCTTCCCACTTTTTTGATGGGTTACGACATAGAAGGATCCTTCTTTGTAATAACCATCGATAAAACGACATTCAGGAAGATGGTTTCTTAGTGTTGCTAATGCAACTGCTGTGTCTTTATGAAAACGACGATTCATTTCTGACTCAATTAAGATATAGTCCATTTATTTCTCCTTGTGATTTTCTTGAATAAGTTTTAAAACTCCAGATTCTTCGTTAAGTTCCATTAAAAGTACATCATGAAACAAATGGTGATAATGTTGATAATAATACTCCGCTAATGAGAGCGTCTTTAGAGGTCTCATCGCCCTCTTCATGACTAAAATCTTCTTAAAAACATTAGGTAATAGACGAAGAAAGAAAACTGCTTCATTGAGTATATGTATCTTTGCACTGGGGACATTTCCGCTATCTGTCCAAGTATATGCTTTACATTCAAGGACAATATACTTCTCCTCAGAAAAACAGTCAAAAGAGTGTCCTTTTGGTGGGGTTCCAATTGGAATAGATTTTTCCAAAGAGAAGGTTGTTTGGAAAAACTGTCCAGCTTTCTCTGCGACCAACTGTTGAAACTTTTTTCCTACACCAGGGTTTTCACTATTTGTATTCATTGGAAGACCTCTAACTGAAGATTTTTATTCGTGATTCATTCGAATCGATAATTGTAAAAATATTCGCTCTTTCATGTTTCAACAGGTGTAGCAACATTGACACTTGTATCTCATTCTAGCGAGCCACAATGCCAATGGTTTTGCTTTGCTCAGTATAAGGGGTTCCAGCAATATCCCCATAAATTTGGATATCATGAAACCCTGCAAGTTTAAGTTCTTCCGTGATGGTTTGAACCTCAAATGCCGTATCCCAAATTCGGTATACTTGGTATGACTGATCCGTGATGACAATTGTTTCATCCAAACGAACTTGATTCTCATAAATCAAGTGTCTGGATAGACAAAGCTGGCTTTCTGGGCTCCAAAATCCACCTTTATCGCTTCCATACCACTGTGTCGATTCTTGGTCATTTAGATACTGATTCGGGGTAAACACATCAAAGATAAAAGCCCCTCCATGATTTAGAGCGCGGCGAATGGTTTGAAGTAAACGGATTCGGACATCTTTAGGTAAAACGGGATAATCACAATAGATCAAGGTAATGACATCGTAGGTTTGATTGAAGTTCATCTCGGTGTAACTCTCATTTCGATAAAGAATATCGAGTTGTTTTGCCTTTGCTTGTTCTTTCGCATACTCAATCGAACGAATCGAGAGATCAACACCGGTTACTTGATATCCCTTTTGATGAAATCGTTCTGCATAGATTCCTGGTCCACATCCTAAATCTAACAGCTGTTTGGATTGATTCGATGGAAATAGCGAGTGAATCCACTCCACGGTCTGATTGACGAATGCAATCGACCTTGTCGCTGCATCCCAGTTCGGATTCAAATGAGCTTCCAACATCCCTTTGGAAATGTGATCATCATTCCAAAAAGGGGCTGTACTTGGGGTATATTCTTCTGGGCGTTGAATCAACGCAAGAATCTCGTTTATCAATGGTTTCATAGGGGTATTAATCTCTCCTGTGTATGTCAATTCGCTACGATATGGTTCGATTATTGACAGATTATCGGTTCTTTTGTTGCTAGGGATTGTTTAGAATCTTGAGGAGTAAAACAGGTAACACTTAATAGACTTGACGCAATTCAATTTGTCCTTCGCCATTTCCCTGTGGGTCAGGAGCTTTCTTTGCCCAATAAACGGCTTCTTCTTTGGTTGGAACATCAATAAGAAAGAACCCCGCAATGAGTTCATTAGGGTTAGCAAACGGTCCTTCCGTGATAATCGGCTCTTCGCCTGGTGAAGCAAAAGAGATTCTTAGACCATTTTGACTTGGATGTAATCCTTTTGCCATGACTCGAACGCCAGCTTGCGTCAACTCGTCATTGTAATCATCCATCGCTTGTCTAAGTTTTAAGTCAGGTAGGTTTCCTTGTTCTGAGTTCCGAGATGCTTTCACAATCATCATAAATAACATCGGTTCATTCTCCTTATTCTAATCCATCTCTACCCTTATTACTTTAGCATAAATCACCCTCATTTGAAACCATTCTTTTTTCACAAATGCATAAACTCTGATCTCTTCAATCCTATTATTTTGTAACATTTTTGAATCTCTCTTTTCCTTTTTCATTTTTTTGATATACTGGAAAAAGGGGGAATGTACGATGTTAAAAAAAATGATTCTGTTGAGTGTTTTCGTATTACTGCTTTTTCTAGCTGGTTGTCAAACAACCACAAGTAATAACAGTCAAACTCCTTTAAACGGGGAAACGTTGTTTCAAGATGGTTTGCTTTTGTCATCGAATGGTAGTTTGTTCGGTTATGTCAACTCCAAGTTTGAAGTAGTCATTGATTTTGAGTATGATTATGCCCTGCCATTTATGAACGGGCGTGCCATTGTGATTAAAGGGGATAAGTTTTATCTCATTAATCCGCAAGGTCAAAAAATCAATGCTGTAGGTTATGAAGAACTGACCTATTATCCCGCCCATGACTTTTATGTGGCCAAGAAAGGTCAATTCTATGGGGTTGTTGATAAAAATAACGTCACCAAAATTGATTTTGTCTTTGATGGTCATTTGAACTTTTCTGATGGTCTCGCTCCCTTCTGGGTTGAGATTGGATATGGTTATGTTTCATGGGATGGTATTTCCAATATCTCCGTTCAATTTCAAGTTGGTCTTCCCTTTGAAAATGGGTTCGCTCCTGTAAGAAACAATGGTCTCTGGGGACTTATTGATACAAGTGGAAACGTAGTGGTTCCCTACATCTACAATCAATACACGTATGCTGACAAGAATGAACGGATTATTTTACATGAGATGAATCCCAGTACCCAAGCAATGGAGTATCGCGTTGTTGATTTTAATCAAAACCAGATCTTTCCTTTTTACAACGTCATTACTTATGCGAATGGACTTTATGTCGTGACAGTGTTTGATGGAGCGATTCCCAAGAGCAAAGTGTATAACAAGGATTATCAACTGGTTATTGATAACGAATTCTCAGCGTGTCATACCATCCATCAAGAAATCATCTGTCGGACTCACTCTGTTGATGGAAAGATGAATGTAGTTGTCCTTAAGGGTGATGGTTCTGTTATTTATCAAATCCATGATGTAAGCTCGCAGTTTTCCAGTCAAGATATTCAAGTCATGCATAATTTAAAGGGGATTTCCTATCTTGTTTTTCCTAGTAGATATGAAAACAAGACACTCCTTTATGAATCCGCACAAACGATGATTGAGGTTCGCGACTCTGTAATCCAACTTATCGATGATCGATTGGTTGTCCGTAGTGTTTTCAATCTCAGCTCTGTTATCAATATTAATAATGAAACGATTTTGCAAGCCACAAGTGAACGGACGCATTATCAATTGTTCGCGGATTTCTACATCGTTGAGAGAACCTACACCCCTGAAATTAGTAACGATACCTATCAAATCAAAATCTATGATTGGGATGGCAACCTGCTTCATCAGTTCGCATCAAAAATCAATTGGTAACCTCTCTATTTCCACAGACAATCCATCCCTGTAAAGTCTCATTATTCCTTCAAACCCCATGTAGTCTTCTCTTGGTTTTACCCGTTGTAGATTTTTTATTTCGCTTCTAATCTCACTGATATTTGTTTGAAATCAAAAAGCACCTAAGTCAAAATATGACAAGTTAGGTGCTTTTTTATATGAATAGATGTCTCGTGTTCGATAACACACCCTATCCGTTTGAATGAATGCCTTCTTATGATAGGGTGATTCTCATAATACAATGATTCTTTCCTTTTGTACCAACCATTTGAAATCCCGTCTTTTCAAATATTTGTCTTGTAGAATTATATAAAAAGGAACTAGTCACTTCTTTTCCTACTGTATCTTGGGGATAACTTTCGACGACTCCACCACCAGATTGCTTTATCAGTTCTAAAGCACCTTTCAGTACGAACTCCGATACTCCTTGTTTCCGATAATCCTTATCAACAAAGATGCAGGTAATTCTGTAGTCAGGTAAAGTTGTTTTTGATTCTACTTCTTTCTTATGATAAATCTTTGGTAGTTCATGGGGACTCCCGTACTGACACCAGCCAATGCATTCATCATGATGGAACGCAAGCGCGGCGTGCGTTTGATTCGTCCGAACCAATTCTTGTTTGAGTAACCGATTGGTTTCATAGCTTCCCACGTAATCCTTTGGTTTCTCGTGAAAATAAAGACACCAACACCCGCCCCAAACGCCATGGTGTTTGATCATCAACTTCTCATAAGCATCCCATGTTTCCATACTCAAATCCTTGATTGAATACGATTTACTTTCGATTGCATCAATCATGATCTATCCCCTCCTACCTTCTGAAAACGTATTTTATATTTTTTATCCCATGATGTCTGTGACAAATGGATATCTTTGAAGAATGAAACGCCTCTTTCAAACCAAAAACGATGTGTTCTCACTGTACCTAGGTATAAAACTATGAAGATTTAAAAAACATCAACTAGAAGCTATTTCCCCGGATTAGGTACATTGTAGGATAAACCATACATCATCAAAATTTCTATTTAGTAGATCATCTTCTTTTATATAATAGTATACTCTTCCCGCATCTCCAAAGGAGAGATCGATTTTTTTATCATAGAGGGATTCAAGTTGAAATAGAAGTTTCCATTGACTTTTATGCGCTTCAAGTTCTTTTCTCTTTTCAGATTTATCAGTTGCATCTCCACAATATATCCCATTGGTTACTAATTCGCATTCTATCGTCATATCATTTTGGATAATGTCCGCATATCCAAGTAATTTCGATGAATAGACTTCTTCAGTAAGTCCATTTCTTTCTTGAATCTTATTGTAAATTCTATAATCGTGGCATAAGTCTTGTTCCTCGTAGGGTGGTATATTAATCTTCGTTGAGAAAGATAAACTGATTTCAGGAAAAATGTATTCGTCATTTAATCCTGCTGGAAAATCAGTTCTTACTAATTGATCTAGATTCCCCTTATAATAATAGACTCTTGCACACCCTTTATCGATTGGATCAAATCCCCATCTACCGGATTCCATTTCATAAAAAAAGTATAGTATCCCTGTGTTCGGTAGTTTGTTATCTAAATCAAACTCTTCTACTTCTTCTAAATTAATCTGTGCCAGGAAAGATAGAGGTCGATTCGCAACGACACCGGTAAACAATGAGTCTCTCTGATAATGAAACCACTCAAAATCAGGAGGCAAGTCCGGTTTTCCCCCAATTTTTGACGAACCAATCGGTATTTTTTGATCAGAATTAAATTGTGGATGGATTACAATCGAGTTCATTTGAAACTGCATGGCTTTGTTTTCCAACTCAAGAAAGGATTCGTCGATTTGGATTTCTTCTTCCAAAGGAGCACGATTGATTATCTTATTCTTCAACTTCCTAAAAAATTTAAACATCTACAAAACCTCCGTATTTGGATATCCTTTTGATGGTGTTATCGAATATGAATTGGATCTCTTTCTGTTAAAGTAAAGGTTTGCTCCACTTATTCGTTAGCGATGATATCGGCATATATTTGAAATTGTAAGTTATAATGGTCTTTCAATTGAGTAGCAATAATTTCACGATCAAAGGTATGATGTCCGTTTTCGTAGACTGAAACATGATAGCCTAAAAAATGTCCTGTTTTAATCGTCGCATCGATACAGTATTCTGTTTGGAATCCACAAATATAGATATGATTGATGTTTTTTGCCTTTAACTGCTCGTCAAGTCCCGTCTTCAAAAAGGCACTATTGTAATGCTTCTTAATGATTTGATCATTCACTATCAGTAAGTCTTTTGAAAGGAAGGAATCGCTACTAGACTCATCAAACTCGGTGTTTGGTTCGATGTGACGAATATAATACACTTGTTCTTTAGGAAAAGATGAAATCACTTGATTGATGGTTTGAAGGGTGGCTTGAATCCCCTGATTATTTTGCTTTGTAATCGCTTCTTGAACATCAATAACCAATAACGCTTTGTCCATACAATCGATCCTTTCTACAAAAAGCAATTTTGTTTATTATAGCATTTATTTCATGTTCGTTCACTATCATCTTGAAAATCTATGACAAGTTCATTCAATCCTCCTCTAATCCAGGAAAAAAAGTATATAAGATTACAGTCATGACCCAATTCAATAGTAAACGTCAAATATCTACACCCAAGTAGAAATAGGAACACCCAACAGCGAGCTCTGTTGGGTGTTTTCATATCTGGCGGACAATTCCGCCGTGGCGGCGATTGGAGTCTCGCTATTCGTTTTGTAGTGATTTTGGAATGCTTTTGCTGAAATATAATAAACTGAAAACCTATTGATTATTTTGGTAATCCAATCGTCATGCAATTGAGTCGATGAAAATAGAATAAAAAATTCATTCATGATCTAATCTCAGAAAATACCATGATGGATACAAGTCCTTAAGTTACATAAAAAGGTCTGATACCAAAGTATCAAACCTACATGTTCTTCTGGAGCAAGCGAGGGGAATCGAACCCCCATCTTCTGCATGGCAAGCAGACATTTTACCATTAAACTACACCTGCAAAGCGTTTGTTGCGCATAAAAGATTATATCATCTGTTCTTGTTTTTGGCAAAGGTTTTTTTCGAAATTTGAGTCGATTTTATTCCGCATTTATACAAAGATTTCCTTTGTTTTATGATAATATGATACTAAGAGGTGATGAAATTGTCACGTAGTTTAATCTTAATTCAACCTACAGCCCAAAAACAAGGCCACTATGTCCTCTATTGGATGCAGGCATCCCAGCGGATTTCGTATAATCATGCCTTACAAGAAGCCATTTTAATCGCTAATCAACACCACCTTCCCTTACTGGTTGTTTTTGCATTAGTTCCAAACTATCCCCTTGCAAATCGAAGACATTATCAGTTTATGTTAGAAGGCATCCAAGAATTGAGTAAAGAACTTCATAAGTTAGGCATTTCCTTCCATATTGGATTAGGCAATCCTTTGGAAGTCTTAGAACCTTTCTTTAAAGAAATCAGTCATGTTGTGATGGATATCGGATATATGCGAGTTCAACGCCAGTGGCGGAGACAAATCTATCAAACGATTATTCAAGACTATCCCCATATTCAACTAACAAGTGTCGAATCGGATGTGATTGTTCCAGTTAAGATTGCAAGTGATAAGTGTGAATATGGTGCCTATACCTTACGTCCCAAACTTCATCGCTTGGTTTCTTCGTATGCGATTCCACTCGAGTTGTCACCTCTTTTGAACAAACAATTCCTTTCCACCTCATCTTTAGATATAGCGAATATTGATGGGATTCTAGATAACCTTCCCATCCGGCAAGACATTCGAGGAGTTGCTTTATTCAAGGGAGGTTATACTCACGCGAAACAACAATTAGATACTTTTATTAAGGATAAACTTTCGCATTACATCGAATCCAATGATCCCTCAAAAGACTATAATTCGTATTTAAGTCCTTATCTTCATTTCGGTCAAATCAGTTCCTTAGAAATCTATTTAGCAGTGACTTCCTCACAAGCCAACAAAGAAGTCATTGATGCCTTTATTGAACAACTCTTTGTTCGACGCGAATTAGCCATGAACTATGTCTATTACAATGAAAAGTATGATGACTTCGATTTTATCACTGAGCCTTGGGCGTATGCGACGATGCAGGAACACATTCATGATAAACGGGAGTATTTATATACCTTTGAACAACTGGAACAAGCCAAAACCTATGATATCTATTGGAATGCGGCGATGCAAGAGATGAAAGTCTCGGGAACGATGCCCAATTACATGCGGATGTATTGGGCCAAGAAAATCATCGAGTGGACTCCCGATTACCAAACCGCGTATCAAACCATCGTAGTCTTAAACGATACCTATTTCCTTGATGGAAGAGACCCCAATTCGTATACTGGTATTGCTTGGTGTTTTGGAAAACACGATCGTGCTTGGACAGAGCGTCCCATCTTTGGAAAACTCCGTTATATGAATCAAGCAGGGTTGCTTCGTAAGTTTGATATGGAAACGTATCGGTTACTTGTGGAACAGAAGGCAAAAGAACTAGTCATTTTTGATTAGTTGTTTTTCAGAAATGCTTGTAAATAGGAAATCGTGTCTTCGCTCAATGGGTAGGACTTCTTCGTTTTAGGATCAACCTGGACAATCACCGTTTGGGCCGTTGCGACAAGGCGTTCTTCTTGCATGAGGGTTTGTTCGAAGGTGATGGAACTTTTCCCAATCCGTTCAATTTGGGTTCCAATTTGAATGAGACCAGGCCAGTGGATTTCATCCAGGTATTGAATGCTTAAGTTAGCAATCACAAAACTAGTATGCTCCGGTTTCTTACCTTCTAAGCCAAGGTACAAGATTTCCACTCTTCCTGTTTCTAGATATTGGGCAAAACTTGCATTATTGACATGACCTTGACGGTCGGTATCCGCATAGCGGACTTTATCAAAGGTTTGATGGGGATAAGCTTGGATAAAGGGGATGAAATACGTTCATAAAGAGACCTCCATAAAGTTCTAATATTATCATATCATCTCGACCATTGAATTGTATTGCATATGATGTGACAAAAGCACTTCTTTATAGTATGATGAATCAAAAAGGGGTGTATTTATGGAAAAGAATGTGGGAAGAATCGATCAAATCGTTCGGTATGCTATAGCTGTCGTATTAACCATTTTAGCCATTGTGTTTACAACATGGTGGTTATTAATCCCTGCTGTGTTACTAGCCGTTACTAGTTTTGTTGGCAGATGTGGTTTATATAAACTCTTTGGCATCAATACTTGTAAACTCAAACAAAAATAAGTCACATTTACTTGCCTAAAAGCCATCGAAGATTCGCTGGCTTTTTCATCTCTTAGTTGATTCTTACTTATCTTTTAATCCACGAAAGCGTACTCTAGCTTGTCTATTTTTTTCGATTGATTTCGCTATAATAGAACTATCTCCATGCGAAAGAGGACCGACGATGGATCAGGCGAAGCGAGTAATTCTGGAAATCTTCAAAAAAACATTGAAATCGTTCAAACAAGAAAAGGACTACGATGATTCTGTAAGGTCCCATCTTTTTTATCATAGTAACAAAGTCAAAACGTTCATGTTGGCTATGTGGAGGGATTATGAGACAGCACAGAAGATTTCTTTACCGAAGAAGAGAAACGCTTTATTCTGAATCACTTAACGATTACCGATTTGTTTTACTATCTAAACAAAAAGCAATCCCGCACGATGTTTCTGATCCTCGTTTTGATTCCTATTCTGATTCGAATCCTTATCATTCTCCTTTTGTAAGGACAAATTTACTTATCAATTCTTAAGTTATCCGTTAGGGTCTTGAAAAAGCAAGAATAAAATGATATTTTAATAGATATCTTATTGCTTTTATTTTTCGAATGTTTTATGATGAGAAAGGATTCATATATTTGGGGGAATCATGGGAAAATATCTTGTTGATCAGTATATTTGCCGGATCTACAAGGCTGGGGAGTCTTGTCGGAAACGAGCGAAGTTAGACAGCGACGGGTTTGACTATGAAGTTTGTATCAAGAAAGCCATGATGAAAGAATTTGAAATCATTAAGCAGGAAAAAGCGTATCAAGCTTTACCTGCTTATAGTCAAACTCTCATTGCCAAACGAATAGAACTGGATGAAATGAATCGCTATTATAAGCAAAGATCTCGAGCAATCATCTCTTCCAGTGTGATGATTTTCTTGATGATTTTGTCCTTATCTTTGTTTTTACTCTTTCGTTAAGTTACTTTTTTATAGAGCTGGGGGGAATGCACTATGAAACAAGAAACCATGAAGAAAGTGATTCAATTGGTGTTTGATTCGGCTATCAATGAAGCGAATAAACAACGCCTCATTGATGATGAAAGTTTACTGAGTTATATTTACCATAATCCAACATCAATCAAAAGCCACATGCTGACCAAGTTTGAACATCTCAAACAATCTGGTTTATATGCGGTAGTCATACAAGAACAAGAAGATATCATCAAAGAACGACTCACGATAACCGATTTAAACTACTACATTAATGAGAAAAAGGATTTACGCATCAAACTGATGACCTTTTTCATCCCGATTGGATTCCTCTTGCTTTTTGGTATTTACTGTATGATTACTAATAGCTAGTGAGAAGTTGTTCATCAACTTCTTTTTTTATACACAAAGGGGCGCTGAGTTGGCGCCCCTTTGATTATTGAATAAAGATTGATGAAGTTGCTTGATGATTCGAAATGCTTGGCACAAAATATGACAATGTTAGGATGGAAGAATAGCTTCCTTCTACTGAAACAGTATACGTACCATAAATCGAATCCACAAATTCAGGATGATCGATATAAGGATTCCGGTTTCGTTGGACCGCATAGATTCCGTTATTCCGGCCTCGTTCAAAGTCATCGACGGGATCGAGATTATGCCACTTAATAAACGTTGCGAGACTCCCAATCACACCGGAACTGATTTCTAAATTGTATCTCGTATTCATATAGAAGATAATCCGTGCGACATCACCACGGTCTTGATCCCCTGGATACCAGCCACTACCGACTTTTTGGTACGTTCCGCTGCCATCCACAAAGGCAAGATTGCCTCTGGCTGAGTTGACACTTGGGGTCGAAGCACGGAGATTATGAATATCAGAATCGGAAGCACTTCCTAACTTCGATTGGGGCCAGACATGTTCTTTATTCCAGGTTGATGCGCCATCCCACACCCCACTGACACTTCTTCGATCATAAATTAAGATGATTTTACCAGGGTTATTTAAATCACGATCAATGTTGATGAAATGTTGACTCGTAGAGGAATAGCCAATTGATGTCATATTCGAAACTAAACGCTTGAGTTCTGCTTTTAAGGAACTACCCGATAATCCCGCTACACTTGCATAATACCCCACATACGTCGATTGGGGCTTGACTGTTATGTGATAACTACCTTGGAAGGAATACTCAAGTCCAAAGGATATCGTGTAAGTCATCGTCACAACGGTATCACTACTGGGTGAAGTATACTCTCCAGAGGAGGATAAAACACTGGGGTGAGAGGAAGACCAAGTGATGACAGCTTCAAAAGGAAGTTCTTGACTCGTTTGCAAACGAATCGATTCCATAGTTTGTGGTGGTAATGTCAGTAAGTACTGGGATTCGATCACGGTTTTTACATAAGGATAATTGAAAGTATTCATCACATAAATACCATCAAGGTCACGAAGGATTAATCCGAAGTCATCTCCAAAATCAGCCGCATTTCCCCAAACTGTTAGGACTTGTCCGAATTGGGCGTTCGATAATAGGCTTTCATAATATATGATCATATTCGAAGAGATATAGAGCGGCACATGAACCAAAATACTCCCTTTAGGATTGATTACTTCGAAGAAACCATTCGCGAGATCTAAGGTTCCTAATAGACCTTCGATTTGGACCAGTTGATCTTCGATAAAGATGAGGTCTTTTTGTTCTTCTACTAATCTTGGTGTAATGTCCATGAGTTCGGAAGATGAATCAAACTCGATACGCGATAAGAACATCTCATCGACAATTCCACGAATGGTAATCGTTGAGCCTGTTTCATGGGAGAATAAATCCCAATCTATGGGAATGAAAAACGAAGTCGCTCCTGAATGATCTTGAATAAAGATCCATTGCATGTCTAATTCGAGATCATAGATTTGGTTTGTTACCATGACATGGAGTTTTACTCTTTGGTATAGTTCTGCTTCTAGATATTCAGCGATTGTCATCACTTCGGGTTCACCCGCAGTAATGGTAAACAAAACTTCACTCGTATAGGTTCCATTCGTAAGGATTACTTTTAAGGTAAACTGGAAAGATTCCCCATCTAGAATGGTGATTAAGTTTTGGGATAACGATACTTGGTCTTCTAGATTTAACTCCACGAGTTCCCATGTGATACTCGAGCCATAGGGTGCGATATGGGGTAAATCCAAAGCTGAAGTGCTCTCATAATCCGTTTTAATCCATAACAATTCAGAATCGAGGATTAGGGCTTGTTCCTCAATCGACACATTTGATGAGACACTCGAGACAAAGACAATGTTATCGATTAAGACTTGAGCGCGAGAAGTGGGAGAACTATTATGTCGAAATGAAACTTCCACAGGCCCTTCCAAATCCAGATTGGATATTGAAAAGGTTTGGACGGTTTCTTCTGTGGGACTTACTTGAAACGATTGAACAAACGTATCATTCAGATAGAGATCAATGATTCGTTCATTGGTATTGGTAAAGGCTTTTTTCGCTTGAAAGGATAGTGAAACTAATCCATTGGGGACTATGACTTCTAACACAGAGGAATCACTAAGTCCACCTAGCATGACTGCTTTTCCATCTAAAGCGGTATCACTTCGTAGTCCGACGCCACTCCATATTAGCCCATTCGCACTGGTAAACTGAAGGGGAACATAAGCGGATCCTGTATTGGGAATTTGGTCAAAGGTTTCACTGATTTGTTCATCAACACTAGTCGAGGGTTCAATCTCATCAAGTAAAAGATATGTCGCTGTAAGTGTAATCGATTCAGACACTCGATCGTTCCATAAATCGACTTCTTCGAACTCGTGTACCCATTGATCAAAGACATACCCTTGTTTGACTGGGATTTGAGGAATAGGATAGTAAGAACCCAATTCTACTTCATAAGAAACAACTCCTAGATGTCCCCCTAAAGAATCAAATGAGACCAAAACAAGATTCGTTTCTGTTTGAGTGGTTGTGGTGGTTGTCGTAGGTTGAGTAGTCCCTGAAGAGGGGAGTGTCGTTGTTGTTGTTGTTGTGGTATTTGGACTACTTGAAGTAGTTAGGGTTGTCGTAGACAACGTTGTTGTCTGACAACCGATAAGAAATACGAGGAAAGACAGGAACGTGAGTAAGATACGGATTTGTTTTGCCATAGAACCTCCAAAAAAAGCGTGCATATTCATTATATGAATAGGAAACAAAAAAAGCAAGGAAATTTCCATCCTTGCTTTTGATTTATGGTTTGAAATGATACTTCTTAATGACCATTTCTGCGGTCTTCATTCCATCCACCGCAGAAGACATAATTCCTCCGGCATGTCCAGCCCCTTCGCCCATGACATAGAGTCCACCAATATTGGATTCATGTTCATCACTTCGAAGCATTCTTACTGGGGAAGACGAGCGAGTTTCTATCCCGGTTAATAACGCATCTGCAGATGCGAATCCAGGAATCTTTTGATCAAAATCAAGTAACGCTTCTTTTAAGGTATCCCTCACATAAGGAGGTAACAAGCTACCTAACTGTGCAAACTTCACTCCCGGTCGATAGGTTGGTTTTACCATTCCTAATTCGGTACTGATTTGTCCTTTTAAGAAATCTCCCACTCGTTGAATCGGCGCAAAGTATTTCCCGCCACCGGCTTGAAATGCTTGTTCCTCTAACTGCCGTTGGAATTCGATTCCTGCTAAGGGATGATCACTTGGGAAATCACTCGGTAATACATTCACTAACAATGCGCTATTGGCATTCACACCCTCACGTTTGTGTTTACTCATTCCGTTCGTTACAACACGTTTGTCTTCCGATGTGGAACACACCACATATCCTCCGGGACACATACAAAAGGAATACGCACTTCTTCCACTGGGGGAATGATAACTGAGTTTATAATCCGCAGCTCCTAAAGCTTTGTGAGTGGCGAATTTACCATATTGACGCTCATTGATCATACTTTGTAAGTGTTCAATCCGAAGCCCAATGGAAAATGCTTTCGGTACCATATTGAGATCATTTTGATACAGCATTTCAAACGTATCTCTCGCACTATGCCCAATCCCAATCAAACAAACATCCGTTGTGAGTTCTTCTTCGCCATTGATGATGAGAGAACTAATCTTACCATTCTTAAGTTTAATCTTGGTGACTTTCGCGCCAAAGCGTATGCTAGCCCCCATGTTGATTAAATCCTTGCGGATATTTCGAATCACTTTGGTTAATTCATCGGTACCAATATGAGGTTTGGCAAGGTAGCGAACACTGGGATGAGCCCCATGAGTGGCGAAGACATCTAAGATGGCTTCGCAT
>Ga0116204_1001167_pt1 | contig 14760 bp, 12 predicted proteins | sample LakKivwa52mmetaG_FD_94481 | JGI IMG/M metagenome (GOLD analysis project Ga0116204, IMG submission 94481) | Anoxic lake water microbial communities from Lake Kivu, Rwanda to study Microbial Dark Matter (Phase II) - Lake Kivu water 52m metaG | ecosystem: Environmental > Aquatic > Freshwater > Lake...
AACTTCTCCGGAGGGAGACGGTCGATCCGGCAGCGTTCCCCCTCGCCGGCGATCGCCCGGATGAGCATTTCGTCGTTGAGATCCTCCGCAACCAGGAGTTCGCGAATCTCCATCCCGGCGGTCTCGGCCAGGAAGAATTCCCGGTCCTTTGCCTCGGTCACCAGGAATTCCCCGGTGGATATGTCGGCGCAGGCGAGGCCAAAGCGGCCGCCCCGGATCACCAGGGCCGCAAGATAGTTGTTCTCCTTGGCACGAAGGTTCTCCGTATCGAGAACAAGACCGGGGGTGACCACGCGCACCACCTCGCGCCTGACCACCCCCTTGGCGAGCTTCGGATCCTCGACCTGCTCGCAGATGGCCACCTTATACCCTTTTTCGATGAGCTTCGAGATGTACGAGGAAACGGCATGATAGGGAAAACCGCACAGAGGAATCGCGTCCTTGCTGTTTTTGTTCCGCGACGTGAGGGTGATCTCCAGGATCTTCGAGGCGGTCAGGGCGTCCTCGAAGAACATCTCGTAGAAGTCCCCCATTCGGAAAAAGAGGATGCAATCGGGGTAACGCTCCTTCATCTCCGCATACTGGCGCATGGCGGGGGTCAGGTCGTTCACTCCCATCGATCTCCTCTCTTTTGCAGGTCGATGTATGAAGACCGCTCTACCTTCCCCTGCCCGCCGACAAAGGCGTTCAGGAGCCAGCTCACCGAACCGATGATCAGGGCGCCGAACACCGCGGTCCAGAAGCCATGCACCTCAAAGCCCGTAATGACCCCGGAAGCGATTTTCAGCATCAGCGCATTGATCAGGAAAGTGAAGAGACCGAGGGTGAGGATGTTGATGGGCAGCGTCAGGAGGATCAGGAGGGGGCGGAAAAAGGCGTTTAAGATCCCCAGTGCGGCCGCCGCCAGGAAGGCAGGCAACAGGCCGGTCACACGGATGCCGTCCAGGAGCCAGGAGGCAACAAGAACCGCCGCCGTCAGGACCAGCCAGCGCAATAAAACTCCTCGCATCATCACTCTCCTCGCATCGATGAAGCTCTCCGCAGCAAGCTGCGGAGCAGCTTTAATCCTTATTGGAACAAAATCTTTCGTTTTTGCTGGCTTACCCCGCGGCTAGCCACGGGGAATGCGCTCGCAGCGGATTCAGACGAATGGCGTAAACCGATCGCTTTTTGCGCCGCAGACCGGACAGATCTCCGGGCAAAGGCCGTCTGCGACATAACCGCAGACCAGGCAGACATAATAGGTCGTCTCCCGTTCCTCCATGATGTGGCTCATCGCCTCCTTGTAGAGTTTCGCATGCGTCTCCTCCACGTCCTTGCTCTGAGCGAACTGGAGGACCGCCGCCTGATTCCCCTCCGCTTCGGCCCTCTTTATGAACTCACCGTACGCGACCTCCGCCACCCGCTGCTCCGTCTCGAAACTCGCCGCGAGGTTCTCCTCGGTCGATTTGATCTCCCTAAGGACCTTGAGCGCCCTCGCTCCGTGGATCTCTTCGGAGCGGGCGATCACCCGAAAGAGCTTTGCAATCTGCGGGTATCCTTCCTCTTCCGCCTTTTCCGCATAGACCTTCAGGCGCAGGGCCGCCTTGGCCTCGCCTGCATAGGCCTGCTGCAGCGCATCTCGCGTTTTGTCCATCCCCTCTCCCTCAGCAGTTCGAATTCCGGTTATTCGGGATTGAAGTTATCCTTCGCCGCGCCACAGACCGGGCAGACCCAGTCGTCGGGAAGGTCTTCAAACGAAACCCCCTTGCGGATGCCGGCTTCGGGATCTCCTTGCGCGGGATCATAGACATAACCGCAAATGCTGCATACATATCTTTCCATATTCTTACTCCTCCTGTAGTCTCTCCATCGTTTTTTCCAACCGACAGCGGTCGGCCCCTTTTGCCTGTTCCACCCTCACCCATCCGCGTTCACGGCGCAGGTCACTGCCGCCATGCCTATGGCGAAGGCGTGGAGATTGGCCTCAACCCGGGAAGCCGGCATCCCCTCTCGAATGACCGTCTCAAAAACCTCCCGGTTGACGGGCAGCACTCCCAGCCCCACGACGGCGCCTATCATGACGATGTTCCCCAGGACGGGATTGCCTAACTTCACCGCCTCGTCCGTCGCATTAAAAAAGCACGACAGCGCCGAGAGCGACGTCACCGCTTCCCGTATCTTTTCCGGCGCTGGGTATTCGGCCTCCCCCGTGATCACGCCTACGGGGTAAATCGGCCGCATATTCACGAGGATCTTCACGGCGGGGTTTCCATAGTCGGCGAGCACCCGGAGCGCTTCGACCGGTTCGATCGCAACGATCAGATCCGCCCTCCCCTTCGGGATCTGCGGGCTCCAGGCCGTTGTCGCCGAAACACGGATATGGCTCATCACCGACCCGCCGCGCTGGGACATCCCGAATGTCTCCCCAATCGTCGCTTTACATCCCGTCCGGACCAGCATATTCGCAAGGACCCGCGAGGCCATGACGTTCCCCTGCCCCCCCACACCGGTGATGATGATGTTGTACGGATCTTTCGCTAATAACGGCTTCGTCATGAAAGTGGCGCCTCCTCGCAGCGAATGGCTTCGGCCGGGCATATTCCCGAGCAGACGCCACAACCGGCGCAGATGACCTCATCGATCTGCGCCTTCCCCTTCTCCCGATCCCAGAGAAGCCCCGGACAGCGGAAGATCCGCGTGCATAGACGGTTGCATCCGCAGGCGTCCCCCCGGCAGAGATGCTCGTCCACCCGCATGAGGTATTGTTTCCTTGCTTTCTTTTCGGGAGAAAGGGCGCAGGACTGCTTCAGGATCAGCACTTTCACACCGCCACCCTCCTCCATCAGTTGATTCAGCGTCTCCCGCGTTTCCCGCAGGGCAAAGGGGTCGCCGCTCACCACCTTCACACCCATCGCCCCGCAGATGGCGGCGATATCGACCATCGGAACGGCATCCCCCATGGCATTGACGGCCAGACCCGGGTGAGACTGGAACCCCGTCATCGCCGTGCCGCTGTTGTCCAGAACGAGAAAGATGACGTTCGCGTTCTGATGGACGGCGTTGATCAGCGCGGGAATGGCCGCATGGTAAAAAGTCGAATCTCCGCAGACGGCCAGGACCGGCTGGTCCATTCCGAACGATCCCAGCTTACCGAAGCCCGAGGCTAGGCCTATCCCCGATCCCATCGCGTGAAGGGTCTTGGCGGTATGAAAACCTGCGGCCTGAAAGAGGACTGCCATCGCGTAGCAGCCGATGTCCCCGCAGACGAATCCGTTGCGGCCGTCGCGCTGCAGCGCCTCGCGGATGCTCCAGTAAGCAGCGCGATGTGGACAGCCGGGGCAGAAGGTCTGCTCGCGCCGGGGAACGAGACCAGCATACATCCGGAGCTTCTCCCCGTAGACCGCCGGAATCGCCGGCGGGGCGATCCCCAGAATCCGACCGATCGCCGCAGCCACCAGGTCGGGGTTGAGCTCGCCCGACATCGGCAGTGTCCCGTCGTTCTTGCCGTAAAAAGTCTTGAACCCGATTTCCCGCACCTGCTCGGCGGCGAGGATCTTGACCTGCTCCTCGAGAAACGGGAGGACCTCCTCGACGATCAGGACCTTTTCAGTCGCCATGAGGTGTTTTTTCACATAGGCAGGCGGGATGGGCCATGTCGTCCCGAGCTTGAGTATCCCCACCCGCCCTTCTGCGGCGAGCAGCGACACGGCCTCGTTGCTGTAGAGCCGGCAGGCGCTGCTCGTAATGATCAGGAGCTCCGGCCTCTCGGGTCCGGCATAGGCGTTGAAAGGGCTCGTCTCGAAGATCGTCGCCGCTTTCCGAATCTTCTCCTGCTGAAGGCGGTGCTTCTCGACCACGGGGGCGCTGATCATCGGCCCCCGCTCGGGATCTGAAACCTTGCCGTCGCAGAGAAATTCGGCTTTCCCTCTTGACGGCGGCAGCGCTCCGAGGACGACGTTCCCGCTGGCATGGGACATCCGGGTCACGCTGCGGACCATGACGATGTTCCGGATCTCCTCCGAGAGGGTAAAGGCCCAGAGCGTCATTTCCTTCGCCTCCTGGAAGTCCGCCGGTTCGAGGAGCGGGATCTCCATGAGACGCGCAAAATGGCGGGATTCCCCTTCATTGACGCTGGAGAGGGCCCCCGGATCATCACAGGAGACAAGGAGCATCCCTCCCCTGGTCCCCGATCCGACCAGGTGCAGAAGAAAGTCGGAGGCCACGTTGACCCCGTTCTGTTTCATGACGCACAGCGACCGGAGCCCCGAAAAGGAGGCGGCCGCCGCAACCTCCATGGCCACCTTTTCATTGGCGGACCATTCTACATAGAGCTTACCCGGCTCGGCATAGCGGGAAAGGGTTTCGATGATCTCGGATGAAGGCGTACCTGGATAACCTGCGGCCACCTGCACCCCGGCTTCCAGGGCGCCGCGGGCAATGGCCTCGTTACCCATGAGCAGGACCTCGGCGCCTTCCCCTTGCTGCTTGTCGATCGACATTCGCTCCTCCACCTGGATTTTATACGCTCGCTGCCGTCCTTTTTTTGTTCAGGGAGGCGGCTTTCAGCTTTTCGAGATTGCCCGCCGGAACCTCCCTGAATTCGAGAACCCCCTTGCGGCGGGCCAGATCCAGGAGGTCGCTTCCGGGCTTGGTCCTAACGATAACCTGGTTCCAGAAGCGGGCCGTCTCCCACCCCTCCGGAAGACGGGCTGACCCGACCGAGAGATCGCTGAATTCAGCGGTCATATCGCCGCAGGAGCGACAGGACTCCCGGACACAGGAATTGACCTCGTCAAGAGAAATCCGATTGGTCCCCGCTCCGGTGTACACATCGAGGGTATGGTAACGGCTGGGCGGGATATCCATCCCGGTTATAGCGGCAAGATCCATCCTCTCCTCGAGCAAGGCGGTGAGGTTCCGCCAGGAGAGGGCCCAGCCGCAGAAGAGGCCCACGACAAGCCGGAGTTTTTCGATGCCACTCTCGGTATCCGCCACAGGCTGGGCGCGCATCTTTGCGAGAGCCAGCGCCTGACAGGGAGTCGCCACAACGCCGATCCTAAGACAATCCGTGCGACTTACACGATTGAACTCGGCTACCGTCGGCGAAACCACGAAACGGCTCTTTCCCAGCCTGGCGGCAGTTTCGGGATCGCCGACGGTGATGCCTCGGGGAAGCAATCTCTCTCCTTCCCCGGTGAGAACGGCGGCATCGATCAATCCCTCCCGGAGGGCCAGGGCGATCAGGGCGGATACCGTTCCGCCATGCTGGGCCTGACGCCGGATCGTCTCATCCGCCGCCCGGGTAATGAAGAATCCGCTGACCGCCCCTACCTCCGGTGTCAGATCGGCGCCGACATACAACTTCTGCTGCAGGGCGTCCAGGTCCGCCGGGGTACGCGGACAGAAGGCGTAACAACTCCCCCGCGTCAGATCACAATGGTGGAGTGTAACTGTTCTGTCCCGGTAAGATGCCTGATAAGGACAGAGGTTGACGCAGGCGCCGCAACCCGTGCAAAGACCAGCTCTGAGGACCTCCTCCTCCAGTTCCTTTTGCCCTCCCGGAACACTTTCCTTTTCCGCCTGCCCGCTTTCCCTCTCGTTCCTCTTCATATCGCAGCCCCACCCCCAGATCGTAAATCTCTATGAATAAGCGGTCCTTCCCGAATTTATCAAGGGTATTCTAACACAAGCGGACGTTTCCCTGTCAACCTATAAATTACCTATTGTCATCTATAAATCGCGGGAGGAAAAGAACCGGCAATTTCCGCCAGACGTTAAGAGTTGTGTTGACAATCCTTGTGTCTTGTATTATGAAGTCCCTCCGAAACCGATTTTCCCCAGTAGCTCAGTCGGTAGAGCAGATGGCTGTTAACCATCGGGTCCGTGGTTCGAGTCCGCGCTGGGGAGCCAAATAATAACGGGGAGTTGGGCACATCCTGCTTATCTCCCCGTTTCTTTTTTCTCGCTGATTTTACCGCTCCTTTACCGCTTTTTTATTTCTATACTCCTTATTTCGCTCTCAATGATCCCTATAGCACATCCCCGGAGAGAATCCAGCCGAAGATTTTTCATCCTGCCGGATGCTATCCATATTCTCATCATCTGGAGAACTGACGCTCACGGTCGTCGTCCAAAACCTGATGCCATCGATCTTCTGCCTGCGGGGCTTACCAGATTCGCCCAGGAGCAACGATCTACCTGTACCTTGAGCGCCTTGACCATGTCCTCAAGAGATCGTTGATTTTAGCCGTTCACGATCTTTTACTGCATCCACGATGATCGCGGCATGGGTGCTTCGGCAAATTCAGATGCTCTTTTTTACCAACATTCACTTGGTAATCAGCGATACTTTATAAAGAAAAAAGGGTAGATGACTGGAAATGACAACACCTACCTCAACTTTCAGTTCTGGGTTGAGGTGAGGATTACCAATTGAACTCAAGCCGCAGCAAGTTGGAAACCCTTTTCCCAAATTAACTTCAGACAGGCGTCTGCGAAAATCCCATTTATGGTTGCTGCCCCAGGAGTTTGAAGATTTTCAGTTCTCTCAGGGTGCGGTCCACCTCAAATGTTCCCACCGCTTCAACGTCGAGAGGAGACTGGGCCGCATGCCGGGTCTTTTCGCTGATCAGAATGCTGTTCGGCCAGGACTTGCACATGGCCTGGAGTTTGAACACAAAATTGACAGGATCGCCGATCCCGGTATAGTCCATTTTCTTGTCGAAACCGATGTTTCCTACCACTACATCTCCCGTGTGGATGCTTACCCCCATCGTCAGGGACGCCCCGAAGCGCCCTTTAATGTAGTGATTGACACCTTCCATGGCCTGTCGCATGTCCAGGGCCGCTGATATGGCATTATCGGCGTCCATGGGGCTTGAGACAGGAGCGCCGAACAGGGCAAGGAAACCGTCGCCGAGGTACTTGTCCACAATGCCGTGGTGTTTGAAGACGATTTCTCCCATGACGGAAAAGAAAAAATTCAGGATGGCGACGGTTTTCTGAGGGTCAATCTTGAGGGAAAGACTGTGCCGCAATGAGCGCCTCTGCGGATTGACCTATCAGTCAAATCTTCGCAGGATTGATAAACTTCTTCTGCTCGCTTGCGCCGGCTTCTTGTTTCTGCCTCCTTCAATTTCTAATGCCCGGTATTCATCGTTACATGTCCGCTACAGATGGACAGGAAAAGCAGTGCCCTCATCCCCATGTGTCGGGACAGGGGGTCTGGATTGAAAATCTTTGAACAGGCGAATGCGTTCAGTATCGCACTTTCAGGCCTTTTTGTAGATCTGGTATCGATCCCGTCCTGCCTGCTTTGCCTGATACATGGCGATATCGGCATTTTTCAGAAGGATAACCTCATCTGTTCCATCATGGGGATAGACGGCGATGCCGATACTCGTCGTTAAAATGAGTTGATGGGTGTCGATGAGAAAGGGCTCACAAAAACTCTCAACGATCTTCTGTGCAACCTGGATCACAGCTTCCACTCCCATCAGGTCGGGAAGGATCAGCACAAACTCGTCGCCGCCGAAGCGCGCAACGGTATCCCCCTTCCTCAGCGCTGCACTTAGCCGCTCTGCCGCTGCTTTGAGAAGAAGATCGCCCACATCATGGCCCAGGGTATCGTTCACGTTCTTGAAATGGTCAAGGTCGAGCATGGTCACGGCGACACCTTTTTGATTCCTCTGGGCCTGAGCCAAGGCAATACCCAAGCGATCGGAGAAGAGCTTCCGGTTGGGAAGCCCCGTCAGGGAATCATGGTAGGCCATCTGCCGGATCGTTTCCTCTGCCAGCTTTTTCTCGGTGATATTCATCGAGGTTCCCAGAATGGCCGGCCTGCCCTCATGTAAAAAGGACGTGACCGTTTCCATAATCCACCGCGTTTCTCCCTGTTTCGTGATAATCCTGAATTCATAAGGGGAGCTTTCTTCACCGAGAAGCCTTGCCCTGGCATGTTGCCTTACCCGTTCCCTGTCTTCGGGGTTGACCAATATGCTCGCATCCTGGTTCAATAACTCTTCTCTTGTACAGCCTGCATGGGATGCCGCATTGGAATTTATGAAACGGAACTTGCCGTCCTGCACCACATAAACACCGGCGATGGATTTTTCGGCAAGCGCCTTGTGAAGTTCCTCACTCTTCCGAATGGCCTCTCTGGATCGGTCCATGACATAGATAAGAACTGAAAAGAACATAATGAGTGAGACTACGCCCACCGTTGCCAGAATGCCGATCAATTTGTAAACCCTGACAAGATGTGTCGGGGCCAGAAGCACAATCGACCATCCCTCGCTGTCAATCACCTTCCTGTAGACGAAATAATCAGCTCCCTCCAAAGTGACTTCCGTACCATCGGCAATTTCCTTTTTCATGACGGCTTCAAAGGGTTTATTGCCGAATTGCCGGGACGCAATCAATTTGTCCTGTGCTGTTTTGTCCAGTGGCCAGAGAGTTTTTAGAACCATCTCCGGCTTGCTGGACAGAAAAATGACGCCATCCGGACTGATGAGAAACCAAAAGGGGTATTCGCTGAAAAAGGTCTCCATCTCGTCAAGATCCTTTTTCATCGTGACCACACCAACCACGTTACCTGAACGATTCTGTACCGGGTAGCTGGCATAGAAACCCCTCTTCCCGGAAGTAACGCCCAGCGCAAAATAACGACCGGGTTTGCACTGGGCCGCTTCCTGAAAATACGGACGGAAACGATAGGATTTCCCTACAAAGCTGTCCGGATCTTTACGGTTGGAGGATGCCACCGTCATGCCGTTGGCATCCATCAGGTAGGACACGGAAGCGCCTAAGGTGGAATTGTATCTGTCCAGTACGCCGTTGGCACGTTCGATATCCCGCACCCCTTTAGACAGCAGTGCGGGCGCGATCCAGGGAGAACCGGCCAGGGCTTTAACGGCCCCTTCAAGGTAATATAATGTAGAGGATACATAGATGGACAGGGTTAATGCTGAAGCCTGTTTTTCGGATATTATTTCCTGCCGGGCTTTATTGCCGAGATAGTCCGTTACAAACCAGCCGCCAACAATGACGATCAGCAGTAGAAGAATCAGAAGTGAATAAAAAAGACGTTTTTTCTTCATGCGCAAGATCTCTCAGTCGGGTAAAACTACATTGCAGTTTACGATTTTGAATCATGCCCCCCAAGTTGATAACCTTTTTCCCGGAACAATCTCAGACAGGCGTCTGCGACAGCATTGTCGTAATGGGTTCCTCTATTCTTATCGATTTCATTTAGAGCCGCATCAATCCCAAGGGCAGGGCGATACGGTCGGTGGGAGGCTATTGCTTCCACCACATCAGCCACAGTCAGGATTCTTGACTCCAGGAGGAGCTTGTCTCCCGTTAACCCATTCGGATATCCCGATCCGTCCATCCTTTCGTGATGCTCAAGAATCATTCTCGCAATGGGCCAGGGGAGTTCGATGTCTTTGAGGATGTCGTATCCGGATTGGGAATGCGTCTTGATCAGGCTGAACTCGATAGGGGTCAACTTTCTCGGCATGGACAGGATTTCCGCGGGAACGGATATCTTGCCTTTATCATGAATCGTGCCGGCGGTGCGCAGGCCATCGATTTGTTCGTAAGAAAGGTTCATTTGGGTTGCAATGGCACGGGCGAGATCGGACACTCTTCGCTGATGACCCGCGGTGTAGGGGTCTCTCGTTTCGACCATTCCCGCGATGGCCTGGACGGTGCCTCTCAATGCCTTCCGCAGACGCTCGGTGCTTTGTTTTCGCTCCGTGATGTCCTCGATAATCCCTTCATAATAAATGGTTTTTCCGTTGTCATCCCGAATCGCGCGCATGCTCCTGCTGCACCAGACGACGGTTCCGTCTTTCCGGTAGAACTGGACCTCCAACCCTGCCACGGAGCCATCTTTTTCAACCCTCTCTATTGTCTCCGCACGTTCCTCGAAGCTTACGTAGTGCTTACGGTTGACATCGTCGATGACGGCTATCAATTCATGCGGAGATTCATATCCGAGTATCCGGGCCATGGCCGGGTTGGCCAGGACGATCCTTCCCTCCGGCGTCGACCGGTAGATGCCTTCCTGCGCTCCCTCAAAGATGCTGCGGTATTTTTCCTCGGCCTGCCGCAGAGCTGTCTCCGCCCGCTTCGGCTCGGTCAGGTCCGTCACCACGATACAGGTGAGCCCGATGTAGCCGCTCGGCAGGCGGTTCAACGACAGGCGCAGCGGCACCGATGGGCCGGCAACGGCGCGGGCGTTGATTTCGCCGACGATCTGCCCGTCCCGGCTGTCTTGCAGCATCGTCCGGAAGGCCGGCAGGTCCGGGGTCTCCACGAAAGACTCGAAGGACGCGCCGACCACCTGGTCCATCGGGGTTTTGACGATCCCGGCGAAGGTGCGGTTGCAATACAGGATCAAGCCTTCGTCCGACAGCGTCAACGCGCCCTCGTTCATCTCTTCGATGAACACGCGGTAGGGATGATCGGCGCTAATCAGCGTGAATATCTGATCGCCGTGGGGCCCCGCCACCACCAGGGCGTCCACCTCGCCGCTGCGGATCGCCCGCAGCGTCTCCTCGGCCTCGTCAAGCCGGGCGCGCAATGCCTCGACTTCGCGCGCCCATTCCTCCCGGGTTTTTTCTTTCGGTGTCATGACTGCTCCTTTTCCGGCTTGATATCGAGCGCAAGCAGGACGCGGTTGGGGGTCGACAGGTCGCCGATCAGCCGGCGCAACGGCGGCGGCAGTTGCTTGACGAGCGTCGGCGCGCATATGATCTGTTCGTCCCGGGCGGCTTCCGGCGTCTCGTAGAGATCGACGATGGTCAGCTCGTAGCGGCCCTGCAGGCGGGTTTCGCACAGCTTCTTGAGGTTCTCGACGGCGCGGGTGGACTGCGGCGTTTGGCCGGTGACGTAGAGCCGCAGGACGTATTGCCCCTTGCCGGATTTGGCCAGCAACTCTTCAAAGGCGGCGATGGGATCGTTCATGGCATGCTCCTTCATGGGCTGACGCGCAGATCGAGGCCGACCAGTACGCGCTCGGTGTTGGAGAGATCGCCGATGATCTTGCGTATCGGCTGCGGGAGTTTCCGCACCAGCGTCGGCAGGGCGAGGATCTGATCGCCCGCCGCCAGTTGCGGATTCTTAAGGAGATCGATGATCTCGATGCGGTATTGCCCGGCGAGATGCTCCTCGCAGATGCGCTTGAGGTTGGCAACCGCGGTCAGCGCCTTGGGGGACTGGCCGGCCACGTAGAGGCGCAGGTCCCACACGGGGCCGGACGCTTTGGCGGAGGTTGTCGGCTTTGCTTTGGTCATCTTGTTTTCTCCTTATGACGGGTTGCGGATCGTGAATCGTTTCATCCCTTTTTCTTTCCGGCGCCATCGGACTGGCGGTTGATGCCCATTGCTGACATATCCTGCTCCAGGCGCTCGCGGCGCTGCTCACCCTGGCGGATGAGCCGTTTGGCTTCCACCTCGGCGGCGGCAAACTCGGCGCGCAGGGCCGTGATCTGGCTTTCCAGCGCGTGGCGTTTGCGTTCCAGGTCCGCCTGCTGTTCTTCGACATCCTGCCGGGCGGCCAGGCTCTCCGCCCGTTCCCGCGCTTCCTGCGCCAGCCGCGCCGAGCCGGTCAGCACGCCCCCGAGGCCGACATACACGTCCAGCAATTCCACGCCGTGATCCGTGAGCTTGAACTCGCGGATCTGGTTCGAGTGCGCCATGCCGCGCGACTTGAGGATATACAGGCCGCGGTTGCGCTCGCCGCTCAGCTCGATGTCGCGCAGCAGCAGCCAGGTGTCGATCAGCGAGGATATCTCCGCGTTGGTCTGCTCCAGCGCGCCGCCGCCGCTGGTCAGGTTGACCATCATGGTGGTGATGCCCTTGACCTTGAGAAAGTCCACCAGCCGGATGAGCATGGTCTTGACCTCGAACGGACGGCCGCCCGCGGTGAAGCTGGAGATCGGGTCCACAATCACGACCGCGGGTTGGAACTCATTGATCGCCTTGAGTGTGACGGCGAGGTGCATTTCCAGGCCGTGGAGCGAGGGCCGCGCCGCATGGAACCGCAGAAGCCCCTTCTTCACCCACGGCTGCAAGTCCAGCCCGATGGAGCGCATGTTGCGCATCAACTGGCTGGGGGATTCCTCGAAGAGAAACGCCAGGCACCGCTCGCCGCGCCGACAGGCGGCGTCGGCGAGGTGGGCCGCCATGCTGGTCTTGCCGCTGCCCGCCGTGCCGGAGATCAGGACGCTGCTGCCCCGGAAATAGCCCTGGCCGCCGAGCATCGTGTCCAGCCGCGCGATCCCGGTGGGGATGCGTTCCTTGAGCGCCTCGTGGTTCAGCCCGAGCGAACTCACCGGCAACACGGAGATGCCCTGCTCATCGATCAGGAACGGATACTCGTTGGTGCCGTGCGTGGAACCCCGATATTTGGCTACGCGCAGGCGACGGGTGGACTGCTGTTCGCTTACGCGATGGTCGAGCACGACCACGCAATCGGAGACGTATTCCTCGATGCCGTAGCGCGTCAGGGTGCCCTCGCCGCGCTCGCCCGTGATGACGGCGGTGACGCCCCTGTCCCTGAGGAAGCGGAAGAGCCGGCGCAGCTCGGCGCGCAGGATCGCTTGATTGGGCAGGCCGGAGAACAGCGATTCCACCGTGTCGAGCGCCACCCGTTTCGCGCCGATGGAATCGATCGCGTGGCCCAGGCGGATGAACAGCCCTTCGAGGTCGTATTCGCCGGTCTCCTCGATCTCGCTGCGCTCGATGGCCACGTGGTCCACCGCGAGCTTCTTGCCGGCGATCAACGCAGGCAGATCGAAGCCGAGGGAGGCGACGTTCCTGGCGAGGTCCCCGGAGGTTTCCTCGAAGGCCATGAACACGCCCGGCTCGCCGTAGTCCAGCGCGCCGTGGACGAGGAATTCCATCGCCAGGAGCGTCTTGCCGCAGCCGGCGCTGCCGCAGACCAGCGTGGGCCGGCCCGCGGGCAGGCCGCCCCCGGTAATGTCGTCCAGCCCGCGAATGCCGGTGGGGGATTTGGGGAGGAGTCCGGATGCCTGATCGGGCAAGGTCTTCGTGGTTTTTTTCATGTTTTGTTCTCCTTATCTTTGATGGTTGATGACTGGTCATCGGCGACGGACGGATTCTCCGTGCCGTCTTTCGGAAGGAAAGCGAGCGCGTAAGGCGGCGGTTCGCCCAGCCGACGCGAGAGCTCGTTGATCTGCTGCTTGAGTTCGATCATGCGCATCTCCCGGCCGGCGGCAGCCTGGTTGAACCGGTTCAGATCGTAATTCCGGCGCTTCAGATCCTCCTCTGCCCGCTTGCGCTCGGTGATGTCGATACAGGTACCCACCCATTCCCGCACCGTTCCGTCCCCGGCAAGCAGGGGAATGCCGCGGGCCAGATAGTCCCGATAGACGCCATCGTAACGGCGCACACGGAATTCGGTTTCATAGAAGCTTTTTTCCGCAACGGCTTTTTCCCATATCCGGGCGGTCCGTTCGCGGTCGTCCGGATGAATGTCTTCGATCCATCCAAAGCCCTTGTATGCTTCATAGCCGCGGCCGGTAAACTTGCTCCAGGAAGGGATGTCTTCCACAATCTCCCCTTTGTCGTTTGTCATCCATGCCAACTGCCCGGTTACATCGATATATGACTTGAAACGCTCCCGGGCTGCGTATATTTTCTTCTCCGCCTCAAGCTGCTTCAGAATCTGTTGAACCGTCACCTGCTTTCTTGCATAGAAGAGAAACACAACGACTGACATAAACAAAAAAAAGGCAATGGCCGTTACCTGGACGTAGTAGGCAATCTCCGACATGAAGATGCTGCGTTTGTCCCGTCCCACGAAGACGGTCCAGCCGATATTGCCTACCGGGGCAAATGAGATGTAACGCGTCGCCCCACCGCGGTAGGGGTCATTCACAGTAAAGGTTTTAGAAGTTGCGGCCGCCGCCTTTTTCATGCCGGGATAAAACGGATAAGGCTGGATCTCCTTTTCATAAACATAACGGCTGCTGTAGATGAGCTGGCCTTTCCGGTCAGCGACGGAAATGCTGGCGCCGGGACCGAGGGGCAACTGTTTGATGATGTTACTCATGCTGACGGTCCGATAGGTGTTATGCAGGATGCCGATCGCTTCCCCCGTTTCATTGAGTAATGGGGCGACTATTGCAACAGCGAGATCCTTTTCCGCAACGACCCGCAGATATGCATTCGAGATATAGGGTCTCCACTGTTTACTGACGCCCTGGTACCAATCCCGATAGGCAAAGTTCTTTCCCAACACCTCCGGTCTTTCGGGATAAGCGGCCCAGAGTGTGCCCTGTCGGTCTGTAACGATCACGCTGTCAATACCGGGGTTGTTTTCCGTCAGGTTGATCAGGTGCACCGCTGCTTTTTCGGCGTTTTTATTCCTGGCAGCCCGGATCAGGAGCGGCCGGCGGCTGTAAGACTCCATTACGCTGACGATTTTATTGAGATGTTCATCCAGGAGCAGGGAAAGGAGATTCGCGGTTGACCTGTCCTCCTTTAAGGCCTGCTCAGTGGTGTCCATGTGATGCCGATAGCATATGGAGAAAGCGCTTATAGAGAAGATGACGACGGCCGTGGCGATGATCAGGGGAAAATACCGGCGTTCCATAAACCAGTGATGAATGGAAGTGTCTTTCTCAGACATGGTATTTTCCTTTCTCCGGACACAGAAGCCACGCCGTCTGCGCCGAATCAGTGCATGAGCTTACACCGAGGTGGTGGAATAATAATGTCTCTTGAATACAATAAGTTAGAATGAGGG
>Ga0116204_1001168_pt1 | contig 14747 bp, 13 predicted proteins | sample LakKivwa52mmetaG_FD_94481 | JGI IMG/M metagenome (GOLD analysis project Ga0116204, IMG submission 94481) | Anoxic lake water microbial communities from Lake Kivu, Rwanda to study Microbial Dark Matter (Phase II) - Lake Kivu water 52m metaG | ecosystem: Environmental > Aquatic > Freshwater > Lake...
ATTTAAACATGTGTAGCTCACTACCTGATAGGTTTTTTGTGTGCAAACAAAAATTTAACCTAGTTGTGCGGCTACATCCCTAATTGTATTTTGGAAAAGTCTGGGAATTATTGTAAATTGAATCAATTCAGTTAGCGGTTTCGGTCACTCAACTCGTCAAAGGGTTATTTCATTCAAAAAGGTGTTTTTTTGGGAAAACGTTTCCTTTTATTTGCGTACGTTGTGGTTAGCCTTTGGGTATGGAATGGATGTTTGGCCACCACGCATCACCTGAACACTGGCCGAATTCTAAAACCGGGTGAATATCATAGTACCTATGCCTTTTCGTATAGTAAGCGTGCAATTTGCAGATACTCAGGTAGTAGTCTTATAGAAAAAGATGGGGCCAAAATTTGTCAACTCGATCCATCAGATTCAATATATATATACCCTGAAGACTCAGCTTTAGAAGCTTTTAAAGTTGAGAAAATTCCCAGTCTTAGTACCCAATGGCGCCTAGGATTGTGGGAAAAATGGGGGCCCTTTACAGGTGTAGATATGGGATATTCCCTTGAAATTCCGAGCACCTGGGAATTTGATTTTCGCTTCGGTCTCAAACCATTTGAATTTATGAAGACAGGTTCTTTGCCGTGGCATCACAATTTTGGATTGGGCTGGGGTATTGGTCTTTGGGCCGACAATACTTGGTATGCCGAATATGGGTTAGGCATTCCTCTTCTTTCTAATCTATGTATATACGGTAATTACAGGTTAAACTATTTGGCTACACAGTTTGCTGATATAGAATTGAAAGATCAAGAGGGAAACAACCAGGGTAGTATTTTTAATCATGCGAAAAGAATTCTACACCAAATGAATTTTGGAATCGAAGGTGTTTGGGAGAAAAATTTTTTCTTGTTTCCAGATCGTTGGCATATCAACTATCACTTGGGCTATCCCGTGCTTCTTCTTGATGGAACATCCGTACCAGGTACCGGAGAACCCTTTTTGATGGACCATCGGCTTAATTTTGCCATCCAATGGATGTATGGAGGCAAGAAATAGCATGGAAAAAATATTTTTCCTTTTATTTAAAACATTCTTGTGGTTTGGTTTAGTCCTCCACACATTCAATTATGCTCAAATCGATTCCAGCTTTTCGACAAAAGATTCGATTACGCTCCAATCTTCAAAGATCAAGGTTCAATTGGTGGCCTTATCTGCACAAACGGGGCAGCCCATGTCAGGATTGGTGCTCTTGATTGAGGGGCCAGGGGTGCCTAACCAAACAACAGTGTTGGATTCGCTAGGTGAGGCAACGCTTGAAGTGGTGGCTCCAATGGATAGTGCTATTCAATGGGTATTTAAAACAGAGCCCTCACGTTTTCGTTTGAAGCAAGATACATACATACTTAAACCCAATACACCCTATATCCAGTGGACTTTGGAGGTCGAACCCCTTAACACAAAAGGTGGATTAAAGTCATCCAAAGACAGTTTGGTTTCGCAAGAAAAAATGGTTGTATTTGCCGATCGTATTCCATTGCATCAACGCAAGCTTATTTCCGAAAGGACTATGCACCGACTTGAAATGCGTGAAGTTACATCTACGCAAAATGATCCCTATAGGGTTTTAGGTACCCTACCAGGTATATCGCAAGTTAGCGATTTAAGTGTACGTCCCTATACAAGGGGTGGAGATGAGCACGAAACACGATCCTTTTGGAATGGGGTTCCTGTTTTACATCCTTATCATGCCTTAAGCGCATATTCCATCTACAATATGGAAGCCATAGAGAAAATGACGGTCTATACTGGAGGTTTTCCTGCCGAAGGAAGCAATTCTTTAAGTGGAGCCATTTGGATGACCTCCCGACCCGCTCCACTCGATAGTGTAGCCTTTTGGACCAATATGTCATTACTTAAAGGGCATACCTATTTAGGCATTCCTGTTGTTAAAGAAAAATTTGGTGTATACATAGCATACCAGGCATTTTGGTACGACTATGTAATTAAAAGAGCAATGGATATCACGAGCATGCTGGCAGGAGATAGTGCTTTTACCGCAGAGACGGAGAATTATAAAAAATACACGGACCTACCCAATTTTAAGGATTTAGAATTAGGATTCAATTGGGCCATAAGCTCTAAATGGCATCTTGACTATTCCATGATCTACGCCAAAGATTTATTACGGATATTGGATGCCCAAGAATTAGTAACTGAAACCGACACAGGTTCGTTATCGAGTACGGCAAAAAAAATCGATACCTTGGCCTTAGTAGAGATTCCCAATGTGATTCATGGTTTAAATGTACGCTATGCACAAAACGCAAGGCTTACCTATAAAAGCACACTATCTTGGCAAACTCAGGACTGGCAGGTGGTGTTTGAGGAAAATGACCCAAACGAACCGATCTTTCAATTAGAACGGAATCAGTTGCATGGGCGGGTACAAGCCTTGTGGGAACCTGACAGTCGGCATTTTTATAATTCTGGTGTGATGGTGGATTATTTATGGGATGAATATAGGGTTAATCTACCGCGTGCCGCCTATGAAATGCTTATACGAGGTAGCTATGATCTTATGGAAACAGTAGGATTTCTTAATCCCAATGGTTATGTACTGACGAGTGACTATGTATGGGATGGGGTTGGAGACGTCCTCGACAATATCATGATTCGTGAAGATGGTCAAACGAATCGACTGGCCCTGGGCGCGTGGATTTCGGATCGGTGGAAAATGGATGCTTACAATCGTTTGGAACTTGGGGCACGTTTAGACTTTGAATCTGCATCCAACTCTGTATTTTTATCTCCCCGAGTTTCATGGTTTCATCAACTTCGTCACAATCATGAACTGTCTTTTTCTGGAGGCCTTTATCATCAGGATGATTTTGATTTTCTGTATAGGGCAAAAAATCCTGAACTTAAATCCGAAAAAGCATGGCACTTCAATGCCGAATACAGTTGGGATATTAGTGATGCGTATCGTGTCGAATGGAATCAATACTTTAAATGGTACTACGATTTAGTGGGAATTCGCCTTCACCGCTCAAAACACATCCAGTATTCTACCATGGTCAACTTTATCAATGATGTATTGATCAATGATGACACACTTTTTTCTAATTATGCCGATACTTTGTTAAACGCCTTTGGGGGTGCAAATGAACAAGAAAATTTAAACAGGGCAATATCCTATTTGCCTGAAGAAATGCAAAACTTGCTCTATGATTTTGCTGGAGAACGTGAGGTTAGGTTTTCAAATCTAGGCCACGGCTTTGCCATAGGCAGTGAATTGTCCCTGCGCTATCATCCCCTTCCAAAATGGAGAGGTTGGTTATCGGCCGAAATCAGTTTGAGTAAGCGAAAAGATGATGATCTTAATTTTTGGTACAATTTTCGAAATCATAGGCCTTGGGCTATAAAATGGCATAATTATGTGGATTTGCCTTCGAACTGGGAGTACTCACTTCGGATTGACCATTCAGCCGGACTCGCCTATACTGGCTTTACAAATTATGAAGACTTATTCGAGATGCTATCTTCAAGAGATACTCTATTCGTGATTGAACGGAAAAACAACCGACGCTACATGCCTACAACACGATTAGACATGAGACTCGAACGGAATTCCCAGCTTTTTGGTCACCCTTTTAAAACCTATTTTGAAATCTGGAACATGTTCAATTCTCCCAATTTCATTTTACGGGATAGCGAATCTGGTGCTCTTAAATGGTTCACATTTAGCTATCCTTTCCCTGTCATATTTAGCGGAATTGAGTTTCACTGGTAGGAGTATGTTGGTATGGTAAATTGGTTTATCAAGGGCGGCATTTTTATGTGGCCCATCCTTATTGGATCCATATGGGCCTTAGCATTGGCTTTGGAACGTTTTTGGTACTATACATCCATGGGCAAAAAAATCGAGGCAAAAGCAAGTTCAGCCTTCCGTGTTTGCCAAGAAAAGGGTATTCAACAGGCGGCGCAAAGTCTTGCGGGGGATACAAACATCATGTCCGAAATTCTACTCGCGGCTTGGGATAAGGAACATAAGGCAATTTCCATTGCCGAGCGCAGTGTAGAAGAAGTTTTGCACCATCATAAACCGGAACTAGAACAGTATTTGTCTTCACTAGCCACACTATCCAGTATACAACCCCTGCTTGGTCTTTTAGGTACCATAACGGGTATGATTGCAACTTTTCATGTAATCGCCGCTCAAGGTACCGGAAACCCTCAATCGATGGCAGATGGAATTGCCGAAGCCATGATTACCACTCAGGCAGGTTTGTGTTGTGCATTGCCCACACTACTGGCCCATAATTTTTTGCGGTCCAAACTAAAAAACATTCTTTCTTTATTGCAAAAATATTCGGCACGTGCACTAAAGGAAGTTGAAAAAAATCATTTGTTGGGCACCCATTAAGTATTTGGTAGAGCAAAATGGCCTTGCATGATTTTTTTAAGGATGAGGATGAAATTCCTCATATCGATCTATCTTCCTTGATTGATATGATGTTTTTATTGCTTTTGTTTTTTATGGTGACCACTACCTTTGATCGTAACGACGCAATTCGCATTCAAAAGGCTGCCGCAAAATCGGTTCGTCCTGTACAAGAAGAACGTTTTAAAATTGTTCTGGATTCGGCAGGTAATCTATATATAGGTCAATCGCCTCTTGCCATGGAAGATGTAATTCGTGAAGTTAAAAATTGGCAAGCCACCCACGTGGGTGGAGCTGTACTGATTATTCCAGACAAACGAAGCCCCATGGAACCTTTTATTCAATTGGCCGACGAGCTCAAACTTTTAGGTGTGAAAAACATGGCCATTGGTGCCAATCCAAAGTAGGGTGGCGCAGGCTTGAAAAAAGGCACTCTTTTGTCTTCTCGAATCCTTTGGACCTTTATTGTAAGCATAGGCTTACATGCTCTTTTATTTCTGACCCTACCCAAAAATTCGATCGAAAATGTCTATATATTGAAGGATCCCTTTATCGATATCCAACTGGACGAAGTGCCAGATCCCGAACTTTCATCGTCCGTACTTCCAACGGAAAAGGAAAAGGAAATGGAAGAGACAACACCTTCTACTCCAGAACAGCTTGCAGAACCTTCGTCTGAAGAGCTTGCCGAAGAAAGTTTAATCGATACATCCTTGCAAAACTCAGAACCTATACCCCTCGAAATTCATGGAACAGTAGGTTCTTCTGCACCACAAGGTACTGGCAGTATAGAAACCCTATCCGATGTGGGAAAATTGGACAATCCCGATTTTAAACCTTATGGAAATAGAAAGCCTCCTTACCCCGAAGTGGCTCGACAGCTTGGTATAGAGGGATATGTGCGATTGCAAGTACTGGTGGGGCCGCGGGGACGGGTTGAGCAAGTTAAAATTTTGCACACCAAGGGCCATCCAAGTTTTGCGGAGTCAGCTAAAAGAACCGCAGAGGAATGGCGTTTTGCACCGCCACACAGTATGGGCACTCCAGTGCGTATATGGTACGAACAAACGATTGATTTTCGGTTGAAGGAATAATTAGGGAATAAGTACTTCTTCATCCCATTGGTAACCAAATCCGGTAACTGTGCGAATGGCCTTGTCGTAAGGTCGAATTTTATCGCGAATACGTGTAATGACAATTTCCACACTACGCACACTAGAGTTGCTATCCATGCCCCATACCTCTGTAAGCAAGTTTTCTCGGCTAACGGTATTACCATTGTTTTGAATAAGTGTTTTAAGAACATTAAATTCTCCTGGGGTAAGTTTGATGCGTTCATCATTCATTTTAGCCAGATGACGATTGAAGAATATTTCAATATTTCCTCGACTATAGATTTCAGCACCCAACTTACTTCTTCGAAACAATGCCCACACGCGTGCGATCACTTCTTTGGGTGCAAAGGGCTTCCCAATGTAATCATCGGCACCCACCATAAAGCCCACTAGTTTGTCGGATTCTTCTTCTTTGGCAGAAATAAATAGCACCGGAATATCTTTGATGCGATCAGTTTTGCGAATGCGTTTGCAAATTTCAGTTCCGGATAAATTGGGCACCATCACATCGAGTATGGCGAGATCAATCACTTCATCTTGTAAAATCGACCATGCTTCAAGGCCATCCATTGCGGTATGGACATTAAAATCTTCTTCGGTCAAATTGTACTTTAGGAGCTCTAAAATATCTGGATCGTCCTCTAAAACTAGCACATCAGCTTTGGGCATAAATTTCCTCGTTTTTGCATGATATAGCTTGGCTTTGTTAGAAAACCGTTAGGCTCCCACCTGAGTGTGCATGATGTGCAGATTGAAATACTTTAGAAATCATTTAGAAACACGCACGGGAGTAAATTTTACGACCAAAATGGGAGAAGCCAATGCGCGTATTCTTGATAGTAGCAGTAGTTATGGGTTTTGGATTTGCACAAGTTACAGAATCCAATCTGCAAGACTTAAATGCCGAAATAGAAAAATTAAAAAATTCCATTGCCGAGGAAGAAAAATCTTGGGCTGAAGAAAAATTACAAGAAAAACAAAAAGAGGAAAAACGCCAAGAGCGCTACACAGCATACAAAAAAGAAAAAACAGATCTCGATGCGGGTCTGGTGGCATTAGAAGCCAGCATTCAAAAAGAAGTAGCTGAACTAGAGGTTTATAAAACTAAAGAGGGTGAGTATCAGTTTTATTTTCGACAGATACAGGATCGCTTAATAAGCCTAATCCAATTAGTTGAGTCTTATGTGGCAACATCTTTCCCTTTTCAAAGGGATAAACGCCTTGAAGTGGTTCGCCTACTGCTAGATGATGTACAAAAAGATAGAGTCTCATTTGAAGAAGGGTTTAATCGACTTTTAGTCATTTGCGAGAGAGAAGTAAGACTGGGAGAAGACTCGGAAGTTTATTCAGGCGACTTTCCCGAAAAGAACGGAAGTTTAATAGAAGGTAAATACTTGCGCGTTGGAAAACAGGTTCTTATGTTCGCCAGCCCCGATGGAGCGCATTTGGCTCTTTTAGATTGGAAAAAGGGTGGAACCGAAGAATGGATCCGCGAAAACCAGATGGATATGGATATGCGCAGAAATATTCGTTCAGCAATTGCAATAGCCGATGACAAAGCGCTTCCCGGCTTTGTACCTGTCTATTTATCTAAAGAATCCTTTGAATCCAAATAAAATTTTGGTAATCGAATATTGAATGAATTTTAGCCCATGGAGTTTTAATGTATAGAGTAAATCGTTGGATCAGTATTCTCACCTTGGTTTTTGTGGTAGCAGGTAATGTTTTCGCGCAAAAAGACCGCCGCCGTGAAGAAATCGATTTGCAAAAAAAGCACAGTGAACTTTTAGCGCAGGTAAACGCTTTAAAAAAAGAACACGATCGCGTGAAAGCTGCGAGATGGCAAGACAAGCGCAACGCTATCGCTGCGCAAGATGCCTTCCAGCAAAACTGGGAAGACCTCAAACGGGAAGTAGATAAGCTCAGTGCCCAAAAAACGCGTAAAGAAGAAACTTTTTTGCGAGTACGTGCTCAGAAAACCGAAAAAAAGGATCAGGCCGATGTGGCGGTTGCGCGTTATCAGGGTTTTACTGTGCAGCTCAAGGATAAAATACGCCAAAGCCAGGAAAAATTGGGCTCTGCATTTCCTCATGATCGTGAAGAAAACAGTAAATTTTTGCAAAAGCAATTGGAAACCCTGTCGCAAAGCTCTATACAAGCCACATTGTTGGGACTTAGCGGTTATTTCAATTTCCAGAAAGAAATGTTGGAACTAACGGAAAAACGCAGTGTTGTGCGCTCTAAATTTGTTGTACAGGGTGTAGCTGCTGCCATGGAGGCGGGGCAAAAACAAGTCTTACAAATGGATGAAAATTCTGGTGCAAGATCCGTTGCAGGTCATTTTATTCAGGTTGGCAGTTTTTTTAAAACCTTTGTCAGTAGCGAAAGCCCCGATGTGGCTGTACTTGTAAAAACCGGACGTATGGACGATCATGCATGGAGATGGGTAGAAAATATCACTCCAGACGACAGACAAAAATTTCGAAATGCCATCACCAGCTTACTTGCTCCCGAAGCGGGGCGTGTTGGATTGCCCATGGATGTCATTCTTAAAAACGCCAACAGTGAAGGCTTTGTAATCACCGAGAAAACCAGTTTTTGGGCACACATGGAAAAGGAATTTGAAGAAGGTGGATGGGTGATGTATCCCATCATGTTCGTCGCTTTGATGGGTCTTTTTGTAATAATGGAGCGAGCATTTGTATTTATACGCAAAGATGAAAGAGCCGCGGCAAGAATGAAAAAAGTGCAGAGTCTGGTCGCGGCTGGCAATGTAGACTCCGCGTTAAAAGAAGTGAATCGCTCAAAAAGTTCAGTTTCTAAAGTCATCGCGGCTATATTGGCGCACGCATCTAATCGCAGTACAGCGGAAGAAAAAGCGCACGAAGTGATGCTGCAAGAAACTCCCAAACTTGAAACGCGTATATCTACGATCAATATATTGGCAGCAGCTTCGCCGCTCGTTGGACTGTTAGGCACGGTCTCTGGTATGGTAACCTTGTTTGGTGTGATAACTGTACATGGTACATCCGATCCCAAGCTTATGGCAGGTGGTATATCCGAAGCTCTTATAGCAACTAAATGGGGTCTTGGTGTAGCAGTTCCCTTGCTCATTTTTTACAACTTAATGGATTTGTGGGCCGGTAGGATAACCACTAATATGGAAAAATATTCTGCCCAACTTATGAATCAATTAAACGAAAAGTATTATGCAGAAAAAGACAGAGATGTAGCTGCCACGCCCAGTGCAGAGGCGATAGCATGATCGATTATATCTGGGGGGTTACCCAGAAGGGCGGGATTATTCTTGCGCCTATTTTTATCTTGGCTTTCATTGGTTGGTGGCTTGTTCTCAACAAGTTTTATCTGCTGATACGTATGGATTTGCCGCTTAGATCACTTAATGTGCAAAGCGCGACTCCCGAAGCCATTGCAAAGTGGGCGAAAAGTCTAAAAAAATCAGAACTCGTCACAATTCCAGGTGGAGCAGTTGCCGCAGTCTTTGAGGTGCAGAAGTATGGTCGGGAAGCCATGGAAATTGCCTTAGATGCCTATATTAAAACCTACTTTCCCAGTATACAGAGTACTCTGCAAACAGTAGCCAATATGGCTAGCACGGCGCCCCTACTAGGCCTTTTGGGAACGGTTGCTGGTATGGTGGGCACATTCCAGGTCATCAATGTATTTGGATTCGGAAATCCCTCCATGATGGCAGATAGTATTGCCGAAGCTCTAATGACAACACAAAATGGATTATTAGTCGCAGTTCCCCTTATGATCTTCCATATACATCTGGTTAACCGTGCTGAAAAACTCGAAAAGAAAACTTTGTTAGCCTGCCAAAAACTTATTCATCATTTATCAAAGTAGCTCAACATGATTCCAGCAATCAAAAAGAAAGCCAAAAGAGATGTAGAGATTGCCATTGTGAATTTGGTGGATGTCATTTTCATTCTTCTCATCTTCTTTATAATGACCACCACTTTTTCTAAGGAAACAGGTATCAATATCACAAAACCCGAAGCCAGTTCTGCGGGTCAACTTGAAAAAGAGGTTTTTCAAATTGGTGTCACCAAAGATGGAACTGTACATGTTCAGGATCGTCAGGTGGATATGGCTATGTTGCTTACAATTCTTCGAAGAGAAATTGCCGAAGACCCCGAAAAAAGTGTTGTGATTGTATCCGATCGGAATACCGATATGGGTGCCATTGTTGATATTATGGATCAGTGCAATGTTGCCGGAGTTAAAAAAGTTTCGGTGGGAGCGAATGCCAAATAAGGTTAAAATTAGAACTTCGGTTCCGTTCTATATATCATGGCCCATTGGTCTCGTCGCACTGGCTATTAGTGTTTTAATATTTACTTTTATTCCAGCCCTCAATTATCGACAATTTGTAGCACAAACAAAAATTAAGCGGGCCTATACTACAGAACTTGCTCAAGTGAAACCGCGCCATATGCCTCCTCCCACCATGCAACAAGCTCCGCCTCCCCCCCCCAAAGCGGCCGAACCCAAATCGTTGGGAAAAAAAGAAGCCATGGCAGGTACACCAGGTCGCTTTTCCATGGATTTTGGGTTAGCTGGTCCAGGTAGTGGCGGTGGTGGTGTGGGCATACGCAGTGGCAATATGGAGGGTGGCACTTTTGAAGAAGGGCAGACAGATACCGAAGCTAAACTAGTGCGCTTTGTAAAACCCGAATATCCCGAAAAAGCGCAAAGTGCTGGTGTAAGTGGAATTGAAATTCAAGTCATTATAACAATCGGCACTGATGGTCGAGTTGTAGAGGTAGCAATACTGAATGCTCCACCTAAACTGGGATTTGAAGAATCTATTCGAAAAGCAGTGTTACAATGGCAGTATGAGCCAGCGACAGTTGGGGGGGCACCTGTGCGCATTAAAGTAAAACAGCCCTTTGGATTTTAAAGCTCTCGTTTTTGCGATGTCTCATCTATGACTATGATCAAAAATTTTTAGCGATGACCTAAAGCAAAAACAGGATACATGTATAGAAAGAATTGTATGGAATGCTTTATGACAAGGTAAGCTGAGTTAACAAATCCATGCGCAAATTTTTCAAAGTGGACTCAAAAGATCTGCCAAGTTTTATTTGGAGTTTTTCGAAATAATGGTAACAGGCAATTTCGGCTTTGATGTGTTGATGAATCACCAATTGATTCCACTCTCTTCTAAATTTTTCACTTTGAACAAGCTGTATTTGTTCGGTTTTTAAAAGGTATTCGTAAATTTCCCCATGGCTTTGCAATCTCGTTTGCTCAATTTGCGTTTTGAGACAACCTTCCACGGTAACGATGGCCCGCGAGATCCGTTCCAGCTCTCTTTGTGCGTCAAAAGAGCGGTTATCCATTTCTTTAAGAATCTCTTCTATGGGGTATTTTTCGTGAGTCGAAGCAGTCATGGCAGAACCTCCGTGGCAACTTATTTTAAGTTTTTAAGGTTTCTGTGCTGTTTCATAGCCAGATAAAGCAAGTTTCATCGACCAAAAAAAAGCCTGTAACAGTTTGAAAACTAAACTGAAACATCTATGAAATAGTCAAGTGCTAGGTTATGCGGCTATGAGGTCTAATATGAAAAATTTTGTTGCAACAATTGCACTGTCCTTGGCGATAACGCCGCTTTGGGCAGACTTTTCGTCAGCTGGACAAGCCGCGTATCAGCGCGGTCAATATGGCCAAGCTGCTGTTGCTTTCCAAAAGGCAATTGATGAAGGCGAGAATCTCGCCCATAATTATTTTAATCTAGGAAACTCTCTGTATAAAGTGCAACAAGTGGGTCGTGCCCTTGTCGCTTACGAAAAAGCAACAGAGGTGGCGCCAAAATTTGTCAATGCTCATTTTAATTTAGCGAATGTTTACTACGAATTAGGGGCTGTAGGAAAGGCTCTCATCAGTTATCACCGGGTTGCCGAACTCGATCCAACAAATGCTTCTATACATAAATCACTGGGAGATTGTTATTTGGATTTGCGCCAATACTCAAAGGCCGCGGAACATTACGAAGCAGGCCGCGATCTAGAACCCTCTAATTCTGGATGGGACTTATCTTTAGTCGATCTGTACTACAAAATGGGCGATATCGCGGCAACTGAGAAGCCTTTGCGCAGTGCTGTTAAAAAAGCTCCAGAGCGGCTAGAATTGCAAGTGCATTTGGGCGATATATTGGTGCAATTAGGTAAGTCCACACAAGCGATTGAAGTTTATCAATCGGTTTTAACTGAAGATGCCCGTAATACAGATGCCTTATACCGTTTAGCTAGTGTATACGAACAAAGTGAAAGTTATTTCCTTGCTATCAGCACTCTTAAACAAGCTGAAACCAGTAATGGCCACGAAGAAGTTGCCTTTGAAATTGGGCGTTTGTATCAACAAATTGGTGATATGCGCAATTCTCTGGAGTACTATAAAAAGGCTGCTGAAAAAGGCGAAGAAAAAGCTCGCAATAACATGATTCAACTGGCTCATCAATATTTATCGCAGGGCGATGTTCCCATGGCGGTCACAATATTTAAAGAAGTTGTGCGCATTTATCCTGGAGATATGGAAGCCAAAGACATATTACAAGAACTTGCGTCATAACTAGAATTTTACTCCTGATACTTGTGGGCCTTTTGGCCCATTTTTCATTTCTAGCGCAAATGTGAAATGGTTTAGAAATGAATATGAAACAATACCTTGGTAGCTTGGTGAGCTTAAATCACACTTCTTTTGGGATTTTACATGAAGTTAAAATTATTGTGCCCATTGCTTTTTATTGTTTTTTCTGTATCGGCTATATATGGGAATGATTCTTTAATCGTCGAAGCAGACGCACCTTGGAGGAATGATGTTGGAGTGCTTCCCGATTCAGCACTTATATTGCTAGATACCTTAGCAAAGGAAGAAGAAAAAGAAACTTCACCTGCCGTGATTCCAAGCATGGATGTTGATACTACATCTCTCGGAAAAAACTCGATAGAGCTAACCGGAATCATTATTTCAAAAGAAACTCAAATGCCACTGCCTGGTGTATCTGTACAATTGACCCGAGACAGTGTGTCGGAACAGGTGTTTACGGATAAGGATGGATACTATCGCGTCAAATCAATTTTAACAGGTGTATATCATTTGCGAGCTTATAAAAAGGGCTTTGAACTGCTCGATGAAAAAGATGTAGTGATTGCAGGTTCTGGTAAAGTGTTTCGCGAAATCAGTCTCGAAAAAGCTATGCAAAAGGGCAGGCTCATTTCTGTGACTCCTTCCAAAAAACCTTCTGCATCCGCTGTCATGCTTTCACAAAGACAAAAGGGTGGTGTACTTGTCGAAGGTGTGGGGGCTGAACAAATTTCCAAATCTACAGATAGCGACGCGGGTGCTATTGCCCGTCGTATTTCGGGAGCCTCACTTGTGGGAGACAAGTTCGTATACATCAGGGGAATTGGCGAGCGCTATACCAACATGACATTTAATAGCTTGCCAGTGCCCTCTCCGGAAATTGACAAACGCGTGGTGCCCCAAGATCTATTTCCCGCTTCAATCATTGAATCGTACAGTATATACAAAACCTTTTCACCCGAACTCCCAGGGGATTTTGCAGGTGGCAGTGTGGCGCTGGTAACTCAGGGTGTTCCCAGTTCGGATTATGTCAAGGTGTCGGCGGGTGTTTCATCGAAAGATTATTTGGGCGATGGACAATTTTTAATATTGGGCAATGATCGCTATACATATAAGGGTGGCAATCAGTTTGGGCGCTACTTTGGATATGACGATGGCTCGCTTGCCATACCAGATGGTGTACCCCGCAATTTACATGCACCTACAGATCGAAGGGCTTACTCTAAAATAGAGCAAGCCGAATTTGCAAAGAAATTCGCAAATGTATGGGAACTCGATACATCTGCGATTAATTTTGCTCAAAGTTATAGCCTTGGCTTTGGAAAGACCTGGGAACACCAAGATGAGGCTAAATCGGGATTGCAGCTTGCTTGGTCTTTTGACAATCGCTATGATCAGCACAAATATTACAAGGCCAAGTCTTTAACCCAACCCTTATTTGATAATGCAGGAGCTCCCATCGTAGATAGTGTGTTTGATGGAAATGATCTAGTTAAAATCGAACCTCTCTATATCACAGAACCCTGCCGTGAGCAGTTCTTTGAGGAAGGTGTGTATAAACCCAAAATGTCGGCGATAGGTGGATATGGCTATAAAAATAGGGATCACGAATTTTGGTCCAAGGGTTTTTATGCCAATATATCGGAAGAAAAAGCTGGCCGCAATGTATCGGCAGATATTGAGGGTGGAAGCTGTAGTCAGCAAAGTGCTGTCGAAGAAAGATTTATAATCAAATTTGAAAGGCGCGATATATTGGTTGGTCAATTGGGTGGAGGGCACTATGTTGGCAGGGGTGCCTTGGATTCGCTTAGCTGGGCCATGGGCCTCGCGCGCACTACAGGTGATAAACCCGATAACCGTCTCTTTCGTTACGATTACGAAATTTCCAGGCAAACAGCGAATGCAGACACACTTTTAGAAGTCCCCATATATTATCAAGGCCAGATATCCAATAAAACAAATCTCGATAGTGGCGCCCAGTATGCGCGAATCACTAATGCAAAATACGAAACCAAGGATGTATGGGGTACTCGCAACTTTGAAAATTCTGATGAACTGGGCTTTGCTGCGAGGCTGGACAATAAGCTCATTGTGCCTCCCACTTGGACTTCAGATTATGTGTTGATGGAAAGGCCAGGAATCATTTCACACCTGCAGCTACCAACCATGGATGTGGGATACATGGCCAATGTGCGCCAAAGAAATGTCAGCCTAACCCGATATGGCTTTCAGGATGGTATTAAATATCGAGACGGAAATAACTTAGGGCATGAATTTTTACCAACGCTTCGCACCCCTGAAGCGCTAGATAGCATTATAAGATTTGGCAATGACCAATTTAAAACCGTGCCCAAAGAAAACGACAGCTATACATCCTTAGAACAAACACATGCCTTGTATAGCAAGGCCTCACTTCGCCATAAGTTTTTGGGCCAACAGATATGGTGGGCGGGTGGACTTCGCACAGAAATTTACCATCTGAATTTTGAAGCGCCCTATACTGGACTTGACAAGAAGGACGGGATTTTTATCGATACCCTCACATGGGATTGGTTGCCATCGGCAGTTGTAGGTTGGCAGCCTCATAAAAT
>Ga0116204_1001169_pt1 | contig 14734 bp, 15 predicted proteins | sample LakKivwa52mmetaG_FD_94481 | JGI IMG/M metagenome (GOLD analysis project Ga0116204, IMG submission 94481) | Anoxic lake water microbial communities from Lake Kivu, Rwanda to study Microbial Dark Matter (Phase II) - Lake Kivu water 52m metaG | ecosystem: Environmental > Aquatic > Freshwater > Lake...
GTTGTTTGAGAAGGCCGTTCTCACCAATCAGGTCTTCTGGCTTTTTATAATTAGCTAATAATCCGTCAATTAAATCGTTGGGTAAGGCTTTTGGTAAGGTCATTTTTAATCCATTTCTGAAAATAGCAGTTTCCTGCAAAATGACGTTTACACAAAATTATTTACACCCTCATAAACCATTAAATCTCTCCACGTTCAATCATTCTCGCCAGTGTTGATAAGTGAGCGCCATAGTTTTTTTCTTTTTTATCGCTACGTGTTGATATTGGCGCTCCTGTGAACATGGCATAACCGATAAATGGAGTGTCATATTGCGCGTCACGGCGCTCAAATTTCGGTCTTGGTTGAATTACCTTATGCGAGCCTTCTGTAAATAATATCTTCGCTCGCAGCGCCTCAAAACTGTAGCCACGCCCCAAGCGATTCATCACACGAATCAAGCTGTTGAGGCTTTCCGTGTAGGCGTTAGTGACGGGGTGATTGAAGTATTCCAGTATGCATGGCTGCCAGTTAGACCAAGCTGTAATAATCGGTGAGAAGTGATTGTAAAGCTCTGGCGGAATGCTTTTGTGCCAATACTCGTAACGTGCCATGGCCTGAGTTTGATTTTGTGCATCGTATATCTTAATGAAGTCCTCCTTTAGCCTATAGGCCTCGCCCAATAGCGGGTAGTTCTTAGCCCAGCCATTGAGGTTAAAGCTCTCCTGATTAGTCAGTTCACTTTCACGCCGTAGCAATACGAAACGGTCATGCATCAATCCGCGTTTTTGTTTAAGCGTTAGATCCGCACGCATGGATTTTCTGACGCTTTCCATCGCATCATTAGCCATTCGCACCACATGGAATTTATCTACTACGATGCTAGCTTGTGGAATTACTTCAGATACAGCGTCACGGTAAGGCCGCCACATATCCATTGCCACATATTGCACGGTATGGCGATCTTTAAGTCTATAAAGATAGTCAGCGATTGTTTTCTTATTACGGTCTTTCAGAATCTCCACGGCGGTATTGTTCTTGATATTAGTAATAACGCCACGCGGCTTAATCAAGTGAATTTCATCAATACCCATCCATGTTGGCGTTTCAAATTTAATGGTTCTCTCAAGTTCACTGACGTAGTCATTGAAAATTATGCGAACTGTTCCTTCAGTGACCCCCACCTCTTCGGCAACGCTGGTGAATGTTCGCTTAATTGCCTGCTTCCCAACCCATGCCAACAGGCGTTTAGTCATTGCGCGTTTATGGTCTACTTCTGGCAATCGCTCGCTGAATGTTTTCTTGCAATCCTGACATTTAATCCGCTTTGTGCTTACATAGAGTCCAACACGCCTACCATGCATTGGCATATCTTTAACCAATTGCTCGCGACGACCAAATCCCACTAGATTCTTAGACTGACAATATGGGCAATTGCTAGGAGTGCTTTTTGTTTCGGCTTTGATGTGGTAGTCATGATCTGTGTAATCTACTGCGGTAACAGAGTAATCCACCATGTTTAGTATATTGACTGGCATTGTCATTCTTAATTTTAATTGATGAGACTGAATAATCTGACATTCAGGCAAAAAATGCAACAATGTTGCATAAATGTCTATTTTTAGCTAGTATTTCGCTCAGACTGATTTATACGCAATCTCAAATAGATGTCGTCATCATTTAATACAAATTGAAGTGAATAAAAAATGAATTTTTCCGAAAGAGCTACGATTGAGCAAGTTGAAGAAGGTACACAGCTTGCACCAAAATTTGATCAAGATGGATTGATTCCATGCATCACTACTTCCGCTGTTAGTGGTGATGTTTTAATGCTGGGCTATATGAATAGCGAGGCGCTGAAAAAGACAATTGAGACAGGTGAGGCGCATTATTGGAGTCGTAGTCGCAAAATACTTTGGCATAAAGGCGCAAATAGTGGCCTTGTGCAACATGTGGTTGAAATGCGCATTGATGATGATCAGGATGCGATTTGGTTGCGTGTATCTGTGGCAGGCAATGGCGCAAGCTGCCATGTTGGCTACAAAACCTGTTTTTATCGTCAAGTGCCAGTGGGTTCTGAGGGGGCGCCTTTAGAACTAAGCGCCAATAATCCGCTTATTTTTACCGAGCATACAAAAACTTTCGACCCTAAAGTTGTGTATGGCGATGTGCCTAATCCCACTCAGTTATAACAGCAATGACAAGAGAGCTTGTTCCGATTCAACTGCTGACTGGTTTTTTGGGGAGTGGCAAAACGACCCTGTTGAACTATTTGCTAAAACAACCCGAAATGTCGAGTACGCTCGTCATTATTAATGAGTTTGGTGACGTTGGCTTAGATCATATGCTGGTAGCGCATAGTGTTGACCGTCAAGAGGTGGTAGAAAACAGTGCAGGTTGCATTTGCTGCAATTTGAGAAGTGACCTGAAGAAAACATTGAAAGAGATTGGTTGGCGTTTTTCCCGTAATGGTAAAAAACAGTTTGATCGCGTATTGATTGAAACCACTGGTCTTGCAGACCCAGCGCCAGTGCTACACACCATTATGACGGATGAATACATGACAGCCCATTATCGGTTAGATGGGGTTATTGCCACTGTAGACACCACGAATGGCATGCATACCTTAAGCACGCATTATGAAGCCATTAAGCAACTGGCTATTGCTGACTGCATCCTTTTGACCAAAACCGACCTGATTTCAGCCGCTGAATTATCTAACATTGAAGCAAGGATTTTATCGATTAATCCTGCCGCTAAAAGATATGAAGTGCAACATGGTGTGTTGGCGTATGAAAAGCTACTCAATTTGAGCTTGTTACAAAAACTTTTAGCTAAGCCACTGACGGAGAATCCAGAGGATGCCCAACAAATTAACCATTGGTTGCGACATGATTATTACCTGAATTTTAGTCACCCATTACAACATCTAAGTGAACATGCGCACCATCATGATGATATACATGCTTTTAGCTTCAATATCGCTACGCCAATTACGCAAGATGCATTTGAAGGATTTTTAGCATTGTTAAGAGAAATACCAGGGCAGGATTTACTGCGTATCAAAGGCATCATCAACTTTAAAGATTGCGAAAAGCCAATGGTGTTTCATGCTGTGCAGCACATCTTTCACCCTCTGATTGCGCTACCAGCTTGGCCATCTTCTGAAGAAAACCACCAGAATAAACTGACGCAATTGGTTTTTATTACCCATGACATTGCTAAAGAAACACTAGATAAGCTAATTGAGCGTGCATTTGGCAATGCACACACTGTTAACACCCAAGCAAGATTAAAGGTGGCTTGAGTTAATGACACCACAGCTCTATTTACACAACAGCCTTACCAAACAAAAAGAGCTGTTTCAACCAGCGAATCCTACGCACGTCACCATGTATGTATGCGGCCCGACGGTTTATAACTATGCACATATTGGTAATGCACGGCCAGCCGTGGTGTTTGATGTGTTATCGCGTTTGTTAAGGCAACTTTACCCCAAGCTTAGTTATGCGCGAAATTTCACTGATGTGGACGACAAAATCAATACGGCAGCATTATTTCAAGGCGTAGAAATCAGCCAGATAACATCAAAGTTTATTACTGCATATCATGAAGATATGGCGTCTCTTGGGGTAATGCCTCCCGATTTAGAGCCATGTGTCACTGCGCACATCGATGACATCATTGATATGGTACTTAAACTGATTGCACTAGGTCACGCCTACGAAGCGAATGAGCATGTTTTGTTTCATGTGCCTTCATTTGCAGACTATGGCAAGTTATCAGGTCGTAATCGTAGGGAGATGATTGCGGGCGCACGGGTTGAAGTGGCACCGTTCAAGCGCGACCCTGCGGATTTTGTATTATGGAAACCCTCGACCCCAGAAATGCCAAGTTGGGAGAGCCCGTGGGGGCGTGGTCGTCCAGGTTGGCATATAGAATGCACCGCAATGATAGGAAAGTTATTAGGTTACAGCATTGATTTACATGGCGGTGGACAAGATTTGATATTTCCCCACCATGAAAATGAGATTGCTCAGGGCACATGTGCGCATGACGGCGAACAGTATTGTCGCTATTGGGTGCATAACGGTTTTATTACCGTCAACGGTCAAAAAATGTCTAAATCACTTGATAATGTGCTTTTGGTACGTGATTTACTCAAAACATATGACGGTGAAGTCATGCGTTTTGCCATGCTAACGACACATTATCGTCACGCGCTAGACTGGACAGAGCCGTTGCTGAATCAGGCAAAATTAAGTGTGCAGCGGTTTTATCGCGCCATGGCCGCTGTACAAGATGCCACTGAACAGCCCGCTGACCAAGACTGGCAACAATGGATGCATAAGCTTTGCAATGACCTCAACACGCCTGACGTGATTGCAATGATGCACGGCTGGGCTGCTGAAGCATTGGGCCAGGCCAATGCGGTAAGGCGCGGACAGTTAAAACGACTCTTCAAACAAGCGGGTCATCTCTTGGGCGTATTGCAACAAAACCCTTTGCAGGTTTTACAAGATCAATACCATCACACACATGCCAAGGCGCATATCAGTGATGACACGAAAGAAAAAATAGAGACGTTAATAGAAGCGCGTCAACAAGCGAGACTGGCGGGTAACTATGCACAGGCCGATGACATCCGCAGTGAGTTACTGCAAATGAACGTGCTATTAAAAGACCATGCAAACACGACCAGTTGGGAAATTGCAAAATGAGCCTATTGAGTCAATTTTTTCAACGCATTTTCATGGGCATTATCAGGCTATATCAAATTGCCGTTTCCCCCATGCTAGGCGCAAATTGCCGATTTACCCCGAGCTGCTCTAGTTATGCGATAGAGGCCATACAAATTCATGGTGTAGTAATGGGTATTTGGCTTGCTACCAAGAGAATTAGCCGCTGCCACCCTTACCATGCTGGCGGTTTTGACCCAGTACCTTTACCCAAGCAACAAACTTACTTAAACAAGGAGAATTAAAATGAAAGAGCCAATACAAATATTAGAAAGCTGGATGCAAGCGGTGAATACTGGAGATCTTGCAGGATTATTATCCCTTTACGATGAAAATGCGATTCTTATTCCAACATTCTCGAATCGTATTTTAAAGGGTAGATCAAATTTACAACCCTATTTTGAAAAGTTGGCCAGTAAAGATGATTTAAGCATTGCTTTGCATGAAAAAACGCTAGTGATTGCTCCAGTAGGTGAGAATCTCACCACATTAAGTGGTATCTACAATTGGCGATTTGCTGTCGATGGTGAGATTTTAAATTTTGAAGCGAGATTCTCCTATGTGATCGATGCGAGTAAAGACGCCGCTATTTTGCATCATCATTCATCACAAATTCCACGCGCAATTTAAGTCGTGATGATGATTATTTTTAGTATTTAAGTGGGAGTGGATTATCAAACACGATGTTGATTTATCGCAGTTGCGTCATGACACTGCCCACTTAATGGCGCAAGCCGTGCTGGAGCTGTTCCCAGACACCAAAACAGCCATAGGGCCAGCCATTGAGCATGGCTTTTATTATGACTTTGAGCGCGACATACCGTTTAGCCCCGATGATTTTGCCATGATAGAAAGTCGCATGTCGGCAATTATTCAACGGGGCGATGCGATTGTCCGTGAAGAGTGGACGCGTGAAACGGCGCAAACCTACTTTGGCGAACAGGAAAATCGATACAAGTTAGAGATTATTTCGCAGATTTCATCGGATGAAACTATTACGGTCTATCGTCAAGGCAACTTTACTGACTTATGTCGCGGCCCTCACGCGAGCAATACGGCGGAACTTTCACCATCCTTCAAATTGCTGAAGGTGGCAGGGGCTTATTGGCGTGGTGACCATACACAACCCATGCTACAGCGCATCTACGGTACGGTTTGGCCTACGCATGAAGCGCTTGCAAGCTATTTGCAACAAATAGAAGAGGCAGAGAAACGCGATCATCGCCGTTTAGGGCGTGAGATGGACTTATTCCATTTTGAAGATGAAGCGCCTGGTGCTGTATTTTGGCACCCCAACGGCTGGCGCCTATTTCAACAGTTAATTGCCTACATGCGTTATCAGCAAGAAAAAGCATGCTATGTGGAAGTGAATACGCCAGATGTGATGGATAAGGGTTTGTGGGAGATTTCTGGGCATTGGCAAAATTACCGTGAACACATGTTTACCACTCAAACCGAAGATGAGCGTGTGTTTGCTTTAAAGCCTATGAACTGTCCTGGCGGTGTGTTGATGTATAAATATGGGCTTAAAAGCTATCGCGACTTACCTATTCGCATGGCCGAGTTTGGCAAGGTGCATCGCTACGAGCCTTCAGGTGCGCTTCACGGCTTAATGCGGGTTAGACATTTTACGCAGGATGATGCGCATATTTTTTGCACGCCTGAACAATTGCTTGTGGAGTGCCAAGCCGTGATTAAGCTGGTATTCAGCATTTACCAGCATTTTGGTTTTGAGAATATTGCCGTTAAGCTTTCAACCCGCCCGCCCAATAGAATTGGCGATGATGCCCTATGGGATCAATTGGAGCAAGCGCTATCACAGTCACTCAACACTTTGGGGATAGCTTTCTCCATCAATGCAGGTGAAGGGGCATTTTACGGTCCTAAACTAGAATTTGTATTACGGGATGCCATTGGGCGAGATTGGCAATGTGGCACATTACAAGTCGATTTAAACTTGCCAGAGCGTTTTGATGTGCATTACATCAATGAGGCTGGTGAACGCTGTCGTCCAGTGATGCTGCATCGCGCCTTATTTGGCTCTTTAGAGCGTTTTACAGGGATTTTATTAGAGCACCATGCCGGACGTTTGCCGTTCTGGCTTGCCCCTTTACAGGTGCTTGTTGCGCCCATTACGAATCAAGTGGATGAATACGCACGCATGGTGGTTAGTCAGCTTAAAACGGCTGGTTTGCGAGTTGCATTAGATATTCGTAACGAAAAAATAGGCTATAAAATCCGCGAGCACACTGCGGCAAAAGTGCCGCTACTCATAGTGGTGGGTAAACGTGAGGCAGAAGAAAACAACGTATCCCTACGTTGGCTGGGGAGTGAAATACAAGAAGTGATGACTTTATCACAAGCCATTGAACAGTTAAGTCAACAATCAAGCGCGCCAATGGGCTCAGCTTTAGTTGAACCAAGATAAACAAGCCCTATGATTATCCGTAAATTATTTTCGTTTGAAGGTGCGCATATCGTGCGTAACTGCACCACGCAGCGTTGCGCGCGCTCGATACACGGACACTCTTACAAAGTAGAAATTCTGCTAGAAGCGGACACTTTGGACCATGGGCAGATGGTGTATGACTTTGGCTTAATGAAAGCAGACATGCGCGCCATCGTGGATGCTTTTGACCATACACTGGTGTATTGGAATGATGATGATCCAGACTACATTGCTGCTTGCGTTAAAAATTCGCTACGCTGGATAGGTTTGCCGGTGTCACCAAGTGCTGAGCAACTATCACGCGTCTTTTTTGTGCTGATTGAACAAGTGCTCAAACAAACAAAGATGCAAAATGGTGAAGGTGATATTGCGCTTCACTCCATTATTGTGCATGAAACCGCAACAGGCTATGCGCAATGTTTTGCTAAAGACGCGTATAACGCCAAGATGGGTCTAATTACAGCGCGTACAATCGTATTTTCAGAGCAAGTATTACAAGAGTGTGGATTAGATTTATTAGCTTTGGGAGGTGGAGATGACTAAACCTTTTTCTTTACTCATTCAAGGCGGCACCTTAATCACACCCAATGGACAAGAACGTGCTGACATTGGTATTGCACAAGGTAAAATTGTGGCGATTGGTGACTTATCTGCATCTAACGCTGACGAAGTCGTTAATGCAGAGCATTTACACGTACTGCCTGGCGTGATTGATAGTCAAGTGCATTTCCGTGATCCTGGTCACCCGCTTAAAGAAACCTTTGAAAGTGGCACAAGAGCGGCTGTGCTGGGTGGTGTCACCACGGTGTTTGACATGCCAAACACCAACCCACTTACTATTACTGCTGCTGAGCTACAAGGCAAGCTTGATCGTGCCGTGGGGCGGGCATGGTGTAATTACGCTTTTTACATAGGTGGCTGTGCGAGTAACGCCGAGCAATTAGCACAATTAGAAAACTTGCCTGGATGCTGTGGCATTAAAGTGTTTATGGGCAGTTCAACGGGAGATTTACTGGCGGCGGATGATGAAACCTTGCTACGGATCATGCGAAGCGGTAAACGTCGAGTGGCGATTCACGCCGAAGATGAAGCGCTTCTGATTTCACGCAAGCACATTGCCGAGCAGGTTGGACAGCCCACTGCACACCCTATATGGCGCGATGTTGAAACCGCGCTCAAAGCTACAACCAGAATTTTGCGGCTGGCAAGAATTGTCGGGCGACCTGTGCATCTATTGCACATCACCACAGCTGAAGAAATAGCGCTACTCGCTCAACATAAAGACATTGCCTCGGTAGAAGTATTGCCACAGCATCTTAGTTTACATGCTCCAGATTGCTACGAGCGTTTAGGAACATTAGTGCAAATGAACCCGCCAATACGTGATATATCCCATCAATCGGCATTGTGGCAAGCACTGCGTGATGGTGTGATTGATGTCATCGGTAGCGACCACGCACCACACACAATAGATGAAAAAAGTAAGCCCTACCCACAATCGCCCAGTGGCATGCCAGGTGTACAGACCATATTGCCACTTATGCTTAACCATGTAGTGCATCACAAACTTACACTAGAACGCCTAGTGGATTTGACCAGCGCAGGCCCCGCACGTATATTTGGCATCGTCGGCAAAGGCAGAATTGCGGTCGGATATGATGCGGATTTGACTTTAGTAGACCTTAAAAAGAAACAAACAATTGATAAAACCTGGCTTGCAAGCTTGTGTGGCTGGTCGCCATTTGAGGGCATGAGTATCACTGGCTGGCCAGTTTCTACAATCATCAATGGTCGCGCCGTGATGCTCAATGGTGAATTGTTTGGCAATCCGATTGGCAAACCTGTTAGTTTTATTTCCACTTTAAAAGATAGCATCATGGATACCAACGCATGAACATTCCCCACATCAATCATCCATTTCAGTTTAAATCGGTCAATTATTCTGGATTAAAACCTGGTTTACGATTGATTGTATTAGGGGCGGTACATGGCAATGAAGCCTGCGGCACACAAGCCATTGAAAGAATCATGCAAGAGTTTGAAACCGGACAACGCAGTATAGTGAGTGGTAGCGTAACCTTTGTTCCTATCGCCAACCCGCTGGCTTATGCTAACAAGCAGCGTATGGGCGACCGTAATTTGAACCGCAATTTAAACCCCAACCAGCAACCGCAGGATTTTGAAGACCATGTCGCCAATTGGTTGTGTCCCTTATTAGCGCAGCATGATGTGCTGCTAGATTTACACTCCTTTCATACTCCTGGACAGCCTTTTGCCTTGGTCGGCCCTCTCAATAATACAGGGGCGCTAGAGCCATTTACGTTCGCAGCCCAAGAAGAAGCACTTGCCTTAAGATTGGGTGTGCATATATTTGTAGATGGCTGGCTAGATACATACTCTCGTGGTGTGGCTAATCGTATTGCCAATAAAAATACTTACCCTGAACATTCAAAGCTACAAAATTTAGATGTGAAATACGGTATTGGTACGACTGAGTACATGCGCGCACAAAGCGGCTGGGGTATAACGCTAGAGTGCGGTCAGCACGATGATCCTAATGCGCCACAAGTGGCTTATCAGGCAATTTCAAACACACTGGCGCATTTAGGCTTAGTGGATGCAATCCAACCACAAAAAACGAGTGACTATCAAAATCTGCGGATTATTGAAGTCATCGACAAAATCAATGCTGATGATCAATTTACCAAAGCATGGAAAAGCTTTGATATGTTAAAAGCGGATGATGTGATTGGTGTGCGTCAAAATGGTGAGCAAGTTATTGCTGAATTTGATGCGATTATTTTATTTCCTAACCCAGCGGCTTTAGCTGGTAATGAATGGTTCTATCTCGCTAAACGTGTCACGAGATTTTAGTGTGCTATGCGAAATATCCATCAAAGTCGAATATACTCGAGGAAGCACGTTTGCAAAGATCTTAATTAGGAGAAATCACTTGAAATTAAAATGGCTGATAGTAAGTGCATTGGTGATGTCCGCCTGCACCCAATTGGGCTCAACGCGCAACGAGCAAACCAAGCTATATGAACAAACGCTCGCACAAACACGCGATGCAGCAGCACAATTGGTCGGCAAATTAGGTGCGAAATTAAAACAAGCGATCGCCACCAATGGCACAGCCAGTGCAGTAGAAACCTGCAAATTAGCTGCGCCACAAATCGCGGAAGAAGTCTCACAACAGCAGGGTTGGCAAGTTGGGCGTGTAGGCACACGTGTGCGCAACCCCAACAATCAACCCAATAGTTGGCAACAGGCGGCATTGGCCGAATTTGCGGCGCGTGTGAAAAAGGGTGAAAAGCTGGATGGGATGGAGACTTACAGCGTACAGCACACTAAGAATGGTAAAACCTTACGCTATGCCAAAGCCATAGGCGTACAGCCTATGTGTATAGTGTGCCACGGTAAAACAGAGCAAATCCCGACTGAAGTGCAGATTAAGTTGCGTACTTTATACCCCAATGATCAAGCAACGGGGTATAGCGTGGGCGAGTTAAGGGGCGCAGTGGTGATAGAGCGACCACTGATTTAAAATCTGGATTCAATATGGGTAAAGTGAATTTTCATGGTTAAAGATGCGAGCCAATTGATTAAGGATGCTGGTCAACGTCCGACTCAGTCTCGTCTGGCTGTGTTAAACACGCTCATCTCTGCTCAAGTAGCTTTATCGCACAATGAAATCCAAAGCCGCTTATCCAATGCGCAACACTTTGATAGAGTGACAATTTATCGGGTATTGGACTGGCTAACAGAACATCATTTGATACACCGCATTCCGAGTGACGATCGCGCAGTCAAGTTTCAAGTTTCGCTCCCACACATCTCGCATCAGCACGCGCATTTACACTGTACGCAGTGTCATAAAATCATCTGCCTTGATGACGTACAGATGCAATTACCTCAAGAAGTTAAACAGCAGTTACAAGTTGAGTCTGTTGATGTGATTATCAAAGGACGTTGTCCTAGCTGCAAAGACTAATTAAGCTTCCTGCTCCAATCCCCACCTCTAAACGCTTTTTCGAACAAAATTCAAACTTAATAGCTGTTAAGTCCTCTTAATGCAACTTTGTTGCAATATATATCTTTTCATCTTAACATTGTGCACTTTAGCTTGATAGCCCACAGTTTATGACCTTATTGCAGATTATCCTCGCGACACTCATTGGCGGCGTATTTTCAGTGTTGCTGGCTGCCACCGTTGCGTTGACTTTTTTGGCCAAATTTGCCAATCGTATGGTGGCATTTGCTGTGGGGGTTTTGCTTGGTTTTGCCTTAACCGATTTAGTGCCAGAGGCGATACATCTCGGTTTGGATATTACCGCGCTTGGCTGGGTGTTGGTCAGTGGCATCATGGGGTTTTTTCTGTTAGAAAAATTAGCGTTATGGCGGCATGACCATGCGACCACATTGGGGCATACACAAGATAAACCCATAGTTGCCATGATTGTGATTGGTGATTCCATGCACAACTTTGTCGATGGTGTGTTGTTGGCTGCAGCCTTTTTAACGGATTGGAAACTCGGTTGGGCGGCTGCAATTGCCATTACTGCCCACGAGATACCGCAGGAGATATCAGACTTTATGGTGCTGCTAGATGCAGGTGTCAAAAAAGGCAGAGCCTTATTTCTGAATGCCATTTCAGGTGCCGCCATGACTGTTGGCGGTGTTGTGGGTTGGTTAAGTTTGAGCAATGCTCAAGCAGCCATACCCTATGTGCTCACTATGGCAGCGGCCAGTTTTATCTATATTGCGGTAGCTGATTTAGTCCCCGAGTTACATCAGCATCGCAAACCGCGCGATATGTTTTTTCAACTGAGTTTAATGGCGATGGGGCTTGGTGTGGTCTCCATTGCCAAAGTTCTAGAACATTTAGGAGCATGACATGACAACACAAACCATGATCCCTGTCACTATATTAACCGGGTTTTTAGGCGCAGGTAAAACCACCTTACTTAACCGAATTTTAAGTGAACATCACGGGCAGCGCATTGCCGTGATTGAGAATGAATTTGGCGAAGCAGGCGTGGATGGTGAATTGCTGATTCAAGGTGAAGAGCAAATTGTTGAAATGAACAATGGCTGTATCTGTTGCACTGTGCGTGGTGATTTAGTGCGTATCCTTGGCGATTTATCTGAGCGAAATCAAGCTGGCGAATTACGTTTTGATCGTGTAATTATTGAAACAACAGGCTTAGCGGACCCAGCCCCCGTGGCACAAACATTTTTTGTAGAAGATGATATTAGAGAGCGTTATAACCTCGATGCGATTATTACTGTGGTTGACGCAGTGCATGGGATGCAGCAACTGGATGAACACCACGAAGCGCTTGAACAAGTTGGTTTTGCCGATAGGATCTTGCTCTCCAAAACAGATTTAGTTACATCAGAAAAAGTACGTGATATCACCACAAGAGTACGCCAAGTGAACCCGCGAGCACCCATTAAACACGTTCATTTTGGCAAAACAGACATCAACGATATTTTGGATATTGCTGGTTTTTCACTTGAGGAAATTCTAAAAATTGAACCAGACTTTTTAGATGATGTGAGCCATGAGCATGATGACGATGTGGCTTCATTTGTGTTCCGTTCTGAAAAACCATTTAGCATGGAGAAACTAGAAGTGTTTTTAGGTGGTATGTTAGGCATTTATGGCCCGCAACTTTTGCGATACAAAGGTATATTGCATGTTGCGGGCGATGATAATCGCTGGGTTTTCCAAGGTGTACATATGCTCATGGGGGGCGAGCAAGGCCCTGCTTGGAAGCCGAATGAAAAGCGTGAATCTGTGATGGTGTTTATAGGTAAAACTCTCCCACAAGAAGCCTTTGAAAAAGGCTTGGCGTTATGTTTCGCTTAAGCGAATGATGAGAGAGTAAATCATGGCAGGCGTGACTAAATTAAAAGGTGGTCGAGTGTATGACCCCCAACATGGCGTCAATGGCGATGTGCGCGATGTCTATTTCTGTGATGGGCTGATTGTCGCACCGCCAAGTGCCGGCACCATCGTCAACGAAATTGACGTGACAGGATTGGTGGTGATGGCTGGTGCGATTGATATTCATAGCCATATTGCTGGCGGCAATGTCAATACAGCACGCCTGATTACGCCAGAACTTCGTGGGCAACATCTATTCAACATGCCGGCGCCTAAAGTAGGCAAATGGTCTACGCGAGACACCGGGAGGCGCTATGCCAAAATGGGCTATACCACGGTCATAGAACCCGCTGTTTTGCCTTCCAATGCCTTACATGCACATCTTGAGTTAGCGGACATCCCTATCATCGACACTGCGGGTCTTGCCGTGTTAGGAAGTGATGACTTTTTATTACGCTTGCTTAGAAATAAACGCGGGCAATCAGCGGTGGACGACTATGTGGCTTGGACATTGCACGCAACGCGTTGTCTGGGCTTAAAGGTCATCAACGCTGGCGGTGCCAGTGCCTTTAAATTCAATGCCCGAAGCCTGCAGTTGGACGAAGAAGTCCCTTTTTATGGTGTGAGTTCACGCGCCATACTCAACGCCTTACAACGTGCAGTATGTCGGTTAGGGGTGCCCCATCCTTTGCATGTCCATTGTAATAATTTGGGCTTACCAGGTAATGTTAAAACAACCTTAGATACGATTAAAGCGGCCGATGGTCTACCTATGCATCTCACGCACATTCAGTTTAATAGCTATGGTGATGAAGGCACTCGTGGAGTATGCTCGGGAGCAGCCAGAGTCGCCGAAGCCATTAACGCAAATACCCATATTACCGCAGATGTCGGTCAAGTATTGTTTGGCCAAACCGTGACTATTTCAGGCGATGTGATGCGGCAGTTTAATGCTCGTAGCGTCGCCAGCCCAAAAAAATCTGTGATTGCAGATATTGAATGTGAAGGTGGCGGCGGTGTATTGCCTTATTCTTATCAACCGAAAAACTTTGTGAACACACTGCAATGGGCAATCGGCTTGGAACTGTTTCTGCTCGTGGATGACCCTTGGCGCATCTTTTTTACCACTGACAGCCCCAATGGTGCACCGTTTACCCGGTATCCTGAGCTTATTCGCTTGCTTATGGATGCCAACTACCGCGATGCTACACTCGCCACGCTAAATCCAGAAGCCGCTGAGATGACTTTGTTAAAAGAAATTAAACGCGAGTACTCCTTGTACGATCTTGCCATTACCACCCGTGCCGCGCCCGCCAAGCTCATGGGCTTGCCTGATCGCGGTCATTTGGGCATTGGAGCGATTGCTGATATTGCAGTTTATACGCCGAATGATGATTACGCCACCATGTTTGCGGATGCGACATGGTTATTTAAGAATGGTGAAGTGATCGTCAAAAACGGCGAAGTGTTGGCTGAGCCTTCTGGACAAATGCTCTCACTCAATCCGATTGCCTCAAGTGGCATTGAGAACGAATTGCAGGCCTATTTTGCCGATTATTTTACGATGAGCTTGGACAATATCAAGGTCAACCCACGCATGCTTGGTAGCGATGCTTGCCCGCGCGGTGAAACAATGTTCGAAAGGAGAACGCCATGATATTGAATGATCAAGAA
>Ga0116204_1001170_pt1 | contig 14733 bp, 25 predicted proteins | sample LakKivwa52mmetaG_FD_94481 | JGI IMG/M metagenome (GOLD analysis project Ga0116204, IMG submission 94481) | Anoxic lake water microbial communities from Lake Kivu, Rwanda to study Microbial Dark Matter (Phase II) - Lake Kivu water 52m metaG | ecosystem: Environmental > Aquatic > Freshwater > Lake...
GGGGTAGACGGATTTGCAAGCGGCTCGGAATGGCTTAACCGTGCGGGTTTGCGCGATTCAGCCGCGCGTGGCTAGGTGTGCTTATTGGATTAGGCACCGTTTTATGCGTTCACTTTGCGTTAGAAGGCAAGGCAGCGCCCTCGAAAAATATTTGCAAAAAGTTCTTGACATTACGCGCAATGCGCGTATTATTCGATTCATGCAGTGCGTTTTGTGCTGCTACCGCGCCTCGGGTCACCAGGGGCTGGAGCCTCAAATGCTCGCTCTTCCCTCCGCTTCCTCCGCTCTCCGTAACCTCTTCGATGTCGCGCATCTCGCCGAGATCGCGGCTCCTGCAAATCGTGCCAATTTGCGCACGTTCCGTGAGGCGGTCACCTCTGCGCGCCAGTACATGGCGGCTGAACGTGGTGCCAAGGCTGTCAATACCATCTGCCTCTGCGCAGACGGTACGCTCCAATTGGTGAGCGTCGGGCCGAAAGGCGGCATCAAGCGCCTCTGGAACTTCGGTGCCCTGTGAAATGGGCAACCATCCAAACCGAGGCCCGAAAGGGCCTTCTTCAAATCCTGCGCCGCAGGAAATTCGAGCGGCACGCGAGGCCGCAGGTCTCTCGCAAACAGAAGCCGGCGCGCTTGTGCATACCACTTGCCGAGTGTGGCAGCAGTGGGAGGCCGGAGACCGGCGCATGCACCCTGCCTTCTGGGAATTGTTCCGCATTAAAATTGCCCTCTAACCCGGCAGTCCAGCGGACGCCGTACCGGAGCCGCTGACTTCTGCGTTAGGGGCCAATCCCCATTGCGCCGCCATCGCTTCGGCAACGCCGCTGTAAGTCCTGCTGCGTTCCTTCCATCTGTCCGGGCCGGGGGGCATCCGATGCACACGCGCCTCGCGCCCATCAACCACATTCGTCGGCATCAGCTTCGGCAGTCCTTTCAACCAAAGGCAGGTCGCCTTCGTTTCACCGTGCCCGAATTGCCACGGCTGAATGATCTGGTCAGGCTTGCGGATGCGCGAAGAAATCACGCTTATCGGGTTCTCGATGGCAATTCGAGGAATTGGAGCGTCCATCAACGTCTGAACGAAAACCAAAGCCTCGGCCTGTTCCCTCACCTTGTCCTTAAACCAGCGGCTTCCACTCACTGCCAGGTGCGTGCAGGGCGGGTGCGCAATCATCAAGTCCCAGCCCATGTGCAGCAGTTCCGTCACGTCGCCCATGTGGTGCGGCCCTTCCACTTCCGTGGGCAGCAGGTCGCAACTCATGGCGTCGTGCCCAAGCGCACGGAACGCATCGCGCACCCGTCCGCTGTATTCGCAAGCAATCAAAACCCTCATTCCTTTTCCTTTCATTTGCCGTCTCACCAGCGCCGACTTTTGGCCCCTAACACGTCGCTCAACACGGACGCAGGCGATAAAGCCGCCTGCGCCGGTTAGCTAGGCGTTAGACGATCTCATATCCGAACGTCTTTTTCGCGTCATCAAGAGCTACCGCCGCGATGAACGCTGATTCATTCGCTGGCCTTGTCTGCACCCGGTGTAGCGCCGCTGCAAAGTGCGCCGCAATCAATCGCAGTTTGGCGGACTCAGCTGCGCCCGCATCCCATGCCTCGCGGTACGACTCGCGAAACTCAGCGCCAGGATCGCTAACGCCGTTCTCGTCAGCCCATTCGTCAAATGTCATCCTCTTCCCCTTGTCTAACTGTGCGTTCGAGCAGGACGCCAGCGACAAGGCCGCTGTCGCCCCTCAAAGCGGCGTTCGGTTTCACAACCTTTTCAGCCACGGTCAGCCCTCGCGTGAATCAGCCCGCTGCACTGCTGCACCAGTCGCGCAGCGTCGGCAATCATCGGCAGCAGCACCAGCGCCTCCGCCGCGTCGGCGCCGGCCATGTCGAAGATGCGGATCACCGCGTCAGCGAGCTCGACCTCGAGCATGGAGCGGTGCGGCAGCTTGTCGTCTGGCAGCCCCTTGCGGTGGCCCTCCATCGCTTCGCTGATCTCGCTGTGCACCAGGCACAGGAGCTCGCCCACGTTGCGCTTGGGCGGCCAGCCGTGCATCGGCTCGCCGGTGTTCAGATCGGTCCACCAGCCCGATTGCCGGGCCAGTCCGTGGCAGACATCTTGCAGGTCCTGCGCTGCTGTTCGTACTTGGTTCATTTGCCATCCTTTCTCTTTTCCGTTGACTGCTGTATTCGATAGCCAGTACGCCGGACTTCGCACAGTGCGATGGTCTTGGCCTGCTGGGTCTCGCTCATCGTGGTCCACAGCCCGATCTCTTCGACCGTGCGAAAGCACCCAACGCAAAGGTTGTGCACTGGGTCCAATCTGCAGACCTTTACGCAGGGGCTCTTCACTTGGGGAAGAATGCGTTCATCGTCACCGGCGCGACCTGCCACAGCGTGGGCAAGATCTCTTCGGCGAGGATGCGGTGCTCGAGCTGCGTGCTGGCATGCAGGCGCTGCTGCAGGTAGAAGATCCAGCTGCGCATGTTGCCGTTCAGATAGAACCGGCTAGGCGTGAGGCCTTCGGGCAAGATCACGCGGGCCTGCTCTTTGGCGATCCCCTTGCCGAGCGCTTCCTTGTAGCGGACCTCGACCAGGTTCAGGATCTCGTCCTGCACGCCGAACCACCAGTTGCGCAGATACTGGTCATCCGTGGGGATGCTGTTCTGGCGGTTCTTCGTGTCCTGCATGCGCGCTTCACGCAGGCCTGCGTGGGTGTGCGACAGCTTGCCAACGTCCTGGTAGCGCTGGCTGAACTCCTGCACATCCAGCTCGTGCATGTACATGGTCCAGTGGCGCATGATCTGCCGACTGATGTCGCGCGGCGCGTTGATCTCCAGGCAGACGTTGGCCATCTGGAATGGGCTGACGTGCCCCTCGCGCATCAGGAAATTCAGCAGCTCGGTGTTCGGGCTGTCCTGCTTGTCGGGGTTCGAGAGCCTGGCGATGTACAGGATCTGCTTGTCAATGTCGGGCGTGGCCCATTGAAGTTTTACGTGGTCCATCAGGGTAGCTTCCATCTATCGCGGCACGGGGCGCAGGCGCCGTTGATCAGGCGCCCGCTCCACTCACCGCACAGTTCACATTCGCCCGGCGTACCGGGCGGGATTGGCTTAGTCGCCGCCCGGATGGCATCCTCCCGGGCGATGACCTCGCGCTCCTGTGCAAGGTCCAGGTCGTCAGGCATTGTCGGGAAGCTCACACGCCCCGGCGACGCAGGCCAAGGTCTGCATTGCGACGGTGTTGTCGGTCTTCTCAAACTCGGCCAGCTCGGCCCAGTTGATAGCAGGCACAGGGTGCTTCTCGATCCAGCTGGCGAACGCTTCGGCCGTCAGGTTCTGGTAAGGCGCCTGCTGGTAGGTGTGCTCTGACCGAGGCAAGAAGCTCACGCCGCTGATTTCGTCGAAGTGCTCGTACACCCATGCGCCGACCTTGACCCACTCGTCCTCGCCGACGTTGATCGTGACGCTTGGCTTGTGTTCGCACCACTCACGCTGGTACAGCAACCAGTGCTCGAGCGCGTCGATGGCTGAGACCTGGTCGGTGGTGATGGCGCTGTCCGGCGCAGACATAGCAAAGCTCACCACGGCTGTGGAGTCGGGACGCATCACGTCGTCCTCGATCACGAAACCCTTGGCCAGCATGAAGTGGTACAGCGGGTCCTTCTTGTCGACGCGAACGGTGCGGATGTAGTTGCGGTTGTAGCGCGGGTGGATGCCGCTTGCGGTGTTGCACAGTTGGCTAACAGTGCCTGACGGTTTTACGCAAGTGATAGCCGTACTTACGTTGATGCCCAGCTTTTCGGCCCACTCGGTGTTCACCTCACGCGCCCGATCACGCATGCGGTTGAGCACGGACTTGAGCGCATCGCTGCCGAGCGTGCCGGCCGTCAATGCGTTGTCCATGATGCCGGTCAGCGACACGCCAAGGAGTGCCTCCTCGGCCGTGTTCTTCGACCAGGCTTCAGAGACGAATTTGAAATCAGTGAGCGTGGCTTGTAGCGTGCCGAGGATCGTGGCGATCCGCACCTTGCGCAGGAGGCTTTCCTCGGTGTCGTCTTCGCGGATCACCACCTCCGAGAGGTTGCACAGCTGTTTGTCTCGCAGGATGATTTCGCTGCACGGGTTGCAGCCGTAGCTCAGATCAGCTTTGCGACGACCCCAGCGAGCGGCTTGTTTCTGAGCGGCCTCGCGGTTGAAGATGCCGCGTTCGCCAGACTTGGACTTGACCAAGGACAGCCACTCTTCCATGAAGATCTCGGCGCTGGGCTTCTCCGTGTAGGCCACCGAGTTGTTGGCCAGTGCGCGCTGCGCATTGTCGAGCCACCACTGGCCGGACTTGGCGTCACGCATGCGCTGGTCAGACAGGTTGCTTAGGCTGATCAGTGCCGAGCGGCGCACGCCACCCACCACGACAATCTCACCCACCATGCACATCAGATCGTGCACCTCGATGCTGGTCAGCTTGCGGCCGCGCGCCTTTTTGAGTGTCTCGATCGTGAAGTTGAACAGCCGCTTGAGTGGCTCTGGGCCACTGGCTCGGCCGCCGAAAATCTTCAACCTGGCGCCGGCTGGACGCACTTTGCTGTAGTCGATCTGAGGAATGTCACCTACCCACAAATGGTTCAGCAGCGAGTAGTAGGCTTTGGCCCAGCCTTCTTTGCTGTCGGCCACCGAGATCGTGTCGTCCGTCGTGGTGATCTCGTCAGGCACAGCGGGCAGCTTGTTGATTTCTTGGCGCTCGCAGCTGAAGCCGACGCCGGTGCCGCACATCAGGATGTAGAGCGCTTCGGCAAACGACCGCTTACTGTTGATGGCCAGGTAGCTGCAGTTAAAGCCGGCCAGGTTCTCGCGCTCAAGCGCATCGCCGGCAGTCATCAGGGCGCGCATCGAAGGCATCACCTCAAGGTTCAGGATGGCCTGGCGCACTTCGCCCTGGAGCACGTTGCTGAATTGGCCTTCCGTGCGCTTGTCAAAGAAGTCGACGTAGCGCTGCACGGTTTCTTCCCAGGTCTCACGACGACCAAGGTCATCGCGCCAGCGGGAGTATCGGGAGATGTGGATGTATTGCTGATAGAGGTCCATGAGTTCTTCCTTTTGTTGTTCGTTCTCCAGTCAGAGGAGATGGGTTGCGAATCGGTGAGATCAGTTCGTGCGGCGGCCTCCTTTGACAGTGGTCACCCGGCACGCGTTGATCCACTCGACAACGTCCGACTCGAGCCACATCAGCTTGTTGCTGCCGGGGATGCGCAGCCTGGGCGGCAGGGTCTCGGGACGTCGACGAGCGTCGGTCTTGATCGTCTCGACGGTGCGGTGAAGCAGAGGCGCGAGGTCCTCTGCGGTCAGCGTCTTGATGGTGGTGTTCATCGCTCGACCCCTTCCAAGCGATCAGCCACGAGCTTTGCGTAGCCCGCGATATCGACCCAGCTGTCTGCGTAGTTCGGGTCGCCGTTTACGATGCGGCCGATCTTGTGACAGATCATGTCCAGGGCTTCTTGCTGATCCGGGTCAAAGTCTTTGCCAAGCCGATTCGCGTGGCGCGTGATCACCTGCTTGAGTTCTTGCGTCAAGGCTGCGTGGCCGGTGAATTTGCCGTAGCGCGAACCCCGCTCAGCGAGCACCGCTGTCACATCCGTGGCAGGCGGCAGCCCTTTTGGTTTGGCGTAGAACGCCTTTTGAATTGCCTGCTGTTCTGGCAATAGTCCTTGCGTCATCAGTCGATCTCCTTTCTAAAGGTGTTTCCAAGTTTTACGGATTCGGATGCTGTAAATCTGGCTCCAGCTCACGCCGTACATCCTTGCCAGGTCGCAGTTGCGGGCAGTCGACGCCCGAATTGCCAGCACGTCATTGGCGGTCAGCTTTGCGCGGTAGTTGCTTTCGCCAATGCTTGCCGTGCCGTGGCGCCGTCGGTCGTGCTGGTTCTCTTTAGCCGTTGCCCAGCGCAGGTTCTCGACGCAGTTGTTCGCTGGGATGCCGTCGTTGTGGGCGACTTGATGCCGTGGCGTTGGCGGCTGACCGAGAAACGCCAAAGCCACCAGCCGGTGGACTTTGATTTGCTCACGCTTACCGGCGCGGCAAAGCTGCACCTGGCGGTAGCCACTCTTGAGCACGCCTGGATTTAGCACTTTTTGCGTTTGAGCGCTGAAGACTTCGCCGAGGTTGCTCACCGAATAGAGCCCGGCATAGCCCGGTACAGGCTTCCAAATCTCAGTCATCAGTCCTGTTCTTTCATGTAATAGTTCGTCTCAAATCCGTCCCCGCGCAACGGCAGTCCGGGCGCCCAGGGAATCGGGCGACCCATGATTTCTTCGGCTTGCTTTAGGCTGCGCGTGCTGGCGAGGTGAGCTTCGAGCACGATCTCGTCGTGCACGGTGAACAGCTGGGGGAAGTCCTCGGCGTCCAGCGCGAGCATCGATTCTCGCAGGCAGTCACGAGCCACTGCTTGCGTAATGTTTTCCACCAGCTTGCCGCCGTAGGTGGCCAGCCTGGTCCACTGCTTAGTCTTCTGGTCGAGCCCTTCGTAGGTCAACGCGCCGGCGCTGGCCACCACGTAGCGGCCGCCTGCACTGGTTTCGCGGTACAGGTCTTCGGCCTCGATGCGCGGCTTGACGTAGGCCAGTCGCCGACCACTGGGCAGCTGGATAAAGAGGAAGCCGGACTCGTAGCTGAACACGACGGTGGCCCGCTTGCCAGCCACCGGCATCGCGACCTCGGCCTTGTACTTCACGGCCATCTTGGCGCAGCGTTCGGTCTCGTACCAGAGGTCAACGATCTCAGGGTTGGCCTCGCGCCAGGCCACCTTGATTGGCTCGAGCTCCTCCTCGGTCAGGCCCATCTCCAGGGCGCCCATGGTCTTGAGCGCGCCGGCGCCACCCTGGTACCCCAGGGCCAGCTCCGAGATCTTGCCTTTCTGCCGGTACGGGCTCTTCTTCGTGACGCTGCCCTTGGGCAGCTTGAACATCTGCTCGGCCGAGGCTTCGTAGATCTTGCCGTGGGTCTGGAACACCTCGAGGCGCCATTCGCACCAGGCCAGCCACGCGATCACACGGGCCTCGATGGCGCTGAAGTCGATCGGAATCAGGCGGCAGCCGTGGCGGGCGACAAAGGCTGTGCGGATCAGCTGGCTGAGCGTGTCGGGCACGTTGCCGAACAGCAGCTCGAGCGTGTCGTAGTCGCGCGCCTTCAGCAGGTTGCGCGCAAGGTCGAGGTCCTTGAGCTTGTTCGAGACAAGGTTCTGCACCTGCACGATCTGCCCGGCCCAGCGACCCGTCCGGTTGGCGCCGTAGAACCGCGTCAGCCCGCGCACAGCCCCGTCAGAACAAACTGCCCGGGCCATGGCGTGGTACTTCGAGACGCTGGTCTTGGCGAGCTGCTGGCGCAGCTCAAGCACGCGGCGCACGACGTCGCTGTCGGTGGCCTCGAGGACCTTGGGCACCGTCTTCTTGGTCAGGTCGGTGATGGTGTCGTCGTCTTCCTCTTCCTGCAGCCAGGCCAGCAGCTGGTTGCGGCTGTTGGGGTTGCCCAGGCCGGTGAGCTGGATGGCCTCGGTCAACAGGCGCTGCTTGAAGATGGTGTCGCACTCGATCGCGGCCTCGACCAGCTCGCGGTCGACCAGCACGCCGTGGTTCATCATGCGCTGGTCCAGGTGCCAGAGCTTCCACTCGATGTCGGGCACCTGGAACCTGGCGATCCTCTCGCTGATAGCGTGCTCAGACTCGACGTCCTGCGCGCAGTAGTCCTTGAACAGTTGCCACTTGACTGGGTCGTGGTGAGGCAGGTTGCGCGTGCGCTCGCCGTTCTTCTTTGTCGGCTTGCACGGAATGCAGAAGTAACGGATCAGGCTCCAGCCGATCGAGCTCTTTTGCTTGTCGGGGGCCAGGCCGATCACCTTGCCGACGTCGCCCAGGTTGCCGGGCAGCCCGAGATACAGCGCGTGCACGCTGGTGCAGCGCCACTGCGTCTCGTCCAGCCGGCGGCCAAGGTGGCGGCTCAGGCAAGCGAGCTCGAAGGCCGCGTTGTAGGCGGTCTTCAGGATCTTCGGATCATCAAGCGCGGCCAAGATGTGCGGCGGGATCTGCTCGCCCTGGGCCAAGTCGATTACCTGCGCCCGGCCGTCGTCCCACTTAAAGCCGAACAGCAGGATCTCGAAGTCGTCGCTCTCGACGTACCTGTGCACGCCGCACTTCTTCAAGTCGACACTGCTGTAGGTCTCGAGGTCCACGCGAAGCGTCGTCATTCGTCGACTTTCGCGATGCGCAGGAGGGTGTCGGCCTGGCGATCGGACAGGAACATCTCGTCGCCCCACTCTTCGTATTTGTCGCGCAGGTCGCTGACGAACTGCTCTTCCCAATCGTTCTTGGCGTAGCTCTCGGCGCTGTCGAGGATGTCCTCGAAGTCCAGCGTGAATTCATGATCTGTAACTCGCATGGTCTCTTTCCGTTGTTGCCTCTTTGGTGATGGCGGTCCGTCACCAAAGAGGGCCCCGAAGGGCCCCGGGTTTAGTCGGTCAGGCCGGTGACCTCTTCGACGATCTCTGCTTGGGGTTCAGGCTCGACGGCGGGTGCCGGCTGGTTGGCCTGCTGTTGCTTGACCTGCACGAACAGATCCATCACCAGGTCGTGGACCTGGGAGTGGGGCAGCTGGCGCAGGGCGCCGATGATCAGATCAGCGGCTTGTGGGGTGACGTTCAGGGTGATCATGGTTTTCCTTTCACTTGTTCAAAACTTTGACTCGGGTGCGCTTCTCCCAGAGACCGGCGAGCTCGGGGTGCTTCAGATCGAACAGCTCGCCGAGGTACGGTGAGTGGTGGTCGTTGATCTTCCACGCTCCACCTGCCTCGCGAACTGCCGAGTGGTGCCTGAGGAAATGCAAGATGGTTCTGGCGGAGTAGTGCGAGAACCGAGCCGTGATGACCGTGAAGACCTCGTCTTCGAAGGCATCCCAGACATGCAAGTTGTCCGGGAGCCAGTCGATGAAGTCGTCGGGGAAGCGGTGTTCGTGCCGCTCCACCAGGTCGAGCTCGATCCTGCGCATCTACTGCCTGCCTCAGGACAGGAAGTCCTCTTCGACGGCGGTGAAGTCGTCTTCGGCGCGCGAGCGGCCAGACAGCGGCTCACCGTCGGCGGTCTTCTGCACGTTCTGCAGACCTGCGCCGATGCCTTTGTTGCCGTTCTGGTTGTACGCGTAGAAGTTGATCGACACGCGGCCATAGCAGCCGCTGTACATCTCGCTCTGGTCGAGGATCGGGTTCACTGCCGCATCAACGACACCAGGCTTTTGCTTGCTGTTGCAGTTGATGAAGAAGTGGCCCTTGTACTCGGGGCTGTCGCGCTCGGTGTCGCCGTCACGCAGGGGCATCTTCAGACCCGCAGGGATCTTGCCGCCCCAGGTGGCGACGCCGGCCTGCTTGGCAGCCTCGACGGCGGCCTGGACCTTGGCCAGGGTTTCCTTGTCGGACTTCGGGATCAGCACGCACAGGCTGTACTTGGCCTCTTGACCAGGCTGCGCAGCACGCGGCTCGAAGACGTTGACGTAGGACAGACGCACCTTGCCGGTGACGATCTTGGTGGGGGTAGGTTTCGTGCTCATGTGGTTTCCTTTCTGATGAGCTGGTTCACTGAAAATCTGCTGCGGCGGAAGCCACCGAGCTGAGGGCCGGACGTTTATCGCTCTCCGGTACGAGCGTTGGTTTGCCGCTCGGCTTGATGACCAGGTCGTCAAGCAGTTCGGCGAACTTCTTCTTGCCGATCGCCTTCTCCATGGCAGTGATGCCAAGCAGAGAGCGTTCGAAAATCACAGCCTCGGGGACGCCGCTGTCGACCAAGCGCTTGGCGACGTCATCGGGGCTGCTGTATTTGCGGTTGCTGCGGCCTTCGACCAGCTTGAAGCCAGGCCACTGGCGGCCGTGCTTCTCGGCCTGCGTGAGCGCGAAGCTCTGCACGTCCGAGATCCACTTCGCGACCTCGTCGCCCTTGGCTAACACCTGCGCGATCTGCTCGTCGGTCAACAGCGCCGGTTCAGTCAGGGCGAAGTCCTTCTTGGCCAGCTCGAGGTTGGCCTCGGCCCGCGCTGCGCACTGGAACCTCGCGCGGCAGAACCCACTGGCGCAGTGCTCGCCTGGCACGAACTCGCCGGCGCCTTCCCACGCGAGCTTGGCGGCCGGCACGACCACGTCGTCGGCCCACTTCAGCAGCTCCTCGATCGTCAGCTCTTCGCTGCCGAAGTTGTCCAGGCGCGGCTGCAGTACGGTCATGCGCACGCGCTTGATGTCGTACAGGTGCGCGAGCTCGTTGTAGGCGCCCAGCCCATACAGCCGCATCTGGCTGTTGTCCTGGGCCTCGATGAACACGCCCTTGCCGTGCTTGTAGTCGAGCACTTCGACCAGGTCGTCGGTGATGATCACCAGGTCGCCGGTGCCGAAGCCCTCAGGCACCCACACGCTGAAGTCCAGGCGCTGCTCGACCAGGATCACCGGGTCCTTGCAGCGCGCTTTCGCTTCCTCGATGCGCGCCCGAGCCACGTCGGAGGCCGCGTGCACATGGTCTTCGAGCTCTTGCGACCAGGTGTCGCGCTTCTTGAGCTCGTCGTACTTCGCCTTGGCCTTGCCCGCCGGTAGCTTTTCGGCAGACACCAGCATGGCCAGCTCGAAGATCTCGTGCGCAAACGTGCCTTCGTCGGCGTAGCTGCTGCCCTCGTCGGGGAACTGGTCCTCGAGGTGGGCGCTGGGCGTGCAGGTCAGCCACTTCTTGCTGCCCGAGGCGGACAGCTTGGCGTGGGCCCGGTCGATCAGGGCGACCGGCTTCTGGTGCATGTTGTGGTCGCCGCTCATACCAGCCACCTCGCCACGCGCCAGGCGATGCCGCCGATCACACCGAGCCACGCGCCGGCGACAATGCCGGACAGCGCGATCAGGATGACCAGCAGGATGCCGTTGGGGATGTTCTTCATACCGGCGCCCCCTGGATGCCGTCGTCCGGCAGGATCAGCTTGGGCGCCTGGATGGCCGGGGCTTCCTGAGGCTCGGGCTCTTTGCTCCACGCCACGGCGGCGGCCAGGATGTCGGCCGCGTGCTCGCGGAGGTACAGGCCCACGAGCTCGGCGGTAGTGAAGATGTCCTTGCCCTCGGTCAGCGGCGGATCAATGGCGGCCTGGAAGACGATCTCGTCGTCACGGTCTTCGATCTGGATCAGTACGCGGGCCATGGTCAGATCTCCTCGGCTGCAGCCAGCACTTCGGCGTACTTGTCCGACGGCAGGTCGGTCAGCTTGGCCACGCCGAACTGGTCCAGCAGGGCCTTGGCTTCGGCCTTCTTGCCGGCCTGCGACAGCGCGGCCAGCTTGGCGCGCACTTCCTCGAGGGTGACGGGCGGCTCTTCGCGGACGACAACGTGCTTCTCTTCAGCGGCCGTATCGCTTGCAGCCGCAGACTCGGAGGTCACAGCGGCGGCTTCCGGGGTCGAAGTAGCGGCAGCCTTTGCTGCCTTCGGCTTTTTTGCCGCGTCACGCTTGGCCTGCAGGGCCTCGCGGGCTGCGTCGTCTTCGCGGTTGGCCTGGGCGTCGGCCAGGTCCTTGGCCTGCTCGACCGTCAGCGAAGCGCGCTCGACCAGGGTCGAGTCGTTGTTGAACTGCTCGAGCAGTCGAAGCGCCGCCGTCATTTGGGCGGGCGTCTTGGGGGTGATCGTGATTGTGATCATTGCCATCTCTCTTTCGTTTGGTTGCGGGGGATTACTGGGCGACCTGTTTGAGCTCCAGGACTTCGCCTTTGAGGCTGAAGATCTGGTTGTCTGCGGCTTGCAGGAGCGTGCGCAGCTCGTCGCTGGTTTCCTCGAGCTCGTGGATCTGGTCGAGGCGCTCTTTGGCGACGAGCTCGGCGTTGTCGGCCCGCTCGCGCTCCTCGTCGCGCTCTGCCTCGAGGTCGTCGATCTCGCTCTTCAAGCGGTCGATCTCGGTGTCCTTGTCCTCGAGCTCAGACAGCAGCGCGCCGCGCTCGTCAGAAAGTTCGGCCAGGCGACGGGCCAGCTCGACGATCAGGCCGTCGGCGTAGTGCTGGTCGCACTCGCGCAGCAGCTCGGCATCGGTGAGGTGGGTGTAGCTGGGAAGGTGGCTCATGCGGACCTCCCAATGCGGCGGACCTTGTTGCCGGTGGCGTGGGCCGCCTGCTGCGCACGGATGCGCTCAAAGGTCTTGCGAACGTCGGTGTTCGCGGCACTGATGTACTTGAACCGGGGGTCAAGAATGTGGATGGACGGGTCGATGCGACGTCCGGGGGTGCTGTCAGCCATACTTTCTCCTTTCACTGTTTAACTGGTTAGCGGGGCTGCCGGAGGTAAGTATAGCTAACATTCACAGGCAAACGCAAGCGCCGGCAAAAGCCGACGCAAGTCAGGGGTTTTTAGTCAAGACCTGGACAACGGCGGACAGAGCTTCGGCAGCCGTGGCGGCAGTGTGGACAGTCGCGCTTGCACCGATGATCACCAGGTGCGTCTTCGTCTCGGGCACTTCGTTGGCCAGCTGTGCGAGCTTGGCGGCGATCTGCGCCGGGGTCTGCGCGAACACGAACAGATGCCCATCCTGACGCAGATCCGGCAGCACATCCAGTTGTTGCATTTCCACCACAGGGGTTTTCTCTACCTCCCCGAACTCGCCGGTCAGGCGCCAGACCTCGTTGACGTCAGAGGCGTCGTTCATCAGCCACTCAAGCGGCACGCGTGTCGCCTTGGAGACTGCGATCAGGTGGTCGGTGGTGGGCTTGGTGCGGTGCTCGGGCTCGGCTGCCTCCCACAGAGCCACGGCGCCGCGACTGACACCGCAGCGCTTGGCCAAGTCCTGTTGAGTCAGATCCGCGAACTTGCGCGCCTGTCGAAGGCGCTGCCACAGCTCAGACATTGTCGTTCTGCCTGGGTGAGTCGGAATGATAGTGTGCGGCAGCACTGGACAAATGGCAAGCGCATACATGGCTGGGATGTTTCAAGGTTTTGTCGTACAGCAGTGGGATCAAGTTTGTCCTAGACAAAGCGGTCGTGGGAGCAGCAGTCGACCGGCCGCCGATCCGAGCCGACCGGCGGAGGACTAGCGCTCGGGCGTTAGCTGCGCTATCATTCGGCGCATGAGCGTAAGTGAAATCATTCGTCAGCTCGGTGGCCCGGTCTCTCTTGGCCGCCACCTGGGCATCCGTAGCCAGGCGGTCAGCCTGTGGGTCCGCAATAACCGGATCCCGGCTGAGCGCGTGCCTGAACTCGAGCGCATCGCACGCGATGCCGGTGTGGACGTGCGCGCTGAGCAGATGCGCCCCGACGTGAACTGGGGTGTGCTCAGGGGCGAGTCGTGACCGAGCTGCGGCTGGCGCTATCGCAGGGCGCGGTTCGCGCGCTCGTCGAGGGCGCCGTGCTCGAGTTCGATGTTGAGGATGAAGGCATCCGCGTGTTCTTGCGCTGCGATGACGAGGCGTTGCTGTCGTTCAAAGAACAGGTCGAGCGGGCACTGTTGAACATGCTGCCCGTGGGCCCTGTGCCGCACTGAGATCCCTGGCCAGGTAAGGCTCCGAGTCAGCCGGCTGCCGATACGCGAAGAAAGGAGCGGCGCATGACCGCACGACAGGAGTATTTCGATGACCTGCTGAGAGACTGCAAGGAATCGACGGCCCGGGCTGACATCGAGCCCGAAGACGAGGGGGTGGTGATCGCCGCCCTGATTCTCTCGGACAGTTTGAACGGCCTGCGAAAGGCCCTGCTTCAACTGCTCAAGCCTCACCGCTACGATTGAAGGGGGCGGAGATGGCGACAGCAAGACCCCGGGCGCTACCCGTCCAACCCCAAAACATCCCCCAGGATCTGAAGACCATCCCGCGCTGGGTGCTCTGGAAGAGCGTGCAGCGCACCAAGCCCAACGGCGAGAAGGTCTGGGCCAAGATGCCCATGACCGTCGACGGCACGGCGGCCAGCACGACCGATGCCAAGACCTGGACCACCTACGATGACGCGGTCGACGCACTGATCCTGGGCGACTTCGACGGCATCGGCCTGGTGCTCGGCGCCGACATCCAGGGCATCGACCTGGACGACTGTCGAGATCTCGACACTGGCGAGCTCACGGAGCTCGCGCAAGAGGTGCTCGATCGCGTCGACGGCTACGCCGAAGTCTCGCCCAGCGGCACCGGCATCAAGATCTTCAGCCGCACCAACCTCGACGGCTCGCGCACGAAGAAGGAAGTCGGCGTCGAGCTCTACCGCGAGGGCCGCTACTTCACCGTCACCGGCCACCAGATCAACGGCCACGAGCGCGTGCCCGAGTCCGTCCAGGACCTGGGCTGGTTCGTGCAGAAGATCTGGGGCGAGGAGCTCGCCCGTGGTGTGCTCGACGGTGACGCAGCTGAGCTGGCGCTGGCCAACTACAAACCCCCGCTCGAGGACTGGGACCTGGACCGCGTGGTGCAGGAGGTGCTCGTGCACCTGGACCCGGACGGCGGCTACGAGGAGTGGCTGTTGATCGGAGCTGCGCTGCACCACCAGGGGCAGGGCGACGAGGAGTGGCTCGAGGCCTGGGACAACTGGTCTGCGCAGTCAGGCAAGTGGGTCGAGGGCTATTGCGCCGACAAGTGGAAGTCGTTCTCAGAGCAGCGCGTTGTCGGCCGTGGCGCGGTGACGTTGGCGTCGCTGCTCAAGAAGACCAAGGACGCCCGCGTGGCGGCTGAGCGCAGCGAGCGCGACGTGGTGATGGCCGAGCTCTTGAAGTCGGTCGAGGAC
>Ga0116204_1001173_pt1 | contig 14722 bp, 10 predicted proteins | sample LakKivwa52mmetaG_FD_94481 | JGI IMG/M metagenome (GOLD analysis project Ga0116204, IMG submission 94481) | Anoxic lake water microbial communities from Lake Kivu, Rwanda to study Microbial Dark Matter (Phase II) - Lake Kivu water 52m metaG | ecosystem: Environmental > Aquatic > Freshwater > Lake...
ACGGCGGTCGGTTCGTCGAAAATCAGGATGTCGGCGTCGCGGTAGAGCATCTTCAGGATCTCGACGCGTTGCTGCATCCCGACGGTGATGTCCTTGATCAGCGCATCGGGATCGACGTGGAGCTTGTACTTCTCGCTCAGTTCGACAACCCGTTTGCGGGCGTCCTTGCGGATCAGAAAACCGTATTTGGTGTCCTCGCTGCCCAAAATGATGTTTTCGAGGACGGTGAACACTTCGACCAGTTTGAAGTGCTGATGCACCATGCCGATGCGAAAACGCGTGGCGTCATTGGGGTTTTTGATGGCAACTTCTTCGCCGTTCAAGCGGATGAAGCCTTCGTCCGCATGATAAAGACCGAAAAGGATGGACATGAGCGTGCTTTTGCCGGCGCCGTTTTCGCCGACCAGCGCATGCACTTCCCCTTTTCTCAGTTGAAAGGTCACATGATCGTTTGCCTTCAGCGTTCCGAACTGCTTGCAAATACCGATCATCTCAATGACATGTTCCATGAGGCCACCTCGTTTTCTACGTGGATAGGGTCTTTCGGTGTGAAAAGAAGGAAGGATCGATGGGAATATCCTTCCTTCTTGCTTGCAACACCGATGGGGTTTGCTTTATTCGGCCGCGTCGCAGAGCGCGTCGATGCCTTCGTCGGTGTATCCGAGCGCGTTCAGGAACGCCTTGAGGCTGGTGCCGTTGTTGGTCGGGACCATGATGGTGCCGTCGACGACTTTGTCGAAGACCGCTTCATACGCCGTTTTGACCGCGGATCCGTTGGTGAAACGGGAGAAATCGTCCGGGAGCGAGACGCCGCCGTTGGCCGAGCCCAAACGAATGGTTCTGCCGCCGACGAATTCGTCGTTGTAGTAATCGGTAAGGGCTTGGTACGCCGCTTCGCCGACGCCCTTCAGAGCGGAGGTGAGAACGGTGAGAGAATCTTCTTTTTGGTCTTTGTCGACGCCGATGGTGAATTTGCCGGTCTTTTCTTCGGCCGCAGCCATCGCAGAGGATCCGGCACCGCCGGCCGCCGCAAAGAGAACGTCGACGCCCGCGTCGAACCACGACAGGGCTCTGGTCTTCGCTTCATCCGAAGGAGCGAAGCTGCCGAGGTAGTGGTAATGATCCGCGGTGAAGGTGATCTGAACATCGAGTTCGTCCGCAGCGTAGTACGCGCCGGCGACGTAGCCGATGCCGAAGCGGACGACGGCCGGAACGGCCATGCCGCCGAAGAAGCCGAGGTTGCGCATGCCGCCGCGAACGGCCGCATAGCCTGCGTAGAAGCCGGCTTCGTTCTCATCGAACAGGACGTTGAGCGTGTTCGATTTGGTTTCGAAGACCGAGTAGTCGGGGGTGTGGGGTTCGCCGTCGATCAGGACGAACTTGACTTCGGGATAGAGGGTTTGCGCTTCATAAATCGAAGATTCGAACAAGAATCCGGGCGTGATGACGATTTTCGCTCCGCCTTCGACCGCAAGGGCGATGGCAGCCAAGTACGCGGCGTCCGAAACTTCGGCCGGCTTGTAGTACTTGTAGGACTTGTCGTTTTCCGTGGCGTATTTGACGATGCCTTCCCAAGTGCCTTGGTTAAAGGATTTGTCGTCGATTCCGCCGGAGTCGGTGACCATGGCGATCTCATACTTTTCGGGACCGCAGGCGACGAGAGTGAAAAGCGTAGCAAAGACAACGAGCAGAGCCAGTAATGCTTTTTTCATTTCTTCTCCTCCATTTTTGAATATTGTCATCAATATTCTAACCCCTATTATAACGTGCCGCGCGCGCAGTGTAAACGCTTTTCGGCAAGAAATGGGTTTCGTCGATTATAAATCGACAGGAATCAGGTGTTTCAAGATCCACTATCGACGATCTTAGGTCAGCTTTTCAAGGTATCCGTAAAGGTCCGTCGTGTTCCTCACGCGACTGAGCGCATCGTTGATGTCGCAATAGTCGATTTCGATGCCGCGCGAATAAACCGCCTTTCCGCCCAACCCCTGACGGAGAAGTTCGACGGCGAAACTGCCCATCTTGCTTGCGAGCACGCGGTCGAACGACGAAGGCGTTCCGCCGCGCTGGATGTGGCCGAGGACCGTCGCGCGCGTCTCATAGGTGGTGTAGGCTTCGATCTCCTTGGCCAATTGGGCGACGTCGGTGATGTTTTCGGCGACGACGACGATGATGTGGCGCTTGCCCATCGCCTTGGCGTTCTTGACGCGCTCGAGGATGCGCGGCTTGTCGAAGCCGGTCTCCTTCGTGACGACGATCTCGGCGCCGCAGGCGATGCCCGAAAAAACGGCCAGATCGCCGCAGTTGCGGCCCATCACTTCGACGACGGTGCAGCGCTGATGCGAAAACGACGTGTCGCGCAGCTTGTCGATGGCCTCGACGGCCGTGTCGAGCGCGGTGAAGAAGCCGATCGTGTATTCGGTCGAGGCGATGTCGTTGTCGATCGTGCCGGGCAGCGCGATGCAGTTGATGCCCATTTCGGTGAGCGCCATCGCGCCGCGATACGTGCCGTCGCCGCCGATGACGACAAGGGCGTCGATCCCGAATTGCCGCAAGTTGGCGATGGCCTTATCCCGGACCGGGCGCTCGACAAATTCCTTCAACCGCGAGGAGCCGAGGATCGTGCCGCCGCGGTTGAGCATCTGCCCGACGTCGTTTCTTTTCAGTTGCACGATTTTGCCTTCCACGAGGCCTTTGTATCCGTCATGGATGCCGTATGCCTCCATGCCGTGGTAGATCGCGGTGCGGACGACCGCGCGGATCGCCGCATTCATGCCGGGCGCGTCGCCCCCGGATGTCAAGACGCCGATTTTCATGAGATACCCTCCTTCAACCGGACGACCCGGTCGACGACCAACTGTTTGGCTTCGTTGCGCAACGAAATCGTGCCGTGGAACACGGCGACTTCGCCTTCTTTCAAATCCTCTTGACAGCGGCGCCAGTCTTCCGGAAACACGACCGCCTCGGCTCTGCCGAAAGCGTCTTCGAGTTCCAGAAACGCCATTGTGTCGCCGCGTTTGGTTTTCAATGTTTTGATCCGGGAGACGATGCCGAGGACTTCGGCGGGACCTTCCCGCGTTGCTTCGACATCGCCGGCCATCACGTAGTTCTTCGCCTTCGCCAGTTCTTCGTAGCGGGTCATGGGGTGGTGTTTCAGATGGATGCCGAGCAAATCCTTTTCGGCGACCATGAGCTGTTCGAAGGGGAATTCGGGCGATTCGAGGAAGCGGAACACGTGTTCGCCCTTCTGGTTCTCCATCGCGACGAAGCTTTGAACGGACTTCAGATTGTCGATCAGGGTTTTGCGCGTGAGGCCGAACTCGTCGAACACGCCGACCATGATCAAATTCTCGACGACGCGCACGTTCAGGTCCTTCGCACGTCGCATGAAATCGAGAAAATCGGCGACGGGGCCATGCGACAGCAGTTCGTTCAACCGTTCGGCGATCTGCAGCCCGACGGCGCGGATGCCTAGAAACGGATAGCGCAGGTTGCCGTTTTCGGACACATAATGCATTTTCGAGCGGTTGATCGACGGCGGGAGGATCCGGATCCCCATCCGCCGGCATTCCTTCATGTAAGCCGCGGTCGCTCCTTGGCTGCCTGCGACCGAATCCATCAAGACGGCCATGAAGACGTCGGGATGGTTGGCTTTCAAATACGCCATCCAGTACGCGACGAGCGCGTAGGCGACGGAGTGGCTTTTGTTGAAACCATAGTTGGCGAATTTGACGATCGTGTCGTAGATGACGTCCGCCGTCGCTTCGTCGCGGCCCATTTTGATGGCTTTGGCGACGAAGTTCTTCCGTTCCTTCTGCAAGGTCGCTTCGTTCTTTTTCGAGACGGCGCGACGGAGCACGTCGGCTTCGCCGAGCGAGTATCCCGCAAAATCGCGGGCGATCTGCATGATCTGTTCCTGGTACACGATGACGCCCTTGGTTCCGACCAGGATCGATTCCAGCACGGGATGCGGGTATGTGATCTTCTCTTCGCCGAAACGGCGACGCAGGTACATCGGGATGTTCTCCATCGGACCGGGACGGAACAGGGCGATGCAGAGACTGATGTCTTCGAAATCCTTCAGCTGCATCCTCCGAAGCAGGTTCATCATCCCTTCGCTTTCGAGCTGGAAGATGCCCAAGGTCTGCACCTGCTGGAGAAGGGCGAACGTCTTCTTGTCGTCCATCGGGATGCGGTAGATGTCGATCGCTTGGTTCTTGGTCTCCTTCACGAGTTCGATGACGCGCTGGATCGTCTTCAGGTTACGAATGCCCAGAAAGTCGATCTTGTTCAGTCCGAGCAGTTCGAGGTCGGAGGCCTCGTACTGCGTCTGATACATCGAAAGCAGGCCGTTCTGGACCGGCGAGAACGCGGTGATGTCGCGATCGGTGATGATGATCCCGGCCGCGTGGGTCGAGATGTGTTTGGGCAGGTCGATCAGTTTCTTGGCGACCGCGATCAGTTCGGCGATCTCCGGGCTGGACAGCCATTTGCGGAAGACGTCGGGGTGCTCCGTTTCGAACTGGGCGATTGAGTTGTCGGACTTGGAGAGGGCGTCGCTCAACTCGGACAACACGACTTCGGAGAGACCGAGGACCTTGCCGACGTCGCGCACCGCGCTTTTTCCCTGGAACGTTCCGAAGGCGACGATGTTGGTCACGCGGTTTTTTCCGTATTTCTGAACGACGTATTGAATCACCTCGTCGCGCCGGTCGTCGGGAAAGTCCATGTCGATATCGGGCATCGTGATCCGTTCGGGATTCAAAAACCGTTCAAAGAACAGGTGGTGTTCGATCGGGTCGACGTCGACGATGCCAAGGACATAGGACGTCAGGCTGCCCGCGGCCGAACCGCGGCCGGGACCGACGAGGATGCCGGCCTTTTTGGCATAGAGGACGAAGTCCCAGACGATCAGGAAGTAATCCTCGTAGCCCATCGACTGGATGACGGCGAGTTCGAACTCGAGCCGCTTCCGGTATTCCGAAAGCGGGGCTTTGGCGCGTTGGATCTGGGCGTAGCGCCGTTCGAGACCCTTGTTGGCAAGCGCCGTCAGAAACGCCATCGCCGAACTGCGTTCGACGGGATATTTGGGAAGATGGCGGGTCGAAAAGTCGATCGTCCACGACGCGAACCGCTTCAGCCATGCGTCCGTCCGATGCTGCGCCTCCGGATAATCCGCGTAACGGGCCGCCATCGCCTGCGGCGTCAAAAGTCCGGCATCGGACTCCTCGTTGCCGAAGAATCCAAGTCCGGCTGCCGAGGCATCGTTGACGATGCGGGCGAGGACGGAGGACGCCATTTTGTCCTCTGTGTCCCAGTATTGGGATTTGTTGACGATGATCGTGTCGCCCAATTTCTCAAAGAACGGGGCGACGCGCGTTTCGATGGAAAAATCCGAAAGATCGATGCCCAGGCGCCAGTCTTTGAGGATCTTGCGGTATTGTTCCTGCAGCGAAATCGCGAGTTCGAGGTCGCCCATGAGGGCCGCCTGCTGGAACTCGCCTTCGTCCGGAGGCGTGACAAACGCGACGCCTTCCTGCATCGCGGCGACCTCGTCCAACGAAAGGTCCTTTCCGCCGGTGTTCAGGAGACTCGACAGGCGCATCAGGTTCAGATATCCCGCATCCGTCCGCGCATACGCCAAAAGCGGCGATCGGACTTGGGAAAAGCCGATCACCATAAGACGCACGCCGAGGATGCCTTGAATGCCGGCCTCCTTGCAGGCACGGTGGAATTTCACCGCCCCGTGGAGGGTGCCGATATCGGCGATGCCGATCGTTTTGTAGCCGGCGGCGACCGCCCGTTTGGGAAGCGCGACCGGGTCGATCAGGCTGCCGTTGAACGAGTAGCCGGTCTGGATGCCCAGATTGAACGAAATCATGTCCATCACCAAGTCGATTATACCATATTCTTCGCCCTCGCCCGAAGGTCATTTCCGTTTTCGGACGAAATAGAGACCCAGAATCGCCAGCACCGCAAGACCGACCTGGACATAGGCGGACGAATCGACGGATTGCGGCTGGGATGCTTTGGCGACGATGACGAAACGGATCAGCCGCGGCGCGGACGGATCGTCCCAAAAAGCGAGTTCGTAGTCTCCCGCCGCGTGAATCGTGGTTTCACCGGATACCGCGATTCCATTCAGAAGCCCGGTACCGTTGATGTGAAATGTCCACGGCGCTTCGTAGACGCCGCTGTCCCATACGTTGGTCGCGCTCGAAGCGATCGTGAAGGAATGCGATTCTTGATAATTGCCCGCTCCAAGAAGCGCGATTTCGTAAGTGCCGGCTTGTTCGATCGGCGTTCCCGGCGCGTAGGGCTCTCCGTTCAGCTTCATGACCGCGTTGGAATACAGCCGGACCGTTCCCGTCGACCATTCGGAGGGCAAGCCAAACAAGGTCGGCTTCACCAGCACATTCCATGTCAGACGGTAGCCGTTATGGCCGATGACGACGATGTTGTGGCGCCCCGGGGAATCGATCGTTCCCGACAGGGAAGACGGCGCCCCGTCGACGGAAAGCGGCGCATCGGACACAAAAGACACCTTCCCCGGATAAGTCGCGCCGTCGGACACGCCTTCGATCGATGCGAAGACGGTCACGTGAAGATCCAGTCTTCCGTCTTGATCGTTCCACATCAATCGATAATGTCCGACGCCGGCGAACTCGTCCGGTTCGCCCGTCGGGGTCAGCCAAACGGCATCGTCCATGATCGCAAACGCGGCGGCGAGCGTGAGTACGACGACGTCCGGCAAACCGTCCATGCCGTCAAGATTCCGATCATAGGTCCGATGTCTTCCATCTGGGTACGCGACGAACAAATACCCGCCAAGATCGAACAGCCCATCGGGTTTCCCGGGCAGATCGAGACGCTTTCGAATCGACCCGCCGGCATCGAACAAGACGATCTCCCACCGGGTCTCCAGCCGCGTCGAAAACTCTTCGAACCACCGCGAATGAACGATATAGACGATCCAGCCGGATGCGATGGAAATCGCCACGCGGCGTGCTTCCTGGTCGTAGGGAAGGTGCTCCGTGTAACGTCGGATCCGACCCGAAGCGTCGCGCGTTTCCACGATCCAGTCGCGATCGCCGGCTGCGGTTTCCGACCCATAACAAATCGTGGCGTCCCGTTTCGCGACGCAGTCTTCAAGCGAAGCTCCTTCGCCTTGGAAAACCATCGGCGTGAACAGACAGAAAAGCGCAATCCATATCATTCGCATAGCAAAACCTCCGGCGCGGGATATGACATCCTACGCCGGAGGGCGGTTGTTTCGTTTTTTTTGGGGTTACAACAGACGCATCGTGTCGCGGGCGATCATGACCTCTTCGTTGGTCGGAACGACAAAGACCTTGATCTTGGAATCGTCGGTCGAAATCAGGCGTTCGTCGCCGCGGCAGTTGTTCCGTTCGGGGTCGATCTTGACGCCGAGGGCCGCAAGCCGGTTGACGATGTTCGCACGCGTCGACGGCGCGTTCTCGCCGATGCCTGCGGTAAAGACGATGGCGTCGGCTCCGCCCATGTAGACGAAGTAGGAGGCGATGTAGTCGGCGATCCGCTTGGCCTGGATGTCGATGGCGAGACGGGCGCGGTGATTGCCCTTGTCGGCCGCGTCGTTGACGTCGCGGGAGTCGGAAGAAACGCCGGAGACGCCAAGATAGCCGGACTGCTTGTTCAGGATGGAGGTGATCTCCTTCATCGATTTGTTCTTTTTCATCGCCATGTATTCGATGATCGCGGGATCGATGTTGCCCGAACGGGTGCCCATCGGCACGCCTTCGAGCGGCGTGAAGCCCATCGTGGTATCCACGGACCTGCCTTGCTTGACCGCGCACAGCGACGCGCCGTTGCCCATGTGGGCGACGATCACGTTGACTTCCTCGGGCTTCTTGCCCAAGATCGCGGCGGTGCGCTGCGAAACGTATTGATGGCTCGTGCCGTGGAATCCGTATTTGCGGACGGCGTGGCGTTCGTACCAATCGTAGGGAACGGCATAGAGATAGGCTTCTTCGGAGAGGGTCTTGTGGAACGCGGTGTCGAACACGCCGACGTGTTTGACGTTGGGCAGGACTTCTTTGAACGCCTTCACGCCGGTGATGTTCGCCGGCAGGTGGAGCGGCCCCAAATCGACGATGCTTTCGATCAGCTCGACGGCCTGTTCGTCGAGGACGACCGATTCGGTGATGACGTCGCCGCCGTGGACGATGCGGTGGCCGACGCCACCGATCTCGTCGAAGGACGCGATAATCTTGAGATCGATCAGCCGTTCGAGCAGAAGTTTGACGGCGACGGCGTGGTTTTCGATTTCAAGCGTCTCCACGCGTTTTTCACCGTTGAGTTTGATTTGAATCACCGAATCCTTCATCCCGATGCGTTCGATGATACCGCCGGTGATGACGTGTTCGGAGGGCATTTCGAGAAGTTGGAATTTGAGGGACGAGCTGCCGGCATTGACGGCGATGATTTTGGTCATTCTATGCTCCTTTGAGTAAGTTATCTTCGATCCAACGATCGATATGTGTAATCGTTGTACTCAACGATGCTTCATCCTGGAAATCGGGTAATTTGACGGCGAGCGCCTTTTCGACGCGGCGCACCGAGGGTCCTTGCTTCTGCAAGATCAGAATGCTCTTGGAGATCTTGCGGAACAGCGTGGACGGCAGTTGCAGTAGGCCGACGACCGACCATTTCGCTTCGAGCAGCTTGCGGAACTCGGGGCTGTCGGCGCGGTCGAAGAACTCGTCGAAGATGACGGCGAAGCACAGTCCGCCTTCGACGACGTTCTGATGATGATGCAGGATCGCCCGGTAGGGGAAGTAGGCTTCTTCCGATGGCGGTTCGAGCATGAAGTCCAGCAGCAAACAGTCGGCGTTGGCGCCCACAAACGAGAGCGACTCCTGACAATAGGCTTCCTCGTCTAAATCCAGCAACCCGTAGAACGCTTTGAGGATCGCATAGAACAGGGGATCGCGTTCGACCGCGATCGCGACGCTGTCGCGATGCGCGTGATGCCTTACCGCGAACAGCAGATTTCCGGTTTTGGCGATTGGATCGAACAAAACGACCTTGCGTTTGGGAAGCATCTTGTCGAGCAAATATCCGATCAGGATGCCGACGGCGTCGGGAGTGATCGCCGCGACGTTCAACCCGTCGGTCTTGAAGCCTTTGAGCAACGCGAGCTGCACGGCCTTCCGGATTTCCTCGGGATGGAACGTCTGCTTCAGCGTCGCCTGCAGCAAAGGCTCAAGCTTGGCTTTGACCGTCTCGTCCACATCTTGGCTCACGTGGCCTTCGAGCAGATTGCGCGCCGCTTCGCAGAAGCCTTCCAAATAGGTGAACTCCAGTTCACCTTGGAGGCTTATCGAAGTGCCGTCGAGGTAGAGATACAGCGATTCTATGGACTGTGGATTCATTGCAAACTCACCTTCTCCCATTGTATCACAAGGATCAGAAAACTACAATCGAAAACAAAGCGTCCGATTTCTTGCAAGAATCTCTTTGCTTTGGTACAATGAAGGCGGTGATCCCAATGAAACGTCTGGCAATCCGCCTTATCAAATGGTATCAGACCCATCTGCATTCCGCCACCCCGCGCTGCCGGTATTCGCCGACGTGCTCGAACTACGCCATCGAAGCCTACGAGAACTATTCGTTCGTCGTCGCGACCTGGCTGTCCCTGATGCGGATTCTGCGGTGCAATCCGCTCTTCAAAGGCGGCTACGATCCAATCCCGAAAAAGAAGAAACTCCTGAAAGAACAGCTGAAAGCCGAAAAAGAACACTCGCACGACGGCACGTGCGCCCATCAAAAGAACGACGCGGACTGAAAGCGTCGTTCTTTTTGTTCTTAGACTTTGTTGTCGAGAGCGTCGGAGCGCTTGTCTTCCGAGTACCCCATGAAGTAGGCGAGCTGCTCCGGCGAAACCTCGTTGCTGGCGATCATCGCCCGGCGCGAAACGACCGGACCGACCAATTGATAGACGAAGGCGGCGATCAGGATGACGATGAAGATCGTGATCCGCCAATCATGGGGGAGGCTTTCGTTGTGGAGCACGACCTGCGCCATGCCGATCGAAACGGTCGCCTGGGGAAGCAGGCAGCGGACCAGATACTTGACGACCGAAGACGGCGTGTGCTTGACCTTGGACCCCACGATGACGCCGATTTGCTTGCCGACGACGCGGACCACCGCGTACACGAGCGCCATCAAAAGATACAGCCAAACCGAGGTCTCTTCCGAAACGATGAAGACGACCAGATTCATCCCGATCAGCGCGAAGAACGCATAGATGAACGGCGGCGTGAACGCGTCGATCGCCTCGTCGTTTTCCTTGCGCACCTTCTTCGGAACCAGGTTCGTGAAAAGGATGCCAGCGAACATCGGCGTCAAAATCGGCGAAAGCACGAAATGCACGTGTCCGAGATGGAATTCGTGGAACGTGATCGCAACCGACAGGATGATCGCGAAGACGGTTTCGGTCAGGTAGTTGAGTTTGAACTCGGGATCCTTCTTCTGCGTGGTGCGGATGATCAGCGCGAGCGTCGCGCCGACGGCACCGCCGAGGAGGATCGATCCGAGGATCTCGTAGGTCGGAACCAGGAAGCTCTCGAGCGGTTCGATGTGCTCCGGCGAGTTGACCGCGGTCGCGATCGCCATCGCGATCGAGAACAAGAGCACGCCGACGATGTCGTCCACGCCGATGTGCGGCATGATCGCGTCGGTCAAATGGCCTTTGGTCTTGTATTTGCGCGAGATGTACATGATCGTTTCGGGAGAAGTCGCCATCGCGATGACGCCGACGACGAGCGCGAGTTCCCACGGCGCGCCGAGCAACAGGAACAGCCCCATGACGAAGCCGACCGTGAACAGCGCTTGGAAGAACACGATCACAATGACTTCGGAGATGCTGTGGAACAATTTTCGGTGATGGAGCCGCGTCCCGAGTTCGAAGGCGATGAACGCAAGCGCAATGTTCGAAATCAAGGAAAGGTCCAAGTATATGGTCTCGATGTCAAAGATCGTCAGAAGGAAGCCGACGAGGATGCCGGAAAGGAAGTATCCAGTGATCGAGGGAATGCGGAGCTGTTCGCACAACCGTGCGAGCAGCGTGCCCAAAATGATGAGCAACGCCAAAAAGACGAAGTCCGTGAACAGTATTTCGTTGACCGCTCCGGAGAGCATGAGCAAGTGCATGATATCCCTCGTTTCAATCCCATCTCATTATATCAAATCGAATCGGTAATGCAAGCGCGTCCGTGCGCGCGCCGATCCGTGAAAACGTCCCGCAGGGCAAGCGGGACGATGTTGCTTACAGCGAACGGTCGGAAACGAAGCGCACCATGTCGTCGATCGACGCGATGTCCATCCGTTCTTTCGTCGGTTTCATCATTTCCAAAAACCTGCGGTCGTCTTCCGTCGGATCGGGCTTCTTCTCGATCGTGGCGACGATCTTGGTCATCATCCATTTCAAAAAGCCCTTGGTTTGGCTCAGATCCATCGTCGAAGGCAGGAAGAAGAACGGAATCCTCGTCTGTTCGGAGGGCCTCAGGTTGCGGCTCTTGACATAGGCGAGATCGGCTTCGGTTCCCTGGTTCGCGCCGCAGGCGAAGAGCACGAGCGGCTTGTTTTTGCGAAACCGGAGGGCTTTCTTCCATCCCTGGATCTTGCCCATGTAGATTCCACCGCCGAAGACGACCTGATCGTAACGGTCCCATTCGTCCTTCTTCATGTCGGAGAGCGGCTTGCTTGGACATTGCAAAGCCGCCGCGATCCACTCGGCGTATTGTTTGGTGTGTCCGTGCTTGGTCTGATAGACAACGATGTTCATCGATGTCACCCCCTTTTGACAAAAAAAGAAAAACCCGCATTCACGGAGGAATGGGGTCCGTCGGTTCGTCGCGGCACGACTTGAAAACGCAAGTGGTGCGGATAACAGGACTTGAACCTGCACGCCTCGCGGCACCAGATCCTAAGTCTGGGGCGTCTGCCAATTCCGCCATATCCGCAACGCTTTGAATGAAAAAGATGGTGACCCGCGGGCGATTCGAACGCCCGACCCTTTGATTAAAAGTCAAATGCTCTACCGACTGAGCTAGCGGGTCACTTTCTGGCTGGGCTAGATAGATTCGAACTATCGCGTATCGGAGTCAAAGTCCGATGCCTTACCGCTTGGCTATAGCCCAATGACCAAGATTTTGCGAAATGGGGCGATTGATGGGAATCGAACCCACGAGTGTCGGAGCCACAATCCGATGCGTTAACCACTTCGCCACAATCGCCGCGTTCTTTTTCGCAAATATAAGTGTATCAACAACCCCATCAATTGTCAAGCAATAATCAGCGCGCGCAACCGTTTCCAAAACAAAGCGGCCTTGCTTTTGACAAGGCCGCGAAAGGATCTTCCGTTTATTCCGCCACGACGGCCACGCCGAATCCGGCGTCGCCCAGATGGACGAAGAAGACGGGACTGACGTAGTCGGTGCGGTAAATCGCCGCATTCGGAAATTCCTTGCGGAGATCTTCTTCCATCTTGTCGCCCCACTCCTTGCGGTTCAGTTCGATCACGTCGAACGCGACGTGTTTTTTGCCGGCGACGAGGAGTCGGACTTTTTCCATGAAGTATTCGTGGCACGCCTGATTGGTGCGTTCCTTCTTGGTGAGTTCGAGCTTGCCTTCGACCATCTCGATGATCGGCTTGATCCGCAACACGCTGCCGAGCAGCGCCTGGACCTTGTTCAGACGTCCGCCGCGGAACAGATGCATCAGGTCGCCCAAGGTGAACATGACGGCCGCGTTGTCGTAGATGGAATACGCGTGCTTGACGAGTGAATCGAACGAAACGCCTTTTTCGATGTCCTTGCACAAGGTTGGAATCCCGTTGGCGACGCCATAGGAGGCGACCTTCGGCGCGTAGACCTTGACCTCGAGCGGAACTTCGAGCATGCCCTTGGCGATGATCGCGGACTGGTGCGTGCCGCTGATCCGTTCGGACAACGTGAGGACGAGAACGTGGGTGTAGCCTTCCTTGTGGAACGCTTCTAGCAATTCGAGGAAGACGCCGGGCGCGGGCTGCGAGGTCGTCATCTTCTTTCCGGAGTGGAGATTGGCGATCATCGCCTCCGTCGAAAGTTCGAATTCGGTGTGGTCGACGCCATCGATCGTGACGTTGAGCGGCGCGACCTTGATGTAGGGCTTCTTTTCCAAACCGGGGCGTGTCAGGGTGGTGCTGTCAATCAACAAACCGATTTTATCCATCGTTATGTCACTCCTTCAAAGGGGAAATTAAACTACTCTATCACATAGAATACTTTAACATAAACGGAAGGCTTGTGTCAAGGGTTCCTCGTCGTTGTGCCATCGGCATTTTTTAGATGAAAACAGCCGGCCCTCGCGGGTCGGCTGTCGGGGATTACGCTTTTTGTTTGTGGTCTTCGACGATCTTGGCGACCAGGTTGCCCGGAACTTCCTCGTAGCGTACGAACGCGCGGGAGAAGGTGCCCGATCCTTGGGTCATCGCCTTCAGATCGATCGTGTATTTGACGATTTCGGCCTCGGGGACTTCGGCGACGACTTTCTGGTAGCCGAGTTCGGAGGGTTCCATACCGAGGACGCGGCCGCGGCGCTTGTTCACGTCGCCTAACACGTCGCCCAGGTATTCGTCCTTGATCGTGACCTCGATCCGATGGATCGGTTCGAGGATCGTCGGCTTGGCGTTTTTCGTGGCTTCTTTGAAGGCGAGCGAAGCGGCCATCTTGAAGGCGAGTTCGTTGGAGTCGACGGGATGGTATTTGCCGTCGGTCAGAATGCCTTTGACGCCGATGACGGGGAAGCCGGCGAGCGGTCCGTGTTCAAGGGTTTCCTGGAGACCCTTGTCGACGGCCGGGAAGTAGTTGCGCGGAACCGCACCGCCGAAGACTTCTTCGGTGAATTCGTAGTCTTTGCCTTCCAGCGGTTCGAAACGCATGACGACGACGCCGTAGTAGCCCGATCCGCCGGATTGTTTGACGAAGCGGCCTTCCGCGGAAGCCGTCGCGCGGATCGTTTCGCGGTAGACGATTTCCTGGTCTTTGGATTCGACTTCGACCTTGTACATGTTCTTCATCCGGTCGATGATGTAGCCCAGATGGATCATGCCTTGTCCGCCGATCAAAAGCTGGCTGGTTTCCTTGTTGCGGATGACTTGGAAGGTGACGTCTTCCAACGCGAGTTTGGAGAGCGAGTTGGAGAGTTTGTCTTCATCGGCCTTGTTCTTCGGATGGATGGCGACGTACATCGTCGGCGTCGGTACGACCGGCTTTTCGAAGACGATCGGGTTTTTCTTGTCGGAGAGGGTGGAACCGGTCAGGACCTTGCTCATCTTCGCGATGGCGCAGATGTCGCCGGCATGGACCGCTTCGACCGGAAGCTGGTTCTTGCCGATGATCAGGAACAATTGACCGACTTTCTCGACGTCGTTGGAATTGGAGACGAAGACTTCCTGATCCTTTTTGATCGTTCCGGATTTGACGTGCAGGTAGTTGATCGGGCCCATGAAGGGGTCGACGACCGTCTTGAACACGAACGCGGAGAACGGCTCGGCGTCCGAATACTTGCGGGAGACGGGTTCGAGGGTGTCGGGCCGGACGCCGGCGGAGGGTTTGAACTCCTCGGAGCTCGGGAAATATTCGCGGATCATGTGGAGAAGCGTCTGCGGACCGACGTTCTTCGTCGCAGAGCCGACCAT